>Ga0302325_10000575_pt1 | contig 101318 bp, 90 predicted proteins | sample Palsa_T0_2_FD_201948 | JGI IMG/M metagenome (GOLD analysis project Ga0302325, IMG submission 201948) | Peat permafrost microbial communities from Stordalen Mire near Abisko, Sweden - Palsa_T0_2 | ecosystem: Environmental > Terrestrial > Soil > Palsa > Peat permafrost | place: Sweden: Abisko...
CCAGATACGCCGGCGACAGTGTGTTCGCGTCCAGCCGTTCGAATCCGGTTACGGTCAACATAGCCGCGGAAAGCAGCACGGTCTCGCTCTCGGGAAACAACTATAACTACAACAGCAACTTATTTGTCCCTGTGGCAAATGGCAGCAGCTACCCTTACGGTAGCTACATCGCCATCGATGCCCAGCCGCGCGGGATAAATGCCGCGCCGGGATCACTCGATGGCATCGCTACGGGAACGATGACCTTTGCCGATGCGGCAAGCGCAGGAAGTACCAGTTCCGCAGCACTGAATCTTGATCGCACGGGCTACGCAGAGTGGGTGCCTTCTGCGGGATTCTCGGTGGGAACTCACAGCGTGAGCGCCAGCTATTCTGGCGATGCCAGCTTTAACGCGTCCTCCAGTTCCACGCCGCTCAGCTTCACGATTACTAAAATCGCGCCCGCGATCAACCTCTACGTAGGGCCTCCGCTGGCTTTTGAGATCAATACGACGATTGGTCTCGGAACCGCCGCGACCTTTGACCTGGATATCGGCATTACTGCCGTGGCTGCGCCGCCCACGGGCACGGCGACGTTCTACCTGGGCAATAAGATCCTGGGAACCGCTACGCTTGGCCCGCCGCCCTATTACAACCCCAGTGTTGGGGCGGCGACGCTGACTGTGACCACCTTGCCGCTAGGAACGAACTCCGTGACTGCAAGCTACAGCGGCGACGCCAATTACGACGCCGCAACCTCGAACGCCGTCAGTGTGGTTGTGATGCAGCCAGTCACCGTGACGGCCAGCGTCAATCCGCCGTCCGGCAACCTGGCGCAGAACTACACCGCAACCGCCAGTGTCGCAGGTGTCGCCGGGCAACCGGCGCCGACGGGTGGAATTTTCTTTCTTGTTTATGCTGGCGGTTCGACCTGGAGCGGTTCCGGCACAACTGTGAACGGCTTGTCGAGCTTCACATTCGACGGCGCGCCGTTTCAAGCCGGTACGGTCTTCGTTGCCGCCGAGTATTTGGGCGACACGATCTACGGGCCGTCTACCGTGAGTATCCCCGTCAACATGACAGCCCCATTTACTATGACCACGACTCCAGTTGCGATCGCAACACCGGGCGCAACCACAGGCAACACCTCGACCATTACGGTCACGCCAGCCAACAGTTTTACCGGCCAAGTTTATTTTTCCTGCACGCTGGAATACTATCCCCCCGGAGCACAACATCTTCCCACCTGCAGCGTTCCGAGTTCAGTCAACGTCACGGGCACGAGCCCAGTCCCAGCTACGATGACGATTAACTCGACGCCTTCTTCGACAGCGGCTGCGGCACTTCATCCCTTGCGCAGCGGACCGCGCTGGCTTGCGGCCGAAGCAGGAATGCTCGTGGCTGGCTTTGTCTTGTTCGGAATCCCGGCCGGCCGCCGGCGCCGCATGGCGAGCGTCGTTTTCGTTCTCGCTTTGCTCGGTGGTCTGCCGGGATGCGGAGGAGGGGCTAGTGGAGGAACTGGTGGTGGCCAGCAGATTTCCGGCACGACTACGGGAACTTATACCTTCATGGTGGAGGGTTCGTTCACCGCGACAATTGGGGCGAGCCAGCCGCAGGTCTCGATGGTGAACGTGACAATTCAGTAGTTCAGCGTTAAAGCAGGATGTTGCACAACCGGCTGCAAGCTGGTCGCATCGGCTTACGGCAGCCTATCCATCAACCCCGGCAGCGTCTTCATCAGATCGTTGTAGATGACCATCACGGCGAACAACACCAGGAAGACGAATGCGGCCTGGTAGACGCGCTCTTTGATGCGCAGGCTGACGTCGCGGCGCATGAGGCCTTCGATGAAGAGGAACAGGATGACTCCGCCATCGAGGATGGGAATCGGCAGCAAGTTAAAGATGCCAAGGTTCAGGCTGATGCCTGCGGTTAATTCCATCAGCGGAGTCCAGCCCTTTTGCTGGGCCGCGTAGCCGGCGTCCTGCGCGATGCCGATGGGGCCGGAAACCATGCGCGGGGAAACTTTGCCTTGCACCAGCTTCTTGGCCAGTTCCAGAATGAGCAGCGAGTATTTCCTGTTTTGCTCGAGCGATAGGCCCAGGGCCTGCCCGAATGGCAAAGTAGTCACCTTGGTCTCGCTCTTAGCGACGAAGCCCAGGCGATATCGTTGCTCTTTCGGGTCTTCGGTTTTTCCCAGCACCGGGATCAGGTCCTGAAAGCTTAGGGTCTGACTTCCCCGAACCACGGTCAGATTGACAGGACTCTCCTTGGTCTGCTGGAGGCCATCAATCATACTTTCGAGCGAAACCAGGGGTTTGCCATCCAGGGCCACGATTCTGTCATCTTCCTTCAGGCCGGCCTTGGCTGCGGGCGTGTTGGCCTCAATCTGGCCGACAATGACGGGGTCTTCGGGAAACCACCCAGCGGAACCGACCTCAGAAGTGGTCACGGCTCGCGGCACGATGGTTTTCTGGAAGACCTCGTCCCCACGCTGTACAGTGACGGTGAGCGGTTGATTGGCGCTGAGCCACACACGGGGCTGAAGCTGTTCCCATGTTGGATTGTCGATGCCATCTACCTTTACGATGCGGTCGCCGGGGAGCAATCCGGCGCGGGCGGCGGCAGAGTCTTTTTTCACGCCTTCGATCACGGCGGGCTTATCGAGAAAAACCGGGTACTCGTAGTGCACCATGTAGACCGTGGTCAGCAGAAAGATCGCCAGCAGAATATTCATCGTCGGGCCGGCGATCGCGATTAGAAAGCGATGCCAGCGCGAGTGCGACATGAACTCGGCGGGATCGCCGGTACGCTCGTCCATGGGATTCTCGCCGCTCATCTTCACGTAGCCGCCGAGGGGCAGGATGTTGATGCGATAATCGGTGTCGCCTTTGCGGAAGCCCACCAGCCGTTTGCCGAATCCGATGGCGAACTGCTCGACACGGACACCCAGCAACTTGGCCACGGCATAGTGGCCGAACTCGTGAATCAGAATCATGAACCCTAAAACCACAGCGACGGCGGCGATGGAGATAATGAAATCAGACATAAAAGAAGTACGGACTAACTCCCCTGTTAGATTCAGATTCTAGACCGCTGTGGTTGCACGCGGTTGCACAATTTTCTTATTTATTCCCAAAACCCGCTGTTCAGCATATCGGCGGGCGTCGGCATCGGCTTCAAGCACCTTTGCAATCGATTCCAGCTTCTCGGAATTAGATGCTGAAACCGCGTCTTCGATGATCCTGGGAATCTCATCGAAAGTAATCTTGCCTGCGAGAAACGCGGCGACCGCGACCTCATCGGCTGCGTTCAACGCGACCGTTTTAGCCCCACCGGCCTCGACCGCCTCGTACGCGATACGAAGACAAGGGAATTTACTCATGTCTGGCGGGCAGAAGTCCAGATGCCGCAAGTTACCTACCGGAAAGCGCATATCCGACTGAATCCGCTCGGGATATGTTAATGCGTAGAGAATCGGCAGCCGCATGTCGGTTACCGAGAACTGAGCAAGTATGCTGCCATCGATAAACTCCACCATGGAATGAATTGTCGATTGCGGGTGGACAATCACTTCCACTTTCGAGGGTGGCATGTGAAACAATCTGCACGCCTCGATCACCTCGAAGCCCTTATTCATTAGAGTGGCGGAATCGATGGTAATGCGTTTGCCCATCTTCCAAGTGGGATGATTCAGCGCCTGCTCCACCGTGATGGAAGTGAATTCCGATCGCGGCGTATTCAGGAACGGGCCGCCGGAAGCGGTCAGCCAGATGCGTTCCACTTCCTCCATACGTCCGCCGCGCAGGCACTGGTGGACGGCGTTGTGCTCGCTATCGATGGGCAGCAGCGGAGTGCCTTGTCGGCGCGCCTCGGCCGTAATCAGCTCGCCGGCGGCGACCAGGCATTCTTTATTGGCTACGCCGACAATTTTTCCCGCCTTCACCGCTTCGTAAGTCGCCTCAAGTCCGGCCACGCCGACGATGGCGCTGACCACGAAGTCGACCGCGGAGTGCGTCGCAACCTTCACGGTTCCGGCCGCTCCGCAAACGACCTCGATCTCGCTCAGGCCGCTTTGCTTGAGGCGCGTGCGCAGTTGATCGGCGTCGGCCTCCGACGCAATGGAAATGAGTTTCGGACGCCAGCGCCGCGCCTGCTCGAATGCAGCGTCCAGATTGGCGCCCGCAGCCAGCGCGACGATCTGAAAGCGGTCGGGATAGGACTCGGCCACGCTCAGCGTGCTGCGGCCAATGGAGCCGGTGGAGCCGAGGATGGAGATACGTCTCATGCGAGGGTAGATTCCGCGAGTTGATTCTCGAACTGACTTCCCAATCTGCGTTCTTATTTTACGCGTTACCAGGGACGGGCGGGGGGGAAGACTGCCGCCACGTAGATCCACAGTACCGGCGCCGCAAAAAGCAGCGCATCGATGCGGTCGAGCATGCCGCCGTGGCCGGGAAGAATTGTGCCCGAGTCCTTTACTCCCGCGCCGCGCTTGATCAGCGACTCCACCAGGTCGCCAAGCTGTGCGGCGATGTTCAGCGCGACCGTTAGCAGGATGATCGGCCACAACTCCGGCTTCTCCAGCCCGAACAGGCCGTCGCGGCGTTGAATCAAACCCACGCGCAGCAGGAACGAACTGATCTGCAAGGCGTGATTGAAGAGCAGAATTCCAACCACCAGGCTTGCGGCCAGCGAGGCCGCCGCGCCCTCCCAGGTTTTCTTGGGACTGATGCGAGGCGCCATCAAGTGGCGTCCCAGCGACCGGCCCACGAAGTAGGCGAAAATGTCTCCCGCCCACACGACGAGAAGAAGGTAGAGCAGCCAGAACGCTCCCGCCCACTGCTGGCGCAACTGCACCAGCATGGCCATGGGCAAGGCAATATAAGCGAAGGCGAACGCCGAGGCCGCCGCCGCCGGATAAGCGCTGCTCATCTGCGCCCGCCGCATGGCGATGGTCAGAAAAATAAACGGAGCGATCGCGGCGGCAAACCCCAGGCCGAGGACAAACTTCAAGGCTGAGAGTTGCGGAGTCTCGCTCGCCGCATTCGCAGCCAACAGAAGGAATAGCAATCCTACGAAGATGTACGTGGGCAGCCGTAGCGGCTGCACGCCGTAGGATTCGGTCAGCTTGAGAAATTCCTGCACCGTGACCAGCGCCACGACCGCCGCCACCACAGCCACCACCGGCACCGGCGCGCGCAGCACCAGCAGCATCACAATCGGAATCAGGACGACCGCGGTCGCGATGCGCTTTAGCAAGTGAGATAGGCCATGCTACTGCATGCTCAAGATTCGTGAAGCTTCGTATCAGGGTATGCCTTCAGAGCTGCCCTGAGCATAGTCGAAGGGCATACCGTAAGTGCGTCATCATCAACAGCGCTTTCAGGTGTTGCGTGGTTCACCCCGAATGGTTCAGCCCGCCGTAGCGCCGCTCGCGTTTCTGATACTCAGCGATGCCTTCCAGCAGATGCACGCCGCGGAAATCGGGCCACAGAGTGGACGTTACATAAATCTCCGCGTAAGCCAGCTGCCAAAGCAGAAAGTTGCTCAGCCGCATCTCGCCAGAGGTGCGCACCACCAGATCGGGATCGGGCAAGTGCCGCGTGTAAAGATGATTGCCGACTGTGTCCTCGTCAATACGCAGATGCTCGAGGCCGCCGTTCTGCGAAGCCGAGTTGACCATGGAGCGGAACGCATCGACTAATTCGCTGCGCGCGCTGTAGTTCAGCGCCAGTGTCAGCACGGTGCCGGTATTGAGCGCTGTACTCTCGCGCGCCCAGGCCATGCGCTCCTGCACATCTTCCGGCAGTTCGTGCTGCCGCCCAATATATTCCAGGCGGATATTGTTCTCGTTCAGCGTGGGAACTTCCGCTTTCAAGTATCGGCTGAGCAGCCGCATCAGGAAATCGACTTCGCTCTTCGGCCGCTTCTTCCAGTTTTCTTCCGAGAAGGCGTAGAGCGTGAGCGCATGAATGCCGATGCGCGCCGCCGTCTCCACGGTCGAGCGCACTGCCACCACTCCGGCGCGATGTCCGGCCACGCGCGGCATGTGGCGCCGTTTCGCCCAGCGCCCGTTGCCGTCCATGATGATCGCGATGTGTCTTGGGAGCCGCTCTGGATCAAGCTGCCGGTAGATTTCCGTTTCCTTGCGATCCAGCCCGGCGGGAACTCTTGCCTGCAAGGCCTATCCCCTTCCGAAGGTTGAGGCTAACACGGGCGGGAAGGGGGTTGCAATGACGGGAAAGGCACGCTGGAAAGGTCGCCGCGTGAAGAGTACAAGATCGGGAAGGGCGCGGCTTCAAAGCCCATGTCCTTAGTGTCCCAGAGTGGCACGACTGAACGTCGTGCCTTCCCGAACCCATTTACAGGATTGCTGGAGAAAGCGAGTACGGGGAACTGTAAATATTAAAGAGTTCCGAGGTGGTGTTGGGTGCATTCGTCTCAGCCAGTAGCTCGCGTTAGACCCTCGCTTGACCTGCTGTGCTGCCTCCCTTGCGGGCGCGCTGCATGCGATCTTCGCTCGGGCTCCGGGCTCACCGCCAACCGGACAAACCTACCCAACGCCTCGGAACTCTATCCTGCCTTCGACTGGGCTTCCCGTTCTTCTCGACCAGCGCTTTGCTATAGACCCTTGCTTGCCTTCCCTCTTCACTTTGCAATGTTGAGGGTGACTCAGCTTGAGCCCCGGACGCCGCACCAACCGGAAAAACTTAAGAAACTGTCAAAGAACGATCCTGTTGTACTCCTTCTATTGTTTTCGTCAATGAAAAATCCGCGTCTGTAAGATGCGTATTTTCAGTCGAGTGCAGGCTGTGCACAGGCGGGTGACCGGATTTTGTGCAGATTTGGGACGCGATTCTGCAAAGAAAGCGGGTGGGCGCGGGTTTCGCTATTGCCGAGCATGAATGGCGCGGAAAGTTGGGATTCTGCAAGTGCTTCTGTGGCTGTGAAAATCTGGCAAAAGTCGCGCTGGGCAAGGAAAGTCAAAGATCGAGCATTCCATCGTCAAGAGTGGGTTGGCGGCCCAGCTTTTCGCGGAAGACGAAGAAACTGTCAAGCTTCGCTCGACTGGATAGCCGAGGGAGGCTGTTCCTACACGAGCACCATTAAGGCTTAATCGCTTGACAAGACGGGTAAGTCTGCTAAAGTTCGAGAAAAGCTTGATAACCCAACAATTCGCAGGTGCTCTGGTTATGAAGAATGTTTATGAAGTGCTGCGGCAGAAGGAAATGGAGCTAACGCGGCTGGAGAAGGAAGTGGAAGCGCTGCGGCTGGTGGCTCCGTTGCTCTCCGAAGAAAAGGAAATGAACTCCGACATGGTGAAGCCGGCGTTGGCGACAGCCGTGAACGGACCGCAACAGCCGATCCGCATCCCGGCGCCCGCGGTGGCAGTGACGCCGCAACCGGTGCGTGCGGCCGGTTGGGATGATACCGCCAAGCGCTGGCCATAGATTGGGCCGGAGGATTGAGGCGCTGGTTCGTTCCCGCGCTCTTGCGATCTATCGGTATCCTTTGGTCGTCGATTCCTAGCGGGGCCGGGATTAGGTTCCGGCGACTCACTTCCCTTTTGCTCGCGCGGCATTCACTTTGGCCAGCAGATCCTGCGACATCGCCTGCACCGGACCGGAAATCTTCACGGCTTCAGTTAATACCTCGCGCGCCTCGTTCACCTTGCTGAGCTTAGCGTAGGCAAAACCCAGACGATAAAGCGCAATGGAGTACTGCTGATCGTCTTGTCCTTTGAGCAGAACCACCGCCGATTTTAATTCTGGAATTGCAGCCGCGGTTTTGTCCTGCTTCATGTAGGCGTAGCCGAGAGTCGAATGAGCTATTCCTGCCGACAATTTGCGAGACTTGTCCCCATCCGGTTCATCCGCCTTGGCGACCGTGATCGCCTTCTGCGAATAGGAAATCGCCTTGGCGAGGCTACCGGGCTTGGAGTCGTCGACGTAGGTGCCGGCCAGCAGCAGCAAAGCGGGCAGCGAGTTGGGATTCGCGGCCAGCGTTTTTTCGCCATAGGCAAACAGCCGCGCCTGATCGTTCAGTTGGCCTGGACCGAGCGTATACATGGCATAGCTTGAGACTTGATCCTGAAACACCGAATCCGGAAACGCCGCTGAAAATTTTTCGATGGCGGCCATCCGATTCCTGGCATTGTCCTCGCCGGCGATCACGTTGAAAGCCGCGGACTCGAGAAAGTTGCAGGAGTTCTTGGCCGCGCTTTTGTCGTCGGCCACCTGCTGTTTGAAGGCTTCGTCGGTCATGTCGGGCGGCTTGGGTTGGTTGGCGATGGAGTGGCAGACTTCTCCTCCTTTGGCGGCATAGTCCATTAACTTCGCATTGTCCTTCGCCTGTTGTGCGATGCTGGCCTGCGAGATGAGAATGTCGAGATTCCGCGGCGAGCCTACGAGGGCCTTATCGCCGAACTCCAGCGCTTTGGTTAGATCGCCCGTGGACTGGTAGGCCTGCGAGATCTGCCAGTCTCCGTAGGCCACGGCGGCCGGGTTCGACGAATACTTCTGGACGAAGTCCTGGTACATGGCGAGTTTCTTGGCGGCATCCTGCTCGTTCGAAATGGCCTGCAGTTCATGGTCTTCGGGTGTGCCAGCGGGGATCAGAATTTTGTCCGACTGGGCACCAGCCTGAGGCAGGAAGAAGAGAAGGTAGAGGAAAACGGCAAACAACACCAGCGACCCTGCGCAGCGTTTCATAGGTCACCTCCGCTGTGGAGGAGAACGGGAGTTCCGATTCCGACAGCAGGCGAATCCTAGCGCCGAATGGGGCGGGAGCGCAAGGGCCGGGCGCACAGGAGAAGGTTTGGAAACGGAGACGCTACTGAGAAGTCAGGCTTCCCAGGGGTTCAGAATGGGCGCATTGGTGCTGGCGAAGTCATTTACATTGCGTGAAACGATGGTAAGGCCATGCTGAAGAGCGGTCGCGGCCAGCAATCCGTCGATGGCCGACAGGGCCTTCCCTTCGCGCTTGGCTTCGGCGGCAAGCAACCCCCAGCGGTCGGCGACGGCATAATCGATCACGAGAATTCTTCCGGAAAATCGAACTTGCAGATCGAATTCCAGCCAGCTCTCGAGGTGAGTTCGGCGCTTACTCTGAGGCAGGATGGCCGCGCCCTTCCGAATTTCGCCCAGCGTCAGAACGCTTAAGTAGAGCAGGCTCTCGTCCGCCGATCTCATCCAATCCATGACGCGGGGTTCTGGATTGCTACGGATCAGCTCGGAGATGCAATTCGTATCCAGTAGAAACCCTCTCATAGATCGATGTCGCGTGCCGGGCTGCGATCGCGCTTCAGGTTAAGTTTCAGTCCCACGAGTGGGGATTGCCGGAAAAAGTCCACGATATTCTTTGGCTGGCGCGACTTACTCACCAGCCGTTCGTATTGCTCCTCGGCGACCATCACCACGCCCTCTTTGCCTTGGCGGGTGATGCGTTGCGGGCCCTCGGCTCGCGCCCGGCGGAAGACTTCGCTGAAGCGGGCTTTGGCGGTTTGGATCTGCCAGGACTCGGCGGAGGAGTTCGGAGTGCCGGCCAGGGCTGGGACTCGACGATTGAGCTTCTTCAGGGGCATCGACAATCTCCGATCTGACTAGTCTGACTAGACGTATTTTGAACCTCCTGCGAGCTTGAGTCAAGGGCTCCCGCTATTTTAGAGTTTCACAACTGCTGAAGAGAATGAGATCGGGGGCGTCGAGAAATCCCGATGGGCGGTCTTTCAGTCCGCCGGCATGGGCGCAGGGCGCGCCACTACGGGCCGGGTTTTTGCGGAGGCTGGCCGGGCTTTCGCGGGGACTGAGGACGGCTGTGGCGCTTCCATCCACTTGCGGACTTCGGGCAAGGCCTGCCGCATGGCTGCTTCGCCGGCGCGGATCAGTTCGCCGGCGCGCTTGAAGTCGTCATAGGCAAAACCGGCTACGTCGGGCTCGACGATCACGTCAGCGGCGCCGCGCCAGAGATGGCTCATCTGATCCTGGGCGATGGCGAAGGACTGACCGATCACGTCAAAAAGATGACGCGGCGCGCCGTCTTTCGACCACTGTCCTTTCAAATGGACCGCCAGGACCCGGTCCGCGCCCATTTCGTGCAGCGGCGCCGTGGGTACGGGATAGGAGAGCATGCCATCGATCAGAAAGCGGCCGCGAATTTCGACGGGCAGAAACATTCCGGGATAGGCGCAACTGGCGCGCACGGGATCGATGATCGAACCGGAATGAAAGACCACGCCCTCGCCGCTGTTGAAATCGGTTGCGGTGATGCCCAACGGAATGCGCAGTTCTTCGAAAGTCTTCACTTTCAAGACTTGGTTCAGGAACGACACCATGCGGTCGTTGGAGGCGAAACCGTAGCGCGACACGGTCCAGCGGGCGAAAGTGGTGAAGCGGCAGGAGCTCGCAACCTTTTCGAGTTCTGCGATGGAAAGGCCGCTGCAGTAGGTGGCGCCGATCAGCGCACCCACGCTGGTGCCTGCAACTGCGCGAACCGGAATTCCTTCTTCTTCGAGGACTTTCAGGACTCCAATATGCGCCATGCCTCGGGCAAAACCACCGCCGAGCGCCACACCAATGGCAGGAACCCGTGGCTCGACCGGAGCGCCCTTGCCGGAGAGTTCCCGTCCAAAGGCCTGGACCGAACGGACAATTCTGCCGATACTCTTCACTGCAACCCCGCATCCCCGCTTTCGCGGGTACCCCACCTAGACTTCCACTTTCATTCGAACTGCCTGTAAGATGCCATAAATACCGCTTTCGCTGCAGGGCACAATGGTGCCATTTTTGCGTTACCTTTAGGCGGCGGGAGACTGCATCGGCGGCTTCTGTTGGCGACGAACTTCGCCAGCCAATAGTATCTAACTGTTTTATTATTATTAACTTACACGCCATGGTACGGGAAATATCTGCGGGAGGGGTAGTCCTCCGGATGCGGGGCGAAGAGTGGTGGCTTGACGCCATCGAACTGCCTCCAGACGACGACCGGGGCGCGGCAAGCAGCAACCGGCGCGCCGCAACAGTCAAACCGGTGCTGGCCTTGCCCAAGGGCCTGGTGGATCCCGGAGAAAAACCGCTCGAAACCGCGCTGCGGGAAGTTTACGAGGAGACTGGCGTGCTCGCCGACCCGGTGGCGAAGCTGGGCGACAGCAAGTACGTCTATACGCGGGCGTGGGGCGACGGCAAGCGGGTTTTCAAGATCGTCAGCTTTTACCTGATGCGCTACCGCTCGGGCCGCATCAACGACATTGCGCCGGAAATGCGGATTGAAGTGGCGCGCGCACGTTGGGTGAGGCTGGAGGAAGCACCGAAGCTGCTCGCCTACAAGGGAGAGAAGCAAATGGCACGGCGGGCGCTGGAGTACGTGAGAGCACACTCTGAATCTCAGTGAGAGTAAGAACTCTGTAGGCACCTCGGGGGCTGAAGCCCGCTGGCGGAGTATTGCCTTATCGCAGCGCTGGAAGCGCTGCGCCACCCAAAATCACAAGTTCTCAGGCCGGCGGGCAAGACACTCCTAAGTTCCACGCAGGCCGTCTTATCCCGCATAATGCTGGCATGCGTCTTCGCAGAACTTTGTATCCTGTAATACTTGTGTTTCGCCGGATGCCGGTAAGGCGTGTCATCGCGCTTCCACTGACATCACTGATTCTTTCTATAGCATTGCTGGCTTCGCCTTTGGCGGCGAAAACTCGACCGGAGGCGACGCTGGACCCCGGCTACCTCTCAGCTCTTGCCGCCGCAGATCACCTTCTTCAGGCGTGGCAGTCCGGAGATGCGGAAAACGGGATGGCGCTGCTGACGAGCCATGCCAAGGAAGCGGCTACGACGGATGGGGTTGAACGATTTTTTTCCAACTCCACTCCTTCCGCTTATGAAATCGTACGCGGCAAGTTGCTGAAGCGCGGACGATACGAGTTCCCCATCGTGCTCGTCAGTGACTTTTCGCAGAATAAGCGCGCCCGCCGGCGCTTCTCCAGCATCGTGGTCGTAAATACCGGGAACAATGACTGGGCAGTGGATAAACTGCCGTAGGCGGAGGCAGTTTGGTTGTCAATTGTCGAGTTTTGGATTTTAATTGACGGTCTTCTATTCTCCTGTATGCCTCAGCGGTGGAAGATTCTTATCGAGGTTCGATCATGAAACGCATTAATAAAGTTGCCATTCTTGGCGCCGGAACCATGGGCGCGCGCATCGCCGCGCACTTTGCGAACGCCGGCGTCCCCAGCTATTTGCTCGATATCGTTCCGCCCGACGCCGATGCTCCCGCGCGTAACAAGATCGCGGCTGCCGGCCTGGACGCGGCAAAGAAATCCAAGCCGGCGGCGTTTATGGACGCTTCGCTGGCGCGATTCGTTACCGTGGGAAACTTCGAAGACGACCTAAAGAAGTTGGCCGAGGTTGACTGGATCATCGAAGCGGTAGTCGAAAATCTCGAAATCAAGCGCGCGCTGCTGCGCAAGGTTGAAGCGATTCGCAAGCCTGGCACGATCGTCACGACGAATACCAGCGGTTTGCCGGTGGGAAAAATTGCAGACGGGTTCTCTGACGACTTCCGCCGGGCGTGGTTCGGCACGCATTTTTTCAATCCGCCGCGCTACATGCGCTTGCTCGAACTGATTCCAACGCCGGAGGCGGATCAGACGGCAATCGATGCGGTCGCTCACTTTTGCGACGTGCGCCTGGGCAAGGGAGTGGTGCTGGCCAAAGATACGCCCAATTTTATTGGCAACCGCATCGGCACCTTCTCCGTGCTCAACGTGATGCGGCTGATGCAGGAGATGGACCTTACCGTCGAGGATGTCGACGCGCTGACGGGACAGGCTGTGGGCTGGCCGAAGTCGGCGACATTCCGCACGATTGACTTGGTTGGGCTGGACATTCTGGGGCACGTGGTTGGCAACATGACTGCGAACGTGCACGACGAGCGCAGTGACCTGCGTTTGCCCGACTTCTTTACGCAGATGTTGCAACGTAAATGGCTGGGCGACAAGACCAAGGGCGGATTCTATAAGAAAGCGAAAGGTGGCGAAGGCCGGGAAGATGAGCGCATGGCGCTCGACTGGAAGACGATGGAATACCATCCGCGGCAAAAGCCGAAGTTCGCCGCGCTCGATATGGCGAAGAACATCGAGGATACGGGCGCGCGGCTGCGCACGTTGCTCGGCCTGGAAGGCAGTCCACAGAAGGGAGACAAAGCGGGTGCGTTCCTGTGGTCGGCTCTCACGGATTTGTGGAACTACTCCGCGAACCGGGTGCCCGAGATTTCGGATTCGATTGTTGAGATCGACCGAGCCATGCGACTTGGTTTCAACTGGGAACTAGGACCGTTCGAACTTTGGGATGCGTTGGGCGTGGAAGCAACCGTGGCACGCATGAAGAAGGAAGGCAAGCCGGTGGCAGCGAATGTTGAAAAGCTTCTCGCGGCCGGACAAAAGGCCTGGTACAGCGACGATCCAAAGTCGGCTTCCGGACGTAAGTACTGGGAACTTGGAACGGAGGACTGGAAAGCGGTGGAAGTGCCGGCGGGAGTATGGTCGGTGACGGTGGCGAAGAAATCCAATGGCGTGGTGAAGAAAAACTCGGGCGCATCGCTGGTTGACCTGGGCGACGGCGTCGCCTGCATTGAGTTTCACAGCAAGATGAACTCGCTGGGGGCTGACATCGTCAGCTTGATTCTGCAAACCCTCAAGCCTGGCGGCCCGGGCGACAACTTTGACGCGTTCGTGATCACCAACGATGCAACGAACTTTTCCGTGGGCGCCAACCTGATGCTGCTGCTCATGAGCGTGCAGGAAGAAGAGTGGGACGATGTGGATCTCGCGATCCGGCAGTTTCAGGGCATGACGCAGGCGATCAAGTTCTCGCCGAAGCCGGTGGTGGCAGCCGCTTTTGGATTGTGCCTGGGCGGGGGGACGGAAATTTCGTTGCACGCCGCGGCGAGACAGCCGCATGCCGAACTCTATACCGGGCTGGTTGAAGTCGGCGTGGGATTGCTGCCGGGCGGTGGGGGCTGCAAGGAGATGCTGCTGCGCGCGGTCGATGGCGCGACTGCGGCGCGCGGGGGCAAGGGGTCCGGCGAGGCTCTGGCTGGGTCGATCGAGATGCTGGAAGCGATGAAGCGGGCGTTTGAAACCATTGCAACGGCGAAGGTCGCAACCTCGGCGCACGAAGCCCGAGGCCTCGGATTCCTCACTGACAGCGACCGCATCTCGATGAACCGCGAGCGGGTGCTTTCTGATGCGAAGGCCCGCGCGCTCGAACTGGTTCGCGCCGGATACGAGCCGCCGGTGCCGCGCACCGACATTCCGGCGCCGGGCGAAAGCCTTCTGGCCACGCTCAGGATGGGCGTGCACATGATGCGGCAGGGCGACTTCATCACCGACTACGAAGTGAAGCTAGGGGCAAAGATCGCCGAAGTTTTGTGCGGCGGCAAGGTTACTCCCGGATCATTGGTGAGTGAGCAGTACATCCTCGACCTAGAGCGCGAGGGATTCAAGTCGCTATGCGGGGAGAAGAAGACGCAGGAGCGGATTCAGTACACGCTGAAGACGGGGAAGACGCTGAGGAATTGATCGGCCGGGGCCCTGAGACTTGGATAGCGCAAACCCAACCGCTTAGGATATAATCAGAATGCCGACGGTTCTGCGATTCGATGAATTAAGGGTCGTGGTCTATCCCAATGATCACCGACCGGCGCACGTACATGTGATTGGAAGAGGAGCAGAAGCGGTGTTCAATTTGAGCTGTCAGCTGGGCCCCGTTGAGCTGCGCGAGAATTACGGATTCACCCGTCGCGAAATTGGGCATGTTGGAAAAATCTTGATGATTCATCTGCCAGAGCTCTGCGCCGCATGGGAGAAAATTCATGGCAGCCTCTGATCGTTTCGAACAGGCGAACCGGCGGGCGAAAGACTTGGGGGCGTCCTTACCCAAGGCCCTTGCGGCTTGCTATGACAGCGCCAGCGACCGCATTGTGATTCGCCTTAGCTCAAAGCTGGACGTAAGCTTCTCGCCCCGCGATGCCCAGGGCTTGGAGCATGCCAAACCGTCGCAACTCGACCTCATCGAGATCACGCCCTCCGGTTTCGGCATTCACTTTCCCAAGCTGGATGCTGACTTGTATCTCCCCAGCCTTTTGGAGGGTTTTCTGGGCTCGAAGCAGTGGATGGCTTCAAGGCTGGGCCACGTCGGTGGTAAGTCCCGTAGCACAGCCAAGCGCGCCGCCGCCAGAGCCAACGGCAAGCTGGGCGGAAGACCAGGAAGAGCGGTTTAGGGGGCGAGGGGGCCTCGCTTGATGTTTGCCTCATTTGATGGTATATATACTTGATATATATCATATTGCGTCTTGCACCTTTGAGTCTCCCGAAATGCCGAAGACCGACATCGCCAAGCTTTTCCAGAACGGCCGCAGCCAGGCGGTGCGGTTGCCGCGGGAGTTTCGCTTCGAGGGCGACCGGGTGCGCATCCGGCGTGTGGGTCAGGGAGTGCTGCTCGAGCCGATCATCCAAGACACGAAGGAATGGTTTCGTAAGCTCGATGAGTTTAATTCCGAACCATTTATGCCCGAAGGACGCAAACAGCCGAAGACTCCCAAGCGGCGCATATTCGGGTAGGTCGTGGATTACCTCCTCGATACCAACGTGTGTATCGCTCTCATCAAGAACACAGACTCGTTGGTTCGCGGACGTTTTCAGAAGGTTTCGCGTGCGGGCGGCATCGTGTATGTTCCGTCTATTGTTACCTTTGAATTGTGGTACGGAGTCGCGAATAGCACGCGAATTGCATTCAACACAGACCGGCTCGAAGCGTTCCTATCAGGGCGGGTTAACGTTCTTCCCTTTGATGATGGGGATGCGCGCGCGGCCGGCGAGATCCGGGCCAATCTGGAGATCTCAGGCAGGATCATCGGGCCATACGATCTGTTGATCGCCGGACAAGCTTTGGCGCGTCATCTCACGCTAGTAACGGCGAATGTATCTGAGTTTTCGCGGGTGAAGGGGCTTTCGTGGCAGGATTGGGCGAAGCCGTAGAATGATTCCGTTCACACCTTTTGTGATGCTTTTTGGTCTATGTCAGATGGCGTTGCCGTCAACCCCGCCCGCGAGAGGACGCTCATGAACCCTGGAAAACTGTGGTTGCCCCTTCTGATTCTATTGACCCTGCCCCTGGCTCACGCCGAAGGCCTCCGGAGTGGGGAGGACGTCCTGCGAGCCATGCATGACCGCTACGCGAAGTCATGGTACGAAACTTTGACCTTCACGCAGAAAAGTACGACCTACAACTCCGATGGCACCAGCAAGGTCGAAACCTGGCATGAAGCGCTGGCACTGCCCGGGAAACTGCGCATCGATATTGGGGCTCCCAGCGATGGCAATGGATATCTCATGGTCGATGGAACGCTCACAGTCCTGCATGAGGGCAAGGAATCGGGAACGCGCCCGCTCGTGAACATGCTTCTGGTATTGGGGTTTGACGTTTATCGTCAAGACCCGGAGAGCACCACCAAGATCGTGCAGGCGGAAGGCTACGATCTTAAGAAGATTCACGAAGAGACTTGGGAAGGACAACCGGTGTACGTAGTGGGTGCAGAAAAGGGCGATCTGAAGTCTAAGCAGTTCTGGATCGATAAGAATCGTCTCTTGTTTGTCAGGCTGTTTGAACCAACGCGAACTGACCCGAACAAGTTCCAGGACATCCGCTTTGAAGACTATCGCGAGCTGGCGGGCGGCTGGGTGGCTGCCCGCGTCGAGGTTTACGCTGACGATAAGAAAGTCTTCAGCGAAGAGTATTCGGATATTCAGAGCAATGTGAAGCTTGAGCCAGGCATGTTCGATCCCAAGCAATTCAACTCAACCCATTGGGAAAAGCCGTAAAGCCATCGCAAGACCGGGGGCCCCATAAATCCTGAGCCGATCAAAGCGCAAGAAACGCATTCAATCCAAATTTGAGTTCTTTCCGTACTTCAGGTGAGGCAGTAAAAACCGAAAGGAACACTCACATGAAGAATCGAAATTTTGCGGTTTCAATCGTACTGTTCGCCATGGCGTTCGCGGGCTTTTGTGTCGCTCAGAACCCGATGGTCGGCGGACATGATATGTCGACGATGAAAAACATCGTGCAGAATGCGGTGAACTCGGACGACCACACAACCCTGGTGGCAGCGGTTAAGGCCGCGGGATTGGTCGACACGCTCGAGGGGCCGGGACCGTTCACCGTCTTCGCGCCGACCAACGAGGCTTTTGCCAAGCTGCCGGCCGGTACAGTGGATAATCTGTTAAAGCCGGAGAACAAAGATCAATTGACGAAAGTGCTCACTTACCATGTTGTGGCGGGGAGATGGACCTCGAACGATCTGCGGAAGAAGATCAAAGAAGGGAACGGCACTGCCGAACTGACGACGGTGGAAGGCGGCAAGCTGGAAGCCATGATGGAAGGCAGCAAGATTGTCCTCAGAGACGAAAAGGGTGACACCGCGACGGTCACGATTGCGAACGTTATGCAGTCGAATGGCGTGATTCACGTGGTGGATAGCGTGCTGCTTCCTTAGGTCTTCGCTTCCGGCGGACGCTTTCGTATGACGTCCCGGCGAGGCATTTGTCGCACAAGGCGCTCTTCGAGGGCGCCTTGTTTTTTGCGCGGGAAATTCGGAGGGCGAGCGCTACAATGAACAACTATGCGAAGATTCCTGCCAGATGTCGCCGCCGTACTAGCATTCCTTATCTTGCTATCTGCTTTTGTCGCAGCCCAATCAGCGGCTGGAAAGGATGCACCACCCGACGTTCCGGATGCGATTCAGGTTCCGGCGGGCGAAGAAGTTGTCCTCTACACGCACGCGACCGGGTCGCAAATCTATACCTGCCAAGCTGGCGCGGATGGCAAGTTCAATTGGATACTCAAGGCTCCCGACGCCGAGTTGCATGACCGGAAAGATAAAGTAATCGGACACCACTCCGCCGGGCCTTCCTGGAAGTTGACTGATGGCAGCGAGGTCATCGGAAAAGCGGCCGCGCATGTGGATGCGCTTGATCCGGATTCGATTGCGTGGCTGCTGGTGAAGGTGGTGAGTCATTCGGGGAACGGTTTGCTCGGCAATGTAACCACGATTCAGCGGGTCCACACCAAAGGCGGGCAGCCTCCGGCTGAGGGCTGCGATGCGGCTCATCGCGACGCCGAAACCAAGAGCAGCTACAGCGCCGACTATTACTTCTACGCTCCGGCGAAGTGAAGCCACAGAGACGGGTGCGATTGCACGATGCCGCGAAAGGCTAATGAGGGGCATCCAATGGGACAGTTCCGGTATTGGTCGGCCAGAGGAAGACGACGGCGGCTTCTGATTAAGGACAGGAACGGTTACCGCCGCGGGTACCGTCCGTCATTCGACATCCCGCTGGGACAGTTAGACAATATCCTTAAGCGGACATCACTGGAAATGAAATACCTGGTTATCTACGAAAAATCGGCCACCGGATGGACCGCTTACTCACCGGATATTCCTGGGCTCAAGGCGGAGGGGACAACGCTGGACGAGGTGAAGGAACTCATTCGCGAAACGATGGAGCTCCACCTTAAAGGCACGCGAGAGGATGGCGCTCCAGCGCCAACGCCCAGTACGGCAACGGAATACATTAAAATAGATTCCCATGCGTGAAGTCATCATTGCCTCATCTGTTCGCACGCCCGTGGGACGCGCCTACAAAGGCACGCTCCGCGCCACCCGTCCCGATGAACTGGCGGCTGTCGCTATAAAGGGCGCGCTGGAGCGGGTGCCGCAGCTCGATCCCAAGGAGATTGAAGATGTAATCCTCGGCTGCGCAATGCCTGAGGCCGAGCAAGGGATGAATGTGGCCCGGATCGCCTCACTGCGCGCAGGGCTGCCGGTTGAAGTTTCGGCGCTCACCATCAATCGCTTCTGCTCGTCGGGGCTGCAGGCGATTGCCATGGCAGCCGAACGCATCATGAGCGGAGGCGCGGAGGCGATTGTGGCGGGCGGGACCGAGTCGATGACGATGATTCCGATGGGCGGCCACAAAGTTTCGCCCAACCCCTGGCTCGTCGACCACTATCCTGATGCATATCTCAATATGGGGCTGACCGCGGAGCGTGTTGGGCAGCGCTTCGGCATCACGCGCGAAGCGGCGGATGAATTTTCTTTGCGCAGCCACAAGAAGGCGTTGGCGGCGATTCAAGCTGGCAAATTCGACGAGGAAGTTGTGCCTGTGCCGGTGAGTTTTACTACTCCGAATGGCGCGAAGCCGAAGCGGCAGGAAATTGTTTTTAAGATGGACGAAGGCCCGCGCGCCGACACTTCGCTGGAAGCGCTGCTCGCGTTGAAGCCGGCGTTCCATGTTAAAGGCACGGTGACGGCGGGGAATTCTTCGCAGATGTCGGACGGCGCAGCGGCCGCGGTGGTGATGTCGGCGGAACGCGCGAAGGCGCTCGGCATCAAGCCGCTGGCGCGCTACGTTTCGTTCGCGACTGCGGGATACAAGCCGGAAGAAATGGGACTGGGCCCGGTGTTCGCGATTCCGAAGGCTTTGAGGATGGCTGGGCTGAAGCTGTCGGACATCGATGTGATCGAGTTGAACGAAGCCTTCGCCGCGCAATCGCTGGCGGTGATCAAAGAAGCTGGGATCGATCCGGAGAAGGTCAATCCCAATGGCGGCGCCATCGCTCTTGGACATCCGCTGGGCTGCACGGGAGCCAAGTTGACGGCCACGATCATCCGCGAACTCAAGCGCCGCAACGGACGCTATGGATTGGTGACTATGTGCGTGGGCGGAGGAATGGGTGCAGCGGGGATATTCGAGAACCTGAACTAGACCGATCTCGGCGACCCGAGTCTGGGGCAACCATCCCCAGGTCATAGCATCAGTCCGGTTAGGTGCGACCATCCGCCCGAGGAGGTTTCTATGTGGCGCTCAGGATTGGCTGCAACGGCAACAGTTCTTCTGGTACGGCTGGCGGTTTTCGCGCAACATACCACGCCTCCTCCACCTCCAGCCGTCCCAATGGTCAGTCACATGTCATCCGCGCCTTCTCCGGCCATGCACAGTCCTATCATCTCCTCTCCCCGCAGCTCCGTTGTGACGTCCCCCACAGGCACCCGAGCGTTCCACGCGGTTGCCAAGACAACCTCTGAACCGATTGCTGCGCGCGCGAATGAAAAGGTCTCGTCAGCGACGGGTACGAACTCGCAGCCTGGGAAATCGGGCTTTTTCTCTTTCATCCACAGGAGTAAGCCTGAGAAATGCAATCATGGCTCTTGTACGCCCACTCCCTCGGAGAACTTGATCAGCCAAAACGCGCTCACTCCTCTGGCTTTCCAAACGCCCGCCAGGTGTACGGTTTTGCCCGTGCTTAACCCGGCCATACCATGCAATGCGTTCTCGCCCTGTTGTCCGTGATTGGGCCCAGGTTCAGGCGGACGGCGCTATAATGTGTCGCAAGGAGGGATTCTCATGCTGATCTCCCGCCTCTTCCCCGTTTCGCTGCTGATCGCAGTGAGTGCAGCGCCGGTGGCAGCACAGTCTTCGCCCGCCAAAGCCCCAGCGGCAATCCAGTCCACGGATTCCGGACAACAGAATTCTTTGGCGAATCCTGAGGTTCCCTTCCTCTTTCCGAATCTGCACACTGAGCAAGGCCCGGCAGAGCCACTGGGTCGCATTCATGTTGGAGAGTACAGTCCGCGGTTGACCCAGTTCAGCGTGCCGCACTTCCTGCTCAACAACCCGGATCGGCAGCGACTGGAGGACGATACCCTCTGTTATACGATGCGCAACTACAAAGTTGCTCGCGACAATCCACAGTCGGATTCCACACACGCTGCCGGATCATCGACCTGCCAGCCCGCAGCGCGTTTTCACGTGCACAGCATCGAGCTGAAGGCTTCGCCGGCTGCGCCGTAAGATCTGAGAGCACCAGCCAGGGGACCAAGAATTCGGGTATAAAACCCGTAATCACGACCCGGTTTCACGCCTATCATTCCAACTCTGCCCGAATTAGAATGAAACTGTAATTCTCCAGGACTCGCCACGTAATGCACAGTTTGCGCTTAGGGGATCAAGACATGGCCACAACCACAGCAGTTCCCAAGACTAGAATTTCCGGCGGCAGTTTTCTTTTGGAAACTCGGCGCACTGACGAAGTCTTTACCCCCGAGGACTTCACCGAGCAGCACCATCTCATCGGGCAGACTGCGGAAGAATTTACCGTCAACGAGATTCTGCCGAACGCGGAGAAGATCGAGCACAAGGATTTTTCGGTTTCGCGCGATCTGCTGAAAAAGGCCGGCGGCCTGGGCTTGAGTGGCGTCGAGATCCCCGAGGCCTACGGTGGCCTCGAAATGGATAAAGTGACCGCTGCGGTGATCGCGGACCACATTGCGAAGTATGCCGGCTTCGCCACTACCTGGGGCGCGCACAGCGGCATCGGCTTGCTGCCCATCGTTTACTTCGGTACCGAAGAGCAGAAGAAGAAGTATCTGCCGCGCCTGGCTACCGGGGAAATTGTTGGCGCCTACGCCTTGTCGGAAGCCTCTTCCGGCTCCGACGCGATGAACTGCCGGGCTCGCGCTCAGCTTTCCCCTGACGGCAGGCATTACATTTTGAACGGCGAAAAGATGTGGATTACCAATGCCGGCTTCGCGGACTTGTTCACCGTCTTCGCCAAGGTGGATGGCGAAAAGTTCACAGCGTTTCTGGTGGAAAGAGATTTTCCCGGGTTCTCCGTCGGGGCCGAAGAGCACAAGTTGGGCATTCGCGGGTCCTCGACTTGTCCCATCATTTTGAACGACTGCAAGGTGCCCGCGGAGAATTTGCTCGGCGAAATCGGCAAGGGGGCCACCATCGCCTTCAACATTCTGAACATCGGACGCTTCAAGCTGGGAGCGATGTGCATAGGCGGAGGCCGGGTGTCGCTGGAACATGCCATCGCGTACGCCAAGCAGCGCAAAGCGTTTAACAAGGTGATCGCCGACTTCGGGCTGGTGCGCGAGAAAATCGCTAACATGGCGACGCTGATCTATGTGGGCGAGTCGCTCGTCTACCGGACGGTGGGCATGATGGATGAGGCGCTGAGCGAAGTCGATAAGTCGGGCGCAGACGCGATGAGGGAAACTCGCAAGGCCATCGAGGAATACGCGGTGGAGTGCTCGATCATCAAGGTCTGGGCTTCGGAGATGGTCGGCTATGTGGTCGACGAGACTCTGCAGATCTACGGCGGATATGGTTTCGTCGAAGAGTATCCGGCCGAGCGCGCTTATCGAGACGCCCGCATCAATCGTATTTTCGAAGGCACCAACGAGATTAACCGTCTCATCATTACCGGGTTCTTGCTGAAGCGCGCCATGAGCGGACAACTGCCGCTCATGCCCGCCATCAAGAAGCTGATGGATGAAGTACTTTCGGGACCTTCGATGAGTGAAGATATTGAAGGCCCGCTGGCCGAGGAGAGCAAATTGGTGGGGCAAGCCAAGAAACTTGGCCTGTTCGCCGCTGGATCGGCAACGCAGAAATACATGCAGGCGATCCAGGATCAGCAGGAGATTATGGGCGCCATTGCCGACATGACCATTGAAACTTACGCGATGGAGTCGGCGGTTCTGCGCGCGCAGAAAATCGCAGAGACAAAAGGCGAAGCCGCGGCCGCTCTTCCCATTGCCATGACGCGGGTCTATCTCACGCAGGCGATGGAGAAGGTTGAGTCCGCAGCGAGGAAGGTGATTGCTGCGGTCGCCGACGGTGACATGCTGCGCACTCAGCTCGCAATTCTGCGCCGGCTGGCCAAGTATGAGGCATTCAACACGATCGAGTTGCGGCAGGAGATCGCGCAGAAGATGATCGAGCGGGGAAAGTATACTTTGGCATAAGCTTCTTGACTACAGGGGCACAGAGATACACGAGGGATTCGGAATCCTCTTTGTCACCTGTGCCCTTGTGGTTTTGTCCTCGATTTTTTCGCTGGTACAAATATCCGCATGAAAACCAGATTCGTTTTCTTCGTCACACTTGGAGTGTTTGTTTCCGTGGTCTCGTTGCTTAGCCAGGACAACAGCGCCATATCGAGTACTCTCGCCCTCACTCCGCCCATGGGCTGGAACTCGTGGAACAAGTTCGCCTGCAACGTCAGCGAAGAGATGATCCGGAGCATGGCCGACGCGATGGTCAAGTCCGGCATGAAGGACGCGGGATACGAATATGTCAACATCGACGACTGTTGGCAGGTGAGCCGCGATTCGAATGGAAACATTGTCGCCGACCCGCTGCGTTTCCCTCACGGCATGAAGGTGGTCGGTGATTATATTCATTCGTTGGGACTGAAATTCGGCATTTACTCTGACGCGGGCTTGAAAACTTGCGCCGGCCGGCCGGGTGGGCTGGGCCACGAGTATCAGGACGCGATTCAATACGCGGCATGGGGCGTGGACTACCTGAAGTATGACTGGTGCAATACGACGACGCAGGATGCGAAGGCCTCCTACGCCAACATCCGGGCTGCGCTGGACAGTTCGGGTCGTGCCATCGTGTTGAGCATTTGCGAATGGGGCACCGCGAAGCCGTGGCTTTGGGGAAAAGAAGTGGGCGGGAATTTGTGGCGCACCACCGGCGACATCAGCGACAAATGGGCAGGCCAGAATAAATGGCCGGACGGAAGCTGCTGCTCGAATGGAATGCTGGCTATCGTCGATCAGCAGGTTGGCTTGGCGTCTTACGCGGGGCCGGGCCACTGGAACGATCCGGACATGCTGGAGGTGGGAAACGGCGGCATGACGGATGCGGAATACCGCGCTCACTTCAGCTTGTGGGCGATGCTGGCCGCGCCGCTGATTGCTGGGAACGACTTGCGTGACATGCGGCCCGAGATTCGCGACATTCTCACCAATAAAGAAGTGATTGCGGTGGATCAGGATCCGCTGGGACGCGAAGGCGAGCGCGTGCGGAAGAACGGCGACTTAGAAGTCTGGGCCAGGCAGTTGAATGATGGCAGCCGCGCGGTCGCGCTCTTAAATCGCAGCAGTGCGGGGGCGGAGGTCTCCGCTAACTGGGAGGATCTCGGCTATCCTGAGCACTTGAGAGCTTCGGTGCGCGATCTGTGGCAGCACGACGATCTCGGAAAGTTCAGTGGGAAGTTTTCCGCGTCGGTCGCTTCGCACGGTGTCGTAATGGTGACAGTTACGCCTTAACGTGGCCGTGATTGTTTCGTTCAATTCTTTGGGAAGTTTGGGTCGGCTTTCACTTCTTCGATCTGGGCGGTGTGCCGTGCGCTGTGGGCCGAGATCAGCAACAGCCACTGATAACCATCCAACGTCCCGAGAACAGGATGATCAAAGAAATGGTCGCGCAGATCGTCATTGGTGGTGCGGATGTATTCCATGGTGGCTGCGCGGCTTTCTTCGAATGCTTTCGTCAAGTCTGCTTCCGTCGCCCAGCGGCCCGTGGGACGAAGGAACTCTGGGGCTTGCGCCTTGTGGCTGCGGTCCGGAATCCTCTCGAGAACGATTTCATCTTTTCCCTTCACCTGGGCGCGTTTGTCGGGAGTCGCCGGGGAGGACATGATCTGCTTCTGGACCAAGCCGAATAACGCCGACTCAGAAACCGCGATGTGCTCGGCAACTTCCGCTACGGACCACCGGTCAGGCGCGGGTTTGAACGTCCACTGCTTCTCCGATAGCCCGGCGATCGACTTCAGAAAATTGTCGCGCGTAGTCTGAAAGCTCTTCAGGGCTAATTCGCGTTCCTCTGGCGTGAGCGCGTTAGGAGCCGCCGTTTGCGCCCAACCGGAAACGGCAGTTAATCCTGACAACACAAGCAATGTGAGAGTTGCGAGCGTCTTCTTCGATCGTGGCATGTTCACTTTCACTCCTCCTAAGAGCGCTCCATTCTAAATCAAGTTTGGGAAGTTTTTTTCAATTCTTCCATCACGCTCTGGATCAGTTCTTTCGCATCAGTCAGACTCTTCATGATGATCTGGATATCCATCACCGGTTTGCCCGGCCAGCGCTGGCTTTGGCAATAGACGCCGTGCTGGCCCACCAGCGCCATAGCGTCGGTGATGGTATCCATGGTCACAGCCAGGCGCCCGCGCGGCACACCCATCATCGTTTCGTAATGTTCCAGTTCTTCCTGCTTTTCGTCGAATACCGGCATCCCATGATTGTAACGGTCGAGACCGATGGAGCATAATGATACGTCTCCGTGGTTGACGGCTGCGAGTGAATGCGAAACATTGCGGACACAGGCAAATTATGGAGGCAATGCAGATCACGCTTCGGCCAGCGGGAATCCAGGACTTTGACTTTTGCGAGCGCCTGTATTTCGCCGAGATGAAGGGAATCATTCAAGAATTGAACCTGGATATGGCCGCTCAGGCCGATGGCTTCCGGCAGCAGTGGGAGTTGGCGCAGGTTCGAATCATCACCTTCGGCGGAGTCGATGTAGGATGGTTGCAGAGCGCGACGCAAGGCGATGCGCTTTTTCTGGGGCAACTTTTTGTGGAGCGCCGTCACCAGCGGCGAGGCGTCGGCACCGAGGTGATGAATCGCTTAATTGCTGACGCTACACGTGCCCGCCAGGCGGTGAGGCTGGGTGTGGTGAAAATTAATCCTGCCTTGCGTCTCTATAAGCGGTTGGGATTCCGCATTACCCATGAAGATGATCGCAAGTTTTACATGAGACGGGACCCGGGCATCGAAGCGCCAATTTCGAATCAGAAGAATGCCATCCGCTGACGAATCCACTTCCAATCCGTCTAATGTATCCAGCCATCGCGAGTATTCAAAAGGAGAGTCCATGAAAAAACGAATCATCCTGCTTACGGTCCTAGCCATTTTGTTCACCATGTCAGCTTTCGCTCAGATGGGCGAAGGCAAGCCGAGTCCTGCAGCCTCAGCGTCGTGCGACCTGGGCGGTGGCAAGACGGTCAAGACCGATTACTCCAGCCCGCGGATGAAGGGCAGGAAGATTTACGGGGGGCTGGTGCCCTTCGGCGAAGTCTGGCGGACGGGGGCCGATGAAGCCACGACTTTCGTCACCAGCGCCGATGTAGTGGTAGGCGGAAAAAACGTGCCCGCGGGCCGCTACACGATCTTTACCGTGCCGACCGCTGACAAGTGGACGCTGATCATCAACAAGAAGACGGGCGAGTGGGGCATCCCTTACAAGTATAAGAGCGATGAACTGGTCCGCGTGGACATGAATGTTTCGAAGCTGCCCGCGCCTGTGGAGAACTTCACGATTGGCTACGATAGGTCGGGAAGCGGATGCACGCTGAGGATCGACTGGGAAACGACGCGTGCGTCGGTGAAGGTTTCAGCGAAATAAGAGAGGACGATTGCTGATTTGTGATTGCTGATTTGTGATTTTCGTAGGGCCGCCGTCCCGGCGGCTGGCCCTTCGGGCAGGTTCAGTGCAAGCCGGCGAGACGCCGGCGCTACGAAACTACACAGCTGGCTTCCATCGCAAGATCGGCTTTCTGGCCGCGGCGGTCTCGTCGAGCCGCGAAACCCGCGTGGAGTGCGGGGCATCGAGCACCGTCTGCGGATCTTCTTCTACCTCATCCGCAATCGATTTCATCGCCTCGATGAACAGATCCAACTCTTCCTTGGGCTCGCTCTCGGTCGGTTCGATCATGAGCGCGCCGGGGACAATCAGCGGAAACGCGGTCGTGTAAGGATGGAAGCCGTAATCGATGAGACGCTTGGCAATGTCCATGGTGCGCACGCCCTTTTTCGCCTGCAGCCTGTCGCTGAACACCACCTCGTGCATGGTTGGCGTGGAATAGGGGAGATCGTAAGTGCCTTCGAGTCCCTTGCGAATGTAGTTGGCGTTCAGCACGGCGTCTTCGGTGGTTTGGCGCAGGCCATCCGGTCCATTCGCCTGGATGTAGGCCAGCGCACGGACAAACATTCCGAAGTTGCCGTAAAATGCGCGCACGCGGCCCACCGATTGCGGACGGTCGTAGTTGAAACCCAGCGTGCCGTCGGCTTTGGTGAGTACCACAGGCGTCGGCAGAAAAGGCTCAAGGTTTTTCTTGATCGCCACCGGACCCGATCCCGGGCCTCCACCGCCGTGTGGCGTGGAGAAAGTTTTGTGCAAGTTCAAATGCATGACGTCGACGCCGAAATCGCCCGGCCGGACCTTGCCCACGAGCGCGTTCATGTTCGCGCCGTCCATGTAAAGCAAGCCGCCCTTGGCGTGCAGAATGTCGGCGATTTTGTGAATGTCCTGCTCGAAGACTCCCAGCGTGTTGGGATTGGTGAGCATCAGCGCGGCCACATCGTCGCTCATCTGCGCTTCCAGCGCGGCAATATCCACCATGCCGCGCGAGTCCGACTTCAAGTTTTCGACGGCATAGTTCACCATGGCGGCCGTAGCCGGATTCGTCCCGTGCGCCGAGTCAGGAATCAGAATCTTCTTGCGCGCATTTCCCTTCGACTGGTGATATGCACGAACCATGAGCAGACCGGTCATCTCGCCATGCGCGCCCGCAGCGGGCTGCAGTGTGATCGCATCCATGCCGGTGATCTCGATCAGGCACTCGCTCAGCGTCTTGAGGATTTGCAGTGCGCCTTGGGAGATCTTCTCGGGCTGGTAGGGATGCCCGTTGGCGATGCCTTCTACTCGCGCGACAGCTTCGTTCACGCGCGGGTTGTATTTCATCGTGCACGAACCGAGCGGATACATTCCGAGATCGATCGCGTAATTCCAAGTGGAGAGCCGAGTGAAATGGCGGATGATTTCAATCTCGCTCACCTCGGGCATGTTGCCGAGATCTTTTCTTTCGGAGGAACCGAGAAGTTTCGAAGTATCAACTTCCGGCACGTCGAGCGGGGGGAGCTTCCAGGCGGCCTTATCGGGCGACGACTTCTCGAAGATCAAGCCTTCATTCTGATTGACGTGGCGCGTAGCCTTGCGTGTGATGTGCTTCATCGCGCCACCTCCTCCAAGCCGGATTCTACTTTCGAGGTCCCTACGGGGCTCTCGCTTGCAGCCGCGACTCCCACGGCCGCGTCGATTGCGGAACGCGTGGTCAGTTCCGTGCAGCACCACAACGCCGCATTCCTCAGTTCGGGATAGAACTTCTTCAGCGGCAGTCCACCCACTATCTTGTGTTCCAGCAGCCGATTGTTGATAGCATGAGGATCCTCGCTGGTCTCGACCACAAACTCGTTGAAACGTGGCGCACCACTGAACAGCAGCTTGCCGTGCTTCGCGAATTGTCCTGCGGCGTAGGCTGTCTTCGCCAGGTTTTGTTTGGCCAGCTCTTTTAGCCCGACCTTGCCGTAAACCGTCATAAAGATGTTGACCATCAACGCCACCAGCGCCTGGTTCGTGCAAATATTCGACGTCGCTTTCTCGCGCCGGATGTGCTGCTCCCGCGTGGCCAGCGTGAGCACGAATCCGCGCTTGCCCTGCTTGTCAACCGTTTGGCCCACCAAACGACCCGGCATCTGCCGAACATATTTTTCTCGGGTGGCAATCACGCCGCAGTATGGCCCGCCGAATCCCAGCGGCACTCCGAAAGACTGCGCTTCCATGGCGATTACGTCGGCTTGGCGCGGCGGTTCTACAATCCCCAGCGATACAGCTTCGGCAATGGAAACCACCAGCATCGCGCCGTGCTTGTGTGCGATCTCAGCGATCGACGCGACATCTTCGATCGTCCCAAAGAAGTTCGGTGATTGAATCAACACGCAGGCGGTTTCGGGCGTGATCGACTTCTCGAGTTCCGTGAGATTGAGCCGCCCATCGTCACCGAAGCCCGCCACCGATAACGGCATCCCCTGGTGCGTCGCATAAGTCGCGAGGACTTCGCGATACTCCGGATGCAAACTGCGCGCCACCACCACCGAGCGCCGGCCGGTGAGCCGCACCGCCATCATCACGGCCTCAGCTGCGGCGGTTGAGCCGTCGTACATGGAAGCGTTGGCCACTTCCATACCGGTGAGTTCGCAGATCATGGTCTGGAATTCGAAAATCGATTGCAGAGTACCCTGCGAAATCTCCGCCTGGTAGGGCGTGTACGCGGTGAGGAACTCGCCGCGCGAAATCAGGGAATCAATAATGACGGGCCGGTAATGCAAGTAGGCGCCAGCGCCGAGAAAACTGGTGTAGCCTTCGCCGTTTTCGCGCGAGCGTTGGCGAAAATAGTCGACGATTTCCGATTCCGCCATCTGGCGTGGAACCTTCAGGTCGCGGGTCAGGCGGTATTCCCCGGGAATGGGCGCGAACAGTTCGTCGACCGAGCGCAAGCCAATGGTCTTCAGCATGGCTTCGCGATCGGCAGGAGACTTGGGTAAATAGCGCATAAGAAGTTGTTAGATGTAGCTCGGAGTAAGTTGGATTGTGACAGTCGTCTGCCGACCCATACGTATCCAGAATCGCATGACTCTCAGTGTCCCGCCTCTTCTGCCACAAATTGCTCGTAAGCGGCGGCCGAGAGCAAATCCTGCAGATCGGCCGGATTCTTCATGGTCACCTTCAACATCCACGCACCGTGGGGATCTTTGTTCACTTTTTCCGGTGATGTGGCCAGATCAGCATTGACCTCGGTGACGGCGCCCGACACGGGCGCGAACAAATCCGACACCGCCTTCACTGACTCGACGGTGCCGAACGCCTTGCCCGCCTCCAGGTCGGCGCCGACCTTGGGCAGTTCTACGAAAACGATGTCCCCGAGGGATTCCTGCGCATGGTCAGTGATTCCGACCATCGCCTGCTGCCCGGTCACCTTAACCCATTCATGCTCTTTCGTATACTTGCGGTCTGTTGGATAGGCCATGATGGCTTCTAGCTCCTAAGTATTTGTAGCGCTGCATCCTCGCGGCCAAACAGCCACCGAGACGGCAGGGCAACGAAACGCACTCTCATTTCTTCGGCCGCTTGTAAAACGGCGTGGGCACAACCTGCGCGCCGACGCCTTGGCCGCGAATCTCGACCTTCACCGCGGTTCCGGCGCTTGCGAAATGCAGTGGCATATAGGCCAACGCAATGTTCTTCTTCAAGAACGGCGCCGGCGAACCGCTGGTGACATACCCGATCTCGCGGCCGCTGCCATCGCCATTCAGCACTTTGTATCCATCGCGCGCGATTCCGCGCTCGGTCATTTCCAAACCCACCAGGGTGCGCTTCACACCTGCGGTCCTCGCCTGCTCGAGCGCGGCGCGACCAACGAATTCCGGCTTTTCCATCTTGCAGAAGCGATCGAGGCCAGCCTCCCAAACATTAATCGTATCGGAAATCTCGTGCCCGTAAAGTGGGAGTTTGCCTTCGAGGCGCAGGGTATTACGCGAGCCTAATCCGCAGGGCACAAGGCCGGATTCTTTGCCCGCGCTAAGAATCTCATTCCAAACCCGCGCGCTGGTGGCCTCGTCTGCCGGAATGTAAATCTCGAATCCGTCTTCGGCGGTGTAGCCAGTGCGCGCAATCAGAATATTCTTCAAACCGCAGACCGTGCCACGCGTGACCCAGTAAAACTTCACCGCGCTCAAGTCAGCGTCCGTCAGCTTTTGCAGGACGTTTACGCCCTTCGGCCCCTGGATGGCGATCTGCGTGAAGTCGTCCGAGAGATTCTCCACCGCGCAATCGAACTGCCGGGTGTTGTCGCGCACCCAGTTGAAATCTTTTTCGCGCGTGCCGGCGTTGATCACAAGAAGGTATTCGTCCTCGCCCAGGCGGTGGACGATCACATCGTCCACAAACGTTCCCTGCGGATAGAGCAGCGCCGAATACTGCGCCTGTCCCACCGCCAGCCGCGAAGCGTCATTCATGGAAATGTGCTGCACTGCGGCTAGCGCCTGCGGACCGGCTAGCCGGATATCGCCCATGTGGCTGACGTCAAAGATGCCAACGCCGGTGCGTACCGCCATGTGCTCGTTGATAATTCCGCAGCCGATTGAAGCGGGATACTCGACGGGCATGTCCCACCCGTTGAAGTCAACCATCTTCGCGCCCATCTGGCGATGGACGGCGTTCAACGCAGTTTTGCGGACGGTGGTGGTAGTCGTCTCCACGGCGGACAAGCGGAACCTCAATCAGCGCAGCGGCTGGCCTGCTGGATGATGTGACTGTTTACCGTATCACGCGCTTTTTCGGCGGGTCAAACGAGGCAAACGATAGCGGATCAATTGGACGGTTGTTCGGACTTCGATCCGGAGCCTCTCGGCTTGCGAAGTACGGTCCACGTCGGCACAATAGATACGAAAACGGAAACAACAAACCCCGGGAACGGTGATTTATGCAGATAAATCGGGAATTTGGGATAATTAGTTACCCTAGAGACTGCTGATGAAGCCAACGTTTAAGAAGCGCACGCGGCGCAAAACCGCGCCCGGCAAGCCGAGGGGTCGTGAACTGCAGAGTCAGCTTGCGAAGGGCCGGGAGTTCATGAAGAAGTACGCCGATACATTCCGGGCGCTGGCGAAGTAACCTTACCTTCCGAACTGCACCATCACGTGCGCCCCGGCGGTTACGTGGGTCCCGGCCTGCGGGGACTGTTGCCGCGCCACGCCACTGCCCACGGCTTCCAGTTCGAGGCCGGCGTCTTGAGCGGTTTCCACGGCGCCGCGCACGGTCTTGCCGACGAAGGATGGAACTTCGATTCCGCCTTGCTCAACATCGAGCACTACGGTTCCGGTGGATGGCAACTTTGATGGCGCAGAGGCGGTGTCCGGACTCTTCGCCGACACTTGACTTGGCTGACTTGGGAGCCCTGCCAGCGGCTCGCTCTGCCATATCGCCGCCTGGACCACTGGGCCCTCGTTGCCGGCATTCGCGGGCGATGACGACCGCGCCACACGGTCTTTTCCAGTTGCCGGCTGCGGTGAGTCTGCTCCGACCTCCGCCGTCTCCAGCGGCTCGCCGGGATGGTCGGGCGTGCCTTCTTCTAAGTCTTTATCTTTCGCCCGCGATGCCAGCAGCAACTGATGATTTGGCGCCAGAGGCAGATCGTGCGGTGTGTGCAGATACTCGAGTACCTGCTGGGTCACGCGGCGAAACACCGGTGCTGAGACTTGCCCGCCCTGGTGGAGACCGACTGCCGAATCCAGAATCACCGCTACGACAATCTGAGGGTTGTTTACCGGGGCGAATCCGGCGAATGAGCCGATATACTTCGTTTTCGAATAGGCTCCGGTGGCGGGATCGACCTTCTGCGCCGTCCCTGTTTTCCCCGCCGCGGTGTAGCCTTCCAGAATCGCCTTGCGTCCGGTGCCTTCGAGCACAACTTTCTGCATCATCGAACGCATCTCGGCCGCGGTGTAGCTCGAAATCACGCGGTGCGACGCTCCATCATGAAACGCCACGGTCTGGGACGAACCTTGCGGCTCGATTTTTCCTGTGACGATTCGCGGCGCGACCCAGACGCCGTCGTTGGCGAACGTGGAAATCAGTCCCGTCAACTGAATCGGCGAAATTCCAATCTCCTGGCCCATGGAAATCGCTGCAATCGAAACCTTCGACCATCGATTCACCGGCTTGGTCAGGCCGCGGGTTTCGCCGGGCAGCTCGATTCCAGTCTGCTGCCCGAATCCATATGCGCGAATATATTTATAAAACCGATCTTCCCCGAGCCGCAGCGCTATCTTGATCGCGCCGACGTCGCTTGACTCCGCCAACACGCCCCATACCGGCAGCAGGCCGTGCGGCTTCGAATCGCGGATACGCATGCCGTTGTAGACGATCGATCCCATCTGGCAGTCGAACACTTCATCGGGATTGGTGAGTTTCTCTTCGAGCGCCGCGGAAATCGTCACCAGCTTGAAGGTCGATCCCGGTTCGTACACATAGCTGACGGCGCGGTTGGTAAGCGCGCCGGGTGTGATTTGCTTGCGCAGATTCGGATTGAATGTGGGCCGGTTGGCCAGCGCCAGAATTTCCCCGGTGTGCGGATTCTCGACGATGACCGTACCCGCAATCGCCTGCGTGTCGTGAATCGCCTGTTCCAATTCCTTCTCGGCGATGTATTGAATGTTCTTGTCGATGGTTAGAACGAGGTTCTCGCCCGGCTCCGGTTGCTTCTCAATGTCGGAAAACCACTGCCGGCGCGCGTCGACGGAAATGAACATCTTTCCTGCGCGCCCGCGCAGCTCGTCGTCGAACGCGTGCTCGATGCCGCTCTGGCCGGAGTCCTCCATGCCGACGGTGCCCACTACCTGAGCTGCAAGATCGCGAGCAGGATAGAAGCGCTTCGGCTCTTTTTGAAAATGGATACCTTGCAGGTTCAGCGACTTGATGCGTTCGATGGTTTCATCGTCGGCTTTGCGCGCAACCCAGCAAAAAGTTTTGTGGTTGCGGCAATCGGCGAGGACGACGTTGTGGTCCTCGCCGGTGATGCGGGTAATCAGGGAAACCGCCGTGGGCAGGTCTTTTACTTCGGTGGGGACGGCGAATGCCGAATCCACGAGCACGGACATTGCCAGCTCATGACCGGCACGGTCGTATATGACGCCGCGTTTGGCGGAGAGCGGAATCTCGCGCTGCTGCTGATGCTCGGCCTGCTTGGCAAAGGTGCCGTAACAGAAAATCTGCAGATAAACCAGGCGCACACAGATCGCGACACACCAAAACAGAAGCATGGCGCCCAGAAAGTAAAGCCGGGAGTTCTTGCCGGGATTGGAGTTGGTCGCCATGGAAACCAGCATTCAGCAATTAGCATTCAGCATTCAGAGTTTTCGAAATTTTGCGGACCCTCATGAAGCCGACCTGGCTCAATGCCGAGTGCTGACTGCTTATTTCTAGACAAACATGGCGGGCCACCTTTCAGGCGGACCGCCAGATGAGTTGTTGGGGGAGGGACGAGTTGCGCGCAGCTGTTTCTGCGCCGGTCCCTACTGCCCCGACAGCACCATCGCCGGCTCAACGCTCGCCATTACCGGCGCGCTCGAATCCGCGGATGCGCTGTCCATGCGGATCACCTGCCCCGGCTCCGGCGGCAAAAGACCCATGCGGCGCGCCATGACGTCAATCCGTTCTGGATCGCGCAGCGAAGCATCCTCCAGACGTAGTGCACGGTTCATCTCCGTGAGGTCGTTGAGTTCGCGTTTCGCCGACTCAATCTGATAACCGTATTCAATGGCGCGAAAATGCTGCCAGGCATAGGTGAACACCAGAAGAAATAGGCAGGCTAGCGCCGTGCCGAACTGCTTCATCTCACGATTGCGCGCAGGGTCCTCCACCTTCATTAGACGCGAGTTATCGATCGCCTTGGAGAAGTAAATCTCCGGCGTTCCGGTGAAAAATGTATTCCGCCGCGCCGCCGGGACCGCACTTCGAATTGCCGCCGCTGCCGCCATTTATGCCGCTCCTGCAAAAACCTGTTCTCGTTCGCTTTGCGTACGCGGGCTCTGCAACGCGAACATCCGCCGGAGCTCCATTTCTTCGCCCCGGCGCTTCTGTTGCGCGCTTTGTTCCGCCCGTTCCACCGCTGCCATCAGATCCTTGATCAAAGTTCCCGTGTACATTTCCTAACCTCAGAATTCGATTCCTACCACGGAACCCTTTTGTAGCGCCGCCGTCTCGGCGGCCACTGCGAGGGCGAGACGTCCTCGCGACAGCCGGCAAAGCCTGCCCTGAGCTTGCCGAAGGGATGCCGGCGCTACTTGCGGATCTTTCGTTCCTGTCCGCTTTTTCAGAACCTGAACGCCCGGCACGCCATTACAGCTGTGCCGGGGACTCCGGCAGGTTTTCCGGAGCTTAAACTCTTTCCGCGGCCCGCAACTTCGCACTGCGCGCCCGCGGATTGCGATCGCTTTCTTCTTCCGATGCCGTCACCGGCTTCTTGGTCAGCACCCGGAAGTACTTGCCCTTAATACTGCCCTCGCGGAAGGCATCCTTTACGATGCGATCTTCCAATGAGTGAAAACTAATCACCACCACGCGTCCCCCTGGTTTCAGAATCCGGGGCGCTGCTGCCAGCAGCGCCCGCAGATCGTCCAGTTCGCGGTTTACGAAGATTCGAAGAGCCTGAAAGGTTCGGGTCGCTGGATGAATTCGCCGCTGTTCATACTGGTTTTGAATCAGATTCATTGGCCGGGCCGCGGCTGATATGACCTCCGCAAGATGTGCGGTAGATCGTATTGGCCGCGACCGGACAATGGCTCTGGCGATTCTCCGCGACCTCCTTTCCTCTCCGAATTCGTAAATCACATCGGCAAGCTCGCGCTCGTCGAGGTGGTTTACCACTTGTTCGGCGGTACGCTCCGAGTGCGGGTCCATCCGCATGTCGAGCGGTCCATCCGCCTGAAAACTAAATCCGCGCGCGGCGTTGTCTAGCTGCAAGCCGCTTACGCCGATGTCGGCCAGAATGCCGTAGATGCTTGCTGCCCGCTGGCCATTGGCAATTTCTGCGAAGGACCGATGCAGCAGCGTAATCTTCGGCCAGTCGACATTTGCCGGCGAGACGCCGGCGCTACTTTCCAGCTTCTGCCGAGCAACTGCCAGCGCCGCAGGGTCTTTATCGAGGCCAATCAAATGTCCCGGTGCGCCGAGGCGTTTTGCGATTTCGTAACTGTGCCCGCCCAGGCCCACCGTGGCGTCGATATAAGTCCCGCCACGCCGCACGTTTAAAAAGTCGATCGCTTCTTTTAAAAGAACCGGAACATGATTCGCTTCCCTTCCACCACCATGCCCAACCCCCTGAGGGGTGTCTGTTGAACCCTCGCCCACTAGATGCCCAATTCGTCGAGCGTCTTCTCATCGTCAGGCGTGAACTTTTCTTCCTCGACCTGCTTGCGGTACGAATCCAGGTTGCGCACGATCAAGTGTGTCAAATTGCCGGTAACCGCAACCTCGCCTTTGATTTGCGCCGCTTCGCGCAGCAGTTGCGGCATCAGCAACCGCCCTTGCCCATCCATTTCCACCACCTGCCCGTAATAGTTCACGCGGTCCAAGAACTTCTTCTTCGTAGGATTGAAAGTGGAGAGCCCGGCCAGCTTCTGCTCGATCCGCTCCCATTCCTCGAAGGGATACACTTGAGCAACCTTCCCATCCAGACTTGTGATGTAGTATTGCTGTCCGTACTTCTCGTCGATCACCCGCTTGAACTCGGCCGGGACCTTTAACCGTCCTTTTTCGTCGACGCGAGTTGGGTGATTGCCGCGAAACATGTGCTTTCTCTGCCACTATGACTGCAACCGGGGAGGTAAAAGCGGCGCAAAGTATGGTTAGACTCGGGCGGATCGGGCTGTTTGTCGTGCTTTTGGGTCGGTTTCCCACCGGCTCCTCGTTTTCAGCTTCCCGTTCCCACGACCTTAACTGTCTCAACCACTCTGTACCACTTTGTACCACATCTTACCCGTAAGTCCTTAATTGTCAATAAGAAACTTGAAGGTAGGTGTCCCACTCTGGGAGGGATTCGGCAAAATACGAGGCCTTGTGGTTAACCAGAAAGACGACCACAAGGGGTTGGGTTTACGTTATAGATTCCTTCGCTATTCGTTCGCTTAGATTTTTGTTGCACTCCGCGCCAGTGGCGGACTTTCCTGTGGAAATAGTTGCAGCGCCGGTTCCGCTGAGGCGCTTCGGCAATGCAGACGTTGCACCAGCGGCGTCGGCGAAGAGGCCTTTCTACTTCGAGGGCTCCACGAACACCGCCGTCCCATAGGCCAGCACTTCAGTGACGCCTTGCATCACTTCGGTCGCGTCGTAGCGCGCGCCCACCACGGCGTTACCGCCCAGTTCAGCCCCGTGTTGCAGCATCAGATCGAAGGCCTCGGCGCGCGTCTTCTCACACAAGTTGGTGAGCAGTGTGATGTTGCCACCGACCAGAGTCTGCAATCCAGCGCCGATCGTACCGAAGATCGAACGCGACCGAACCACGATGCCGCGCACCACTCCCAAGGTGCGGGTCACGCGAAAACCATCCAGTTCGAACTGCGTTGTGACCATGTTGTGCGCCACCATCCGTCGACCGCCTGTGTAACTGGTTGCCATCGCGATTGTCCTTTCTGAATGCGCCGACGCGACCGTGCCCGGTGTCGGAGCCACTAACTATAGCGCGAATGCTGCCAAGACAGAACCGGCAGAGACGGAACTCTTCGCTTTTGCCACACACCGCTCACGCCGACTTCACTCCAGCGCGGCCGTGATAAAGAATTCCTGCGATGACGTATCGTACTCAACTCGTAACACATTGGGTTTGCAGCAGACCTGGCAGTCTTCGATGTAGTTCTGCCGACGTCCGGCGGATTCGTCAACGTTGGTGGCGTTCCACTCGCCGCAACCTGCGCATTGGAAGCCAGCTTCCATAAGGCGATTATGCCGGAGTTCCCGGCCGCCGGTATGCCTATTGCCAAACGAATATTTGGCCTGCCCTATAATGGCGAGGCTCTTACTTTCGAAGCTGGAGGGTCCATGATTTCGCGGCGGCAGTTTCTCAAAGTGGGCAGTGTGGCAGGAGTTGCCGTAGTTGCTCGTCCGCTGGTCGCGGCCACTGCGTTGGAAAAGCCAGGCGACTCTTCCCTGCCGCCTTCTCTCGCGCGCTTGAAGTCGCGAAAAAGTGGAGCTGTTCCCATTACGCGCGAGGAGCGCCACGAACGCCAGGAGCACGCCCGCAAGTTGATGAGCGAGAACGCGCTGGACGCCATCGTCTTGATGTCCGGCACGTCGTTGAATTACTTCACGGGGATTCGCTGGTGGGGCGGCGAGCGCCTGTTCGCTTTGGTGCTGCCCGCGAAAGGTGCCGCGTTCTATGTGTGTCCGGCGTTTGAAGAGGACCGCGCTCGCGAAGAGATCGCGAACGCGCCGGACGGCGAAAGGCCCGATGTGCGCACCTGGCAAGAGGACGAGAGCCCTTATCAACGCCTTGCCCAAGGACTGAAAGAACGCGGCATTCGCAGTGGCAAACTAGGGATCGAAGAAACAGTGCGTTTCTTCTTCGCGGACGGAATTGCCCAAGCGGCTCCGCAAGTGGCGCTCGTAAGTGCGACACCGGTTACGGCCGGCTGCCGCATGATCAAGAGCGCACGTGAGATTGCGTTGATGCGTCTGGCCTGCCAGGTAACGCTGTCCGCTTATGAAGCCGTTTATCACGCGTTGCGTGAAGGCATGACACAACAGCAGGTGGAAGATTTGATTGCCGCCGCGTATGGGCAACTTGGTTTTCCCGGCGAGGCCAGCGTTGAGGTGGGCGAATATTCCGCATTTCCCCACGGATCGAGCACGCCGCAAATAATTCGCGAAGGTTCGATTGTGATGATCGATGACGGCTGCACAGTAGAGGGATATCAATCCGATATCACGCGCACATTCGTGCTGGGCAAGGCTTCCGACAAAATGAAGACGGTCTTCGATATCGTGCATCGCGCGCAGGCTGCGGCGCTGGCGGCGGCGCGTCCAGGAGTGGAGTGCGGAGCGGTGGACGCGGCGGCGCGCAAGGTCATTACCGACGCAGGGTACGGGCCTGACTACAAATATTTCACTCATCGCCTGGGCCATGGCATGGGCATGGACGGGCACGAGTGGCCTTATCTGGTTCGCGGCAACGCGACCAAGCTTGCCCCTAACATCACCACCAGCGACGAACCCGGCATTTACATTCGCGGCGAATTCGGCATTCGCCTGGAAGACGATATGCATATCACGGAAGACGGGGCGGAGTTGTTCACTCCACAAAGTTTGTCGCTGGAAGATCCGTTTGGCAAGGCGTGAGAGCTGCTATTTCGACGGCACAACCTGCAGATTGTTGGTCACCGAGAAGATGCCGGGAACGCCGTTGGCGCGAAGTCCAGCGATGTTTTTGTCGGTGTCGTTATCCACAACACCTTCCAGAGTGAGGCGGCCATTCTTCACGATGATGCGAATCGGCTTTTGAACGCCCAGCGCGTACTTCTCCAGTGCCGGATATCCGTAGATCGCGCGGTACAAGCGCCGGCGCAGGCCGTCATCCATGGGCGAAGGGGGAAGAACCTCGATCTGGTTATCCACTCTCTCGACGCCTTCGATGTGCTTCACCGAGTTCTCGGCATCGGACTTCAGGGAAGGACGCACGACTTGGCCGAGCAGCGTAACGGTGTATCCATCAACTTTGTAGGCGATGTTATCGAACACACCGAAATACGGCAGCATGAGAAGTTCGTGGCGAACTTCCTTGGTGATGCGTTCTTGAGCCTTGGCCGAGAACTGTTCTCGATCCTGAGCGAAACCCAGCATTGCGAGCGAAAACAGAGTAACGACGACAACCAACCACTTGCGCTTCATGGCAGTCTCTCCTTGCTCGATATTTCTCAGACATCGAGCCAGTGTACTCCGGAAAGCGTGTGAGGTCCTACAGTGTTTGCGGTAGCCCATAATTTGTGTCACAAATGAGATTCTGGTGAACGATTCGGGAACAGTGTGCGAACGCAGGGGCGGGGAGTGTATCCTTCGTGAACCCTGGAAAGAGGTTTGGCCATGCAGCATTTGAGTCCACATGACGTGATGACGATGTTCATGGCCCTGGCCGTGCTGCTAGGCTGCGCCAAACTGGCGGCAGAGTTCATGCAAAAGATCGGCCAACCGTCGATCCTGGGAGAGATTTCTGTCGGAATCTTTCTGGGGCCAACGGTCCTCGGACACTACCAGCCGAAGGTTTATGAAACGCTGTTTCCTACGACCGGTCCGATGCCGATCGTGCTGGACACGGTGACGACGCTCGGAGTTGTATTTTTCCTGCTGACGGCCGGGCTGGAGATTGACTTGCGCAGTATCTTCCGCCAGGGCAAGAGCGCTTTGCTGGTGAGTTTTTTCGGCGTTGCGTTTCCCTTCGCGTCCGGTTTTCTTGCGGCCAGCGCTTTTCCCAATTACCTGGGCGCGGGAGCGGGAGCAAGTCCTCTTATCTTCGCGTTGTTCGTGGGCACGGCGCTGGCAATTTCGGCGCTGCCGGTGATCGCGAAGATTCTGATGGATCTGAATCTTCTGCGCACCGAGGTGGGCACGGTCATCATTTCTTCGGCGATGTTCGACGATCTGGTGGGATGGATTCTGTTCTCGTTTGTGCTGGGGATGATGCATCCGCCGGCGGGCGGCAGCGTCGCGGACGGAGTGAAGCACACCATCGTGTTGGTGGTGCTGTTTGTGGGCCTCACGCTTACCATCGGGCGCTGGCTGTTCGACAAGATTTTGCCGTTCTTGCAGGCGCACACCACATGGCCGGGCGGCGTGCTGGCCTTCATTTTTACGCTCACGCTCGCCGGAGCGGCATTCACCGAATATGCCGGAATTCATGCGGTGTTTGGGGCGTTTGTGATTGGCATTGCGATTGGAGAGTCGGGCCATCTGCGCAAGCGGACGTCGGAGCACATTCACGAGATCGTGACCAATGTGTTCGCGCCGTTTTTCTTTGCCAGCATCGGATTGCGGACAAACTTTGCCGCGAACTTTCATCTGGGGCTAACCGCAACCGTGATCGGCGTAGCCTGCCTGGGCAAACTACTGGGAGCAGGCTGGGGTGCGCGCCTGGGTGGCATGGACCGAACATCGTCGCTGGTGGTGGGACTGGCAATGAATGCGCGCGGAGCGATGGAAATCATTCTTGGGATTCTGGCTCTGCAGGCGGGGTTGATCCGTGAATCGATGTTTGTAGCGCTGGTGGTTATGGCGCTGCTCACTTCTCTGGTATCGGCGCCAGCGATTCACTTTCTGGTGCGCCGGAGACGGTCTCTGACCCTGAAGGACACCGTCACCGCCAAACTCTTTCTACCTCACCTCGCGGCGAAAACCCGTCTGGGCGCGCTAAAGGAAATGTGCGAAGTCGCGGCGGTGGCTGTGAGCAACGCTCCAGAACGACTGTTCCGTCTGGTAGCGGAACGGGAGCACATCCTGGCCAGCGGATGGGAGAACGAGTTGGCCGTGCCTTATGCGCGCGTGAACGGATTATCCAGGCCGCTGGTAGTGGTGGCGAAATCCGCGGGGATCGACTTTGACGCGCGCGATGGCAAGCCCGCGCGTCTAATTATCATGATCCTGACGGGAGATAACCAGTCACAACACGATTTGCTCGGAGACGCCAGCGAATTATTCAGCCACAAAGAAGCAGTGGACCAAGCGGTGCATGCCAGCAACTTTGTGGAGTTGGTAGCAGCGCTGAACGCGCCGGTGCGGTAAGTTAGGGTCGCGCAGAGCTCGGGGCCGCTTTCTTACGGTAATCAGGCGCGTTTCCCGTTACGAAGGGTCGTGGCAACCTGCCGAACTTTACCAGACGAGACTAAGCTTTGCCTTCGGTTCTGGGATCGGCTCGATCTGTCCCAGCAAGAAGATGTATCCCACAATTCCGAGCAGCAGGATTACGGTTGCGGTAACGAAAGCGGTGGCAAATGAGTGCGTTGTGGAAACAATGTAGCCCGTAACAATGGGCGCAGATATCGCCGCGATCTGGCCGCAAAGATTCACCGCGCCCGCGAGCGTGCCGACGCTTTCCCGCGGCGCAATGAGAGATGGGACGGTCCACGCCACCGGCGCGGCTGCGGCCAGTCCTCCCAAGGCTAGGCTGATCCACACCAGTGCGCTCGCGGCACTGTGAGCGCGAGCTGCGCCGAAGATCGCTAGACCGAAGGCCATTCCTGCTACCAGCACAGTTTGACGAACACGGTTTGCATTGAATCCGTGTTGGATCAAAACATCCACCAGCCAGCCGCCGACCAGGAGATCGGTAAAAGTGGCAAACAGCCAGGGCACGCTGGTATAGAAAACAGAGTGCAACAGATCCACGTGCAGAGATACGGAAAGATAGCTGGGCAGCCAGGTCAGTAGAAGAAAGAAAGTGTAGTTGTAGGCGCCCCATCCCAGCGCGAGTCCGTAGACCTTTCGCTGCTTCAGGAGATAACCCAGGGAGCTTCCGCTTCGTACCTTCGAATGGTCCTCCGGCTGAGCTCCACCTTGGAGAATGAGCTGGAACTCTTCTGCGGACAGTCCTTTGTCCTCGCTGGGATTGCGGTAGATCAGGTAAAACAGCACGAAATAGAGAAAGCTAATGAAGCCGGTGGCGGCAAAGCTCCAGCGCCAGCCGAAATACACGAGCAGCAGACCGATCAACGGGACTCCAATGGCGCTGGAGAATTTTGCCGCCGCGTCGGTGATCGCCGTCGCCAGACTTCGTTCCTCCTGCGTAAACCAGTAGCCCAAGGCTTTGGCATTTGCCGGAAACGTGGGAGATTCGCTGACGCCGAGAAGGAAACGCGCTCCAAAGAACCAATTGAGGCCGGGAGCAAGTGCCGCTGCGAAAGAGGCAACGCTCCACAGAAGCGCGCTGATTCTGCCCACGGTTCGCACTCCCCACCGGTCGAGGAATATTCCGCAAGGCATTTGCATCAGGGCATACGTCCAACTGAAAGCGCTGGAGAGATAGCCAAAAGCGACTAGCGACAATCCGAAGGAATCGTGCAGAGCCTCCCGAGAGACCGAAAGGTTGATCCGGTCGAAGAAATTGACCAGAACACCAAGAGCGAGCAGAAAGGCGATTCGCCATCGCCTGCGAGGCAGGCTCGAACTACGCGAGATTTCTTGCGGCAAGAGCGCTCCGGGAGAAATTAACGGGATGACATGGTTCGAGTTCGCACCATGGTCAACAATTTCTCGTGATCTTGCAACTGAAATTAGGAATCGGCGATCGCTCCACAAATGATCGAATCAAGAACAGACCGAATCGAAGACGATCATTGGACGCCGATGCCCGCGAGTAGTCCACCATCCACAAGATAATCGCCTCCGGTGCAGAATCCCGCTTTGTCTGAGGCCAGAAACGCCGCCAATTCAGCGACCTCTTCGGGAGTGCCGATACGCCCGAGAGGGTGCGCCGCACCAAAACGTGCGAACGATTCTTCCACCGGCACATCCGGCGAGAAGTTTGCCGCGGAGCGTACCAGCATGGGGGTGCGAATCGAACCGGGGCTGATCGAATTCACGCGGATGTTATCGGCAGCGTGATCGAGGGCCAGGGCTCGGGTCAAACTGTGAATCGCCCCTTTGGACGCGGCATACGCGGCAACACCTCGCTGGCACGCGTGTCCCTGAACCGACGCCAGGTTGAGGATGGAGCCACCGCCGCGTTTCTTCATCTCTGGGATGCCCAGGTGCGCGAGGAGATAGATGCTGCCGACGTTCACCGTCATGCAGCGATTCCAGGTCTCGAGGTCAGTTTGCACAACTGTGCCGAAGGGATGAATCGCAGCGGCGTTGACGATGATGTCCAGGCCTCCAAACCGGCTGACAGTTTTCGTGATGACCGAATGCACCTGGTCGAGACTCGTCACATCGCAAGTTTGGACCTGCAGGGTTAACCCCAGTTTTGTCGACGCGCTGGCCAATTCCTCGTTCGCAGCCGTTTCAATGCCACACGCCACCACCTGAGCGCCGCCCGCAGCAAAGCGGACCGCAACCGCACGACCAATTCCCGTGGTACCCGTGACCAGAGCCACGCGTCCGGCAAACTCTTTCATAGGAACTGTGCCCTCGATTCGCATGTCATGATAATCGCCGTGTACTGGAGACCGCCAGCATGAGCGTTTTATCGAGCCAATTCTGGAATCGCATACTTCAAGCCGTTTACCACGCCGCGTAATTCGGCAAGCCCTTTCAATCTGCCCACCAGCGAATAGCCGGGATTTATCTTCTTGCCAATGTCGTCGGCGAGCAGGTGTCCGTGGTCGGGACGCATGGGAATCTCATGGTCTGGCCGGCCCGCGCGCCGACGTTGCGCTTCTTCTTCGAGCATCGTTCGGATCACGCCCACCATGTCGGAACTGCCGGCCAGATGTTCCGCTTCATGAAATGATCCGTCTAGCTCTCTCGTTACCTGCCGCAGATGTACAAAGTGAATGCGAGCGCCGAATTCACGAGCCATGGCCAGCAGATCGTTGTCGGCTCTGGCTCCGAAGGAACCAACACAGAACGTCAGCCCGTTTGCGAGAGTGTCGCAGGATGTAAGGATAGCCCTCACATCGTCAGCGGTCGAAACGACTCGCGGGAGGCCGAACAGGGACCACGGGGGATCGTCGGGATGGATGGCAAGTCGAACCCCGGCCTCCTGCGCTACCGGGACAATTTCCCGGAGAAATGCGGCGAGGTTGCTTCGCAATTCGGCAGCGGTCACGCCCCGATACTCAGCGATTAAATTGCGAATCGTCTCGCGATTGTACGACGCCTCGGCACCGGGGAGTCCGGCAATGATCGTTTGCTCAAGATCAATTCTCCGCACCTGTGGCATAGAGTGAAAGCGGTCATGCGCCGCCCGAACGCGGTCTTCGGGATAGTCGGCCTCGGCACTTTTGCGTTCGAGGATGAAGAGGTCGTATACCGCGAAGTCCACCGCATCAAAACGCAAGGCATAGCCCGTAGTCGGCAGTTGCCATTGCAGGTCTGTCCTCGTCCAGTCGACTACCGGCATGAAGTTATAGCAGACGACTTCCACACCCGCCTTCGCAACCGCAGCCAGCGTATCCTTCCACGCGCCGATGAAGTGCTCATGAAATGCGGAGCGAAGCTTGATGGAATTGTGAATCGGAATGCTCTCGACCACGGACCAGGCGAAGCCAGCCGCGAGAATCTCATCTCTGCGCTTGATTACTTCGTCTAACGGCCAAGCCTCGCCGCGGTAGAGATGGTGCAGGGCGGAGACGATGCCGGTAGCGCCCGCTTGCTTGATGTGATGGAGAGGAACTGGATCTCCCGGCCCAAACCATCGCCAAGTCTCCTTCATGTGGTTGATGTTACCCCTTCGTCTCGCAATGCGGCGCTAGCGAAAATTCGCGTAAGAGCGCCGGTCTTCTCAGCCTTGCCGAATCTGGCTGTCCACATGGTCCTGTTACTTTCGCTGAAGAACGATGAGTTCTACGGCATCGGCTGCGAGAGAATTAGATAAACTTAAATTACTTCCCGCGCCTGATTTCTCCTCAACCAACTCGAGATTCTGGGTCCGGCTAATCCGGTAACGCTTTACGCTGAATGCCTTCTTGCCCCACGGCAAATTATCGATGGTGAGATTGTATCCAGCATTGTCACGGTAAACGATGTCAGTGCGCGGCGGCAGGGACTTGACTTTCGAGAAGTCAGGCATTGGGGGCGACGCCTTCACCAGTTCCGGCGGCATTTGCATGATGTGCGGTTTGAAACCCGTAGGAATTACATAATTGCTGATCAATATCTGAATCGTGTTGCCGTCTGCGGAGCGGCCTGCGAGCGCGGTGAAGCCAAACGTGTCAGTGCCCGCAACTGGAAGCCGTTGAGGCGTGTCCAGCATCTTCCTCATTGCCTGGAACGTATAGGCGGTCTTGAAATACTGCCCTCGCAGGTCGAAGAGCCCCATCCAAGCGGCATCGCCGCGATAGAACTGCGCGTGATCAATAGGCGAGTCCTGAAGATAGGTGAGCACGGCGCCGATGTAGGCGGCATTCTCCATGCCCTGGAGCCTGGCCTTCTCATCGTCGGTAAAGTCAGGGGTAAGATTCCACTCGGAAAGAATGCTCTCCGCTTTGGGAAAGCCATGAGTGTCCAGGATTTCACGAATCTGTTTGGCGAGGCGAACGGCATCATAGGGATCGGCGGAAGAGTCCGCATAGGTGTGCCAGGAGTAGAAATCAAGCGGCAGCTTGCGCTTGGCGCAGTAATCGATAAATCCTTCGCGGTAACCTCCGTCATCGTAGGGGAACGCTTTGGCATCGCCGCCCACTTTGAGTGTGGGATCAATCGACTTCAAAGCCCGCACCGTTTTCTCGTACAAAGAGTAAAACTGCTCCGGAGTACCCGACCAGAAGAGACCATCCGGTTCGTTCCAGAATTCCCAGTAGCGGATATCGTAATGGAAACCGTTTGCCCACCCTTGGTTGTAGTGCATGGCGATGTGTTTCACCACGCTGGCAAATTTGTCGAAATCGGATGGTGGATTAACGTTGGCGCCCCAACTGCGCCCGATGCGGTAATAGATTTCCGCGCCGCTGGCTCGAATCGCGGCAAGCACCTTATCGGTAGGGGCAAAGTTGTAGCTCGCGGGGTTCTCGGGGTCGGCGCCCTGGTCAGGAAAGATAATGCTGGCATTGCCCACCTTCACTACGCCGGCACGCTGGGCAGAATCTGGAATAAGCCAGGCGAGCTCCCCGTTGGACTGTTCGAATCTTGAGTCGATCTCGCTCGGCCCCATCAAATCGTGGGTGCGAACCTGCCTAATGCGAAGATCTCTGTATTGCTGAATGAGACTTGGAAGCCCCGCCATCAGCGGAATGGGCGGTCCGTTCAATCCCTGGAACGATCGGATCTCGCCGCTCACCTTGCCGGCGTCCACTTGGAGGGAGCGGAATCCTGAATTCGTGCTTTGGGTGAACGCGGCAGCGCAGAACAGCGCCGTGCAAAGAAGAAAAGTATTGAATAGAGTCTTCATCGGTAAGAACTCCTGCTAAGCGATCATGCCTCCTGCATTGTCCTCTAGCTCAAGGTGGCGCGGATCTATCCCACCATGACTGGTTTCTCCTCTGTCCACAATTTCGTGATCTCTTCGAGCGACCGGCCTTTAGTTTCGGGAATCAGCCAGCCCACGAGAATGATTGTTAACAACGCCCCCGCGCTGAAACACCAGAAAGTTCCATCCGATCCCAGGCGCTTCTGCATGATGGGAAACAGTTGGTTGCCCAGGTAGCCCACCAGCCAAAGCGCGGTAGTTGCGATGGACATGCCGCGTCCGCGAACTTTGGTGGGGTAAATCTCCGAGATGATAACCCAGCAGGCAACACCATTGCCGAACGCGTGACCGGCGACGAAGCTCATCACCAAGATTAAAACTGCCAAGCCGCTGCCGTGAACATGATAAAACCAACCGACTAAGGCAAAGGAAATGAATTGCACGGCTGTACCGGCCAGGATCAGCGTTTTGCGGCCAGCGCGGTCCACCAGCCAGAGAGCGAACAACGTAAACAAGAGGTTCACGAGGCTCACCAGGACCGACTGGAAAAACGCGTTGCTGGTCGCGGTTCCGGCGCTGCGAAAGATCTCCGGCAAAAAGGAAAAGAGCGGAGTGATGCCGCTGATCTGCTGCAAACCCGCCAGCATGATGCCCAGCAGAAGGGGACGCCGAAAAGTGGTGAACAGCTCCGAGATGTGACCTTCCTCACTGGCAAGCGAGGCTTCGATTTCTTCAGTTTCGCGCTGGGCCGCTTCAACGCCGTTGATCCTGGCAAGCACACTGAGAGCCTGATCCCGACGGCCCATCTTTAGCAGCCAGCGCGGACTCTCCACCGCAGGCAGAATCATCACTCCGAATAGGATCGCCGGCACAACACCGGCGAAAAACATCCAGCGCCAGCCGGTGGATATGTTCCAGGCTTCATTGCCCATGCGTTGAATGAGCATGTTGACGAAGACGGCGGCAAGAATTCCAACCACGATCCCGAGCTGGTACAGCGTCACGCAACGGCCGCGCACTCGCGTGGGAGCAATCTCGGCGATGTAGTTCGGAGAAATCACCGATGCCGCGCCAATACCCACGCCGCCAATCAATCGCCACAAGACGAACTGGTGCAGATTCGCGGCATACAGCATGCCAAGAGACGAAAGGGCGAAGCATAAAGCACAGAGCGCAAGACCTTTTTTCTTTCCCAGATGGTCGGCGACGGTGCCTGCGGTGGCACAACCGGCAATGCATCCCACTAACGCGCATCCCGCGGCCCAGCCGATGCCGGCTGCGTTCAGATGAAACAACCGGCTCAAGTATCCAATCGCACCGCTGATCACGATGTTGTCGTAGCCAAACAGCAAGCCGCCAAGGGTCGAAACGCTGGCCGCAATGACGAGAGGGACACGCGAATGAGTTGCGCCGGATGAAGGGTTCAGTTACTGGTCTCCATGACTAGCGGTCGTTAGCTCCGCACTGTATTTCTGGGAAGATTCGAGCGCCGCCTTAGCGGCTAGCATAAAGCCGAGAGTGTGCGCCATGCCAGCATGCCAAGGTGCAGAACATGTCATCTGCGGAGTGTGGTCGGGAATGATCGCACCTTCGAAGTGGTTGCGATGAAGAATTGTGAGAATGCGAAGCATATCCACATCCCCTTCGTCGACGAAAGTTTCGCGATAGTGCGGCACCTTCCCCACAACGTTGCGCAGATGAATATAGGCAATCTTGCCTTGTTTGCTGTATTGATCGACTGCATCGTAGATATTTCCTTCGGTCATCTCGGCCAGAGTTCCGACGCAAAGCTCGAGGGCGTTACTGCGGCTCGGCGCCACATCAATCAGCCTTTGATACATGTGAGGCTGGTAGACCAGACGCGGCTGCTGCCGCATGGTCGGCATGGGAGGATCGTCGGGATGGGCGGCCAGCCGAACTCCCGACTGCTCGGCCACGGGAATAACTTCTTCCAGAAATCGTTGCAGGCGCCGCCAGAGTTCTTCGTGAGAAATCGAAGGCAGCTCGCCAGGAGGGGCGTTGCGATCGTAGATCATGTTCCAGATCATCCCGTTCGGAATCGGCACGTCTTCGGCGGGACCATCCATTCCCACGGTGATCGCATGGCCGCGCCCCTGCGGCGCGGCCACGCGGCCGCATACGCCGGCCAGGCTAAAGTTGTAGCCGAGCACTGGAATACCGGCTTCGCCCAAGCGGCGAATGATGGTTTTCACTTTCTCGATCTGTTGCGGACGTTGCGGACCATCGAGCAGAATATCGTGCCAGTGCGCAGGATCGAGGTTCTCGATCGCGGCTAAAGTCAGCCCGGCGTCTTCAATTCCCGTGCGAAGGGCTTTCAACTCTGTCGCAGTCCAAAGCTGCTCCGGATTTCCCGCAACTCCCCAGGGTTCGTATTTTGAACCGGTGGGTTGATTGTTGCGCGGGTTGGAGGGCCCCTGGTTGAAGTAATCGACGAGGTGAACCACAACGTGGGTACAGCCCGCCTGGAGCGCGAAGTCGTAATAATCGCGTGTCAGCATGTGACGGTAAAGGCCAAGGCCAATCTTCATAGGCGATTCCCAATGCCCGCGCCGTAGTCGGGGCTGAGGACTTGTCCATTGATCTCGGCAGCCAGTGGCGAGCAAAGAAAGACAAATGCGTCCGCGATCGACTCGGGACTATTGCGTCTGCCCAGCGATACTCGCAGCACAAATTCTCTATAGGCGGGGTCTTCATCGAAGACCTTCAGCGAGCTGCCGGCCGCGACATTTCCCGGCGAAATCACATTTACGCGAATGCCCGTGAGCGCGTATTCGAGGGCGAGGCTGCGAGCAAAATTTTCGAGTGCGGCTTTGGCTGAGGAGTACGCAGGAATTTGCGTGTGCGGCATGCGAGCCACGTAGGAGGACGTAAAAATCAGGTGACCAGCTATCTTGCTTTGCGTCCATCGGGCGAGCACAGCCCGCGCCAGATAAGTCTGCGCAAAATAATTGAAGCGGAAGATGCGTTCATAATCGGCTTCCGACGTGCTGGCGAACGGATGCAGACCGCAGCCGCCGGCGTGGCCAAGCACTGTATCTATATCTGGGAACCTTTTGAAAGCTGCATGCACCACGCGATCGACCTGGCTGGACTCGGTAATATCGGCGGCAAAATAGAGATAAGAGGAAGGCGGAATTTTCCAATCGTCAAGTATCTGCTTTGCTTTCCCTTCCTCTTTAATGTCGGTGAGCACCAGCATCGCGCCGCTGGCAACCAGCCTTCGCACCATGTGCTCGGCAATCGCGCCTAAAGCCCCAGTGATCAGAATCGTCTTGCCCGAGAGATCCATGCTGATCATGCGGGCGCTCCTTCGATTCTGGAAAGCACCTCGTGACCCGATTCTGTGACGAGCACATTATCCTCGATCCGCGCGCCTCCCCCGCGTTCGGGAACATATACGCCCGGCTCGATCGTTATCACCATGCCTGGCTCGAGGACCGCCGATTCTCCGGGAAGGATCAGGAAACCCGGATCATGATAACGGAACCCGACGTGGTGGCCGGTGTGATGAGTAAAGTAAGATGAGAGTCCTTCAGCTGCGATCTTGTCTCTTGCCAGCGCATCGATGTAGCCAGCGGAAACTCCGGGAGCGATGACATCGATGGCGGACTGCTGCGCAGCCGTGGCAATCGCGAGTATCGGCTCGACTGTCGTATTTGGCGAACCTACGGCGGCCGTGCGGGTGAGATCGCTCCAATAACCATTAACGCAAGTTGCGAGCTCGATCAAGACGAGGTCACCATTTTCCAAGCGCCGGCCCGTCGAGCGATTGAATCTCCCAGCGCAGGCGCTGTTTGCGCCGGACTGCACCATGGCCCAGCCGCGGGAATGAAAGATGCCATCGCTGCCGATTTCTCGATAGATGGCCGACTCGACCGCCGCTGCGACTTCGGCCTCCGCGATTCCCGGCTGCAAATTCTCAAAGAAAGCTCGCAGGCCAACGTTCGCAACCCGATTTGCCAGCCGGATGGCGTCGATTTCTTCCGGAGTTTTTCTTAAATAGAGATCTGCAAAGCCCGCGCGCGAAACGGAGTTTGGCTTTGCGGTGAGCGCAGATAACAGCCCAGAAAAACTTTCCGGCATGGGAATTTGTTCGGCTGCTTGAATCGGCAGAGAAGTTCTGGAGGAGCTGACATTCATTCCAGCCTGCTCGGGCGGGACCTTTGCCTTGACCAGTTCATTGGCAATTGCCGACACCAGAACAGAATACGGATCGGCGCATTTGAGATCGCCCCACGGATATTCTTGAACTCGCAACCCAGCGGGAATGTGATCTCTGGGTTCGATCTGCGGAACGAAAAGAACGGGATACTGGTCCGCGAAATAAATCAGCAACGAAGCTCCCCAGAACGGAAAGTATCCGGAGAGCATGAGGAGTTCGTCGGGCCGCCATGCAATCCAAGCCCGCAATTCATTTCTCAGGAGAAAACTGTGTATCTGGTGTGCGCGAGACGGCGGGTTCACAAGGGTTGCATTCACAATAGGTTCCCCATTTTGCGTCACATGATTCCGTACTTCTCAAACGCTTCTACCGCACTGCTACCTTCTTCAATGGCCTTCCTTACCAGCTTTTCGCCGCGCGCTTTTTCGAGGGCGCGCGTGAAGACCTCAGTTTCGGCTTCGGCGGGAACCAACAAGACGCCATCAATGTCGCCGAACAGAATGTCTCCGGGACGCACGCGCACCGCACCAATCTCAACGGGAATGCGGAAGTCGACCACTTTGTAGCGCGGCGCCGAGTCTTGTCCGTAAGAGCCGAAACTGAAGGTCGGGAAGCCCATACTCAGGATGGCCTTGGTATCTCGCACGTAGCCATTCAATACCGCGCCACGGCTGCCCAGTTTGCGGGCCCGAGTGCTCATGAGTTCACCCCACAATGCGTTCCGCGGCGAAGAGCCAGTGTTGACATAAACCTCATTGCCGCGGAGGTCGTCGAGGGCTTCCAGCATCAGGCCGAAAGATTTGTCCATTAACTTGTTGGCGCTGCCGGCGATCTTTTCGGCAAAAACATCCACCGCTAGAACCGGCATGGCGCGACCGATCACCACCATATCCTGCCGCAAAGGCTGAATCTGCGGGGGGAAGAACTGGTGTTGAAGATCCAGTTTGTCCATCACATCGCCCACGACGCAGGTGAAGAGTTCGCGCTGCACGATGGCGAAAAGTTCGTCGTCGGAGTTCCACAGCTTGGTCGCGCTCATCGGTCTCGCGCCTCATTGATCTGTTCGACGAACTGCCTGGCAAGCTCGGTAATGGAAGCGAAATCCCCGGTCTTGGCTCCGGCTGTGAGATTGCCTCCTACACCAACCGCGACTGCGCCTGCGCAGATCCAGTTGGCAACGTTATCGAGGGTAACGCCACCGGTCGGCATCAACGACGCTTGAGGAAGTGGGCCTTTCACCGCCTTGACGAATGCTGGTCCGAGGATTTCACCGGGAAAGACCTTCACGATATCGGCACCGCACTCCATTGCTTCTACTACTTCGCCGATCGTTCCAGCGCCGGGAATGTAGGGCACTTGATAGCGATTGCAGAGACGAGCGGTGTGCAGGTTGAGCGCTGGACTCACCACAAATTGAGCCCCCGCGAGAATTGCGATGCGTGCGGTTTCCGGATCGAGAACCGTGCCCGCTCCCAACAGAATCTGGCTGGAGAACTCCTTCGCCAGATGCTCGATCACACCGCTTGCCCCCGGCACGGTGAAGGTGATTTCCAGCGCGGCAACGCCGCCCAGAGCGCAAGCTTCGGCGATGCGAGCAGCCTGGTCAGAATTTTCCGCGCGGATCACGGAGACCAGACCAGAATCGACAATCTTCTGCAAGACTGCTATTTTCGCGATCGGCATAAGCAGTTTACGTCCAGACAGACTCGGCAACGCTCATTCAAAGAACGGTTCGCCCTTGCGCGCATAGCGCCGGGCGACCTCCTCGTTTAACTCGACTCCAAGACCAGGTTTTTCGGGAAGTGAAATGAATCCATTCTGAATGATTGGCTTCGGCAAACCTTCGACCAGGTCATTCCAAAAGGGCACGTCGGAGGCATGAAATTCGAGCGCAAGAAAGTTCGGAATCGCGGCGCAGAAGTGGGCCGCGGCCAAAGTGCCAACCGGGCTGCTGATGTTGTGCGGAGCAACGGGCATGGTATGCACGTCGGCAAATTGCGCAATACTCTGGGCGATGGACAACCCGCCAACTTTCTGCAGGTCGGGAGTAACCACACTCAGCGCATGTTGTGCGATGATCTCCTGAAAGCCTTCAAAGAGAAAAAGATTCTCTCCGGTCGCGATGGGAACGCGTACTTTCGAGCTGACTTCCTTCAGCGCGGCAGTGTTGTTGGGAGGGACCGGATCTTCCAGCCATAACAGCCGGAATGGTTCGAGCTCTCGCGCCACCTTCACCACGTCGCTGGCGTTATAGCGCCAATGGCAATCGACCGCGATGTCGGTATCCTTACCCACGGCGTCGTACACCGCCCCGATCAATCTCACCATGTGATCGATGGAGCGATTGCTGAGCACCCGGCTGTAGAGGTCGGGGCCTTCGGTGCCAGGCACATCCAAATCGAATTTCAGGGCGGTGAATCCTTCCGCCCTCTTCTTGAGAGCCTGCCGTCTGTAGTCGTCGGGCGAAGCGGGAGGGCCCACGGTGGACTCGCCGTAGTAATCTTTGGCCGCGCGCGGGGCGCCCTTCGATTCCCACGATGCTGGGCGGGAACGCAACACTTCGTTTAAGCTCTCGAGCGCTTCGCCCCCATGGCAATCGGCATAGACGCGGACTCGATCACGAAACTTTCCTCCCAACAGCCGATAAATAGGCACATCCAGCCCTTGGCCGAGCAGATCCCAAAGCGCGGCTTCTATGCCGCTGATCGCATTGTAGACAATGCCCGCAACCGAACCGGCCCCTGAGGTTGCGAGCTGCAGCTTGCGAAACAAGCGATGAATATCGCGGGGGTCTTCGCCAATCAGGAGCGGCTCAAGCGAACGCAGAATCGACGTGAGGCCGGGAGCGAAAAAACACTCGCCCAAGCCTCGCAGTCCTTCATCGGTTTCAATGCGAACGAATGTCCAATCGAAGTTGCCTTCAATTACCGCGGTCTTTAATCTTAGGATCTTCAAGCTCTCGATTTTCTTCCGGGGCGATTATACGCTGTCGTCGTGGCCTCTCGCTCGGTGGCGGATCGATGAAACAACCCGTCCGACGCGGGAAATTGAATCGCGAGCATTCGAACCAGCTAGAATGCTTGGCATGAATCCGATCATTCTGAAAACATCCGGAAGCTGCAGGTGGGATTGCGTCAGCCTGGGCGAGGTAATGTTGCGGCTTGATCCCGGAGAGGAACGCATTCACACGGCTCGAAGCTTCCGTGCCTGGGAGGGTGGCGGGGAGTATAACGTTGCACGCGGGCTCCGGCGATGCTTCGGCATGCGCACCGCTATCGTCACTGCGTTTGCGAAAAATCCGATTGGTCGGCTGATCGAAGACCTGATCCTGCAGGGAGGAGTGGAAACTTCGCTCATCCGCTGGGTGCCATACGACGGCATTGGCAGAACCGTGCGCAACGGCCTGAACTTTACCGAGCGTGGGTTCGGCGTCCGCGCGGCGGTCGGCTGTTCAGACCGGGGAAACACGGCAATCGCGAACAGCCAGCCCGGCGATTTCGATTGGCAGCACATCTTCGCAGCGAGCGGCGCTCGCTGGCTGCATACCGGCGGCATTTTCGCGGCACTCTCTTCCTCGTCAGCATCGATCGCGAAGGCAGCCATTGAGGCGGCCCACGAGTCGGACACAGTCGTTTCCTACGATCTAAACTATCGAGAATCTTTATGGAAAGACATTGGCGGCAAGTCGAGAGCGCAGGAGGTAAACCGTGAACTGGTAGCCAGTGTGGATGTTCTTTTCGGCAACGAGGAGGATTTTTCGGCGGCGCTGGGGATCGCAATCGAGGGCGTGAGCGAGGACTTCAGCCATCTGCAGGTTGCAAGCTATGAATCGACCTTGCATCGCGTCGCCGAGCTTTATCCAAACTTAAAGCTCATCGCAACCACGCTGCGGACTGCGCACACTGCAACTACAAATGACTGGGGCGCGATCGCTCTATACGAGGGAAAAACGATTCATGTCCCCCAGCGACCGCTGGAGATCTTGGACCGGGTGGGCGGCGGAGACTCATTCGCCTCGGGCATAATCTATGGGTTTCTCGCGGACAAGGGCGCCCAATGGGCCGTTCAATGCGGCGTGGCGCACGGCGCGCTGGCGATGACGACACCGGGAGACACCAGCATGGCAACGCTCTCCGAAGTCGAGGCCGTGATGCGAGGCGGGTCAGCCCGCATCGCGCGATGAGGAACGATGGATGAAAGTCTGAGCTGAATTTTCAGGCTGCGCGGCGCTGGCTGTCCGCCGCGGCTAGCTAGCTCGGACCGGAGAAGAACGTCAGAACGCGTAACGCAGGGACTCGGTCAGCGTATTAGCGTGAAAATAGCGCGGAGCCGTGGGCCCGACGAACGAACCTTCACCGTACTGGTAATAATTCCATCCCATGCTGTAAGCCAGCTTATGGCCGATATCCACGCTTAGATTGGCCACCGGTTGGGAGTACTTGTACTGCAACGAACCGAGAGGCTGCAGAATGTTGAACTGCGGCACGTTGCCGTCAACGCTGGTAATGCTGTACCCGACGTTAGCCATCACCCGCTTAGCCGGCTTGAACCTGACTGCGGCCATTCCGAAACTCGTGTGGTTGGTGTAGTACGAGTTGGCCATCAGGTTGTTGGCGGTGTCGTTTCCCGCGCAATTGTTGTTGTCGGCATTGGTCACGAAGGGAAGGCTCACCCCTGCCGGAGGTGTGTCGTTGAAGCAGATCAAGGCATTCTGGATCACGCTGTTGAAGTTGTACCCCAAATCCAGTCCGAAGCGTTCGCGCGGCGCGAGCGACGCGGTCAGCCCGTAGTTTTGGTTGTGGCCCACGTACTGGGTCTGCGCGTCGGCGTTGGATTGTTGCAGGATGTTAATAGATCCGCCCAGGACCGCCCATGGGCGCGGGGTGTAGGTCGTCTGGAAGCGGTAGCGCCCTTCCTTGCGTGGCGACATGCGGACGAATACCGCATTGTAGTTTGTGTGCTCCAGATCGAAATTCAATCGTAAGGCATGCGTAGGCCTTGCCCACAGGCCGAAGAGCGCCGTTTTCTCCAGACCTACGAAATGGTCCAAGTCTCCGGGCAGAAAATCGTTGTAGTGGTTGAAGTCCCGATCGCCATAGCGGTAACCGATGCGCGCCCCCGCTTTTTTCGAAATGTCCCACGCGAGTTCGGTCTGATTTCTCGTCCAAGTCTGGTTGAACGAGGCCTGTTGGAGGGTGGGCACAATCGTAGGCGTGGTTGATGTCAGCGGGGTCAGCAGCGTGCAGGTTTTGGCGGCTATAATCGCAGCCGTGCAATCGCTGTCGACCTCGGTGAAATTGCCATTCTCCGGAATGCGGTAGGCCCAAAAATAGAATTTATCGATCAGGCGCAGATGTTTGGTCAGATGAACCGTGGCCCCGAGATCGGCTGCGTCGGAAATTCGGTTCGCGGCGGCCGTGCCGGTGCCGAGGAAAGCGAGGGTGTTGGTGCGCGTGATCAGGCCGCCGAAGGACTCGTACAGTGGCGTGCTCATATCGGCGGAGCTGTAGGAAAAAGAAGCGACCAGGTCTAACCGCTGAAAGTAGTTGCTGCGCAGGCTGACGCGCTCGGTAGGAGTGGAAGTGCGTATCCGCTGGTTCCGCAGATAGCTAGAGTACGCGCTGCACGTGACATTGGTCAGAGTCCCATTGACGATCAGGCTGGTTGCCGGGGGCACTACGGCACAGGGTTCATTGTTCACCGTGTCGAAGGACAAGCCCAGCGAAACGGAACTTACCGGCGTTGCGGGCACGAGCGCCTCATTGATGGGATTCAGTTGGTAGTCCGTGTCTCCCTTGTAGTAATCGAGGAATTGGTCGTAGCTGAGGACAGTTCGCGGCGCGATTCTAAAATCGACCCCCAGGCGGTATGAGTTCATGGTCGTGTTCCAGTCCTGGAGCAGCGAAGCCTCCGTACCCTCATGGATACTGCTGAACGAAGGCCCAGTCATGTTGTTGTGCGAAAACCCCAGGCGAAAGCTGACCAGGGACTGCGGAAGTAGGGTGAGATCGACGTCGCTCATGCGTCGTGTCGTCTCGAATTCGTTGGGCGAGTTCAGCACGGGAATCGACGGAGTTGAGGTCGGGGGATTGAGGGGATTCGCCAGCAAGTCGTAATCGGAGAAATACTGATCGCGCCGGAAGCTGCCCTGCAGGTTATACCACTTGTTTTTGTCTGCCCGAAGCCGCAGGGCGTTGTTGGGATCGCCTCCCCACCCAAAGCTGTTGAGGTAAAGATCGTCGAACAAGAGGCCCTGATGATCGAGCGATTGCATGGAAAGCGTCTGGCCGAGAATCCGCGGGCCGGTCTGCAGGTTCACCAGTGTGTCGTACATATCGCCACTGCCGGTCACGTCAGTGGAGCGGTAGCCCAGCTCGACGGACTGGTGAATCATATAGCCGCCACTGGTAACGGCCGCCGGTTCCTCGGGCGGGTTTTTGCCGGCATTGGGAGATTGCGCCAAGAGCATTCCCGGTAAAGACACCATCAAGCCGGAAGCCAGCAGCACGAGGACCAGCCTAAAACCACACGATGCCGCTGTCAGACTCTGCCTTGAAGTCACAGGGTCGGTTCCGGAACAGCCGAGGACAGATTGCTGGTCGAGTTTTCTTGGCGACACCATCGGTACTCCTCACTTGAAAAAGACATCGCTGAAGTTGGAGCCATGAATCTGGGTGTGACACATGGTGCAGGCCTGATACTTCGCCGACTGATTATGCGTGGGACCGACTGGCCCCCCAGCCGTCAACTGGGTCGAGAAAGTGTGGCACTGCAGACAGAGCATGTTCACCAGGCTCACTTTGAGGAGCCGGGGATTGGTAGAACCGTGGGGCGTGTGGCAACTGCTGCAGCCCTCGGTCTTTACCGGCACATGCTCGTAGACGAAAGGTCCCTGCTTGTCGACATGGCACTTGTAGCAGACGGCGTCGCCGCTGGGCAGGGCGCGCAGCTGCCGCACCGTCGCCGTCCCGTGAGGGTTGTGGCAGTCATTGCACTGCACCAGACCCTCGTTGACGCGGTGGTGGAAGGGTTTGGCAAAATCTGCCTTGGCCGCCGTATGGCAGCCGTAGCACAACTGGGGCTGCTCTTGGACTAACAGGTGCTGCTTTTCCCTGGCGTGATGAGGAGAGTGGCAATCGATGCAGCCGACCTCACTGCTGGCGTGGGCGGATTCCGCAAAATGCGACTGCGCGTGAGCTTCGCCGTGGCAACTCAGGCAGCGGGCGCTGGTCTCCTGCCGCGACTTCCCCTCGAACACGTATATTTTGGGTTTGTCGCCGCCGCCCGCCACGTGGTCGGCGCCGGGACCGTGACAACCCTCACAACCTTGCTTCGCGGGACCACCCGCCTTATTCAATGTGGTCTTCCAGTGCGGCGTTTTCTCCCATGCGTTGTAAATTTCCTCGTGACAAGTCTTGCAAGTCTCAGCTCCCACGTACTTCGCGAGTTCCGGAGCAGGCGCGCTAGTCGCCGATGCACTGGGGGATTGAGCGCCCTTATCGGCAACCGCCTGGCGAGCCTGGAGTGGAGTAGGGGCGGTGACGGCGAAGAGCAACGAGAAGAACAGAAGAATTCGAGAGGTCCTGGAACTTCCTGGCATTCGCATCAGCATGCCCTTCCTCAATACCTGCCGTTTGTCTGAACCTTTGACAAAGCGAACTTTGCAGTTCACAACTTCTAATCGACATTTTCTGGCGGCGAAGCACTGCGACACAACTAAGGGCAGCGAGGAATAAGCACATCTTGGTATGAGTATTCCCGTTTTGAACCTTCGACTGGCAGCGGGAACTAACCCCGGAGCTCTGCCTCAGGCAACTTCGAGTTCGTCCGTGGCCATTGATACGCCCTCAAGATGGCCACAATTGTAAAGCGACTCACGATGCCAGACTGATCAATATTGAACACGGTGAAGAAAGCAGAGACCGCCGTGTAGTAACGATTACGCGCTGCCGTCACGCGGCGGCGAAGACGACGAGACTTCCATCTATAGAGCGACGACTGAATTGCCCGTTCGGAGAGAGGCGGTTACTCGGATTTGTAGGATTTAGGAGGCAGCAGGAATTGAAGCCCGAAATAACCCAGGAAATAGGACTGATTGGAGTGAGTGGGTTCGAGGCTGCGTCCGGCCATGAAGAGCAGGATCACCGGACGGTGGATTTTGTAGCGAGCGCCAAAGTCGATCGTGGGCTGGTTTTCGGACGGATGGAAGGTGCCCTGGTAATAGAGTTCCACGTCCATTTCCAGCTTTGGAGTGAAATCGTGGCCGATGACCAGGCCCGAGATCAAACCGTCCGGGCCTTTGTGGACCAACTGATAACCGATTTCGTAATCCACATCGACCGGGCCAAGCTTCTTCGAAAACTCCACGGGCAGCAGGAAGGACTGGCTCGCCGGCGTGATGCCGCGGCGGACGGCATCGTTAGGGTTGTTGAGGAAAAGCTGGGGAAAAACCGAGATGTTGAGGCCGGACTCTCCGGCATCGTAGAAACGCCATTTTACGCCGGGATTGGATTGACCCAGGCCAAACTTAGTCGGCGAACCGGGACTTTGGACTCTCAGCCACGCATTCTCGTAAGTAAGCTGGATGCGATCGCCGACTCCGAAATTGATATCGAGATCGGGAGTATGGGAGACGGACTGATCGCTGTAAAAGAACGGCATGTAGCCAAGATTGATCTCCCAATTGAAATTGCCCGGAGTGCCTGGATCGTTTGTGTAGTAGGGAGGCCCGCCTTGAGCGGCTGTGGAGGTAGCGGCGATACAGCACGCGAAAAAAAGGACTACCGCCCGCAACATCGCGACGGAACCAACGGCAGAGAGCGGAAAGCGTAGGAACAGATCAAAAGGAACTACATCTGCCTTAAGTTTCGAAAGAGGACCCAAGTAAGTTTTATAGCACAGCTCGCTTTGCCAGCACACCCGCCGCCCTAGGGGAATTTGTACCCGGGGTTAAGCTCGCATCGATAGGATTTGGATTGGTCCTTGTCGACTCCCACGTGACACTCCGCCCAGCGCAGGATGAGGTCTGGCCCAAGGGGAAAAACGATGGCTTCTCCATCGATTTCGGCTTCGATGCAAGGGCCCTCCGCGGTCGCGGGCAAGCTGAAATTCAAGGCGCGCCCGAAAATCACCGGATAGGTTTCACGGACCAGATCGCTGGTCATGGGATGAACCACCTCGGCCTCCACCAGGAAAGTGGTTGTGTCCGACCAATTTCGAGCTGCCGCTTTGAAGTGGCGGCGGTCCGGCGATGGGTTCTCCAGTTCTGCTTTGGTGAAGGGACACGGTCCCGCAATGCAAGATACTCTTGCGTTGCGGAATTCATTCCCTTCCCCGGCATCGAGAGACAAAGAACCAATCGCCGCTTTCCACTTGCCGTCAGGCGAGCACGGAGGCTGCTTATGGCACAATGTATTCCCTGTGTTGACGACCTCGAATGTGCGCACAGCGCTTCCTATATTCGCCTCGGTTGTGGCCTTTACGGTGTACCTGACGCGCGCATTCGAGACCACGGACTGGGCGCGGGATTCCACGCTGGTGGGCTTGTGGATCGGCACCATGCGGGCGACGTACAGTTTGTCTCCCACAAAGTCATTCAGGTCGAGAGCCTGATAGTCTTTGCGCCGGAACTGAAGGAGAACCTGTTGCCGCCGGCGCAGCCCCTTGGGCAGCGTCAAACTGAAGAAGCCCAAAGCATCGGACTTGGAACTGCCACTTCCCAGTGCATTGATGGCGGTGATTTGCACGTCGGCAAGCGGCAGCTGCTTATTCGGGTCGGGATCCTCTTGCAGCACGGCACCTCTGAGTGTGACCGGTTGCCGCCGATGCAGCAGGATAGCGAGCAATGCAGCGGCCACAATCCCCATGCCAACGAACATCCAAATCGTGACCGTCTTCCCTTTACTCATCGTGTCACCTTAAGCGCATCTTCACGATTCCTAGGAAGCCTTTCCGGACGCCGGGGTTGGCGACCGCGGCACTGGCTCAGTGCGTTCAACCAGTGGCGGTTGTCAAGAAGCTTCCCCCACCTTCGCAATCGGCACTCCAAACATCTAAAATCCAGGTAATGCGTAACAAGGAAAGCGAAAGCGGTTCTGCCCAGCGTCGCATTTCAAGACGAAACCTCCTCTTGCAGATAGGGAGCCTCGGCCTGTGGAGAGCGTTCAATCCGCCGCGATTATTTTCCCTCCCGAAGATAGCGGAGGAACAGCGTACGAGTCCACAACCTTCGACGTCTCCGGCCTCCCTTACGCAGGATGATGACGAGTTTCTCCAGGAACTGGAGAAGCGGAACTTCCAATATTTTTGGGATCAGGCAAGCCCGCAAACCGGGCTGGTAAGGGATCGATGCAACGCGACGACGGGCGGCAATTCGGTGGTCGCCAGCATTGCGGCAACCGGCTTTGGGCTCACGGCTCTGTGCATCGGCGAAAATCGTGGGTTCATTTCCGTTTCGGACGCGCGGGAGCGGGTCCTGGTCACTCTGCGTTTTCTGTGGAAAACGATGCCCACTCATCGCGGATTTTTTTATCACTTCGCGGACCTGAATACCGGTGAGCGAGTTTGGGATTCTGAAGTTTCTTCCGTCGATACGGCGATCCTCCTGTGCGGGATTCTCACTTGCCGGCGGCACTTCCAGGAACATTCCGATATCAGCCTTTTGGCCTACGAAATCCTTAACCGAGTCGATTGGAGCTGGTTGTCCGAAGACACCTCGCTCCTGCCGCATGGCTGGACCCCCGAATTCGGTTTTCTTCCCTATCGCTGGGACTACTACAGCGAAATGATGATGATCTATCTCCTCGGCCTGGGATCGCTTCCTCATCCCTTGCCCGGACAAGCCTGGAACGCATGGAAGCGCACGAAATTCGAATTTGATGGTATTCGCTATATCGGTTCGTTCGCCCCGTTGTTTGTGCATCAATATTCCCAAGCCTGGTTTGACTTCCGCGATAAACGCGACGCCTATGCCGACTACTTCCAGAACTCAATATTGGCGACGGATGCCCACCGCCGCTTCTGCCTGGAGCTGGCGAAGCAGTTCCCCGATTACAGCGACGACCTGTGGGGTATTTCGGCTTCCGATTCGGAGAAGGGCTACGTGATCTGGGGAGGGCCGCCCATAATGGGGCCGATCGATGGAACCGTCGTCCCCAGCGCTTCGGCGGGTTCTCTGCCATTTCTGCCGCAATCCGTGATGCGTGTGCTTAAGAACATCAAGGATCATTACCCTCGGGCATGGAACCAGTATGGATTTGCGAATGCGTTCAATCCGCTCAGAAATTGGTACGACACCGACGTGGTCGGGATTGATGTTGGAATTACGATGGTTATGGCGGAAAATGCCCGCACCGGTTTCGTCTGGAAAACCTTCATGAAAAACCAGGAAGCCGAGCACGGCATGGAGCGCGCAGGCTTTAAGAAGTACCAGCCGTGACGTAGGACTCGGCATAGTCGATTCCTGGCCTCTCTGGCTACTTCAGTTCGATCACTGCCAATCCATGTTCCGGCAAGGTTAGGGTCAGTTCGCCGTGCTCTATGCGGTAGGCTTCCGGAGCCTGCAGGTCGGCAGCCTGGCGCAGCTCCTGAATCTGTGCCGGGCGGGGATAACGCGGGAAACCCATCTTCCCGTAGGCGGAGTGAAAATCTCCGTGGTCACTGTCCACTCGCGAGATAGAGGCATGTTTTACATTCTTCGCGTTTAACCGCAGGGTGATTCTCTTCTCAGCGCCGGGTTCCTCGGGCGGGGCATAGTTCCACAGCGCCAGAACGAGAGTCCCGTCTTTCCTCCGGGTTAGCAGCGCGGAATCTGAGTCGACCTGAATACGTTCTTCGCCCAACTGGTGCAGCAGTTTGAAGGCGTTGAAGGCCGGTTTGGGAATGCCATCCTCCGCGAGAAGCCCATAGCCACCATAGAACGGTGTCTTCACCACACCCTGTTCTTCGAAGACATCCGAGAAGGTCCAGTAAGACATGGCGTCCACCAGCCCGTCGCACTGCCTGATGGTGTCGGCCAGCCACGGGCCCATGTAGGTGGCATCGGTAACATCGGTCTCATTCTTGTAGCTGGCGTTGAATTCGCTCCAGATCAGGGGCAGGTCCGGCATGCTCGACCTTTTGATCTGATTATGAACTTTGTTCACGGCGCGGCAGACCATCTGATCGCGGCGAATGTTTTCCTGCGTACCGAAGACATCCTTGGCTTGATCGTTGCCGTAGACATGGCTCGAGACGAAGTCCAAAGGAATTTCTTTCTCGGCACAGTGGCGAATGAAAGCATCAACCCAGGCCGCTTGCGCGGACGCCGGCCCACCCACCCGCAGTCGCGAATTTATCTTCTTGATCGCGAGCGCAGTGTGGTCATAAAGTTCCCAATAACTTTCCTGCTTCGGCTGTCCCGCCCAGAAGTCGAGGTTGGGCTCATTCCAGACTTCGAAATACCATTGTGCAACTTCGTCTGCACCGTAGCGATCGCTGAGATGCTGAATGAACACCGTAACCAGATCGTCCCATCGAGCCCAATCCTTTGGCGGGGAAACATTGGGGTTGTACCAGAAGGCCTGATGGACGTTCTTTGCGGCCAACTTGTTGGGCATAAAGCTGAATTCCACGAAGGGGCGCACACCATTCGCGAGCAAGCCATCATAGATTTGATCAATGTAGGAGAAGTTATAGACTGCGTTTCCCTGGCTGTCTTCGTCGTAAATACCCACTTCGTCGTTGAAAATGCCATGGAAGCGGACGTAACCGAAGCCGGTAATTTGCTTCACCGATCGCAAGTCCTGCCGATAGCTGTCGCGCAATGAGAGCACCGCCCGCCCCGAACCGAACATCTTCTCCCAAAAGTGCGGGAAGGGATGCGAAGGCGCCGTTGCATCGATGACAATGATCTCCGGCTCCGGCCCCTGTGGCGCATCAAGGCTGTAGGCGTTGCGCGTCAGCGTCAAAAGAAGCGCGAGACCGAGGATGTACGAGTACTTCGAGATGTGCCAGTGTTTCATAAAGTGCCTGCAGCAAATCGCGGAATGCCTGCCGATTCAACGTGTCGCTTCGATTGAGAAGGGTTCACGATACCCGGGCGCGCGGCCGCTGGGGACGACCCGCAGGTTTTTCCTGGAGTAGCAATTCCGTGGCCTGCACCCGCGGGTGACTGTGAAACCAGCGTTGTACCACGTCACCGCGCAGGAAATTTGCGATCGCGAGCAGGCTCATACCCTGATGATGCGCCATCCAGCAATGCACCAGCTCGAAACGCCGGAATCGGGATTGACATCGCGAAGGATTGAAGTCCAATGCTTCGTAGAATCCGTAGGTGCCCAGACCTTTACGGCTTTGAATGGTGCGCAAGTTCCGCAGCGCAGCCGAGGAATCGATAGGCAGCGCCAGGAACGTCGAATAGGGCGAAACTACCGGTCCTTCGATATCCACTTTATGGATAGCCAACTGAGGAACACCAAAAGCGTGGTATTGGTAGTTGCCGGAATCATCGAGTTTGTAGCAGGACGATTCGGAGATACCCCAGGGGATGCTCTTGTCGTCGGCGTAGGCTCGCTGCGCGCGCACCGCCGCTACCGCCGCACGCTCCAAAAGAGTGTTGGGGTAGATGCGCATCCAAAGTGATGGCATCAGGTATTCGAACATCGTCCCTGTCCAGGAGAGCAGGCCGGCGACTCCCTGAATGATCGTGTTCGGGCGCATAAGCTGAAACCAGCTCTCCTGCGGGATATCGTCTTTCGCGATGGCGGCAAAGAAGGCAACGCGGGCTTCGCTGGCCAGCAGGTCGTAACAGGCGGCATGGAGTTGCTGCTTTTCGACATCGAAGCCGATCGAGAGCAGTCCCCGGCTCCGGTTCAGCAAAAACCCAAACTCCATTTCGTCCGCAAGGTTGCCGGCCTGGTCGGCGATCGTATTGAGATCTTCGATAAGACGCACCACATGGGACTGCGCGTCCGGCAGCAGGGATAGCAATCGCTGACAACACGCACGCGCTGGCGCTTCCATGGAATGGCCTGCAGCTCGCAGCCTCACGGTAAGGCTATCGATAAACGGCGGCATCCGCCGCAGCACAGGAGCCTCATCGAGCCAGCCCGGTGCGTGGGTCCCGACTGCATCTCTCAAGGCCGCGAACTCCGGCCGCAGCCACGGAGCGTAGAGCTGCGCCATCCGGCTAACCTGGCTGATCCGTTCTTCCGCCTGCTCACGAAACCACTCAACATCGGCGGCCGGCTTAACGCGGGAACCCGGTCGGTAGCCAACTTCCCTGGGATCAGCATCGGGAATATCCAGAAGGCGGCGCAGCCAGTCTTGCCCCTCCAGCGTTCTTCTTAATGCGGAGAACTTCCGGCGCGGAATTGCACCCAGGCTCGCCAGGAGGTAAAGATTGTCCAGCAAGCCATCCGCCAATTGAGGCCGCAACAGAGGCCGGTCAAGCAGTTCCAGACACCCTCGCTGCAGAGTCCAGAGCGAAGCGACTAAGTTGCCGCTGTCAACGCTGGACACAGAAGTTGGAGCCAAAGGAATCAGCGATTGTGTATCATACCAGTTGAACAGGTGGCCTCGATGCTTTGGCAGTTGTAACACTGTTGCCAACGTGCGACGCGTTTGTTGAGCGAATTCCGGCACCGTGAGATAGCCAAATTCGCAGGCCACCTGGCGCGCATTGAGAAGAAAGCCGAGGTTTGTTGGGGAAATCCGAGACGCGATCCGTGCATCATCCCCCTGCACGTTATCGGGAATCAGCCAGTGGTGTTCTTCGGTGCTGAACTCGGCGAAATACCGCCAGGTGCGAAGGGCGGAAAGCCGCAGCAACCAACGATCTGCTTCCGTCGCCTGCTTGCGCGGAGCGCGAGTAGGGCGGTTCAGCCACAGCGCGATCGGCTTGCTGCAGGCCCATAACAGAAGAATTGGCAACGCGGCGAAGATCGCCCCGCGGCGTACGAACCATACTAAAAGGAACGACCCAATCGCGAGGGCCGGAGTCCAGTTGAGGTACGAGTCCAGCGTTGTGCGCTTGTAGCCGCTAAGCTCCGCTTCGGCCGCGGTCTCCCACTGCAGGAGTCTCTGCCGCGTGATCAGGCGGCGAACCGCGGTTCGCACTACGGCATCGATCGACAACAACGCCTGATGCGCCAGAAACGTGACGGTCAACCAGTTTGCGATCGTGGCATTCAGAAACGCATCCAAAGCATCGACCACGATGGCCCGCTTCCTCAGGATCGCCGCCTGGGCCGAGTCGAATCCCAACTGGCAGAGCGCCGGCAGAAACAAAATACCGATGGCGGCCAGAGTCCAGGCCCACGGTCCTCCGGGCAGGACCAGCCAGCCCAGCAAGAGCAAAAGAAAAGAGGCGGGTTCCACCAGGCTGCGCCGCAGGTTGTCGAAGATCTTCCACCGCGAAACCACAGAAAGAGGATTGGGTACTTGCCGCCCGGACTCTTCAGGAACGCGGGGAAGCAGCCATTCCGCGATCTGCCAGTCACCTCTCAGCCAGCGATGCTTACGGCGAGTGTACGCACTGTAATGCGAGGGGTAGTCTTCAATCACCTCGATGTCGCTCACCAATCCGGCTCGCGCGTAGGCGCCTTCCATCAGGTCGTGACTCAAGAGCGCATTGCGCGGGAATCGGCGATCAAGGACACGGTGCAGCGTTTCCACCTCGTAGATCCCTTTTCCAACGAAGGTGCCCTCGCCATACAGGTCCTGATACACGTCAGAGGCGGCACGGCTGTAGATGTCAAGCCCGGTCTGTCCTGAATAAATGCTCGCCAACTTGGAACGTGCCGAACTTTGAACGCTTACTCCAACCCTGGGTTGCAGGATGCCGTAGCCCGTAACCACGACCCCTTTCTCCGGATCGATGATCGCCTGGTTTAACGGGTGCGCCAGGGCTCCGACCATCCGGCGAGCCGACCCGCGTGGCAGTTCTGTATCGGAATCGAGGGTGATTACAAAACGAACGCTCGATAGTATGGCCAGATCGCCGACCTTCAGCGGGAAGCTGTCAAACCGACCACGCAACAGGTTGTTCAGATCCGTCAACTTGCCGCGCTTGCGCTCCCATCCCATCCACAATCTTTCGCGCGGATTATAGATGGGGCGCCGATGCAGCATAATAAAGGAACCCGTCCCGTTTCCCCGATACTTCTCGTTCAATCCGCGTACCAAATCCGCGCACAGATTCACCAGCGCGTTGTCTTCCGCCGGCTCCTCCGCCGCATCCGGCAGATCCGTGAGAAGCGTGAAATGCAGATTGGGATCGTGATTGCCTAAGAAGCGAACCTCAAGGTCATCCGCTAGCTGGTGAACCTGCGTTTCATTTAGGAGCAAACTCGGGATCGCGACCAGAGTGACGCAGTCGCCGGGAAGGCTTTCGGAGAAATCCAGCTTGGGCAGAATCTGCGCGGGGAGCAGAAGCGTTGCCAGGTAATTCACGATTTGCACTGCACTTTGTGAACCCGGCAACAACACGGCGAGCGTCGAAAGCAGAACCAACTCCAGAAACGTAGCTGGAGACGTCACCGAAAATACGATGCCCGCGACAATGGCCAAAGTGAGTGCGGCAATACTGGGCAGATAAAACTCATCCGGGTGCCGGCGCGACCAAGCCCGCAAGCGCTGGGCAATCGAAGGGTGGAAGCCTACCTTTCCCTCGAGGACTGCGGTCTGCTCGGCCAACAGATACGATCCAACGTGCGATGCGCGCAGGGTCACGCGAGGATCCTCATTCGGTTGCCTCTGCGCCTGCCGAGCGAGGGCGAGTACTTCATTGGCAACTTCCGTCTCGGAACAGTCGGAGTGGTCCGCAATCTCTACAAGTTTCCTCCGATAGAGATCACGGCTGTCATAATCCATCCGGGAATAAGCTCCCGCCGGATCTTCGCGCAGGATGCGATCGAACAGGATCAGCGGCTCAGTGACTACTTTCCAGTTGGTTTCTCGTATGTCCCGCAGACTTCGAACCCGCTCGCTGACTCCATACGATCCATCGGGATCGTCGAGGAGACGGCAGCCGCGCTCTGCGATCTGTTCGAGCAGCACCAGTTTGAGGACAGGGACAAGGGTCCACAACTCCGCCATTCTGAGCACGGCGACTTCCTGAAAGGCTTGGACGTACTTCGTGAAGCTGTGTTCGTTAAACCGGTACGCCGCCGTAACGAGATAGTCCTCAGCTAACGCCGCGATTCGGGGGACTATCTTACCGCTGGCGGTACGAACCTGGGGAAGATCGGAGGTACGCCTGAAAGTCGCGCAAGCATCCTGGAGCTCCGCGCCCAGCAGGAACATCGCTTCATGGAGCGCGCGTAAATCGCCGGACGCCGCTTTGTCAGACCTGGATGCAAGCGCTGCCAGCGATCGTTTGAGGACGCGGGACAGGGCTCGACGACGATCACTCAGGGCGTGGGACTTCTTCTCCCCCGGCACCCATGCCAGGTTGCGGGCAAATTCCGTAGCAGTCGAATCCAAGGTCCGCGTATCCGGAGCCATGTCTCTTAGAGGGGAAGGCCTATCCTCCGCTTCCGCATGGACGACTTCCAGATGGCCGCTCTCTGTCATTTTGTATGCTTCCTAACGATAGCTCGACGCCTGCATTTCAAACATCTCTGCGTAACGCCCTCCCAGACTGGCCAGTTGGTCGTGAGTGCCTTCCTCGGCGATCCTGCCGTTCGCCAGCACTAAGATGCGGTCGGCCGCACGCACGGTGGAGAAGCGATGCGAAATAAAAATCGCCATCTTCCCCGCCGTGAGTTCTGAAAAGCGGTGGAACACCTCGAACTCGCTGCGCGCGTCGAGGGCGGCAGTGGGCTCGTCCAGAATCAGCAGCTGCGCGTCACGCAGATAGGCCCGGGCCAGCGCGATTTTCTGCCACTCGCCACCGGAGAGATCCACTCCTTCATCGAAGCGCCGGCCCAGCATCTGTTCGTAACCGCGCGGCAGTCGATCGATCACACCATCGGCCAAACTCTTGCGGGATGCGGTCTGCAGCAGGTCCAGATTGTCGATTTCCTCGATGCGGCCCACCGCAACGTTTTCGCGAGCGGTCATCTCATAGCGCATGAAGTCCTGGAAGATAACGCCCATCTCACGGTGAAGATCTTCCAGGTCATATTCGCGAAGATCCACGCCATCGAGCAGGATTTGTCCCTCCGTGGGGTCATAGAGCCTGGTCAGTAGCTTCACGATAGTAGTCTTACCCTCGCCGTTTTCGCCGATCAGGGCCAACCGCTCGGCGGGATGCAACTGAAAATTAACGCGGTCCAGAACGAGGCGCGAGTTTCCCGGATAGCGGAATGATACGTTTTGAAACTCAACTCCACGAACGATTGGTCGAGGCGCGGGCAGTGCGTCAGGCTTGGATCGGATCGTCGGCTGCATCTCAAAGAAGGCCAGCAAATCGGTAAGAAAGAGCGCCTGGTCACCAATGGCGGCCAGGGTAGAAAATATCTGTTCGATGTTGCTGCTGGCCTGCTGAATGGCTCCGGCCAGGAAGGTCAGTGTGCCGATCGTGAGTGCGCCATTGACGGTTCGCCAAATGACGAATACGTATGCGGAATAGTAGCCCATGGTTCCGACTACCGACAGGAACGAACCCGCCACCAGCTTGCGCCGGGACAAACCGACGTTCTCCTTATATATCTGGTCAGACAAGCGGGTAAACCGGTCCCGGAGAAAATTCCTTAGGCCAAAGAGCTTCAGCTCCTTCGCGGCTTCTTTGCTGCCGCCCAGCACCCGCAAGTAGTCCAGCTGCCGTCGTATCGGCGTCTGGCGGAAGTTCTTGGCGTATCCCAGCAAGGCAAAATGGCTCTCCCCAAGGAAAGCCGGAATCACACCGGCGATCAGCAACAGCATCAGCCAGGGAGAAAACAACATGATCGATACCGAGAGCGTGATGGTTGTAATCGCCTGCTGCACCAAACGTCCAATCGCCTGAATCATCACGAGCCGGTCGGTTGCCTGCACTCGCGCCCGCTCCAGACGGTCATAGAAGACCGGATCCTCATAGGCGATCAGATCCAGTCCTGCCGCATGATCCATCACTCGAATGCTGACGTACCGGGTGTACTTGTCCGCCAGCAAAGAATCCGAGTAGTCGATCGTCCGAATAAAAACGCTATTTAGAACAGCCAGCGAAAACTCCGCAGCGACCAGCCACCAGAACCCGCGTTGGATTGGCTGATGAGTGGAGACAGCATGCACAATGCCGTCAATGATCAGCTTCGTAATCCATAACAGCACGACCGGCAGAAGCGACGACAACAGGCGGGCAACCAGCCCAAAAACTACGACTGCCGGGCCAGAGTCCCATACGATCTTGAGCACGGCTGGCACGTTGCGGAGCGCCGAGATGCGCTCTTGCCAGCCGGTCCAGGGATTTTCTCGTTCCGCCATGCGTCGCTCCTAACCCTTTTCCATGGTGCTCGATCGCAGACGACGAAGTCGCGAGAATACTTGTAGGCGGTGTCGCCTTCAACGACTCGCACGAAAGATGCGCGAAAAATGCCACCTAGGTTTGTCGCGACAATCTCCGGCGTGATCGCGAAAAACGAAGCGTGCGTTGTTTCGGGTGCACCGGCGTTCACGTCCAGACTAAGCGGGCGGCAATGCGTTATCAAGGCAAGCCAAGAAGTAGCTGCTTTCGTCGCATACCATGCTGCGTCAAGCGCACCCATGCATAATATGCTCATTACTATAGCTTATGCGCGACGGTTCTGGATGGTTCATCGGCAATGGCCAGACTTGAGGACGAACAGCAGAACCGTTTAAGTACAGAGCGGCAGCGACGTAGCGGTTCGGCGGATTCTACGCCCGCTGTCCCACGATTTCGCCGATCGCGCGATACGCCTGGTCAATGGCTGCGTCGGTGTAGGCCTCGCCGCCGGCATCCGAGTTAGCGATGGCAATCCTGCCAAACCGCTTCCGTCCCAGTACCCAGGGCTTTTCCTCTTCAGACCAGTCGGGATCGAACAGCGGATTGTCGTGGAAGGCGTAGCCGTGCGCCCAACGGTTTACCGTAATGCCTTCGATATCACGCGCCGGGTCAAATCCCCCCGGGCCCAACATGCGCGCCAGCTGCTCGCGAATGTGGCGTTCGAAGGTTGAAAATGACGTGCCCATCAGTTCCATCCGCCCCGCGCGATTCTGTTCTCGTTGGGTCAAGCCCGGTTTGCATGGAGTCCGCAGCATAAACAGTACGGCCGGCTCCTCCGGCTTGCTGGGGAATTTGTATTCTCCCAGGCTTACCGGGAAATCCAGCGCAACATAGTTGTGGTAGCTGCCTGGCGCATCAATTTGGAACGCGCCCAGCTTCTGGAACGATGTCCAGTTGCGAATCGCCACATGCGTATACAACAACGGACTTTTTACCAGCAACGCCAGCGCTTCCCGCTGTTTCTCCGGCAGTTCAGGGCAGAGATACGGAATCATCCCGTTGTAGCACGCGAGCACGCAGGCCTGCGCCGTTACGGAACGCAGCTTTCCACCCCGCATGTACGCGACTTCCACCTCCTTCGCCATTTTCGCCTCGCCCACATGGCGCACCTGCACCACCGTGCTGTTCAACCGAATGCGCGGCCTCGCCGGGGATTGGGAAGACGCCACATCCAGCTTGCTATAGTCCGCCTTCGCGGTCACCACGTCTTCCATTGTGCGGCCCGGAATTGCCTCCGGAATCAACGAACGGACCAGCAGCCGCGCGATCGAAGCATTGCCGTCCGGGAAGTGAAAAATATACGGGTCGGGCTTCTCAGCGTTGCCGCGTCCCTGGCCTCCGCCCAGGTTCAAGCCCTCAAAGCCGGGGTAGCCGTACTCGTCGTAGTCGTCGCCCTCGGTGTAGCAGAACAACGCCGGGACAGCCTCGATGCCAACGCAGAAAAGATCGTGTGTCTTCTTTTGGAAGAAGGGCAGCACATCCGGATGCACTTTCGCGATCTTCGTCAGGAAGTCGGCATAACTTATCTTCGTCAGCCGCTTCCGTTTTTCTTCCACGGAGAGACTCGGCATGTAGTCCACTTTTTCGGTGTAGAGCCGCTTGAGGTCAACCTTGGCTGCATCCGAGAGCGGCGTCCTCGCAATGAACTCCGGCCACGGCAGCGAGTTTCTGCCGGCAACAAAGCGGTCTTCCCCGAAGGTTTCTTTGTCGAAGAACACGCCCGTGCCGAGCTTCATCGAGGGATACAGCTTCTGGTCGTAGGCCTGATAGAACTTCTGTACATCGATGCCCAGTTCCACCAACAAATTCCTGGCAACCGGACTGTAGGCGGATGGACTCTCGATCGACTGCGTTCCCCCGTAGCCAAGCACCGTGCGTCCGCCAGCCTCAAACTCATTGCGCTTGGCGTGCCCGCCAAAGTCGTCGTGATTATCCAAAATCAGAATGCGCGCTTGTGGCCCCACGTTCTTCCGGTAAAAATAGGCCGCAGCCAGCCCGCTGATGCCGGCTCCTACCACCACTAGATCGTAGGCCTCGCCGCTCGCCTCGGGCTTCCCGGCCCCTTCCCAGAAGTTTCCATCCCGCAGCTCGTGGGCATACGTATACGTGCCATCATGGTTGCCGCGAATTCCGGTCAGCGCCGGGGGGTAGTAGTCCGGCGCTTTCTCCGGAGCAAATTCTTTTTCCGCGGGGTTCGGATTACCCGCCTTCGGTTCACCCGGTTCGCCAAGCGCCCCAGCCAAATCCGGCAAGGCCCACGCTCCAATGGACACCGCCACTCCGTTCACAAAGTCCCGCCGCGTAATCTCGCGGTGCATTCCCAATTCTCTGTCTCTGCACGCTTCCTCTTGATCCGTCCTATCGCTCATCATTGGCTCCTGCCCTGGGGCGGCTGTCGCGCGATCTGAAGCCTTATTAAAGGCAACTCTAAATGCAGATCGCTTCGAGGCCGACACACCCGCCGGGCACGCACGGATTCTAGGAGCTGTGGCAACACCCAGTCAACGCTTTGCGTGCGGCGAGTGGGATCTCTTGAGCCGGAGAGCGCAGTGTGAAAAAAACTTGAGGCAATAGAATCACTTAGAGAAGGCCGAGCTGAGCGCCAATCCATATCTGCTGCCGTTAGCCGAAAGGTAGAAATAAGGTATGGCTGACATGTTTGATCCACAGGCCGTGCCGGCTCGCTGTGCTTTCAAGGGGTGATGGCAATGACCCGCAGAGGACTGCCGGAGCCGCCGACGATTTTCAGTGGCGCGGCGACGACGATCGCTCCGGTCGGCGAAAGCTGGTCAAGGTTGCAGAGACCGGCCAGCCCAAACTTGCCGCTGCCGTGCATGACGTAGTGGTTCGGGAAGGGTGGGTCAAAGGTGACGGCTTGACCGGCATCGGTACCGACCGTCTCCACTCCGACGCCTAATACATCTCGTTCCAGGGCCAGGAAGGCGGAGCTTTCCTTGACCAATCCGGGAGTGTGGGGTCCATTTTCCTTTAGGTTGATGTAGTCCCTGGGATCCGTCCGCTTCGACCAGTCTGTGCGCAAGAGAACCCATGCGCCGGCCGGGATGCGGCCGTACTGTTCTTCCCACTGCCGGATACGTTCTGGGGTCAAGAGATAGTCTGGGTTTCTTGCCACCTCCGCACTGACGTCGATTACACAGGCGGGACCGACAAATTTCTTCGGCGGGATGCGGTCCACGGTGTTGTCCGGAAGGTCTTTTCCAGAGACCCAGTGGACTGGGGCGTCAAAATGCGTGCCGGTGTGCTCGCCGGTCTCGAACGCATTCCAGTACCAGGCAGGACCGCGCTCATCGTAGCGCGACAACTCCCAGATTCTGAACGCGGGTGTGTTGTTAAACTGCGGCGGCAGCGGCAGCAGAGGGGTCTGCGGGCTTAAGGGCTGGGTCAGGTCGACGATCCGCAGCCGCCCATCAGTTAGCTCCTCGATCAGCTTAGCCAAGACGAGAGACATCAGCGCACCTCACAAGTTTTGGTTTCGCCACTCTACTTCCGCTTGATCGGGATTCAAACGATCCTTCCTGATCTTCAGCGCGCCTTGAGCGACTGAATGTGCCGCCGGAATTGAAACCGATTCTCCAGCAACGACAGGTCGGTAACATAGCCGGCGGGGCCCGTGGCTTCGACTTTGGCGATGATGGTTGTTAGTTCATTGCTCTGCAAGGCGTCGGTCACAGCGGCTTTGAAACTCTCCACGCTACGTACTGCGACCACGCAAGGAATGCCGGCGGCGCGCGCGACCCCTTCCAGGTCCGTACCTGTGCTCGTGGCTGTTGGGAAGCCGCCGACCGATAGCAAACTCTCGTTGTCGAAAACGATATGAACCAGTTTCCGGGGACGGTACCTCGCCATTGTGGTAAGGCTGCCAAGGTTCATCAAAAGCGAACCGTCGCCATCGATGACGGTCACTTTTTGTTCCGGCAGGCACAGAGCGAGCCCCAGCCCCGTTGAAGAGGCCAATCCCATGGCATGTTGCAGGTAAAAGAAATTGGGGCGGTGACCGAGGGATTGCAGCTCGGCCGCGACTGCTCCCATGATCGTGACGACTAGAGAGTCTTCGAGTTGTGAATAAATAGACCGAAGGCAATCGAGGCGGAGCATCACTCCTCCCACATGAGGTCACGCTGCAAAAGAAGCGCAACCGGGTGCAGGCTGCTTTCGGTGAGGGTCTGCGCCTGCTGGATACGCTTCTTGACCGCGTCCACCGAATCAAGGAAGGAGTATGGAATGCCCAGCGCGTGCAGGACTCGTTCAGTGACATTGCCGCCTTGAGTTTGCCACGGATCGCGCTCCCCAAAGGAGCCGCGGTAGCTGATCAGCATCAGGAGAGGAATCTTGTATAGATGCGCGAAGGAAACAATCCCGTTGATGGATGCCAGGAAACCATGGTTCTGCATCAGCATAGCCGACCTGACCCCGGCAAAGTGTGCTCCAGCCGACACGCCGACCCCTTCTTCCTCCTTCGCCAGTCGCACCAAAATCATCTCAGAGTCATCGTCCGCCATCCGGATGAGATGCACCAACCAGGTTTCCGGCAGAGCTGAGAGCAGACGGATGTCGCATTCCTTCAAAGCGTCGTAGATCAGCCTGGAGTTGGTCAAGGATACGGGCATCGGTTTCTTTCGGCGTTTGTGTCACCGCTCTTTTTGCCACTGCAAACGAAGAGAACATATTCTATCCTCAAAGGTGCAGAGTGCGCTCTTGACGAGTGCTGCTGTGAGGTATAGGTTGGGCGCTGCTCATTCAAGATTCAACGGCGCTGAACGGCAAAACTCATGCTGAACGACAAGCAAATCCAGGAGATTCGTTCTCGCTTCAGTATCTTCCGGCGCAAAATCTATCTCAACAGTTGCTCCCAGGGCGCGCTGTCGGATGCGGTGCATGCCGGACTGGAGGACTACATCGCGAGCTGGCACGAGCAAGGGTCGCCGTGGGAGGCGTGGGTGAATCGGTATGAGGAGGCGCGGACTGCCTTTGCACAATTCATCAACGCCAGCCCGGATGAGGTTGCCATCGTGACCAGCGTCTCAGCGGGCATCAATAGCATCGCCAGCGCGCTAAACTTCCGGGAACGGAAGAATGTCGTAATGGGTGAGTTCGAGTTTCCTACCATGGGTCATGTCTGGCTCGCGCAACGTGTTCGAGGCGCCCAAGTGCAATTTGTGAGCGCGGAAGGCAACTGCATTCCGGCTGTCAATTACGAAAAGGCGATAGACTGCAATACGCTCATCGTTCCGCTCACGCACGTCTGTTTCAAGAACGGATTTCGTTCCGAAGTAAGCGCTATCACGCAAGTTGCCCACCGCTCCGGTGCTCTCGTAATGCTCGATGACTACCAGGACTGCGGAACCCGCCCGGTTGACGTGAAGGCCATGGACCTGGACTTTTTTCTAACTGGAACCCTCAAGTATCTGCTCGGTCCACCCGGTCTTGCCTTTATGTATGTGCGCAGAGAACTCATTCCATCATTGGTTCCTACAGTTACCGGATGGTTTGGGCAAGCGAATCCGTTCGCCTACGATCCTCAGACTTTCGCTCTATCTCCCACCGCACGAAGATTCGAGTCAGGCTCCCCGTCCGTGCCCAATGTGTATGCTGCAATACCAGGATTCCAACTCCTACAAGAAATCGGCAGGCAAAATGTTGCAGCCCACATCGAGAGACTCGCACAGTCGTTGTTGAGGTGCGCCCGCGATCTAGGTATTCGCGCCAAAACGCCCGCCGATAGCGCGGGGCCGCTGGTGGTGTTGCGGTGCAAAGATTCCATCTTACTGGTGCAGAAGCTCGCCGAAAGCGGCATCGTGGCATCGAACCGTCACGACGGCTTGCGGATCTCGTTCCATGTGTACAACACAATGGAAGATGTGAAGGCAGTCGCGGAAGTTCTCAGGAAGAATATCGATCTTATGGTCCTGGACCCTGACCCTGCCGGTGTCGGCAGTTATGACTGATCAACCACGTTCAGTGGTCCGGGACACGCATGCCGGTGAGAACCTTCCCATACCGGAAGTAGAGGGCCTTCACCGCCGCTTGGGCCAAAGGCAGCTCACCATGATGGCCATTGGCGGTGCCATCGGTGTTGGTTTGTTTTTGGGAAGCAGCGTAACCATTCGGCTCGCTGGGCCCGCCGTCATTCTTTCTTATCTCCTGGGGGCCGGCATTGCTCTCATCATGTCTTATGCGCTGGCGGAGATGGCAGTCGTCCATCCCGTCGCTGGCGCATTCGGCGTTTACGCGGAGAAATATCTCAATCCCTGGGCAGGTTTTTCGGTTCGCGCCACTTATGGAGCCGCACAGATCATTGCCATCGGTGCTGAAGTCACGGCGGCCGGCATTTACATCTCTTTCTGGTTTCCGAATGTTCCGCAGTGGATTTGGGTGGTGCTGGTTTCAGCCGCCCTGGTCGCGCTCAATTCCATGCAGGTCAACCGCCTGGGCGAGTTTGAATATTGGTTCGCAATGATCAAAGTGGCCGCCATCGTGGCCTTCATCATTGTGGGGCTGTCGTTGATCCTCGGCGTTGGTTCGCGGCAAGCGATTGGCTTGGCCAACTTAACTCAGCACGGAGGCTTCTTGCCGGCGGGATGGAAAGGAGTCTGGCTTTCGCTCACCATCACTGTCACCAGCTACATGGGAGTAGAAATCATCGCGGTCACTGCTGGAGAGGCCCAGCATCCGGAAGTGACCATCCCGCACGCCATGCGCAGCATTGTTTGGCGGCTCATTTTGTTCTACGTGCTGGCCATTGCGATCATGGTGACGATGGTTCCCTGGAACCAGACGAGCACTTCGTCCACGCTTTCCGGCAGTCCGTTTGTGACCGCATTCGCTGCGGCGCATATACCCTTCGCCGCTGCGATCATGAACTTCGTCGTGCTCACAGCCGCACTATCGAGCGTGAATACCAACCTTTACCTTTCAACTCGAATGCTTTTCTCTCTGGGCCGGGGAGGCTATGCTCCCGAATGGATGGGCAAGGTGAGCCGCAACGGAGTGCCGCATCGGGCGCTGCTGGCTTCAACCGCCGGCATTGTCGCAGCCATTCTGCTGGCCATCTTTGCCCCAAGAAATGCTTTCCTCATGCTTTATGGGACCGCGGTCGCTGGAATGCTTTTTGTGTGGCTGGTGATTCTCAACACGCACCTTCGTTTTCGCAAAACCATCACGAGCGAGCGGCTGTTGAGTTTGCCGATGCGTCTGCCGTGTCACCCGTCGTTTACTGTCGTCGGTATTCTGCTACTGGTTGCGATCTCGGTTACAACCTTCTTCGTGAACGGATTGCGATGGTCGGTTCCAGCATTTTCTGTTTTCCTAGGGGTTATTTCGCTGTTTTATCTGCGAAGCCGGCGGCGCAACCCTGTTTAGCAGAGTGAATCATTGTCGGCCGGGGGAGAGCACGAGATGGTTGAAGCGAGCCAAGAGGTCTACGCCTCGCTCCACCGGCGATTCAAAGGCGATTTGCTGCGCCCCGGCGAAAGCGGCTACCAAGAAGCGCGTGTAATTTGGAATGCCATGGTAGCGCGCACCCCAGGCCTTATCGCGCGCTGCTCGGATGTGAGCGATGTGCAAAACGCAGTCCGAGCCGCTTCTGAAATCGGAATTCTTACCGCTATCCGTTGCGGAGGGCATAGCCTCGCAGGTTTTAGCACGTGCGATGGCGGCATGGTGATTGACCTGTCGAGAATGCGCCAGGTCACGGTTGATACCGAAGCGCGCCGGGCTAGGATCGCCGGAGGTTGTCTGTTGGGATCGATTGATACCGCAACACAAAAGGTAGGGCTGGTTTTCCCCTCTGGCGTCGTCTCTCATACCGGCGCTTCCGGATTGATCTTGGGCGGAGGAACCGGATGGCTCACCCGGCGATTCGGCTTATCCTGCGATAACGTCGAGGGGTTCACTCTCGTAACGGCGGATAGCTCCGTTGTACTCGCCAACGCAAAAGAGAACCCGGATTTATTTTGGGCTTTGCGTGGAGGCGGCGGTAACTTCGGTGTGGTGACAGAATTTGAAGTGAAACTACATCCGCTTAACTCCGTGGTACTAGCTGAAGGGCTATCTCCCGAGGCCGACATTCGCCTGCTCCTTGAATGCTGGCGGGACTTCATGGCCGAAGCGCCGCTCGACTTGAAGTGGAACATTGATTTGCGCCTTGCTCCACACGCAGAGAAGGTACCCACCGGGCTACGCGGACGACCGGTGGCCAGCAGTTCCCTGGTTTGGACTGGCGAACCCGATGCCGGGCGTCGGTACCTGGAGCGCGCGCTTTCCATGTGCAGTCCGGATTCTGTCAGCAGGAAAACGGTCTCGTTCCTGAACCTGCAAACCATGGCGGACTCCGATTTCCCGCATGGCCGGCGCTATTACACCAAATCTGGTTATTTCACTTATCTTGACGACACCACCATCGATCGTTTGGTGGAGACAGTCGCTGCCATTCCGTCATCGGAAACTCAGATTGAGCTCGCTTATCTTGGTGGCGCGGCGGCGCAGATCGCCGCGCACGAGACCGCGTTCGGCGATCGCAGCGCTCCCTTCATCATGAATCTACTGGCCAACTGGTCGGGCGCGTCCGCGGATGCCGGCAATATTTCCTGGATTCGAGAACTGTTCAACAAACTGCGGCCGGCGATGAAACCGGGGGTTTACGTAAATTTTATGAGTGGCGATGAGCAGGATCGCGTGCCCGAGGCTTATCAGGAACGATGGGACCGTATGGTCGCGGCTAAGACGCACTATGATCCACATAACTTCTTTCGGCTGAATCAGAATGTTCCACCCCGAAAACTCGTGACATAGCCGGTTCCATCGCCGTAGTGACGCCGACTCGTAAGGTGTGCTTTGTGAATGTAGAAAGCGTAGACCGAATCATCTACTCCATCTTCCAGAGATTCAACCTGGAGCGGAAAACCCACACACTCTCTCTCTATTTTTGGCGTCAGTTGGACCGAGTTGAGGCAGTGTAACTTTTTATCCAATGACTGCGTACCTGGGGCCTGGCCTTCTTACCATTCCGATCAAAAACTATGAGGTTCGTGTCCTGCCGCGGCATGTGGCAGTCAATGCAGTTGCTCGTGACTTGGTGGCCAAGCTTTGGGAACATAGCGGTTTCAGGTTTGTGACAACTCAAACAGCGCCGCGAGAACAGCGACAGATCATGCTGGGCGGTGTGAACGTCGTGGCAGGTCAGACATGTCATCGCCGACGACTGGAAGCAGCGGCTTCTTTCCAGCAGTTCGACCTGGCTGCCATGCACGTCAACCATCGCGTTGGGATCGGGCTGCGGCAGTTCAAGGTATTTGTCGAGCGGTTCGCCGGGAAGATAGGAGAAGGCACGAGCCAGGCTCACTCCTTGGCCCGCATGGCACCAGGCACAGAGAGCCATCTGTCTGTCGCGCGAAAATTGTGCCGGATTGAGTATGGCGGAGCCTGAAGCTCCTAGGACTCTGGAGTTTTCACGTTGCATGTGTTCGCGTCCCGGCCCGTGACATTTTTCACATGTGATGCCCACTACGAAACCAGCTTTACCGTACCGATTAGGTGGAGGCGGAGTCGACTCGAAGTAGGTTGCATGGCACTCCAGACAACGTGGAACTATAGGGCGATCGAAGTCCGCGATGCCATCGCGGTAACCCGGGCTGTTCACCCATCCAAGTTCAGTCCAGTAGGAAACGGGTAGTTGAAAGAGCAAATCTCCTTTCCAGAATAAGTAGGTTTGTCCTTTTCCTCCGGATCCGATGACCAGCCCAAACCGTTCGGTACGCTCGGTGATGTACGGAGCCGTGCCCTGCACCGCGGTCTGGAAGAAGCCGTCTTCCCTCTGATCCATACGAAAAGATAACTCCGGGTTGGAAGTTTTGAGTGCATTCGCGTCGGGAGAGAACTTGCCGAGGATAGAGTTCTTGTCAGGCAGCCTGGATGTAACGGAATGAGCTGTCTGGTGAAAAGTATCGAACTGTTCTCGATGACACGAGCCGCAAGCCGCGTCTCCTACATAGTTATCCCGTGCAGGTGAGGTCTTATCACGCGTGCGGGATGGGCTCGCCACGGGGCTTAGCGGTTCTTGCAGCGACCTAGTCTTACTTTGAGCGAAGATATTAAACGCCGTCAACAAGACTAGGATCAGGCCGATAGTGGAGATAACTCTCATTCCCGCTCTGCAAATACAAGTATTCCTGGGCAAGGTTCCGTGAGGTCACTTCCACTTGCCTTCACCCTCCACGATTGTTATGTAGCGATCGACGGGAAGATCGGTGAAGCGTTCCAGCACATTGCTGGGTTGAGGCCATTTCACTTCGAGGAGGTCGATCTTTGTCCTTGGGCCCAGTCCGAGGACCAAGCGGGGATCGTGCGCAGATAGAAAGCTGCCACCTCCCACTTTCATCCTGCTCCTTTTTAGATCGGCGGCCTGATACGTAACCCGTGCGCCGACCGCATCACGATTCGACTTGGTGCCGACCAAAGTTATACCAAGCCAGTGATTCAGCCTCCCCGCGTTGTTCCGCAAAAGAAGCGGCGCGCCGCCGTTCACAGAAATCAGCACGTCCACCGCGCCGTCGTTTTCGAAATCGCCGACGGCTAGTCCGCGAGCTGAAAGACTCTTAGTAAAAACCGGGCCACCGCTTGCACTGACATTCTGAAATCCCTTGCCAGTACCCCGGAACAGCAGGAGCGGCTCCTGGTAATCCACATCCTTGTGGTACACCTGAATAAGGTCGTCGGGATTCCCGTTGGACAGAAACAGATCGAGATTCCCATCGTTGTCATAATCGAGAAACTTCAATCCCCAGCCGCTCATCAGGCGCGTGGCGGATGCAATGCCCGTGGGGCCAGCCTCATCATCGAACGTTTCATCGTGATTGTTCCGGTACAACGAAAACATTTCGTGGTCGATATTGGCGACGAACAAATCCATCCATCCGTCTTCATTGAAATCCGCGGAATCCACACCCATTCCCGATCGCGGCCGGCCCGCCTCACTGTAGGCCACGCCAGCCGGCGCTCCGATTTCTTCAAACTCGCCACCGCCGCGATTGGCAAACAGGAAGTTTGCCGTGGTGTCATTGGCCACAAAAAGATCCAGGCGGCCGTCGTTATTGATGTCCGTCGCCACCACGCCCCAGGCTTTGCCCAGGTACTTTCCGATCCCGCTGGCCTTGCTCACATCGGTAAAAGTGCCATCGCCGTTGTTATGAAACAACCAACTGGCCATCGGTTTGTAGAGCCTCGGAATACAGTAGCCCGGTTTGTTGTCCGCCTCGCAAGGCAAGTGTTTGGACTTGTCGAAATCTACAAAGCGGCAGACAAACAGATCAAGCCGCCCGTCGTTGTCGTAGTCGAACCAGACCGCGCTGGAAGACCATCCTGGAGCGGCAACGCCGGCCTTCTCGGTGACGTCGGTAAAGGTTCCATTTCCGTTGTTGTGATACAGGATGCTTCGTCCATATTGCGTGACGTAGAGGTCGGGAAAACCGTCGCCATCGTAATCGCCGACGGCAACACCCTGTCCATAACCGCCAGCCGCAACCGCTGCCTTCTCGGTAACATCGGTGAAGCTTCCGTCGCGGTTGTTTCGGTACAGGGCGTTGCGCAGAGGCGGATTGGGATTGAAAAAGTCGCACTTCCCGCTGTTCACCAGATAAATGTCCATCCATCCGTCGCCGTCATAGTCGAGGAACGCACACCCGGCTCCCGTCGTCTCCGGCAAATATTTCTCCGCCGACTTCCCGTTGGTGTGGGTCCAGGTAATTCCACTGACGGTGGCCGGGACTTCCTCGAACGGGTAACTCGGAGTTGGCAGCGAAGCGCAAAGCCGGGGCAGGGTGGGAAACATGAGGCTGCTTCCCATCCCCCGCAGAAAACTGCGGCGAGAAAATTGAAAAAGTCTTCGGGTCGGGGACAGGTTCTTCACTTCAATCAGTCATTCTTGGGATTGGAGCACGGAGATCAGAATACCGCCGGACTCACCCGGCTAATTCGGTTTTTCCTGCGACTCAGCCGGCGGTTCGCCCGCAGCACCTTTTTGTGTCAACTGCTTCTGAATCGCGAACTCCCGGTCCCCATCTTCCTTGCGCCCGGTCCGGGCATACGCGATAGCCAGCATATAATGCGCGGCGGGATTCCCCGCCTGTAACTTCACCGCAGTTTCCAGCGGCGCGATCGCGTCGGAGAACTTCTTCAGCGAAACCAGCGATCCGCCCCACCCGACAAAGGCATCGGCAAACCCGGCGTCGAGCTTCGCGGCGTGGGAGAAATGCAGGACCGCGTCATCCCACTGCTGATTCTGCTTCGCGATCTCTCCCAGAACGTATTCGGCTCCCGCGTTCGAGGGGTCGATCTCGAGTTCTTGTTGCATCTCTTTCTTGGCTTCCTCCGCGTCGGACTCGCTGGGATTGCTCTTGGAGAGTAACAGCCGCCCCAGCCGGAAATGGATGCCAGGCAAACGCGGGTCCTCCTGCAGCACCCGGCGGTATTCTTTGGCAGCCTCATCCCATTTGCCTTCTGTCTCGAGGCTCTCGGCGTGGAGTTCATGCCCCTGAGCCGACCCAGACGCCGTGCTGGCTAAGTCCGCTGCGGCGCGGCTGGAAAGGTCCGAGTAAGTATGCACCGACAAGTACAGAACTTCAGGATCATGCGGGAACTCGTGGTTCAGGAACATCAGAAAGGTCTCCGCCGCCTCCGGTTGATCGGCAAGCATGGCGCAGCGCACGCCCGCAAAGCCGACGCTGCGCTTAAGATCCTTGTCCGCAACCTGCCTTGCTTGCTTTAAAAGTGGCAGTGCTTCTTTGCAGTGGCCAGACTGAGCCAGGCTGACGGCTCGCTGCGCGGAAGAATCCACACCGCCCGCCGGAGCCCTTCCGGAAGCCTGGGCGACAGAGAACCCAGCAAGAGAGACCCAAAGCAGCGCACAAACCGGAATCGCACGAGGTCTAAACATAAAGAGAGGGCAGGCGCGTGGAACGCCTGCCCCATTCTACAGCGCTTATCGTCAGAAATAGAACTTCAGAGCGAACTGCAACTCTCGCGAATCCTGCGTCGCGCTGGAGACTCCGAATGTTCCAGTACAGCAAGTGTCGTTTGGCACCGCAAAGTTGGGATGATTAAACGCGTTCAGGAAGTCTGCACGAAACTGGAATTTCTTCGACTCCGAAATCGGAAAATTCTTTTGCAGGCTAATGTCGGCATCGATGTATCCAGGCCCAATCACCGGGCCTTGAGCCGGACAATTTCCGAAGGTGCCCGCCGCGGGCTGCGAGAATGGGGCTTGCGAAAACCATTGTAATCCAACTCCGGGAATAACGTTCTTGGGGTAACTCACGGCACCATTACAGTCGGGACGATTCTCGGGACTACCCGTTCCCGAATCGCTCGCGCCGTAGAGAGAAAGCGGGAAGCCGCTACGCCAGGTGAAAATTGGGTTGATCGACCAGTTGCCAACCACGGCATTCACCGCCGTGGGCAGGTCGTTCCCCAATTGTTTGCCCCGGCCGAACGGAAGCTCATAAACGGCGTATGCGCTGATTACATGTTTAGCATCCCAGTAACATTGCGCGTAGTCGCCGTTGGGGTCATAGAGATTTTGCCAGTAATTTCCAGAGGGTCCAGCCTGAGTGGTAGTGCCCCAGCTACCGTAGTAGCCATCGTCATTGGTCATGCACTTCTCGTAGGTATAAGAAACTTGAGCCTCCAGTCCGTGGCCATACCGCTTCTGCAGGACCGCCTGCAGGGCGTTATAGTTCATGTTTCCGACTGAGGCAGTGTTCTTCACGTTGCCGAATCCATTGGGACCATAGGTCGGCGAAGTCGTGGTGACCCCATCGATGACGGTCCCCGTCGGATTTTGTCCGCCGATGTAGGGATAAGTGATCGTTCCGTTCGATTGCAAGTCGCCTTGCGACAGCCACTCGGGAACCATCAAGTGCGTAGTGCGCTGGCCGATGTAGCCCAGCTGGAAGGTAGTATCGTGGGTAAGCTGGCGCTGGATGGTGAGGTTCCACTGATCCGCAACTGCCGGTTGAACCGTGCCGGACCACGTCTGTAGTGTGGCGCCAACGTAGGGGTTTACCCCCGTGGCTGAACTAAAGGCTGACCCGGTGGTATATGTGGGCAAGCCGGTTGCCACGTTGTTGGTTTCGACTTGGGGGGCTGCGTACGGTGGATTCTGCGTATCGCGCAGGTTGACTCCCGTGCCTTCCAGATATGACGAGATCGTGAAGGCGCCACGTACCACAGTCTTGCCTTCCCAGAGCCGGGGACTCCAGGCGAAGCCGAAACGGGGCTGAAAGTCCGGCAACCCGTAAGTGGTGTTGTACAGTCCTCTGCTAAACCCATTCGTGCCCACGACGCCGTTGGGGACGGGATCGTTACCGGGAAGCTCGAGCGCGCCAGTCAGAATATTTACTGCCGACTGACGATTGTTGGATTCAATCCAGGGAGTTCGAGCCTCATAACGAAGCCCCAGATTCAAGGTTAACGTGTCGGTGGCACGCCAATCGTCTTGCAAGAAGCCCGCGATCAGCCAGTCGCGCTGGTGCCATGGCGGTGCTGCGCTTGCACCTCGGCCCACATCTTCTGGAAGCCCGAGTGCCCAATCGGCAGACCCGTCGCCGGCCGAGGTGACAAGCTGTGTCGTTCCAGTGCTGGTGATGAACTCATTGATGCCTGTGCCTGAATAGTTGCCGCCCGGTCCGTTCCCGAAGAGCTCGGCGCCAAGTTCGCCGCCGTTGCCTGTGTAGAACACATTAAGGTTGTAGCGATTCAACTGAAAGCCGGTCTTGAGAACGTGCCGGCCACGCGTGTAGATAAGCACGTCGTCAAATTGGGTCACCGTGGAAGAAAATTGCTCGTCAACACTTGCGGCGCCCAGATTGGTCAATGTCCCTGAATTAATGTTAGTTACTGAACCGCCGGCATATCCAAATTCCGGAAGGCCGTCGACCCCACTTGGATTCCCGTTGGTAATGCCGACGGTATTTCCCAAGGCGCCGACCGAACTGTCGAACGCGGTCAGCCCATGGTTCAGTTTGATGTTGTTTTTTCCAAAACGCGCTTCGTTCAGCAGGTTTGGCGAGAACGTATGTGTCCAGTTAAGAGATCCATTCAGCAGATAGGCCTCGTTTATGGTATTGCCCAGCAAGGCCACAGAGTTGTTAGCTGGATCAAACTGATCGGCTTTGGCAAACCTGGCATTGATGTGGTCTTTGCCGGACAGGTTGTAGTCAACCTTAATGTCACCCTGGTCTGAATTGTACTGTTCGTCCACGGTGTTGAACGCTTGCCCAAAACCGTTGGATAGAGTGCTCACCGCCTTTGGATACAGCGCGTTGGTGGCCAGCGCGCTGAATACCGGGTCCAGCATATTGGTGGGGATGATATTGCCTGCGAACGGCGTTCTTGATAACGGGCCCTGGATGTTACAGGGGGTCCCTGGTATTCCCGTGCCAGGAGCGCACGGATTGTATAGCTGGTCCGTTACCAGGGTTGGGTTTCCATTCGGGTCGTTGGCTCGGTCATTGCACACACCACCGGTAAACCCAGTCTGACACAGGGCCGAAAAATTGCCCCCGATTTCGTTGGCCGTGAGCACGGTGATGGCGCTGGTGGAGGCTGGATGGTCTAGCCGTCCGCCCTGATAATCAGCGAAAAAGAACAGCTTGTCCTTGATAATCGGACCGCCAATGGTGCCGCCAAACATATTCCACCGTAACTTCGGCACGGGCAGTGGACCAGTCGTGGGCAGTCCGTTTTCCCACTTGTTGGCGTTGAAGATGTCATTACGGAAGAACTCAAACACATCCCCGTGAAACTTGTTGGTGCCTGATTTGATTGTGGCGTTGATAATTCCGCCGTTGTAGTTGCCAAACTCCGCAGATGCGTTCTGAGTAATGAGATTGAACTCTCCAATCGCGTCGGGAGAGGGCGCATATCCAGGCAGGTTATCCGACGCTTGATTGTTATCGACACCGTCCAGCAGGAAGTTGTTGGCCTGCTCGCGGTTTCCGTTAATGTAGGGACGGCCTCCCTCCTCAGCGGTTTGGGATCCGAGGTTCATGCTGGCAGGATCCACCGAGATAGCGCCAGGAGAGAGCAAGGTCAGCTGCACATAGTTGCGGGTTGTCAGTGCAAGATCGGTGACGGTTCTGGAATCGACGACCGTGCTGACCTGAGCATCTTCCGTCTGCAGGACTGGAGCGGCGCCGGTCACCTCAACAGTTTCCGAGTTCTTGCCCACCTTCATCTGGAAGTTGAGACGCGCCGTCTGGTTGAGCACCAGAGTGAACGGCGGGTACACGGTCTTTTCAAAACCGGGAGCAGTAGCTTCCGCCGTGTACGATCCCACCGGCAGGCGCAATATGCTGAAGGAGCCGGTGTCATTCGTCTGCGCGTTCCAGACAGCGCCACGCTCGGTGTCTCGAGCGACAACCGTTGCGCCCTTGATCGGGGCCCCGCTGGGATCCAAAACGGTACCCACAATCGCGGCGGTGACTTCCTGACTCCATGCCGGCTGCAGCGCACCGAGCAGCCCTACCATTAGCACAACCCCAATTCTCATCGACATCGACTTTCGCATCGCAGAACCTCCGGAGGACGTGGTGGAACAGAGCCCCGATCAAACTGGTAGTGCAAAAATATTAGATCAATGCTATATAGTAGTTTCGAGGAAGTCGTCAAGAGGAAAATGCAAGAAAGCTGATTTTTTGTTTTTGAACCGATTGGCGTTAAACTATAGCACCGCTGAACACAGTCGTCGGCAGCGGGATGCTGGGGATGGTCAGCCTGTGGAAAACCAGGATTTCGACGCAGGTGCAGCATGAGAATGCGCACTGTGAAATACGCCAATATCGTTCAATTGCTCCGTATTTCGCTCTTTACAAGTTCAAAGGAGAAGGTTTAAGGTGAGTCCTCATTGTGTATGGTTCGTGTTAGCCTGGCTTTGACAGCTCTATAGTAGAGGAGAGAGATGGAAGGCGTGGGAACCCTGCGCAAATCGCCCGTTCTCGTCCGAATCGGCTCTATAGCACTTAAGACGGGTATATGTTGCCACACGGCGCGGGCAAAGTAAACTCAGCATTTCTGATACGAACGATTGAGGAAATTCATGCCAAACAGCCGCTCAAACGGAATGCCCGCCTACAAAAAGATCCAAGCTACGATCATGAAGCGCATCGAAAACGGGCAGTTGAAACCGGGGGATGCAGTCGATTCCGAACGGGAGCTGGCCAAGCTTCACCAGGTGAGCCTGATGACGGCGCGTCATGCTTTAACCGGACTCGAACGGGAGGGTATGGTGCAGCGCAGGCGTGGCGCCGGAACTTTTGTGGCGCCGCCCAAGGTCCACTTCAACAAGCTGACGAGTTTCACCGAGCAGATGGCCGGACGAAGTTTGACCGCTTGCTCAAAGGTTCTGTCGTTCGGCGTGGTCGACAACGAGCAAGAAGTTGCCGCGCGGCTGGCCTTATCGGCCAATACTCGTCTGCTCAAGCTGGAACGACTCCGGCTGGCAGCCGACGAACCGTTCGCGGTTGAAACCTGTTATCTTCCGGCCGAGGCGTTCGCCGGCATCACGCGCAGCGCGGTTGCTCGTGGCTCGCTGTTCTCCATTTTGGAGACCGGCTACGGGATCCAAATCGCCTATGCCGACGAGGAAATGGATGCCACCGCGGCCGCCCCCGCGACCGCGAATCTTCTGCGAGTGGCGCGCAATGAGCCGCTGCTCAGGATCCGACAGGTTATTTATTCGACCAAAGGAAAAGCCACACTTTATGTGCTCGGCCTGTATCGATCAGACCGGCACAACCTGTTGGTCCGACGATTTCGTTGAGTTGGTGGAAACTGCGCACCTGTGGGTCGTCAAAACGTCACGAACTGATAAGAACTTTTCCTCCGCCTGGTGTGTCAGCCTATTGATTCGTGATTCGTTGCTCCAGCCCGAGGTTACTCCAATCCACGGGCTCGGCCTTCGACGAAAGCTCGCGGGCGCGGTTCTGATGGGACAATTAAGAGTTGACTCCGATAGACAGAGTTGTCGGAGGCTAAGCTGCAACGGCGTAACGATGGTGCAGTCCGCCGAGTCGAGAAAGGGAGTGAATCTTGCTTCCCACCAGAGGACACATCGCTGTTGGCCGACCCGCCGGCGTGTCCTTCGCGAGTCCGAGGTGCGTCCGATCTTCATGGTAATAGCGCACATACTCAGCCATCAGCCGCTTGAGGTGCTGCTCATTCAGGACGATCACGTGGTCCAGCAGGTCTCGTCTGCAACTCCCGACCCAGCGCTCCGCGACACCGTTCTGCCACGGACTGCGAAAGGCAGTGCGGGTGGGGTGGCTTCCCAATTCTCTCACCGCCGAAATCACATCCGTTCCGAACTTTGAGTCGCGATCAACAAAAGGAATCTGTGCGCCGGCACGTACGGCCATGCCTCCCGTAGCTGCTGCGTGATCCAGAGAGCATTCGGACTTCGAGTCACGTTGAAACGCAGGATCTTCCGCCGATCATGGCCGATGACAAAGAAGCAATACAGAACGCCAAACGTGAGCGTCGGTACGGTGAAGAAGTCCATGGCGGCAATTGCCTCGCGATGGTTCCGGAGGAACGTCAGCCAGCGTTTGGCGGGATCTGGAGTTCTCGGAATTGGCCTAAGCCATCGCGAGACAGTGGCTTCCGACAGAGGGAAGCCCAGTTTGAGCAACTCGCCGTGAATGCGCGGCGCTCCCCAGGTTGGATTCTCGGCAGCCATGCGAAAGATCAGAACACGAACTTGCTTGCTCACCCGTCTCCGTCCCCCCACTCGTCCAGGCCTTGAAACCCAAGTCCAATACAACCGGAAGCCAGCCCGATGCCAGCGCACGACGGATCGAGGAGTAAGCAAGACGAGAGGCTTCGTCCACCCCGACCAGAACGTTTTCAAGGCGATCCAGAACAGCTCGTGCAGAGCTGTCAATCGACGGCGAGGTCGTTTTGCGTGCAGAGCAAGCAGTTGCTGACGGAGAGCGAGATTTTCAAGGGTGAGGTCCGCTCGGGAACGGAAAGCACTGACAACCCATCCCAGGAGATGTCGGAGCGACGTGACGATGGCCAAAATCATGACCAGAATCTTATCGAAATACGCCGCATCAAGCTCGTCTGCAAGTCATTCATTCCACGACTGCACGAGGTTTTGACGAGGGACAGCCAGTAGAAAGTATGGCAAGGAAGCGGCAGTCTGTGTCAGCGCAACATAAATCGGTCCGGCGCCGAGTGAGACCATCAACCATGCAGCGCCGACGTTCTGCATGAAAGCGCCGGCGTCTGAAATGACGTCCGCGACTAGCAGATTGCGAAAAACCGTTACTCGAAGCGGTCGCCACAGATTTGGGGAAGCAGTCGGCTTCATTTCTCTCCGCTGTTGTTTCTCAACTCGCTATTTCTTCCGTGCAATCGGAGCCGCATCCATACTGGCCCGCTTGTTCCACCCGTGGAAACGCGAGAAGTCACCCGCATTCCATGCCTCGCGGAGTCCGGGAGTACTCAGATCCCAGTCTGGGCGGATTTCGCTGGTCACGACGCGCAGATCGTGCCAAAGATCGATGACCGATGGACGGCCCCAGAACCAGTAGCCGTTATAGATTCTGTAGATCACGAGGCCCGGCTTGAGCACGAATGTATGCGGGATCATGGGATTGTGCTCGGGGTCGGTGTACTCCTGGATGTCGAGATCCTTCTGAATGGTACGGTCGGGGTCCGAAAGGAATGTCCACTGGGCTCCGACTGACGCACGGAATTCCTGCAGCGTATGATGATCGTCGGTGGCGATCGTGGCGATCTGAGTGTACGCCACTGCGATCCTCGGGTAGAACGCGGCGAGTTCTAAATGCTGCTGGTGCTCCTTTGGGCAATAGTGGCCGCGCGCGAGTGTGAGAATTAGCGGATCCTCGCCCTGTAGCTCGCTGAGCTTGCAAACCTTGCCCGTGTGATCGGGCAGTTCGTAGTCGGGGAAAACGCCTCCGGGCACGATATCAGAACGCATGATTTGAACTCCTCCCGTTTCTCTCAAAGATCTTCTCCTAAAGATCCAGAGTGACACCCGCGTTTGGCTGGGAACAGCATACGAGCACGTTCCCGGGAGCGGGCCTCTCCAGCGGCTCAGGGTTATAGGTAATCGATCCGCCAATCAGACCAGTCATGCAGGTGTGACAGACTCCACTCCGGCACGACCATCTGACCGGAACGTCGCAGGCCTCCGCCAGTTCAAGCAAACTGGCAAACTTACGATCCCACGCGGCGGTAATCCCGCTACGCGCGAATGAGACTGGGGGGCCGGATCCGGACGGCCCTTGTGGCAGGTGAGGAGTGTGAACAACCTGTGCCATGCCAGGGGTAATAGCCGCGAGAGAACCGAAGATTTCCGTGTGTACATTCCCGGCGAGCACACCCCAGTTTCGCAGCCCATCGCGCATGTTCTGCAAGAATGAAGAGGGGCCACACAGATAGAAGTCACTATCTCGTGACACTCCGATTCTCTCCAGCAAAGCTGCGTCAATGTGCCCGGGAGCATCGAAGTCTGTTCCGACTCGGTCGATTGCGGCGGGCCTGCTGTACACGATGTATTCTCGTCCGCGAGAGAGCTGTTCCAGCAATGAACGCGATTCTTCTGCAAATGGATGGTCGACACGATTACGCGCTCCATAGATCCACCAGATCTCTCGTTGCGATTTCTCGGCGACGAGCGCGTGCAGCATCGACATCACGGGCGTTGCGCCCACTCCAGCGCTCAGCAGAACCACAGGATTCTGGCTCAGACGCAGAGTGAAGCTACCGCGCGGCGCACTAACATCCAATACATCGCCTTCTCGCACGCGGTCGCACAGAAATGAACTTCCAATCCCATTCAATTCGCTTTTGACGCTGATGCGGAAATGGTCCGCTGCCGGCAGATCGGACAACGAATAGCTGCGCAGAACCGGCGGTTTGCCCGGATCGACGAGCAACCGCAGGACGACAAATTGACCTGCTTGGCAGAGAGGAAGAGGTTGCCCATCGATCGGCGCCAGAACGAAGGAAGTTACGCTATCGCTTTCCTTATGGATATTCGCGACTCGCATCTGCCTAAACTCGGGCCATGCTGGCGCTTGTTCCTCAAAGGCGAGTCCCGGATTCCCCACCGTGGTTTTGGGGCTCAAGTCTTGTTGGAGCATTGCCTGGAACGAACTCTGCCAACCCTTGCTCAGTGCAGAAATCCGTAGCGCGCGTTGCAGTTGCTCGGTGGAATGTCCTGGCAAATACAGGAGGGCGTCAATGTCGGCCACCGTGAACTTTTCTGGACCATCGGCGATTTTCACGATGTCATCGCCTGCCCCAACTTCTCCTTCCTGCAACACGCGAAAGTAGAATCCGGGTCTGTGATGTTCTACGAGCAGGGCCGGCATGCGAGGTTCATTCATGCGGATACCGACGCGGTAGCACGTTACGCGCGGCTGTGTCACTTCAAATATCGCACCACCGATGCGGTATCGATCGCCAATGCACACCTCGTTATCAGGAAGTCCCTCGACGGTGAAGTTTTCTCCGAACTGGCCGAAAGTAAAATCGTTGCGGCCCAAAAGGCTCTCCCAGTAATGGTAAGAATCCATCTGGTAGACGAATACGGCGCGCTGCTCCCCTCCGTGACCGGCGAGATCGGCTTGCGCATCACCATCAATATCGAGCTTGCGCGCCATTCGCCGTCCCGTGACCGGAGACTTCCAGACTGCGGTTCGGACAGTTTTGCCGTTCCATGTCACGTCGCGCGGAGGGCCGACATTTACTGAAAGCAATCGGGGCATTCATACCTCGTCGAAGTCCAGCGTGTGGCTAGAGTTCTTTTATTTTTTACCAACGACGAGCCGGAGCGGCACCATCCACGTGGAGAATCTCTCCGCTCACATGACCTGCCTGTGCCAGGTAAAGCACGGCATCGACAACATCCTTTACCGTCGCCCTTTTCACAGTCGGCTGCAGCGTCGGGTCGTTGGGATCATCGCGGTGCATTGCTGTGTCCACTTCGCCGGGGGCTACGGCATTAAAGCGAATGCCGTCTTTTGCATACTCGATTGCGAGATTCTGGGTTGCTGAATTCAACCCACCCTTCGTTATCATCGAAATGGAGCCATTTACGCCGGCGATTGGACGATCGGCAAGCGCCGCAGTGATGCTCACGACGCACCCCGCGTTTTGTTTCAGCATCTCTTTTACAGTGCGCTGAGTGATGTAGAAGAATCCAAGCAGATTGGTGGAGACAAGGGCCTCGAAGTCCTTGACAGTGAAGTCAGTGAAGGGCTTGGTTAGGAAGATGCCAGCGTTATTCACCAAAACGTCGATGGTTCCGAAGTTGTTGATTGCTGCCTCGACAGCATTAGCAGCAGTTTGCTGCTGGCCGATATCGCCATCGAGCAGAATCAGGCTGCCTGAAGTGGTCGACTCTGGATCGGCGTGACGAGACGTCGCGACGACATTATAGCCTTCTCTCAGAAACCCTTCGACTAGGCCGGCGCCAATGCCCCCCGATGCTCCGGTTATGATTGCCGTTCTCTTGCCCGACATAAATAACCTTTCGTCTTAAAGGTTCGAACCAAATGCACAGCTGGGTCACCGGCCCTCTCAAAGCGTCTTCATCCCGCCCGCCGCGCCGGGAAGCCCTCGCGTGAAGAACCGACGAATCCTTGCACCAACGCGGCAATCTCGTCCGCCGCTGTGTCCAACGCGAAATGACCACCGTCGACAACGTGGATTTCAGCCTTCGGCACATCCTTTCGGAAGCGCTCCGGTTCGCCGGAGTCGAACGAGAGTTCATACTTGCCCCAGATCACCAGCAAGCGTGGCTGCTTCTCGCGCATCCACGCTTGCCATTTCGGGTAGGCTTCTACGTTGGTTCGGTAGTCATAGAACAGGTCGCTTTGAATTTCGGCTTGGCCGGGTTGATTGAGAAAATAAAATTCGTCAGTCCAGAGATTCGGGTCGTAGCGTTCTACATTCGGATCGTTTCCGACGTGGCGAGTACGTGTCGTCGCCAACGAGAGCAAATTCGTGCGCAGCGCACTTTCGTTCGGAGCGCGATCCGCCCAAAAGGCGCGCCGCGTTTTCCAATTTGCTCCGAGGCCATCGTTATGCGCGACCGCGTCTTGAACAATGAGAGCTTCCACGCGCTCCGGGTGCGCTAGGACCATGCGAAAACCCACCGGCCCACCGTAGTCCTGCATATAAAGCGTGTAGCGCGAGAGTCCGACCGCTTCGGTGAAATGATTCATGATCTCGGCGTAGTGATCGAAGGTGTACGCGAATGTTTTCGGATCCGGCCAGTCGCTGTGTCCAAAGCCAGGGTAATCAGGAGCGACCAGATGATAGCGATCGGACAGCCTGGCGAAGAGCGGCTCGAACATGCGCGACGATGACGGAAGTCCGTGCAGCAGAAGGAGTGTGGGTGCGTCTTTCGGACCAGCCTCTCGGTAGAAAATCAACAGCCCATCGATCTGTGCGGTGCGATAGAGCGTCGGATATTTCATGGGATCTTCCTTTCCCTTGATCTGGGCGAACAATTGAAATGATGCGAGCATTACAGCTATCACCAGTTTCATGCAAGAGAGCTGCAAGGATGAATCTAGACGGGGAGACGTAAAAATGTGCATTTGCTTGGCTCCCTGCATGCTTAGGTGGCCACCCGTTCCGCCGATCGCATCTTATGCGGCGAGCCGACGTACGGAAAGGAGGTGAGCAGGTCTGTGTGCGGCCCTACGTTATCTCGCGTCACCTTCCCATTTGTAAGAATGGAAAGAAAGACATCGATAGCGTCGTCGGAGAATGTGCGTCCATTGGCCGGATATGACGCCTGCTTGCTGGGATCATAAGGGAGGTTGTCCGGCAGCAGAATCCCTGCCGCTCGCCTTGCTTCCTCCGGCGTATAGCCATCCGTGTGCTCCAGCGAGTGCGCGAAGACGGGGATGAAACCAGCATCGTCCGCCGGTTGCCCAGCCTGGTAGGCGGCTTTCTCGTCACCAGGGAGGAAGACAGATTGCGAGGCCAGCGCCCCGCGGTCCGCCTGAACCCAGTTCCCGCCCGCGCCGTCCACCGTGCGTTGCCATAGGCCCATCTTGCCAAAGCCCAGGGCAGAGTTGGGTACTTCTAGCACAATGCTGCACACGTCCTTGTCGGCAAAGAAATCTTCACCTGTGAACTGCAGATTGTTCAGTGCCCCCATCGTGTCAAAGAAAAAGGGATCGCTGCGCCAGCCCGCGAAGAAGCGGTAGTCTCCGGCCGCAGTTACAAGCGCCTCGTGTGCGGTCGAGACTGGTGCTCCTTCTATGATCGACTGCCCGTCGTCCCCAGTGCCGGCAGCCTGCCCGCCTTGAACACGGCGCAATGTTGCAGTCTGGGCTCCGTTCTTGTCTGAGTTGAAGCGCACTCGGTATGCGATATCGGCGACGAGATCACCGTCGGTGTCAATCTTGAGTTCATATACCGCCTGGGTCGCGAAGGGATCGTCTGTCGTAGGTCCGGCTGGGTTCACACCTACGGAAGGATGTACGTTCATAATGAGGATCGACTTGCCTGCGTCCCCGGGCTTGGGGAACGCATACAAGTCGGTAAGATCGAGGCGGGCGTCCCCGTGGGGGAAGCCATAGTCGGGACCGGAGTAATGGTGTGACATATTTATCTTCTCCTACCGTGGTGGATAATTCACACGCGATTGCATCGGCTGCGACGAGCGCATCACACCAGAAGCGCGCAAGTGAAACAATTGGACGATCGTATTGCCGATACGTTCGTATTAGTCGATGCGCCGAAGGCTCGATCATCTCGTGCGACAGTCAGCCGACTTGCCAATCGTGCCGAGGCTGCGACTGTGACTGCTCGCCAATCTCGACTGGTGGACCGAGGCGGGCTATCCATTAACTCAGACTCGTCAAGCCAATCATCGCCAGAGAGGAGAGCCTGTTCCGGACCAAATAACTCCTTTACTGCGCCGATGAATGACGCCAACTCACGCTCCGCCAGGTGTATCTGGTCTGCACAAGTCGAATTGTCAAACGATTCATCCGAGTTCACGGGTTCTCCTTCCTCTCTGCCTGCGTCGTGCAATCCGACTGCATCGACTGCGGCAAGCGCATCACACCAGACTCGTAGAGGCAAAGCAATTGGACCATGGTATTGCCTTTGCATCAAGGCGCGTAATGGGTGAAGACAAAGTCGCGAGCTTTGACAGGCTCGTGGCACGGGAAGCAGGTTCTTAGCAACGCGTCGGCGGCGGGTTTGCCGTCTTTAAATTGCGCGAAACCCCAGCCGCCCGTCGCGGCGTATTTTCTTGAGTCCTTGACCATAAACTGAACGTTCGTGGCGGGTCCGGGCACGAACGATTGGGCGCGGCCAAAGACTTTGTTGTTTTCCTCAGACGGAACGTAACTCCAGGCCAGCCTGGCAATGATGGTGCCGTCCGGGAACGTAAGCTTCCCCTCCCGGTAGGCCTTGATCGCCGCATCGTTGCCGAGAAGCGCGCGAAGATCGTTGAGGTTGCCTTCTTCGTGGGCCACAGAGATCAACCTCCAGTCGCGGTATCCGGGGGGAATCTTGATTCCGAAGATCGGGGCAGCCTCTCCATCGGCATGTCCAGAGGCGTGGGCCATGTAGACGAGCACGCCGGTCAGCGCTACAACTGCAAGCAACAAATAAGCAAACCCCTTCATACGATGTGCCCCTTTCAAAAGTGCTTATTTAGCGACGGGTTCGGATGTAATCCCAATCAAAAACCTCGATCTCTCCTTTATCCCTGGTTGTGAGCATTCCGAGTGAACCCGGTCGGCGCCAATAATCAGAACAGAAGCTTGGGAGATGAACAATTGGACGATAGTATCGTCGATACCTTGGTATAGGCTCTCCTGCTAATGAGCGATTGCCACAAAGGTTGCAGGGTATCGCCCCAGCACAAATGAGAGGCTCTCTGGTAGAATTCCGTCAACGATGGGGCGTCATCCGTCAACTGTGCACGCGAAGCATGACTTTAGGTGCGCGCACTTGGCCATGAAATGGGGTGACCGCAAATGTTGCAAGTCACACCAATCGTCTTCGTTGTCGACGACGACGTCTCCGTTCGTGAATCGCTGGAATTGCTGATCCGCTGTGAAGGCTGGCAGCCGGAGACATTCGCGTCTGCCCAGGACTTCCTCGACTACCCACGCGTTCTTGTTCCCAACTGCCTCGTGCTTGACGTTTCTCTTCCGGGTCTGAACGGGCTAGATCTCCAACGCCTCGTCGCCGGCGATCGGAGGGATATGCCGATCATCTTCATCACGGGCTACGGCGACGTGCCCATGACGGTCCAAGCCATGAAGGCGGGGGCTGTCGAATTCTTGACGAAGCCATTCAATGATGACGTGCTGTTGACCGCTATCCGGGCAGCCATTGAACGTAGCCGAGTTGCTCTTGGGATGGAGGCGGAGATGCGGGCACTCCGGGACCGTTACGCGTCGCTTACCCAACGCGAACGGCAGGTTATGGCGTTGGTGGTTTCTGGCCTGCTGAATAAACAGGTCGGAGGGGAACTTGATATCAGCGAGATCACGGTGAAGGCGCACCGGGGCAAGGTGATGCAAAAGATGAAGGCCGACTCTCTTGCCGACCTCGTGAAAATGGCCACGAGACTCCGCCCCGCGCCCGAGGCGATTACGGCGGCGTAACGCCCATGTTCGCCGTCGTAATTATTCGTGAAGCCGCGAAATTCGCGGACGCCGTCCTTCGAGTATTTTGCCGGAGTGGTGGGCGCGCTGGTCCTGAAACCGGGCGGACAAGATGAACGGAGTGCGCTGGGCAGCATAGAAACCTGCAGTGCGGCCGACCCCTATCGGAGGAAAACAGCATGAAGAAGACCACAACACCGATTTCCCTTGCCGGCTCGCAGCTCGGTGACGTACGTCATGTCTGCGCATTTTTCAATAATGACGACGAAGAGTATCGCGTGCTGCTTCCGTTCATTAAGGAAGGGTTCGAGTGTGGCGACAAGGCGCTTCACGTCGTGAATCCGGATCAACGTCGCGACCATCTGCAACGCTTGACCGCTGCCGGAATCGACCCTGCGGCAGCCGAGCAGAGCGGACAACTCGAGGTTCGAATCAACACCGAAGCTTATATTCGGGACGGCCGTTTCGATCAGGCTCGAATGCTGGCAGCGTTCGAGCAGATGGCTAGCGGCAATGCCAAGGGAGGATTTCCGTTGAGCCGCATTTGCTGCCGGATGGATTGGGCAATTGAAGATCGATCCTACATTGACGATCTCGTTGAATTTGAATCGCGCGTAAACGATGTGTGGCGTAGCCACGACGACGCGGTGATCTGCACCTATCATCTCGGCAAATTTGGAGGCGACACGGTGATCGACATCATGCGGACGCATCCGATGATCATCATCGGTGGCCTCCTGCAACGGAATCCGTTCTTCGTGCCGCCCGAGGAGTTCCTACCCGAGATCCGCCAACGTCGGGCCATGCGGACTTCCACGTCCTCCGAGGCTGCCTGATATGGAGGTCCAGTCCGAACATGCCTCGGGAGAGATCAAGCACCTTCAACGGTGCATTAACGATCTTATTAGCCTGCTTGCTCTTCCCGCCATCTGGAGTGGTGGCGATCCATCCCAGGTTCTCCACACCTTGCTCGATGCGCTCATGCGCATGCTGCGCTTGGACCTAGTTTCTGTGAGGCTGACAGATTTAGTTGGCGGGGCGCCCGTTGAGATCGTCCGGCTCGCCGAGTTGCGAGGACGGGTGCCTTCGGCGCACGAGATCTGCGAAGCGCTCAGCCAGTGTTTGGAAAACGACTCACGAAAATGGCCTCCACTGCTTCGCAACCTAATGGGTGAGGGAGACGTTTCGATCGTGCCTTTGCCACTGGGGTTACAAGGCGAACTCGGTGTAATTGTGGCAGCGGCTGAGCGGACAGATTTTCCGCGGCAGACGGAGGCACTCCTTCTGAGCGTAGCGGCGAATCAGGCATCGATTGGGCTACAAGAGGCACGGCTCCTGAGCCATCAGAAGCGGCTCGCCAGCGAACTTGATCAACGGGTGGTGCAACGGACCGCCGAGCTTGCCACCGCCAATGAAGAGCTCAAAAAGGAATTTGCTGAGCGCAGACTGGTAGAAGAGAGGCTCGGGCAAGAGGAGATGGAACTGAAGCGCAGTGAGGTCCGCAAGGCAGCGATCGTGGACTCGGCGCTCGACTGCGTTGTGACGATCGATCACGAGGGCTGTATCACTGAGTTCAATCCGGCGGCGGAGCACACCTTCGGCTACCCTCGGGAAGAAGTCTTGGGAAAGCATCTGCCGGACGTCATCATTCCACCGTCTCTCCGGGAGAAGCATCAGCAGGGTTTTGCCCGCTACCTGGCCACGGGCGAGGCGCAAGTGCTTGGGAAACGCATCGAGATGACGGCAGTCCGTGCTGACGGAAGCGAATTCCCCGTCGAGCTCGCAGTCACACGCATTCCGCTGGAAGGGCCGCCGTCCTTCACCGGCCATCTGCGCGACATTACGGAACGCAAACGGGCGGAGCAGGAACTACGGCGCAGCCAGGCGTTTCTCGCGGAAGCCCAGCATCTTAGTCGAACCGGCAGTTTCTCCTGGCGTGTAGCGACAGACGAAATCACCTGGTCAGAGCAGCTTTATCGCATGTTCCAGATTGACCGCGATGCGCAGGTGACCTTTGAACTGATCTGTACTCGAATCCACCCTGAAGATTTGTCAGTATTCCAGGAACATATCGAGCGATCTCGCCGGGACCGCAGCGATGTGCAACTCGAATTCCGCCTGCAGATGCCGGACGGCGCGGTCAAGTACGTACACGTCGCCGCTCACATCCGGGGCGATCACGGCCAACCAGAGTACATCGGCGCAGTTCAGGACGTGACCGAACGCCGATCCTCCGAAGAGGCACTCAGCAAGGCCCGATCGGAGCTCTCACAGGTGGCTAGGGTTACGAGCCTTGGAGTATTGACGGCGTCCATCGCACACGAAGTCAACCAACCGCTTTCGGGCATCATCACGAATGCCGGCACCTGTCTTCGTATGCTGGCCGCCGATCCTCCCAATGTCGAGGGCGCGCGCGAAACCGTGCGGCGCACAATTCGCGATGGCAACCGAGCCGCGGATGTGATCTCTCGATTGCGCGCACTCTATAGCAAAAAAGAACCCACGATCGAATCGGTGGACCTGAACGAAGCTACGCGAGAGGTGCTCGCGCTGTCCTTGAGCGAACTTCAGAGAAATCGCGTCATCGTGCAGCAGGAACTTGTCGACGACCTGCCTCTTGTCGCGGGCGATCGTGTGCAGTTGCAGCAGGTCATCTTGAACCTGCTTCGCAATGCTTCGGATGCCATGAGCACCATCGATGATCGCCCTAGGGATTTACTGATTCGAACTGAACCAGATGACGATGATCGGGTGCGCCTCAGCGTGAGCGACGTTGGGATCGGCTTCGAACCTCAAGCTACGGATAAGCTTTTCGAGGCCTTCTACACGACGAAGGATGAAGGTATGGGAATCGGATTGTCGGTCAGCCGTTCTATCATCGAACGTCATCACGGCCGCCTGTGGGCAATGCCAAATAGCGGTCCAGGAGTTACGTTCTCGTTTTCTGTCCCGTGTAAAGTAGAGGGTTTGACGAGCGACAGTGCTCGCGCCAGTCGGACACCTTCCGTGTCGGATGCGGCATGAGATATCCATGGCGGCCACTCGGCCCGCCACTTGCGGCGGCGAAACCAATACCAAAGTCTAATGGACGCCCTCCCGCGCGAGGCGCATTCTTATGTCATGGAATTGCGCCAGGAAAGGCGTGCTGTAGACCGCCCACTGGTATCGGTCGTTGATGACGACGAGTCTGTGCGCGAATCGCTGCCCGACCTCCTTGGCGAGTTAGGCTTTGCAGCGCGTACATTCTCATCCGCGGAAGAATTCCTTGCGTCCGACTGTCTCGACCAGGCCCGTTGCCTGATCCTCGACATCGCCATGCCGGGCATGAGCGGACCTGACCTTCAACGGGAACTGAAGCTTCGCGGGCAGGAGATCCCGATCATCTTTATCACCGCGAGCACAGATAAGAGTACTCGCCCCCGACTACTCGAACAGGGTGCGGTGGAGTGCCTGTTCAAGCCATTCAGCGACACGGCTCTACTTAAGGCTATTAATACGGCATTTCACCGGAAGTGAGAGTCCGGCACTCTGTTGATTGGTGGCTACCTGCGGATCAATGACATGAAATGCCGAGTGACCGGCGCTTTTCGATCGCAATTACCCGCGTCGTCACAAGCACTACCGGAGGCACGCAAGCGCGAGGGTGTACCAACCCCGACTGTCTTTCCATGTCCCTCTGATCCCAAAACCGGCGTTTCTGAAAAGGGTTCGAATGCTCCGGTCCGTGAACTTGTAACTATTCTCGGTGTGAATGGTTTCGCGTCGCATGAAGTGAAGATTGAAGCCCGCGTGCTCGATGCTTACATGCTGCACTTGCGTGCTCTCGAGGTGCATCTCGATCCGAGACTCGATGGAATTCCAAAGCGCACGATGACGGAAGCAAGCGGCGTCAAAGTTGGCCCCCAGTTCTCTATTGAGGCGATGCAAAATGTTTAGGTTGAACGCCGCAATACGTGACATTTGGGCCTCCTAAAGACAATGGGGCGACAAAGGAGCGTTCTTTCTTACCGAGCCATTAGACAATCACGGCTGGGAATGGCGCTGCTACATGCGTGATCCCGACGGCTACCTCATCGAGGTCGGCCAATATACTCAAATCGCCCTCGACTGGTTCAACAACCGCAGTTGATTCGGCATGCGATAGGCAAGAGGACGTGCAAAGCTTCCTACGCTGTGACGCATGAAGCGATTCGCTTCCTGTGAGGCACGCGACCAAGAGCGGGGATATACGCAGGAACCTCGACGCAATTGACCTCCTTCGTGTTCTTTATCGGCGTTTCCAACGTGGCGTCGGGTCCGCCTCTTGCAAGGTTTTTCTAGGACCACCCGCATTAAAGATACAACCGATACCATCGTCCAATTGCTCAAAGCCCACCCTTCTGCTTTCATGAGGCTATGCTGCAGCTTTAATCATCCGTTCAACCAAGGAGACCTACCAATGGATCTGATCAAGATGCCCGAAGACATCAACCATCCGCGCCGCCGCTTCCTCAGCACCGCGGCAATGGCGATTACCGCCGCCCAATTCGGAATGCTAAGTTCCGCGAAGGCCGAAGCCCCGAGTGAAACTGCTACAGAAATCCCCCCGGTAAAGCCGGGGACAAATACGTCATTCAGCTCGATGAAGCAGATCGACGCCGGTCTGCTTAATGTTGGATACGCCGAAGATGGCCCCGCCGATG
>Ga0302325_10000577_pt1 | contig 101178 bp, 103 predicted proteins | sample Palsa_T0_2_FD_201948 | JGI IMG/M metagenome (GOLD analysis project Ga0302325, IMG submission 201948) | Peat permafrost microbial communities from Stordalen Mire near Abisko, Sweden - Palsa_T0_2 | ecosystem: Environmental > Terrestrial > Soil > Palsa > Peat permafrost | place: Sweden: Abisko...
TCACGCAGATCCGGCGGCAACAGCAACACCTGCTCACGATCAACGGCAATGAAGTTCTCGGGCATCAACGAATCGTCTTAAACCCGCCGGACGACCCCTTTACGCAACAGCCACGACGACTTGCAGGCGTGTGGCGCCCGTGTCTGCTCACGCTCGCTTCCGCCTGGCTTTGCGGGAGCGCTTGCGCCGTCGGCCGCGAGAGACAGTCCGCCCTTTACCTCCACAGCCCGGAGATGGGTACGGCCCAGATCCGGTCTTCGATCGGGAGCGTGTGCTCGCCTGAGTAGACGACGACGCCGGCCTTGAAGCGCTCACCGAGTTTGTCGCGAAGTACCCGCAGCCCGCGCACGTCTGACGCGGTCGTGACGGCTGCGGACTTCGCTTCGATCGCGACGACGTCGCCGGAGGCGGATTCGACGACGAGGTCGACTTCGCGTTTCTCCGTGTCGCGGTAGAAGAACAGTTCGACGGGTGTGGCGCTCCACGTCGCCTGCTTGATGAGCTCCATGACGACGAACGTCTCGAACAGGCCGCCCGCCAACGCTCCTTGGTCTGGCGCCGAGTAGCGGGCCGCGTCGACGCCGACGAGCGCGGCCGCGAGTCCTGTATCGGTGAGGAGCAGTTTCGGGCTCTTGACCTGTCTGGCGCCCAGGTTCGCCGACCATGGACGCAGGCGATAGAGAAGGAAGAGCTGGGTGAGCAGCTCGACGTGCGCCTTGACGGTCTTCTCGTCGAGCGCGAGCTCTCGACCGAGGGCCGCATAGTTGACGAGGCCGCTGGTGCGGGCGGCGAGTAGCCGCAGCAGCTGCTCGAGCTTGGATGGATCGACGCGAACCCCGCCGATCTCCGGCAGGTCTCGCGCGAGGGTCGCCTGGACGTACGAGCGGAGGTAGCGCGACCGGTGGGGCTGGGTCCGCGCCAGCGCATCTGGGAATCCGCCGGCGACCACAAGCTCGGCGCTCGCGGCGCGACCTTTTGGCGCGCCGCTCACCCGTGGCGGTGTGCCGGCGAGCAGCGTGTCGATGACCGAATCACCTTTGCCTTCGATCTCGGCCTGGGCGAGGCGCCATAGGTTCACATATTCGACGCGGCCCGGGAGGGCGTCGGCCACCGTTTTGGCGGTGAGCACGTCAACCGAACCGGTGAGCAGGAACTGGCCGGGCGTCGGGTCCTCGTCGAGAATCTGCTTGATGGCGAGCATCAGGCTCGGCGCGCGCTGGACCTCATCGATCACCGCGGGACGCGGCAATGAAAGCGCGAAGCCGTCGGGATCGCCCCTAGCCGCGTTGCGCGTCGCCTCGTCGTCGAGTGTGAAGTAGTTGGGGACGACGCCTGCGGCCTGAAGCTGCCTGGCGAGCGTGCTCTTCCCGGCCTGTCGGGGGCCCGTGATAGCCGCGGCGCGGCTCACCGTCAGAATGTCCCGCAGCTCGGGCTCGATACCTCGCGGGATCAGCGCAATGCAGATAGATTACAGCACGACACCGACCAATCCGGAGTGATATAGCCGATCAAACCGGAGTAGATCCCCCGACTAAACCGGAGCTAGTCAAGCAAATATAGCCGTTTTGCAGGTATTTTGCCTATGGGCACGGCTGGTTTCGAACCAGCGACCTCTCGCGTGTAAAGCGATACGTCACCCTACGCGAAAACTCCTGATTTGCCTGCAAGTCCGAGGTATGTGACTCGACCGTCCGAAACCGATTTTACGGAGTTTGTGTGTGTTTCACGGGAGTTTGGGCCACTGAAGGGCGCCAGTGGCCCATTCGATTAGTCGTCGCGTTGGCCTGCGCGACACAGCTCCGGTCCGGTCGTTGCGAGCTCCCAGCAGCCTGTCGGCGGACTCCAGGCTTCGTGGGTTCACCGTCGTGATCGGCTCGGTGAGCAGGGAGTGCCAGCGTTGGGTGGTTGGGCGTAGCCTCTGTTGTGGATGGAGAGTGTCAGCGAGATGCACGCGAGCGGCACGGTTGATACGCGTCAGCGTGCGTCGATCGCAGCAGGCGTGGATTGGCTGCGGCTCGAGCAGTTGTACTGGGACGCGACGCGACGGGTTACGTTTGGCGTGGTGTGGTTCTCGAGCGACGCGCTGCGTGTGCTTGGTGTATGGCCGGTCCTGTTGCGTTTTGGCCCGCTTGTGGACGGTCGTCGCATGATTCTCGGTGGGTTGTTCGCGCGCCGGCCAGGCGGGACTATCGAGTGGCGCTCCGACGGTGTTCATGTTGCTGTCGAGGTCGTCGGTTTCGCTCCGTTGCTGCCCGGCCCGCTGTGGCGGATCGAGTTGTTGCTGCATGACCTCGTTGGCAGACGCTTCCTGACATATGTCGCGCGCGAGGCGGGCTGAGTGCGCGTTGCCGTCGTCGGGGCGAGCGGCACCATTGGGCGGCCGCTCACAGTGGCGCTCTCAGCCGAGCACGACGTCGTCGGTATTGCGAGGACTCCCGGTCCAGTCGCGGATACCGGGGTCGATTGGATCGCTGCCGATGCGACAGATAGCGACGCGATGCGTCTCGCACTCGACCGTGTCGACGTCGTCTACCACCTCGTGCACTCACTGGGCAGTGACGGCTTCGAAGCGCTCGATCGCGCGGCAGCGACAGCGGTCGCTGGCGGCGCAGCGACCGGCGGCGCACGCCAGATCGTCTATCTCGGAGGGCTGGGCGAAGCCGCCGACGAGCTGTCGCCGCATCTGCGAAGCAGGGCCGAGACCGCAACCATGCTCAAGGCCGGGAGCGTTCCGGTGACAGTCCTGCGAGCGGCAATGATCGTGGGCGCCGGAAGCGCGGCATTCGAGACGATCATCGCGCTCGTCGAGCGACTGCCGATCATGATCTGCCCCCGCTGGATTTCAGTCGAGACGCAGCCCGTCGCGCTCGCGGATGTGCTGGCGGTGCTCGTCAGCGTTGGTGGCAATGAGGCCACCTATGACCAGACCTTTGATCTCGGCGGACCCGAGGTGATGACCTACCGGACGATGATGGAACGAGTCGCGCGGCTACGCGGAAAGCATCCGGTCCTCGTCGAGGTGCCGTTCTTGACCCCGCGGCTCTCGTCGCTATGGCTCTACCTCGTCACGCCCGCAAGTGTGGCCGTCGCGCGCCCGCTGGTCGAAGGCCTTCGCATCCCGACGATCGCTCACGACGACCGCATCTGGAACCTCCTCGGAGCGCCACGCACGACCTTCGACCAGGCGATCCGCACGGCGCTCCTCGAGCGCGACTGAACCGCATTGCCCGGCGGGCAACTGCGAAAGTCTCCAGCGACTGCCAGGCACACTGCTGCTCAGCGCGGACGCTGTCGCAAAATCCAGAGCGACAACGCGCTCACGGCGTGGTCGCTTTCTGTGAGAGCGATCACGCGGGTGCTGTCTCGCTGGGGCGGCGATCAAGGGGTCCAGCTCTTGTGTCGATTGTTGTGTTATGGAGCGCGTTGTCACGCGCCCGCGGTTTCTCGGGGCAGTCGGTCTGGGCGCGCTTGCGTCGGCCGCGTTTGCGGTCTGGGTCGGGCTGCGGATCGGCGGCGTTCGCGTGGCGCTCTGGGTCGATGACGGATTCACGCCGATCGCGGCGCTGAGCGCGTGCGTGCTGTGCTGGCGAGCCCGGGCTCGCCACGACGGGCGGATGCGGCTGTTTTGGACGTTGCTTGGCTGTGCCACGGCCTGCTGGGCGCTCGCCGAGATGATCTGGGGCTACTACGCGCTGATCGCAAACGTGGCCGTGCCGGTCGTTTCCTGGGCGGATGTCGGCTATCTGAGCGCAATTCCCGTCGTGGTCGCCGCGCTGGTCGTGCACCCGGCGACGCACGGCAGCGGAACGCGCAAGACGCGTTCGGTTTTCGACGGCCTGGTCGTCGCCACCGCGCTGCTGTTCCTCAGCTGGACGCTCGTTTTCGGTCCGCTTTGGCGCAGCAGCAATCCCGGCACCTGGGCGGGAATCGTGGCGCTGGCCTATCCGTTCGGTGACGTGGTGATCGTGTTCTTCATCGTGCTTGCGATCCGCGGCATGACGAGCGGTGACCGGCTATCGCTGTGGTGCCTGCTCGCCGCGCTGCTCGTGATGGCGCTCTCAGACAGCACCTACACCTACCTGACCGCTTCATCCAGCTACACGAGCCCGGGCCTGATCGACACCGGCTGGTTTGCCGCGTATCTCGGGATCGGCCTCGCCGCGTTCGCCTCGCGGGCTACCGGCGAGGCGGTGCGGAGCCCTGTTCACAACAGACCGTCGCTCGCGTCGCTGATAGCCCCACTCGTGCCAGTCTTGCTCGCGCTCGTCGTCGTTGCCGTGGAGCATGCGCTTGGCGATCACCTCGACCACGCGGCCTGGCTGATGGCGTTCGCGCTGGTCGCCCTGGTGCTGGTCCGCCAGGCTCTGATCGTGTTCGAGCTCTTCGGGCCGGGCAACGACTCCCACGACGGCCCTAGAGAGAGGATCACGCACGCAGCGCTACGGGAGGATCTGACTGCGCCGGTCAGGCTCGGCGGCTATGAGTCCCACTGACATCGGCGTCGATCGCACGAGCGCTTTGATCGTGATGGCGCTCAGCCTGGCCTGCACCGCCATGGCCATGTTCGATCTGTTGCTGCTCGCATCCGGCCACTAGGACAGTGCTGACTCCGCGGGACGCGCAGACCCCAAACTGCGCTCGCACAGCGTAACCACGAGACAACGTCGCGCGAGAGCGCTCACGTGCAACGGCAACGACACGACTTAAAAATCATCGCTTTGCAGCGCCTTCCTATGGGCACGGCTGGTTTCGAACCAGCGACCCCTCGCGTGTGAACCGATACGTCACCCCGCGCCAAAACGCCTGTTCTGCCTGCAAATCAGGCCCATTTCTCGGGCAGGGCGCAAATGGCAATTTCCCGTAGTTTGCGTTCATTTACCGGAAGTTCGGGCAGTTGGAGCTCCAAAACTGCCCGTACCACGAGGCTCCGCTGAGCGTCTCTTGTTGGACCGACTTTGACGGAGACCATGACCGAGGAACCGCTGATGCTGCTGGAGGTTAGGACTTGCAGCCGCAGCTGGCGCCATCAGCCGAGGCTTCGCCGCAACAGGCCTCGTTGGCTGCGGGATCGCAGCATTCGACGAGCGCGTCTGGCGTGCAGCAGGTCTCGGCGAGCGGCTTTTTCGCGCGGATGATCGCGGCGCTGGCGTGCTCGTGCACGGCGTGGCTGGGAGTAATCTCGACCGCTTCGAACCCGGCATCAGTCAGCGCGCGACGAAATTCCTGTTCGGTGAGCGCGCCGGCGATGCAGCCAGTCCATTCCGCCATAGCCGCTTTGGTGGCCTCGTCCAGATCGAGGTCGGCGATCACGTCGGAGACGGCGAACCGTCCACCGGGGCGGAGGACGCGGGCTGCTTCGGCGATGACTTTGGGTTTGTCGCCGGAGAGGTTGATGACGCAGTTGGAGATGACGACGTCGACGCTGGCGTCTGGGAGTGGCATTGTCTCGAGGTAGCCCTTGATGAACTCGACGTTGGTCACGCTGGCGGCGGTTGCGTTGGCGCGGGCGAGGGCGAGCATCTCGTCGGTCATGTCGATGCCGATCGCTTTCCCTGTCGCTCCGACGCGCTTGGCGGATATCAGGACGTCGGCACCGCCGCCTGAGCCGAGGTCGAGCACGGTCTCCCCTTCGCGTAGCACGGCGACTGCGGTCGGTACGCCGCAGCCGAGCGACGTCGCGATCGCGGCTTCTGGTGCGCCGTCGGTCTCGGTGGTGTCATAAAGCTCGCTGCCGAACACGCCGGTCGCGTCGGCAGGGCTACGGGTACTCGGCCCGTCACAGCAACCATCGGCACCCTCGCTAGTCGCTGCCTTGGCGGCTGCGGCATAGCGCTTACGGACTGTTTCGCGGATGTCGTTCAGCTCAGCCACGCGGACAGCTCCTCGAGCGCGTCAGGGATCACGTAGTAGTAGGCCCACAGGCCCTGTCGCTCGGAGCCGACGATGCCGGCGTCGCGCAGCACCTTGAGGTGGTGGGACACGGTCGGCTGCTGGAGATCAAACAGCGGCACGAGCTCGCAGACACAGACCTTGCCAGCATGCTTTCGCAACACGTCGACGAGCTGCACGCGCACCGGGTCACCCAGCGCCTTGGCGATCGTTGCCATCCGCGCGGCCTGTTCGCGCTCGACGTCGGGGTAGACGACCGGCTCGCAGCACGGCTCACCCGCCGGGCGCTTGGTCTTCGGGGAGAGCAGCAAATCGACGGTCATCGACCTACTTATATCGATTGAAATGATAACTGTCAATCTAATACTCTGCGCGTGGTCGTTGCCCACGCTAGTCGGCTCCAGGAGGAGCGATGACCTACGTGCTGTTCGTCTGCAATCACAACGCCGGTCGCTCACAAATGGCGCAAGCGTTCTTCGAGCGCGACGCGCCTCCCGGTGCCGAAGCCGAGTCGGCAGGCACGAATCCGGGTGAGCAGGTGTGGCCCGAGGTGGTCGAGGTGATGCGCGAGGTCGGCATCGATCTATCCAGTCGCACACCGAAGAAGCTGACCGTCGAGATGCAGCAGCGCGCCGACCTGGCCGTGACGATGGGCTGCGGTGACGCTTGCCCTTACGTCCCAACCACGGTCGAGGACTGGGATCTCCCCGACCCCGCCGGAAGGCCAATCGGCGAGGTCCGCGAGGTCCGCGACACGATCGAGCAACGCGTCAAGCAACTCATCGCCGAGCGCATCGTCCCTTCGTGAGCACGCCCGCCCTACCCCGACGCCTGCTCGCGGAATATCTCGGCTCGGCGTTCCTCGCCTCGGTCGTGATCGGCTCTGGGATCGCCGCGGCGCGACTCTCACCTACCGATGCCGGTCTCGAGTTGCTCGAGAACGCCGCCGCGACCGCAGCCGGCCTGTTCACGATCATCCTCATGTTCGGCCCTGTCTCCGGTGGACACTTCAACCCCGTCGTCTCACTCGTCGACGCGAGCTTCGGCGGTCTGCGCTGGCGCGACGCGCTCGCCTACACACCCGCCCAGATCGCCGGCTGCATCACCGGCGCGATCACCGCCAACGCGATGTTCGCCCAAACCGCGATCACGATCTCAACCAAACACCGCGCCTCCCCCTCACACCTCCTCGCCGAAGTCATCGCGACACTCGGCCTGCTGCTCGTCATCTTCGCGCTCGCTCGAACCACACGCGGCAACGCCGCGCCCGCCGCCGTCGGCGCGTACATCGGCGCCGCCTACTTCTTCACCAGCTCAACCAGCTTCGCCAACCCCGCCGTCAGCATCGGCAGGATCTTCTCCAACACGTTCGCCGGCATCGCACCCGCATCCGTCCCAGGATTCGTCGCAGCCGAACTCGTGGGAGGCATCGCCGCGATCGCCGTGCTGCGAACGCTCTACCCGCACGTCACACCCGATCAAGCCGCGCAAGTCGTGCTCCCACACGACACAACTACGCGCGACGCGTCTCACTGATCAGGGCCCGCGAGCGACGCGCGCGACGGAAGCGCCTGAGTTTCCGATTCCGTAGTCGCCGTACACCGGCTCGATTATGGGACACCGTTGCACGAGAGCGCTCGCGTGCACCGGAAGCCACCTTTTCGGCCCAAAATCATCTATTTGCAGGTCTTTCCCATGGGCACGGCTGGTTTCGAACCAGCGACCTCTCGCGTGTGAAGCGATACGTCTGTCGGTCTCGAAACGCCCGTTCTGCCTGCAAACAAGGTCATTCTCGAGGCAGGGCACAAACGGCAATTTCCCGTAGTTTGCGTTCATTTACCGGGAGTTCGGGCAGTTGAGGCGCGTCAGCTGCCCATTCATCGGGCGCCGTGACGACCGGTCGGTCGTCCACTGTGACACCGCTGTGGAGGGGCATGGGCTCGGGTTGTTGGGCGTAGCCGCTCCGAGAAACGTGCGACTCGATCTACTGACTGATTTATGAGATGCGCAAACCGCTCGGTGGCTGGACGGTGACAACAGGCTGGGCTCGTCGCTCGATCGCTGTTGCAGCTACCCGCCTTGACTCTCGGGCGGTCGAGGGTTGGATACTCCTGGTGTGGACTCGGGTGAGTTGGTCGGTGTCGGCGCGTTCGCGCAACTGTCGGGGCTGACGGTTGAGACGTTGCGGCATTACCACCAGATCGGCCTGCTCGTGCCGGTCGAGGTCGATGATCGCACCGGCTAGCGCCGCTACGGCCTGGGCCAGCTGCCGCGAGCGCGCACGCTTGCCGCGTTGCGGGACGTCGGTATGCCGCTGGAGGATGTCGCCGCCATCGTCGACGCCACTGATCGAAGCGCGCGACGGGCGCGGCTGGTCGAGCATCGTCGACGTCTGACGGAGGCGGCCCGGCAGGCGGCTGGCCGGGTTGACGCAATGGACCGGATGATCGAGAAGGACGGCGTCATGGAGTCGCCGCTGCTGATCAAAGGGGGGACACCATTGCTCTCCGATGCGAGGCTTGTGAGGGAACTGCTCGGCACGCTCGAGCGAACGGACTTCGGTCACCTTGGTGTTCGCCACGAGGGCAAAGTGCGTGACAGCTACGTCGATGGCGACGTTCGCACGATCGTGACCACCGACCGGTTGTCGGCGTTCGACCGGCTCCTCGGGACTATCCCGTTCAAGGGACAGGTCCTCAACGAGATAGCGAACTACTGGTTCGATGCCACCTCCGACATCGTCTCGAACCACCTTCTGGAGGTCTCTGACGCGAACGTCGTACGCGTCCGCGAGTGCGCTCCGGTGCCGCTTGAATTCGTTGTTCGCGCCTACATCACGGGCGTAACGAAGACATCGTTGTGGTTCAACTACGAGGCGGGCGCGCGGAACATTGGCGGCAACCTGATGCCCGACGGGCTTCGAAAGAACCAGCGGTTGGAGGCTCCGATCCTGACCCCATCGACCAAGTTCGAGGTGCATGATCGAAACCTCAGTCGCGACGACGCGATCACCGAGGGTCTTGTGACCGCGGACCTATTCGACCGGTGCGCCGACGTCTGCTTCCGGCTGTTCGCTCGGGGCACCGAAGTCTCGGCCCGACGAGGCCTGATCCTGGTCGATACGAAGTACGAGTTGGGTCTACTGGGTGACGAGATCGTGCTCATGGACGAAGTGCACACGCCTGACAGCTCGCGCTACTGGTACGCCGACAGCTACGACGAGCTCTTCCGAAAGAACCAGGATCAGCGAGCACTCGACAAGGAACCGCTGCGAGAGTGGATGGTGGAGCGAGGGTTCCGCGGCGACGGAGCGCCCCCCCTCATGACCGACGAGGTCCGGATCGCGACCGCCACCCGCTACATCCTTCTTGCTGAGACGCTGACTCAGCGATCGTTTGAGGCCGCGGAGCTCACCGCAGCCGAACGGGTCGCCAACCTCCTCCGCGACTGACTGCCCGCGTCTGTCATGGAGTCAGTTTGGAACGAGCTATCACCGACAATGCGTCGCAAATATGCTGGCCCGTTTCGCCTGGTTGCGCTAGCCACCGGAGATGATCAAGCGTGAAGAGGTACATACTGTTCGATCATGATGGTGTTCTGGTGGACACCGAGTTCTGGTATTACAAAGCCGGCGAACGCGCCCTGGCGGACGTTGGTCTGACGTTGGACAAGGATCAATACCTCCGGGACATGAGCCAGGGATCCGGCACGTGGGCCCAAGCCAGGGCCGCAGGAATTGATGAGCAGACCATCAGCAGGCAGCGCGAGGCCCGTGATGGTTACTACCAGGAATATCTGAGGACAGAAGCCATTGAGATCGATGGCGTCGTCGAAGCTCTCGCCGAACTGTCGCAATACGTCCGCATGGCCATCGTGACGACTGCCAAGCGTGCGGATTTTGAACTCATCCATGAAAAGCGGCAAATCACGCAATTCATGGATTTCGTCCTGGTTCGCGAAGACTACGGGCTCGCCAAGCCGCACCCGGAGCCATATCTGACCGGCTTGGAGCGCTTCGGAGCCACCAAAGAAGAGACCCTGGTCGTAGAGGATTCATCCAGAGGGCTGAACTCCGCTGTCGCGGCGGGTATTGACTGCGTCATTGTCTACAACGACTTCACAAAAGCACACGACTTTTCACAGGCTCACCATCGCATCGACACTCTGGTTGAACTGAAGGATGTCGTCGTTACCTAGGTGGCTACGCGCATTGAATCGCCCAAGTGCCGTCCGCTGATCTAAGGCTTTTCGTTGAGCAGTAGGAGTCCGTAGGCGGCGATCGAGGGGGCGTCCTTGACCTCGCCGGCGCGGAGCATCGCCTCCCAGTCATCTCGGGTGACCTTGCGCACGCGCATGTCTTGTTCTTCGACGTGCCGGTACGTGGGGGTTTGTTCGAGGTCTGTTGCGAGCCATACATCGAATCCCTGCGTGCAGTAACCGTAAGCCTCGTAGAGGTGGCCGAGGTGGTCGAGCGATTCGGCCTTGAGGCCGGTTTCTTCTTGTAGCTCGCCGCGGGCGAGTGCCGCGCTGTCCGCATCGGGCTGCTGTTCCCATGAGCCTTGGGGGAACTCCCAGAAGCGATCAGCGACAGGGTAGCGGTACTGCTCGACCAGCCACAGCCCACCGTCACGGTCGCGGGGAATGATCAGCGCAAAGTCGGGTTTCTCGACCACTCCGTAGATGCCGGTGCTGCCGTCAGCTCGCTCGATCTCGTCCTCACGGACACGCATCCATGGGTTCTGATACACCGCTCGCGTTGAGAGCTGCCGAATGCTCACGGGCCGCACGCTACACCTCGCTCACCACATCGCCGAAATGCGAGTGTCGCGTGTGGCCGAGGTCGCAACAGGTCCGAAAGGTGCGACTCGCTCAGACGAACTCGTCGGGTAGCAGGCCCCAGATGAGCGAGTCGCGACGCTCGCCGGTGGTGTAGTGGAAGCGCATGTGCGAGCGTAGATGGTCCTCCTGGCGAAACCTGCAGCGCTCAGCGACGCGCTGGGACGCCGCGTTATCCGGGTTGGTTGTCAGTTCTAGCCGTGCTAGCCCGATCTCATCAAACAACCATCGGGCGAACACTCGCAGCGCGTTAGTCGCGTGGCCATGGCCGCGTGCAGGCGGTGCGAGCCAGTAGCCGACGCTCGCGGTGAGATGCGTCAGGTTGATGTTCGAGGCGCCGATCGCACCGAGCAGGTGCTCGTCGGCCGGGTCTGCCACGGCGAGTTCGAGTCGAGCCAGCCGGCTTGGTTCCTGGCTGTCGAGCCAGACGATCGCGTCCGCGTCGCTGTAGGGACTCGGGATGTGGTGCATGCACCGAAAACCATCGATTTACAGGATCTTTCCCATGGGCACGGCTGGTTTCGAACCAGCGACCTCTCGCGTGTGAAGCGATACGTCACTCCGCGCCGAATCGCCGGTTCTACCTGCAAATCGGGCCATTCTCCGGGCAGGGCGCAAATGGCAATTTCCCGTAGTTTGCGTTCATTTACCGGGAGTTCGGGCAGTTGGGGCTCTAGAACTGCCCATTCGACGATATGGCGCGATGGCTGTTCAGGGGCCCGACCGAGGCGGGGTCCGGCTCTATCAGGCGTAACACTTATGCTACGCTAGCCTTTGATTGTCATGGCAGACACCGCAAGCAACACTAGGCTCGACACTCGTCACCACGACCGTCGTCTGGCGAAGCGCCTGCGCGAGGACCCCGTGTTCCGTGAGGAGTTCGAGCGCCAGCGGCGTGAGATCTCCCAGATCGACGCGATCGTCAACAAGCTGGACACCCTACGTGCGGAGCAAGGTCTGACCAAGGCTGAGCTCGCGCGCGAGATCGACAAGCACCCGGCGAGCATTCGCCGACTCCTCACGGCACCCTCGAACCCCGAGCTGCGCACCGTGGTGGCGATGGCGGACGCGCTCGACGCGGACGTCCGCATCGTGCCTCGTAAGCCGACGCCCCGACCCGCGCGTACACCGCGCGCTGCTTAGCGCCCCGAACGAAGCGGACGCTCGTCCGGACGACGACGTACGGTCGGAGCCGTGGCCTGGGGAGTCGTCTACTACAAGAGCAAAGACGGCCGCGTTCCGGCGGACGACTTCCTTGACGTGTGCCCGGCGAAGGTCGAGGCCACGGCCCTCGCTGTACTTGAGGCCGTTCGCGCGGCACCGCCTCCGGCGTTCAGTGGCGGTGGCAAGTGGGAGGCGATGCACGGCGCGATGGGCGGCTACTACGAGATCAGGGTCACCGGTCCCGGGCGCCAGCACTACAGGCTCTTCTGCATCCTCGACAACGGCTCCCCAGACGAGCTCGCCGCGCGCGGCTTCGACCGGCCCCAGATCGCCGTCATCAACGGCATGGTCAAGCCCAACGCCAAACTCTTTACCGACGCCGAATACGCGAAGCACGTCAGAGTCTTCGGGGACGACTACGTCTCGAGCCTGCCTCGACCGATCGCGTCGGCGGAATCCCGCTAAAGACGACCCTCGAGGGATCGCCGACGTGTTGGTCGGTTCCGGCGACTGCCTGTCGCGCTGAGCGAGCGCCAGGGGTGGGGGTTCGCGCACGCTCGCTTTGGTGCCGAAGCAGCCGCGGGCCTGGCACGCTCGTGAGCTCCTGCTGGTCGTCCGACGCGGTAGCGTCCAGGCTCAGGAGACCCGCTGTCCGCGCCGTGTGCGTGTTCGGTCGACCGGGCTGGGGTTACGTTTCTTAGAGCAAGGCGGGCATGGGATTCATGTTGCCGAGCGCGACGGACTCGTTAGCGTTGATCACGCGGCATGCCATCGCGTTGAGCTCAGCGCGAAGGAGTCATGTCGGGCGCGTGGCTTGGCTGCCTATGTGTCGCTCGAGTCGATCGAACGCGTTCGGGACGCCACGGCTGTGCTCGGCTCGGAGCTCGTCGGTTGGGATGCCGCGCTGGATCATCGTCATCCTCGTCCCGCGGTCGCATTCTTCGAAGGTGAACTCGGTCTCGAACTGCAGGGTCGTGCCGTCCAGCCGCGTTTCGGTGGTGGAGAGCAGAAGGCATCGCGGACGGTCGATCGCGATAAACACGTGGCGGTGGCGGTAGAGCTGTCCAGGCCCAGGGCCGAAGAGGATCGTCCAGGCGCCGCCGACGCGGACCTCGCTTTCGGAGTGCACGGTCCATCCTCGGTCCTTCTCGTCGTAGAACGCGAGTTGGCCGCCGGCACTAGTGAAGGCATCGAAGACCACTTCGGGGGGTGCTCCGATGATGCGTTCGTAGCGCAGTTCGTCGGTCATCGTTGGTGATCCTCCACGTATGCCCCGAAGCGGTCGAGGCGCAGCTCCCAGCCACGCCTGTACTCCTCGATCCACCGCGCCGCGTCGGCGAGCTGCGACGGACCGAGCCGGCACTCGCGGGTACGCCCGACCTTCGCGGTAGCGACGAGGTCGACGTCCTGGAGGATCCCGACATGCTTCTTGACGCCGTTGAGCGTCAGCCCGAACTGGGCGGCGAGCTCGCTCAGAGTGGCCGGGGCGCCCGCGAGGCGATCGAGGATCTCACGTCGCGTCGGATCGGATAGCGCGAAGAACGTCCGATTCAATGTCGCGTTATAGTGCACCGATCGGTGCATTATAACCTGAGGAGAAGCCATGCGGAAGCTCGTATTGTCGATGGGGGTATCCCTCGATGGACTCGTAGCTCGCCCCGGGCGGTTCGGCGCGGGCGGCTGGGGACTCCCGCCTGAGGATCCAGAGCTCAAGCAACGCAAGCTCGACTGGTTCGGCAATGTCGACCTTCATCTGATGGGACGCAACACCTACGAGGAGATGGCCGAGTTCTGGCCCGCGTCCGACGACGTATACGCCGTCCCGATGAACAACATTCCCAAAGTCGTGTTCTCCAAGACACTTGGGCGCGCCGAGTGGGCTGAGACACGGATCGCAAGCGGTGACCTGGCAACCGAGATCACCGAACTGAAGCGCCAGGCGGGCAACGAGATGATCGCCTGGGGAGGCGCCGCGTTCGCGCAGTCCCTCTCGAAACTCAGACTGGTCGACGAGTACCGGCTCATACTCCAGCCCGTCGCACTCGGGGACGGCCTGCCGCTATTCAACGATCTTGCCGCGCCGCTCCGGCTCGAGCTCGTCGACGCGCAAACCTACAACAGCGGTGCGGCCCTTCACATATACCGCCCCATAGCTGCCGTGTCCTGAACGTAGTGAGCGAGGCTCTCTCGTGCGCCGATCGACGCGCCGGCCGTTATCGGGTTCGACAGAGCAGGTGCTCCGACGACAGCGCTCGCGTACGACAGAAACAAAATCTACGGCCTAAACAACCCCCTATTGGCAGGCCTTTCCCATGGGCACGGCTGGTTTCGAACCAGCGACCTCTCGCGTGTGAAGCGAGCGCTCTCCCACTGAGCTACGCGCCCGGCGAACGCGGATTGTAGGGGCTGTGCGCCGGCGCCCTTCCTGATCGGCGTGGCTGTGCTAGAACCCTCCGGCATAGCTGTCCACATTGCGCGGCACGAGCGAAGAGGGGGTCCCACTTGAGCACCACCGACGCACCGATCGACGGTCTCCGCACGCCTGCCGTGTCCGTCGACTTTCCGCCGAAGCACAGCCGGCTGACCACGTTTTTCCGCTGGATCCTCGTGATTCCGGTGCTGGTTTTCGGCTACGTCTACGAGATCGTCGCGGTCCTCGCCGTGATCATCACCTGGTTTGCGATGATCGTGACCGGTCGTTACCCGGCCGGCCTCTACAGCTTCGTCTCCGGCTTCGTGCGCTTCCAGCTGCGCATGGCCGCCTACATGTTCTTGCTGGTCGACGTCTACCCGCCGTTCGGCGGCGGCGAGTACCCGGAGTACCCGGTGCACGTCACGATTCCCGAGCGCAAGCTCAAGTACAGCCGGCTGAAGGCGTTCTTCCGCTTCATCTACATCATCCCGGCCTACATCGTCGTGGCCGTGCTGGTGCTCGTGTTTTTCGTTCTCGACGTCCTCGCCTGGTTCACCATCCTGATCTCCGGCCGCCTGCCCGGCTTCATCGAGCGCTACATGGCGTTCACCTTCGGCTGGCTGCTCAAGTACGAGGCGCTCTACTTCCTGCTCATCGAGAACTACTAACCACTACCATCCCCGCTGGACCGTGCTAGGCGGGGAGTTAGCGGTGCCCTGAATCCGCAATCCGCTATAGCGGGGCCGAATCCCCTCCCGAGGGGCGTGTCGCGCGGCACGCCCCGCCGGCCGGGGCGTTGATGGTTAGGGTCCCCCGCGGTGTCGGTTCGTGAACCAGGTCAGGTCCGGAAGGAAGCAGCCTTAAGCGGGTCCCGGCAGGCGCGGTGGGAGTTCCCTGACTTGAGTCCCAGTCGGCGTAAGGCACTGCGCGACGCACCTCGACGGCGGGTGCACGGTCCACTAAAACTTCTTTTATCGGGCCCTCCGGGCCGGGGATGCGCGCCCGACGCCGCTCAGCCGCAGCGCTCATAGACGCGCCAGGACCGGTTCGACGCCGTCAGGCGGAACCCGCTCGGCGGCGCATAGGTGGTCGCGGGATCGTTCGGGTCGAGCAGGTAGGTGCGGAGCACCGCGGCATTCGCCGCCTGGATGAAGGTGCCGCGCGTGATCTCCTTCGCGACGATGTTCGCCGGGCTCGTGTGCAGGCGCAGCGCCAAAAGCGGGATCGGCGTGTGGTAGGGGACGCCGATCGGTCCGCATCGCAGCGTGATCGCGTGGCTCTTAACGAGCGCGACGAGATCGTTCTGGATCCGCAGTTGACCGCGCAGGCTCTGCTTCGCGGGGTTGGAGCTCGTGAACGTCTCGCGCAGGCGAACGACGTTCCACGGGATGAACGCGACGATCGCGATCGCGATCACGATCGACGCCCCCTGCCAGAGCCGCCGCTGCGGATGATCGCGGTCGAGCAGGCGCCAGCCGAACAGCCCGGCGCCGGCGAAGATCGTGAGCAGCGAAACCGCGACGAACGTGTAGCGGTCATCGATCGGCAGGTCGGAGCTCGCGACGATCGCAAACGCGATGATCGCGAGGACGCCGGCGGCGAAGCCGAGCAGGGCGCGCGAGCGCAGGAGCCAGAGCGAGAGCACGCCGCCGATCGCGGCGGCGACGAGGCCATCGGGGCCGAGCACCTCGCCGAGGCGCCGCGCCCCGGTATAGGGAAAGCTCACGAGACCGCGTGGGCGCTTGAGCGTGGCCGCAGTCGATCGCGTGTGGCTGAGCGACCACAGCAGGTTGCCGGTGATCGCGAGGTCTGAAAGCAGCCACACGACCGGCGCCAGCGCGGCGAGCGCCGCCAGCCCGGCGAGCTCGCGCGGGCTGCGCCTGGCGCGCACGAGATAGAGCCAGTAGACGCCGGCAAAGAGCCACGCCTCGGGCCGCAGCAGCCCGGCGAGGTCGAGCAGGGCGATGACCGGCCAGCCAGCGCGCCGGCGCCTTGTCTCGACCAGCAGCGCCGCGAGCACGAGCGCCGTGTAAGGGATGTCGACGTAGGCGCGAACGCCGTAGCTCAGCACCTCGTAGCGCGTGATCAATAGCGCCGCCGCGGCGATCCCGACAACCCGCGAGAACCAGGCCGCGCCTAGGCGGTAGACGAGATAGGTGAGCGCCGACAGCGCGAGGTAGGCGAGCGCCACGACGATCCCAAGCGTCGCGCCCGCACCGAGCGGCGCCAGGATCACCCCGAGCAGCTCGGCCAGCGGATGCGGCGTCGGCGCCAGCACGAGGTCGTAGGTCGGCGTCTGCCCGCGGGCGATTTGCTGGCCCCAGACCAGCGAATACAGCGTGTCGTAGCTGACGAAGCCGAACGGCACGACGAGCCGCAATGCCACGGCGCCGCCGACGATCCAGGCTGGCGCTGTGAGGGCCCGCAAACGCTGCATCGCAGGGGACGCTACCCATTGGTGAGCGCTTGCGCGCGTGCGCACGCCGGCTTGCGGGTACACCCGGCCCACGCTGCTACATTGACTCGCTCGGGCGGGGCCGCTGCCGCGCAGTTTCGCCCGCGCAGCCCCATAGGAAAGGCGGATTGCGGTGGCGCGTTCGATCTGGAGTGGTTCGATTTCGTTCGGCTTGGTCAACGTACCGGTCAAGCTCTACAACGCCGTGCAGCGCAAGTCGGTGCAGTTCCACCAGCTGCACGACTCAGACCGCGCACGGATCCAGCAGAAGCGCGTCTGCAGCGCCGACGGCGAGGAGGTCCCCTTCGAGCATCTGGTCAAGGGCTTCGAGTTCGCGCCCGGCCAGTACGTCGTGATCGAGTCCGACGAGCTCGACGCGCTCGCGGCGCAGAAGACGCGGCTGATCGAGATCGAGCAATTCGTCGACCTCGACGAGATCGACCCGCTGATGTTCGACCAGCCCTACTACGTTGCGCCGGCGACCGGTGCCGCGAAGGCCTACCGCCTGATGGTCGACGCGATGGACGAAGCGCGCAAGGCCGCGATCGGGCGCTTCGTCCTGCGCCAGAAGGAGCACCTCGTCGCCCTGCGGGTCAAGGACGGGCAGCTCGTGATGGAGACGCTGGTCTACGCCGACGAGATCGTCTCGCCCGCGTCGCTCGACACCGCCCCCGCCGCCGACGCCGAGGTCTCAGAGCGCGAGCTCGACATCGCGCGCCAGCTGGTGGCGATGCTCTCAGGCCCATTCGAGCCGAGCCGCTACCGCGACGATTACCGCGAGGCGGTGCTGGGACTGATCGAGCGCAAGGTCGCGGGCGAGGAGATCGCGATCGCGCCCGCGCCGCGCGAGCCCGCGGCCGTTCCCGATCTGATGGCGGCGCTCCAGGCAAGCGTCGACGCGGTGGCCAAGCGTCAGGGCGAGGCCGGCAAGCCTGCGGCGCCCAAAGCCAAAGCGCGTAAGCCGCCACAGAGCCCACGCAAGGTCGCGCAGAAGTCGTGACGCCCGGCCGCGCCGCCGGCCGACTCGAGGGCTACCGCAAGCGGCGCGACTTCGAGCACACGGCCGAGCCGGCCGGCAGCGAGGGCAGCGAGGGCAGCGAGGATCGCGCCGCCCACGCGCCCGCAGACGCTCCGCGCTTCGTCATTCACGAGCACTCGGCGCGCCGCCTGCACTGGGATCTGCGCCTCGAGCACGATGGCGTCCTCGTCTCGTGGGCGCTCCCGCGCGGCATGCCGCTGAAGCCCGCGGTCAACCTGATCGCGCCGCACACCGAGGACCATCCGCTCGAGTACCTCGACTTCGAGGGCGAGATACCGGCCGGCAACTACGGCGCCGGCACGATGTCGATCTGGGATCGCGGCACCTACCGCCCGCTGAAGTGGGAGCCGCGCAAGGTCGAGGTCGCGCTCGACGGTGAACGCATCCAGGCGCGCTACGCGCTCTTTGCGATCAGCGACGAGGCGGAGCCGAAGGAATGGATGATCCACCGCATGGACGCAGCGGCTGACGCCGAGGCCGAGGCGATGCCCGAGGCCATCGTGCCGATGCTCGCGAGCGTCGGACCGCTGCCCAAAGACGACACCAAATGGGCCTACGAAGTCAAGTGGGACGGCGTCCGCGCAATCCTCTACTCCGAGCCGGGGCGGTTGCGCATCGAGGGTCGCAGTCTCGCCGAGATCACGCCACGCTACCCCGAGCTCGCGGACCTCGGTCGCGCACTGCGCTCACGCCGCGCCGTGCTCGACGGCGAGATCGTCGCGTTCGACGCGAGCGGACGCCCCAGCTTTGGCGAGCTGCAGCGGCGGATGCACGTGACCTCGACAGCCGCCGCGAGACGCTTGGCGCAGACCGTCCCGGTCACCTACGTGATCTTCGACCTGCTCTGGCTCGACGGCCACTCCTTGATGGCTCAGAGCTACCGCGAACGCCGCGCCGCGCTGAGCGAGCTCGCGCTCAACGGCCGGCATTGGCAGACGCCGCCACAGCTCGCGGGCCGACTGCACGACGTGCTCGAGGCGAGCCGCGTCGGCGGTCTCGAGGGCGTCCTCGCCAAACGCCTCGACAGCACCTACCGCCCGGGCCGGCGCGACGGCAGCTGGCTGAAGCTCAAGAACGTGAACCGCGAGGAGTTCGTCGTCGGCGGCTGGACGCCCGGCAGCGGGCGGCGCGCCGGAGTCATCGGCGCTCTGTTGCTCGGCATCCACGACGACGGTCCAGAGCTCCGCTACGTCGGCCGTGTCGGGACCGGGTTCACCGACGCCGACCTCGACCGGCTCGCCCGCCTCCTCGCGCCGCTGGCGCGCCCCGACTCGCCGTTCAGCCCGAGCACGGCGGCCCCACCGCGCGGGGCAGCGTTCTGCGAGCCCGCGCTCGTCGTCGAGGTCGAGTTCCGCGAATGGACAGCCGGCGGCATGCTGCGCTCCGCCTCATACCAGGGGCTCCGCGACGACAAGCCCTCAGCGGCCGTCGTGCACGAGCGCCCCAAGGACTCGAGGCCCGACGACAAGGAGTCGAAGCCCGACAAGGATCCCAAGCCCGCGCTCACGCTTCCCGATCGCGCCGCCGGCCCCCGCGTGCTCGTCGAGGTCGGCGGTCACGAGCTCCAGCTCTCGAACCTCACAAAGCTCATCTATCCCGACGCCGCCCTCAGCAAGCGCGACGTCATCGAGTACTACGCCGCTGTCGCGCCGGCGCTCCTCGGCCACCTCCACGGACGTCCGCTGACCGTAAAGCGCTACCCGGACGGCGTCGCCGGTAAGGCGTTCTTCGAGAAGCAGTCGCCGGTCCACCGGCCGGCGTGGGTCGCCACCGCGCCGGTGGCGAGCGAGCGACGCAAGTGGATCGACTACACGCTCGTCGAGGACCTCGCGACGCTCGTCTGGCTGGCCAACCTCGCGGCGCTCGAGCTGCACACCCCGCTGGCGCGCGTTCCTCACCTGACGCGCCCGACGTCGGTCGTGTTCGACCTCGACCCAGGGCCGCCGGCGACGATCGTCGACTGCTGTCGCGTCGCGCTCTGGCTCCAAGGCACCTTCGAGCAGCTCAATCTCGAAAGCTTCGCGAAAACGTCAGGATCCAAGGGTCTGCAGGTCTATGTGCCGCTCGGCGGCGAGGTCAGCTTCGAGCAGACCAAGCGCTTCGCGCACGAGCTTGCGCTGCTCGTCGAGCACGCCCAGCCGGACCTCGTCACCTCGCGCATGACTCGCGCGCTGCGCCCCGGCAAGGTGCTCATCGACTGGAGCCAGAACGACGAGCACAAGACGACCGTCTCGGTCTACTCGCTGCGTGCGCGGGAGCGCCCGACCGTCTCGACGCCGCTGCGCTGGGAGGAGCTGCACACCACGCTCCAGTCGGGGGACCCAAAAGCGTTGTCGTTCGAGAGTCACGACGTGCTGGCACGTATCGCCCGTCACGGCGACCTCTTCGCGCCCGTCCTCACGCTCTCCCAGGAGCTGCCGGTGCTCTAGCGCCCACGCCGCGCAAATCGCGCTGCGCCCACGCCGCGCAAATCGCGCTGCGCCCACGCCGCGCAAATCGCGCTGCGCCCACGCCGCGCAAATCGCGCTGCGCCCACGCCGCGCAAATCGTCGTCCGGAGCCGGGTCTACATTCGAAGCGTGCCACCCGACCGTGACCAAGTAGTCCTCTGCATGATCGAGCCCGAGCACGCGATCCGCGTGATCGCCGAGTCGATCGGACGTGACGCGCGACGCTTGCTCGTCGAGCGCGTCGTGACGGCCTGGGTCGACGCGATTCCCGAGCACGAGCTCGTTGAGCACTATGCCAAGGCGATCGCCGGCCTCGACGCCGACAAGTTGGACGAGCTCGCCTCCTGGCGTCGGCCGGGGCAGACCGCCGCGGCAAGCCGCGAGGATCTCGTTCGTGCCTTCCCGGCACTTGGCGAGCGCCGCCGCGAAGCACTCCAGGTGGCCGCCCGCGTCCGCGGCATCGCCGCGTTCGACGCCGGCGTGACCGAGCAGCGGATCCTCGCCACGGTACTGCCGCACCTGCCGCGTGAGCGCCTGGATGAGCTCGCGCAGGCGTCTATCGAGCTTTATCTCGGCGACCGCCTCGGCGGCACGAACTAAGCGCGGCACCCGTCCGGGGAGTGCCTGGGCGCCTGGGTAGACTCAGCTGTCCGTGTCCGCTGGTCCCTCGCTCTACCGCCGCCACCGTCCCCGTACCTTCGCCGAGGTAGTCGGGCAGGATCACATCGTGCGCACGCTGAGCAACGCGGTGGAGCGCGGGCAGATCCATCACGCCTACCTTTTCGTGGGCTCGCGCGGGACCGGCAAGACCTCGATGGCGAAGATCCTTGCCGCCTGCCTCAACTGCGAGCGCGGTCCGACGACCGAGCCCTGCGGCGTGTGCACGTCGTGCCTTTCAATCGCTGCGGCGACCTCACTCGACGTTGCCGAGATGGACGCGGCGTCCGCCAACTCCGTGGATGACATTCGCGCCCTGCGCGAGTCGGTTGCCTACGCGCCGGTATCCGGCGCGCAGAAGATCTACATCCTGGACGAGGCACACATGCTCTCGAGTGCGGCCTGGAACGCGTTCCTCAAGACCCTCGAGGAGCCGCCGCCGAACACCGTCTTCGTGCTTGCCACGACCGAGGCCCAGAAGGTGCCCGCCACGGTCATCGATCGCTGTCACCGCTTCGACTTCCAGCGTCCGAACGCCGAGCAGATCGCGATCGTGCTGCGCCGCGCGGCCGCCGCGGAGTCGATCGCGATCCCCACCGAGGCGTTGATGCTGCTCGCGCGCCATGCGGGGGGCAGCTTCCGCGACGCGCTCGGCACGCTCGAGCAGCTGCAGACCTACAGCGGCGGCGAGATCGCCGTGCCCGACGTCCTCGCGGTGCTCGGGATATCCGACTCCGAGCTGCTCTTCGGCCTCCTCGACGCGGTCGCGGCAGCCGACCCGCGCGCAGCTCTGCTCGCTGTCGCCGGCGCAGTTGACGGCGGCCGCGATGTCTCGGCCTTCATCCGCGAGCTCGAAGCGCATGCTCGCGAGCTGCTCATCGTGCAAACGCTTGGTGGCAGCGTCCCGGGCGAGCTGCGCCTCAGTCCCGAGCGCGACGAGCGCCTCGTCGAGCAGGCGGAGCGCGCCGGCCCGGAAACGCTTGTGCGCCTGCTCGATCTGCTGGCCGCCGCGCTGATCGCCGTGCGCGCCGGCGCCGACGCCCGAACCCAGCTCGAGCTGGCCGTCGTTCGCGCAGCCCGACCCGATCTCGACCCCTCCGCGACCGCCTTCGCCGCCCGCATCGAACGCCTCGAGCGCGGCGTCAGCGTCGCACCGCCACCAGCCCCGGCAACAGCACCACCACCAACAGCCGATATCCCGACGCCCGAGCGGATAGCCGCCGACGACGCCCCCGCGAACGGCAAGACCACGCACGAGCCGGCGCCAGCCGAGCGCGCGGCCACGCCGTCACCACTACCAGCACCACCACCATCAGCGGTGCCGCAACCCCCGGCCACACTGACGCTCGAAACGCTGCTCGAGCTCTGGCCCGCGGTCCTCGACACGGTCCGTGGCGCCAACGCAATGCTCGGGGCCGTGGTCGCCGATGCACGGCCGGTCGAGCTCGTCGGCAACCACCTCGTCCTCGCGTTCGCCGAGGACGCGGCGTTCCTGCGCCGCAAGGCCGAGACCGGTGCAAACCGTGCCGCGCTCGCCGACGCGCTGTCGCATGTGACCGGAGCCTCGCTTTCGCTCGACTACGAGCTGCGCGAACGCGAGCCTCTTGCACAGCCGGCGCCGCTCACCGAGGCGGAGCTGGTGCGCCACCTGAAGGACGAGTTCGACGCCGAGCAGCTCGCCGACGCCCACGAGGAGAGTCACTAATGCCCCAGCCGAACATGCAGCAGATGCTCAAGCAGGTGCAGAAGATGCAGGAGGACATGGCGCGCGCGCAGGAGGAGCTCGCGGTCGCCGAGGTTCACGCATCCTCCGGCGGCGGCATGGTCACCGTCACGGTGACCGGCGCGCTCGTCGTCAAGGAGGTTCGGATCGAGCCGGCGGCGATCGACCCCGACGATCCCGAGTTGCTGAGCGATCTGGTGCTCGCCGCGACCAACGAGGCTTTGCGCGCCGCCCAGCAACTCGCGGGCGAGCGGATGGGACGCGCGACCGGCGGCCTCGACCTCGGTGCGCTCGGCGGCGGGCTCGGCCTTCCCGGTATGTGATCGGGTGTCGGTCTACGCACCACCGATTCAGCGACTTGTCAGCGAGCTCTCGAAGCTCCCGGGTGTCGGCAGTCGCACCGCGCAGCGACTCGCCTTTCACATCCTGCGCGCGCCGACCGAGGACGCGGCGGGACTCGCCCAGGCGATCCTCGACGTCAAAGAGCGAATCGGACTGTGTGAGATCTGTTGCAACCTCGCCGAGGGTCCGCGCTGCCGGATCTGCGAGGACACACGTCGCGACGCCTCGCTGATCTGCGTCGTCGAGGAGCCCTCCGACGTGGTCGCACTCGAGCGCACGCACGAGTACCGCGGCCGCTACCACGTTCTCGGCGGCGCGCTCTCGCCGATTGACGGCGTCGACGCCGAGCATCTGCGGATCGCCGAGCTCTATCGCCGCGTCGAGCAGCCCGACTCCGAGATCCGCGAGGTCGTGCTCGCGACCAATCCGACCACGACCGGCGAGGCGACGGCGCTGCACATCGCCGAGGCACTGAGCAAGCGCGCCCCGCATGTCACGGTCACCCGTCTCGCCAGCGGCCTTCCCGTCGGCGCCGATCTCGAGTACGCCGACGAAGTCACGCTCGGCCGCGCCTTCTCCGGGCGTCGTGCGGTGTAGGCCCCGCGTGTTCTCGACCACAGAGATGAGCACCACCGTCGTCATGAAGTTCGGCGGCACTTCAGTTGCCGACGCCGAGCGGATAAAGCACGCCGCAGCGCGGATCGTCGCCAAGCGCGAGTCCGGCCACCGCGTCATCGCGGTGCTGTCGGCGCGCGGCAAGACGACCGACGAGTTGATTGCGATGGCCGAGGAGGTCTCGCCGGCGCCGCATCCGCGCGAGATGGACATGCTGCTCTCAACCGGCGAGCGGATCTCCTGCGCGCTCTGCGCGATGGCGATCAACGACCTCGGCCACCAGGCGCTCTCGCTGACCGGCTCACAGGCCGGCATCGTTACCGACACCTCCCACACCAAGGCGCGGATCCTCGACGTTCGCGCCGACCGCATCATGGCGGCGCTCGACGAGGGCAAGATCGTGCTCGTCGCCGGCTTCCAGGGCGTCTCCACGAGCCGCGATGTGACGACGCTCGGACGCGGCGGCTCGGACACGACGGCGGTCGCCCTGGCGGCCGCGCTTGGCGCCGAGGTCTGTGAGATCTACACCGATGTCGCCGGCGTCTTCAGCGCCGACCCGCGGATCGTGCCGAGCGCCCGCAAGCTGCCGGTCGTTTCCTTCGAGGAGATGCTTGAGATGTCGGCTTCGGGCGCCGGCGTGTTGCAGCTACGCTCCGTCGAGTACGCCCGCAACCACGGCGTGCGGATCCACTGCCGCTCGAGCTACGACGACGGGCCCGGTACCGTTGTCGTCTCGGAGCAGGACACCTTGGAACAAGCACTTGTCACCGCTGTCACACATTCGACCGGCGAGGCCCGGATCACACTGCTCGGCGTGCCCGACGAGCCCGGCATCGCCGGGCGGATCTTCAGCGCGCTGGCCGAAGCCAACGTCAACGTCGACATGATCATCCAGAACGAGCCGATCGCCGACGGCCGCCGCGCCGACATGTCCTTCACGGTCCCGCGCGAGGACATCCGCTCCGCCCGCGCTGCGCTCGAGCCGGTGGTCGAGGAGGTCGGCATCGGCGCTATCGCGATGGACGAGGACATGGGCAAGGTCTCGATCATCGGCGCCGGGATGCGCAGCCACCCCGGTGTGGCCGCCAAGGTCTTCAACGTCCTCGGCGACGCCGGCATCAACATCGAGATGATCTCCACCTCGCCGATCAAGATCTCCTGCGTGATCTCGGGCGACCGCGTCGCCGAGGCGGTGCGGGGCCTGCACGAGGCCTTCGAGCTCTCGGGCAAGGAGACGATCCTGCTCGAGGACCCCTTCGAGGGCCCGCGATGAGCGGTCGCCGTCCGCGCGTCGCGCTGGTTGGCGCGACCGGCGCCGTTGGCGCCGTGATGCTGAGCATCCTCAGCGAGCGCGGCTTTCCCGCGCGCGAGATCGTGCCCTTCTCCTCCGCCCGCTCGGTCGGCCGCACGCTGGCGGGCGTCGGCGAGGTGCAGGGACTCAGCGAGGAGATGATCGCCGGCTTTGACATCGCGCTCTTCTCGGCCGGCGCCGGCGTTTCGCGCGAGTGGGCGCCGCGATTTGCCGCCGCCGGCGCGATCGTCATCGACAACTCGAGCGCCTGGCGGATGGACGAGCAGGTCCCGCTCGTCGTAAGCGAGGTCAACCCCGGCGCGCTGGAGCACATCGAGCGCGGCATCGTCGCCAACCCGAACTGCGTGACGATGGCGATCATGCTGCCGTTGAAGGCGCTCCACGACGCCTTCGGCCTGCAGGCGATCGTCGCCACGAGCTTCCAGGCCGCCGGCGGCGCCGGCCAGAAGGGCATGGACGAGCTCGCCGAGCAGATGCCGGTCCTGCACGCCGCGCGCGCCCAACTCGTCGATGACGGTGCCCGCGCGGTCGCCCTGGTCGCGCACTCTGTGCACGCGGCGCCGCTTGCCTACAACGTCGTCCCCTGGCTCGGCTCGCCGGCCGCCGACGGCTACAGCGACGAGGAGATGAAGCTGGTCAACGAGTCGCGCAAGATCCTCGACCTCCCCGAGCTCGCCGTCAGCCCGACGAAGGTCCGCGTCCCGGTGATGGTCGGCCACGCGATCGAGCTGCGCGCGACGTTCGCCCGTCCGCCGGTCCTCGAGCAGGCGATCGCGGCGCTCGAGGCTTTCCCCGGCCTCGTCCTCGACCCGCTGCCGACGCCTGCGGGCTACGCCGGTCGCGACGAGGTCGCTGTCGGGCGCATCCGCCCCGACCTCGCCGACCCCAACTCGCTCAACCTCTTCGTCGTCGGCGACAACCTGCGCAAGGGGGCGGCGCTCAACGCCGTCCAGATCGCCGAGCTGCTCTGCGCCCGCGGGCTGATCGGCCAGCGCGCCGCGGCAAACGCCGCCGCCGGCCGCCCCTAGCCGGTTTTTCTTGGGGGCGGCGCCGATCCGCGCCAGCGTGTTCTTCACGACGCAGCGCGCGCTAAGGCGCGGCAGCGCCGACCGGGGCGGCCTCCACCGGCGGCGGTTGCGACTGCTCTGAGGCCGGGGCGGCTCGGGCACGCCGGCGGCGGATGTAGTTGATGCCGAAGAACACCACGCTGGCGTAGATCCAGCCGGTGACTATGTCGAACACGTAGTGCTCGCCCGAGTAGACGAGCGTGAAGGCCATCGCAAAGACGTAGAACGCCAGCAGCGCCCGCACCCACGGCCGCGCGCCCTTCCAGAAGAACAGGCAGACGAGCATCGTCACGCCGGCGTGCAGCGACGGCACGGCCGCCACCTGGTCGTGGAAGGCGGAGCCCTGCTCGACGAGCGCCCCCGCCTGGTGCAGGCCAACCGTGTCCCACGTCTCGATCAGCACGCGGTAGATCGTCGGCAGCTCGTGCAGCTGCTGGCTGACGAGCCACGGCGGGTCGGCGGGGTAGAGCGCGTAGGTGAGACAGCCGAGGCCCGTGAGGACGACGAAGAAGAGGCGGAAATCGCGGAAGCGCGGATAGTTAAACCGCCACAGTGCCCCGGCGACGACGATCGCGAGGAAGAAGTAGGTCATGTAGACGCCCCACAGGCCGTACTGCCAGAAGCGCACGTGGCGGGTCTGGTGGAAGAGGTGCTGGAGCTGCACGGTCAGCAGCGGCTTGCCGAACAGCAGCTCGTCAAAGCGAATCTGGAGCACCGAATGTGTGCGCGTCCCGAGCAGCCTCGCCAGGCCGTTCGCGTAGTGAAAGAAGACGAGCACGGCGGCGAACGGCAGCCAGTCCCACAGCAGCCGCAGGCCGATGCGGTGGATGTCGCTCAGCGAGAGCATGATCAGCGCCGCGATCGTCCACAGGATCACCGTGTCGGTCGAGAGGAACAGCCCGTCGCGCGCGACGATGATCGCCGAGCCGACGATGAAAAGGACGCCGCCGACAATCGTCACGAGCCGCTGGCGGGGCGTTGCTCCCTCGCTTCGGTCTGGGCTCGCCAGCGCCCGGGGCCGCGAAAACATTCGGCCGATGCTACTGAATCTTCACAACAGCAAAATCCGACTTACGGCTTTCTTCCCTAACCGGCGGGCTCAGGCCGCGGCTGCTGCGACGACCGACTGGGACCAGTCGATCACCGACCGCGGCTTGACGATGTGACGGCCGAGTCCGAGCTCCTTGGGCTCGAGCCCAAGCGCGAGTCCCAAGAGCTGGGGCAGGTGCAGCACCGGCATTCCGAGCTCGCGCCCGACCGCAGCCGCGGCGAGTGGCTGCTGCAGGTCGAGGTTGAGATGGCAGAGCGGGCACGGCGTGACCAGGCAATCGGCATCGGCATCGACCGCGTCGCCGAGGTGTCGCCCGGCCTGCTTCAGCGAAGCGGTCTTGTTCATCGTGATGATCGGGAAGCCGCAGCACTTGTGCGAGCCGGCGTAGTCGATCACGGTCCCGCCGAGTGCGTCGATCAGCTGCTCGAGGTATGTGTGACGCGGATGATCGGCGTCGATGCCGATGCGCGCAGCCGGGCGAATGATGTAGCAGCCATAGAAGGGCCCGACGCGCAGGTTCGTCAGTGGTCGCTTGACTTTCTGGCGCACCGTGTCGAGGCCGATGTCCTCGACCAGTAGCCAGAGCAGGTTCTTGTTCGTCACGCCCTGCTCGTAGTGGAGCCCTTCACTTGAGATCGTCGCGTTGATGTGCTCGCGGTAGACGGCGTTGGCATCCAGCCGCTCCTGGCACTCGCTCTGGGCGCCCTGGCAGGTCGAGCATATGTTCATCATCAGCGCGCCGTCGGTTTGCTGGGCCAGGGCAAAGGTGCGGGCGTTGAGCGTGTCGGCGAGTTCCTGGTTGTGCTCGGCGATAACACCGGCGCCGCAGCAGCTCGCGCGGTCGAGCTCGATCAAGTCGATGTCGAGCAGCGGCGCAACCGCCGCCATCGCGCCGTGGAGCTCCGGTGTAAAGCCGCGGCTGACGCAGCCTGGCCAGTAGGCGACCTTCATCGCTTGGCTCCTTCCGTGACGGCGCCGGCCGTTTCGTTGTCTTTGTCGTCGCCGCTGACGTAGAGGTTGAGTTCGTAGCGTTTGGGTTCGCTTTCGATTTGGTCGAAGATTGCTTGTAGTGGTTTGGGTGCTTTGTGGGGGTGGAGGAGTGCTTTGGCTGGTGTGATTTTGCGGCGTAGGAGGCCGCGGATGACGACGGGTAGCGAGGCGAGCAGTTCGGGTATGGCGCGCGGGTGGAATTTGCCGCCGTAGGAGTCGGGTAGCAGGTCGGCTTCGTGCAGGAGTCCGTTGGCGCGAATGTTTTTGACGAAGGCTTGTTCGTGGCGGTAGCCGTTGTTGCGGTCCTCGATCTTGTAGTCGTCGCCCGCGATCCGGCGCAGGCGCATGATCTGGCCCATCGGGTTCACACCTTTCGGGCACGCGTCAACACACTTGAAGCAGTGCGTGCACGAGTACATGCCGTCAGGGTTCTCAGCGAGATGGCGCAGCCGCTCAAACGGCTCGTCATCGCGCGGATCACCAACAAAGCGGTAGGCCTTCGCCAAAGCTGCCGGCCCAACAAACTCCGGATCGACCTCCATTGCCAGACAGTCCGACACGCAAGCGCCGCACTGGATGCACGCCATCGACTGTGTCACATCGACCATCGCCTCGCGCGCCACCAAATACTCGCGCTCCGGCACAGGCTCCCTGTTGATCAGCCACGGCGTGACTGACCGGATCTTCTGCCAATGCACCGCATCCATGTCAACGATCAAATCCTTGATCACCGGCATGTTGCCCATCGGCTCAACCACGATCACACCATCCACAGCACCCGCCAGCGCATCATCAAGATGGGTATGACAAGCCAACCCCGGCTGACCATTGATCCGCACCCCACAAGACCCACAAATCGCCGCCCGACACGAACAACGAATACCAATCGACCCATCAAAACGACCCCTCGCCTGCAAAATCCCCTCAAGCACCGAACGATGCGAATCAAGCTCCACCCGAAACTCATCCCAAAACGGTGGCCCACCCGACTCAGGATCAAAACGACGCAAACGAAGGGCGAACGTGGCCATCAGTACTTCCTCTCTTCGGGCTGCCACTGCGTGATAGTCACGGGCGAATAGGAGATCTCAGGCTCACCGTTGGCCCCGCGCGTGGTGTTGATGTGCTTGAGCCATTCGGCATCGTTGCGCTCGGGGAAGTCGGTGCGGAACTGGGCGCCGCGCGACTCTGTGCGTTCGATCGCCGCCGCCACGATCGTTTCGGCCGTGTCGAGCATGTATCCGAGCTCGATCGCGCCGAGCACGTCCTGGTTGAAAACCGTGCCGCTGTCATCGATATAGGCGTGCGCGGCCTCCTCCTTGAGGCGGCGAACCGTCTCATAGGCGCTCTGCAGGCCCGGTCCATCGCGGAACACCGCGCAGTGGCTGTTCATCGTGGTACCGAGCTCCTCCTTGATCTCCGAAACGCGCCGTCCGCTACGCGGCCGGGCGATGATCTCCTCGATCATCTTCGCGTCGCGGCGCAGCGCGGTGTCGGAGATCCGCGGCACCGGCGTCGAGAGCGCGCGCTGCGCGGCGTGCTCGCCCGAGCGGCGGCCGAAGATCAACGTGTCCAGCAGCGAATTGGCACCGAGCCGGTTGCCGCCGTGGACTGAGACGCACGCGACCTCGCCGGCGGCGTAGAGCCCCGTGATCGGGGTCTGACCGTCGATATCGGTCTTGACGCCGCCCATGATGTAGTGCTGGCCCGGCTGGATGATGATCGGCTCGCGGGTGATGTCGACGCCGGCGAAGTCCTTGCCGATGTTGACGATCTCGCGCAACGCCTCGAGCGTGCGCTTGCGTGGCACGACGGTGATGTCGAGGTAGATGCCCTTGCCATCGGCACCGACGCCCCGACCCTCGTTGATCTCGGTCTGCTCGGCACGCGAAACGACGTCGCGCGAGGCGAGCTCCATCTTGTTCGGCGCGGACTTGGACATGAAGCGCTCGCCGTCTTTGTTGAGCAGGTGCGCTCCCTCGCCGCGCGCTCCCTCGGTGATCAGAAACCCGTTCTCGGCGAGCGTCGTCGGGTGGTACTGGATCATCTCCATGTCCATCAGCGGCGCCCCGGCGCGGTAGGCCTGTGCCATGCCGTCCGCCGTGCAGATCAGCGCGTTGGTTGTCGGCTTGAAGCACTGCCCGGCCCCACCCGAGGCGAGGATCACGCTCTTGGCAGCGAAGGTCTCGATCCGCCCGCTGCGGATGTCGCGCGCGACGACGCCGACGCAGGCGCCGTCATCGTCGATGATCAGCGACGTCGTGAACCACTCCTCGTAGCGCGCGACTACCGAGGAATGCTTGAGCAGCTGCTCGTAGAGCACGTGCAGGATCGCCTGGCCGGTGATGTCGGCGACATAGGCGGTGCGGTTGATCGAGGCGCCGCCGAACGCTCTCAGGTCAAGCTCGCCGCGCTCGTTGCGGTGGAACGTGACGCCGATGTGCTCGAGGTGCATGACCTCGCCTGGTGCCTCCCGGCACATCACCTCGATCGCGTCCTGGTCGCCGAGGAAGTCTGAGCCTTTGACGGTGTCATAGGCGTGCGAGCGCCAATCGTCGGAAACGTCGATCGCCGCGTTGATACCGCCGGCGGCGGCCACCGAGTGCGACCGCACTGGGTGCACCTTGCTCATGATCGCCACGGAAACGCCGTTTTGGGCCGCCGCCAGGGCCGCACGCTGGCCCGCCAGGCCGGCGCCGATGATCAGTACGTCATGTTCGGGCATGCACGCTCGCGCAGGTCGGGAACGATTTGAAGCGCGGACTCTATACGCCGGCCGGCGCACCAAGCGCGCGCCGGATCGCCTGCAATGTGACGACGCCGCGAAGGATCCCTTCGGAGTCGACCGCAATCACGGCGCCGAGCAGGCGCAGTCCTTCGGAACCAAGCAGCGCTTCGAGGGTCGCGGATGTGTCAATTCGCCACGGCGGCGCATCGTCGCTGACCTCGGCGGCGGTCAGTGCCGGGCGTCCGTCGGCGAGTTCCTGCTCGACGCGCTCACGACGCAGCAGTCCGAGGTAGTGCCCGTCGTCGTCGACCACCGCGAACCACGGCCAGCGGTGGCGCGCGAAGTAATCCTCCTCGACCTCGAGCAGCGAGCTCGCACCGGGGATCGTCAGCGGGTGGGTGTCCATGATGTCGGCCACCCTGACATCCTTGATCCGGTCGCTGATCGTGCTCTGGATGACCGCTTTGCGCGCCGCCTGCTCGAGGAACACGCCGATCAGGATCGACCAGATGCCATAGCCGAAGAAGCCCTTGACAACCAGTGCCAGGCCGGCCGCCATCACCAGCCAGCCGAAGGCCTGACCGGTTCGTGCGCAAGTGCGCGTCGCGCGGTTACGGTCGCCGGTGAGCGCCCAGACCGCAGACTGCGCCATCCGTCCGCCGTCGAGCGGCAGCGCCGGCACGAGGTTGAAGACGAGCAGGAAGGCGTTGATCAGCGCGAGCCAGCTGGACAGCGCGAGCGGCGCGGTGACGTGGACGTGCGGTTCGAGCAGCGCGACATCGACGAGGTGGCGCGGGCTACCAAAGATCAGCCCGACGCCGATGCACAGCAGCGTGATTGCGGCTGTGACTGCCGGACCGGCAGCCGCCAGGCTGAACTCGCCGCGCGGCGTTTGCACCTCGCCGCGGGTGCGGGTGAAGCCGCCAAACAGCCAGAGGTCGATGCCATCGACCTGCAGTCCCAGGCGCCGGGCGACGAGTGCGTGGCCAATCTCGTGCGCCACCAGCGAGGCGAAGAACAACAGCGTGCTGAGCACCGCGACGATGAAAGCCTGTGAGCCGCTCGGCAGAATGTCGCCGAAGTACTGGCGCAGGACGTAGATGACGACGAAGAGCACGATGAACCAGCTCCATTCGACGCCGACGCGGATGCCAAAAACGCGTCCGAGGGTGACGTTCTCGCGCGGTTGCACCTGACGAATGGTAGGGGTGGCAGCGGAGACCGAGGCGTCATTGAGTGCCATCGTCGCCAGCACCGGCCGCCAGCGCCGCGCTGGGGAGGAGGTGCGCGACCGGCCCTACGCCCCGCGATAGCATCGCGGGCCCGGCAACGACCTACGTGTGACGATCAAGGAGGCGAAGCGCCGATGAGCAGAGCGCCTGTGCAAGTGGCTGTTACTGGGGCTGCCGGCCAGATCGGCTACTCCTTGCTTTTCCGCATCGCCAGCGGGGCGATGCTTGGCGCCGACACGCCGGTTGCGCTGCGCCTGCTCGAGATCACACCGGCCCTCAAAGCGGCGCATGGCACGGCGATGGAGCTCGACGACTGCGCCTTCCCGCTGCTCTCGAGCATCGAGATCACCGACGACCCGAACGTCGCCTTCGACGCTGTCAACATCGCACTGCTGGTCGGCGCACGCCCGCGCGGGCCGGGCATGGAGCGTGGTGACCTGCTCGAGGCAAACGGTGGAATCTTCAAGCCGCAGGGCCAGGCGATCAACGCGCACGCGGCGAGCGACGTAAAGGTACTCGTCGTCGGTAACCCCGCCAACACCAACGCCCTGATCGCGATGTCACACGCGCCCGATGTGCCGCGCGAGCGTTTCAGCGCGATGATGCGCCTGGACCACAACAGGGCCAAGGGCCAGCTAGCCGCCAAGGCCGCAGTCGCTGTTGAGGACGTCACGAACGTGACTGTCTGGGGCAACCACTCAGCAACGCAGTACCCGGACATCTTCCACGCCAAGATCGGCGGTCGCGGCGCGGCTGAGGTGATCGACGATCAATCATGGCTCGAGGGCGAGTTCATTCCGAGCGTGCAAAAGCGCGGCGCCGCGATCATCGACGCGCGCGGCTCCTCGAGCGCGGCGTCGGCGGCAAGCGCGGCTATCGATCACGTGCACGACTGGGTCATCGGCACGCCGGCCGGTGACTGGGTGTCGATGGGTGTCCCTTCGGACGGCTCCTACGGTGTGCCCGAAGGCATCATTTGCGGATTCCCGGCGACCTGCGCGGGCGGCGATTACACGATCGTCACAGGCCTCGAGCTGGACTCCTTCTCGCGGGCGCGGATCGACGCGTCCGTCACCGAGTTGCTCGACGAGCGCTCAGCGGTGGCCGAACTGTCACTGCTCGGTACCTGAGTGGCGCTGAGCAAAAATGCGGCGGGGTCTCACGGCCCCGCCGCACAACCGCAAAATGTTTAGCGGGCGAACCAGCCGCGACCGCGCTTGGCAACCTTCGCGTCCTTTTCAAGGGCGGGTAGCACGCGGTAGAGGTAGTTCTGCTTGATACCCATCGCCGTTGCGATCTCGGCGGTGGTAATGCCAGGTTGAGCCTTGACGAGCTCGAGTGCCTGTAGTGCACGCGTGCCACTGCCACGCGGACGCCCGCGCCGTCGGGGCGCTACAGCGCTGCGCGGGTGACTTGCGCGAGCACTCGGGCGCCCGCGCCGCGCCGTGCCGTTCACGCCGTGTGCGGCACCGGGGAGACCGGCAAGCGCGGCGGCCGCGGCTTCAAGCTGGCGGAACTCATCGATCAGCGGCTCGAGCTCCTGCAGCCGTGCCGCGATCTCCTTACGCTTTGTGTCCAGAAAATCACTCACCAATTAGCCTTTCGTTGACGTCCCCCGCGGTGTGCCCGCTTTATTATGACCACTGTGAAACGACTATCGAAATTCGGTGAAAAATTATACCTCACAGGCTTGCGCTGCAATACGCGAACGGAAGAGTGAGAAGTAAACGCCCGGCTCGCCGCCAACCGCCCCCCTTGCCATATGTGTGCTCGCCAGTCGGTCACCACCCCGCTATCCAAAGCGACACCCCACAGCCAGACCACGCGGGTGGGACGGATGAGCGCCCGAGACGCCCTCGCCGGCCCGATCGCAGGGGCGGCAGCGAGGCGGTTGGCCAGGGATGCAAAGATCTTTTACTTACGCAGTAAGCATACGGGGACCAACTAAATAACCCGCCCATTAGCAGGGACTTTCATAGGCCAAAGACGTTTTTGTCGGCATTTGCGCGAACACCTCTTGTGCCCTTGGCGAGGGCCTGCTTTGATGCCCGCGGTCGTCGTCTGGGAGGAACGAAAGGTTGTCGTGACCCGAGTTGCCGCGCACAAAGTGAGTTGTGAAGATTGCTTCTTCCACCGCAATCTGCTCTGCGCGCTACCCGAGCCCGAGCCGTGTGCGACCTTCCGCCCCGACCATCCCGACGGGCTCCGCCCACCGCAGCAGCTGCAATTCGTGTTTCGCAGTGAACGCCGCTCGCGCGTTGTGTGGGCGTTCCCGACGGCCCAGGAGCAGGCCGCGCTGCACGCTTGAGCGCACACGCCGCGCCCGGGGTCTGGGTCTCGGTGATCGCGTTGTAGGGTTGCGCCCCGGGCCTGCGGAGTGGCGCGCGATCCTGGTTTACAGCCTCAGGGCAAGCTATAGTGGCCCCGAGATGCCAAGTCATCGTCGCGGGGCTGATCCGGGCGCCGATCCCGAGGATGGTGGTAAGCGGCGTGCTACAAAGCACCGCGGCCGCCTGCTGAAAATTGCCCTGCTCGGCGGCGCTGTTGCGTTACTGGTCAGTGAGGATCTGCGCAACCAGCTGCTCGACGCGCTGTTCGGCGCCGAGGAGGAATTCGACTACAGCTCGCTGACCGAACCGCCGGCACCGGGCACGTCGCCTGGACACAGCGCCGAGGCAGACGCCGAGGACGAGGACGAGGACGAGGACGGAGGAGACCCCGGTGGCGGTCCCGCGCCTGCAGTAGCGGTCGAGCCCGAGCCCGAGCTCCCGCGCGTCTCACCGTGGGTGGGCGCGGCGAGGGACGACCTGATCGACGAGCCGCCAACCGGCGATCAGCCGCCGCAAAGGCACTGGGCTGCCACGCGCATGACGCCTCCGCCCGACGCGTGGAGAGATCCGCCGACTGAGGGCCAGCCGCCCGAGGCCCCGCTGCGCGAGGATCTCGAGAGCGCAGATCAGCCCGGCAGCCCCGATCAGCCCGAGAGCGCCGAGGCGCCAGACAATCCCGTGCCCTCTGAGTCACCGCCGCTGCCCACCGACTGGTGGGCGCCGGAGTCAAGCGCCGGCAGTTCCGACGCCGGGGAGTAATTGGGCGTCCCTCAGGCGCCGAGTTTTGGCGTCTGCCACGGAGCGGCCAAGCGGCGCACGATCTCCTCGCCCAGCCGCTCGATCGCCACGCGGTCCTGGACCAGCGAGTCGCGCTCGCGCAGCGTCACCGTTTGCTGCTCGATCGATTCGTGATCGATCGTGACACACCAGGGCGTGCCGATCTCGTCCTGGCGGCGGTAGCGCCGGCCGATCGAGCCGCCCTCGTCGTACTCGGACTGAACGATCCCGCGGAGCCCGCGGTAAACCTCACCGGCCAGCTCCGGCTGGCCGTCCTTGCGCAGTAGCGGCAATACCGCGACCTTGATCGGTGCGAGCCGCGGATGCAGGCGCAGCACGGTGCGTGTCTCGCCCTCGACCTCTTCCTCGTCGTAGGCGTCGGCGAGAAACGCGAGCGTTGCGCGGTCGGCGCCGGCCGCCGGCTCGATCACGTGGGGCACGTAGCGCTCGCCGCTTTGCGGGTCGAAGTAGTCGAGCGTCTCGCCGGAGAACTCGCTGTGCTGGCGCAGGTCGAAGTCGCCGCGGTTCGCGATCCCTTCTAGCTCCGACCAGCCGATCGGGAACAGGTACTCGATGTCGCTCGTCTGCGTCGAGTAATGCGACAGCTCGTCCGACTCGTGCGGGCGCAGGCGCAGGTGGTCCGGGCGGATCCCGAGTTCGAGGTACCAGTCGCGGCGCGCTGCCGTCCAGTATTCGAACCACTCCGGCGCCTGCGACGGTGGGACGAAGAACTCCATCTCCATCTGCTCGAACTCGCGTGTGCGAAAAATGAAGTTGCCCGGCGTGATCTCGTTGCGGAATGACTTGCCGACCTGGGCAATTCCGAACGGCGGTTTCTTGCGAGCGAACTGCAGGACCGTCTTGAAGTTGACGAAGATGCCCTGCGCGGTCTCCGGTCGCAGGAAGATCGCCGCAGAGCTCTCCTTCACCGGGCCGATCGTCGTCTCGAACATCAGGTTGAACTCGCGCGCCGGCGTCAGGTCGCACTCCGCTGCCTCTCCGGGGTGTTTGGAGGGTTTCTGGCCGCAGGCCAGCTGGTCGAGGTGGTCGGCGCGGAAGCGCTGGCCGCAGAAGCGACAATCGACGAGCGGATCGGTGAAGTTCGCGAGGTGCCCTGAGGCCTCCCAGGTCCGCGGATGCTGAAGGATCGCCGAGTCGATGGCGACGATGTCCTCGCGCTCTCGGAGCATCGCGCGCCACCAGGCCTCCTTGACCGCGCTCTTCAGCAGCACGCCGTAATGGCCGTAGTCGTAGGTCGAGCCGACGCCGCCGTAGATCTCAGAGGTCGGGAAAATGAAGCCGCGCCGCTTGCACAGCGAGACCAGCTTCTCCATCGTGACGTGGTCCTCCACGGGCGCGCATCGTAGCCCGCGCGGACCGGACGCGGCTTCGGCGAGGCGAAAGGGCGGCCGTGGCGCCTCCTATGATTCGCCGATGCCGATCTACGAGTACCGCTGCACCAAGGGCCACACATTTGAGGTGACGCAGAGCATGAGCGACGATCCGCTCGTGACCTGCGAGGTCTGCGGCGCCCCGGTGCAACGGGTGATGCACTCGCCGGCGGTGCACTTCAAGGGCAGTGGCTTTTACAACACCGACTACGGCACGCGTAACCGCCAGCGCGAGAAGGCAGCTGACGCAGCCGCGGACGGCGTCAAGGCGGCGGCCGCCAAGAGCAGCGAAAGCTCGGACTCCAAGCCCGCTGCGGAGAAGCCGGCGAGCGACACGGCAAAGAGCGAGAAGCCCGCCGGCAAGAAACCCGACTGACCGGCGCCTGCGTCAGCCGGCCAGAAACCGCGCGACGTCAGCCTGCTTGGCGGCGTCGGTGATCGTCAAGGAGTCGCCGACGCCCGGCACGTCCTCGCTGCCGGTCGGAAGCAGGATCTGGGTCTTGCCGGAACCGAATAGCGTCATCGAGGACGCGACGGCGGCAAGCTCCGCCGCGTTCATGTCGGTTTCAAGCGTCTGGGGCGCGTACCAGGCGATCCACGGTAGGTGAATAAAGCCGACCGGCGAGAAGATCTGGGACTTCATGTTGGCGAGCAGCGTCTGCTGGTTCAGCTCTCGCGTGAGGTCCGTCCAGGCCGGATTGCAGAGGTTGTCGCGGGTCTGGGAGAGCAGCAGCGCCTGCAGGCCGTCGAGGTGATGCGTCCCGGGGCGCAAGTCCAGCGTCCAGCCGCCGAGTGCCGCGCCGCCGTCGATCTGGGAGTCGACGCAGCCGCCGGTCCAGTTGACGCCACCCATCGCGTTGACGAGCGCCTCGAAGTTCGTGAAGTTGACCACCAGCACGTGGTTGATCTTGATCCCGAGAAAGCTCTCCACCTCGCGGATCGAAAACGCTGCGCCGCCGTAGAAGTACGCCGCGTTGATCTTCTGCAGGCCGTAGCCCGGCAGATTGACGAGCGTGTCGCGCGGGATCGACATCCGTGAGGTGTGCCCGCCGCCGGTGCGGATCAGCATCATCGAGTCCGAGCGAACCGGACCTCCGCTTTCGCTGTCCTGTGCCGCGCCCGGCTCCTTCAGTCCCGGTGGCCGCCCGTCGAGTCCGAGCACGAGGATCGTCGTCGCGGAAAACGGCGGCGTCCCACCGCTGTCGAGTGCGGCGACCGCCGCGGAGGGCACGCCGGTCGCCGTCAGCGAGCTGACGATGAACACAAGAACCGAGACGCCGATCCAGGCCGCGAGCGCCACGAGCACCAACCGCGCCCCGCGCCGCCACAGCGAGCGGCTCCGACGCGGAGCTCCGTCTTGCCCGCTCCCTGACCCGTCGCCCTGCGCGTCCCCTTGCCCGGTGCGCAGCGCGCGCAGCTCGGCGAGGCCTTCGGCTGGGTCGGCGCCGGTGCGGGCGCGGAACCTCGGGGTGCTGCGGTAGCGCTTGTACTTGCCACGCTCGGGATCGGGAGCATCGACCATGAGGGGGCCGTCTATAGTGGCGGACGTGCCGGGTGAATGCGTCATCGGCGTCGATCTCGGCGGCACGAAGGCGATCGCCGGGGCCGTCGACTCCCGGCTCGGTGTCCACTACCGCACCCGCCGCGACGTGCCGACCGCGGATCTGCCGGCGCTGCTGCGAACGCTCACGGAGATCGTCGAGGAGGTCCGCAGCGCGATCGGCGGCGACGTCGAGGCGGTCGGCTTCGGCATCCCCTGCCTGATCGACCAGGATCGCGGCCTCGCGGCGTCCTCGGTGCACCTGCCGATCAACGGCATCGCCTTCGCCGACGTGATGGCTGAGCGCCTCGGGCTGCCGACCTTCATGGACAACGACGGCAACCTCGCGCTGCTCGCCGAGCATCGCTTCGGCGCCGCGCAGGGTGAGCGCAACGCAGTGATGCTGACGCTCGGGACGGGAATCGCCGGCGGCATCCTCGTCGGCGGCGAGATCTACCGCGGATCCCAGGGCGCCGCCGGCGAGTTCGGGCACATGGTTGTCTGGGCCGACGGCCCCGTCTGTGGCGGGGGCTGCCCCAACCGCGGCTGTCTCGAAGCGCTCGTGTCGGGGACGGCGCTCGTTCGTGAAGCGCTCGCCGTGGCCCAGCGCAAGCCGCAATCAAAACTCGGCCTGGCGCTCGCCTCGGGTCGCGAGATCACCGGTCCGCTGGTCACCGAGCTCGGGCACGACGGTGACCCCGACGCGCTCGCGGTGCTCGCCGGCATCGGTGAGTGGCTGGGGATCGGGCTCACCAACATCGTCAACATCTTCAATCCCGATGTCGTCGTGATCGGCGGCGGGGTGATCGCCGCCGGTGAGCTCTTCCTCGCGCCGGCCCGGCGCGTGCTCTCAGAGCGGGCGCTGGCGCTGCCGGCCGAGCACGTCGAGGTTCTCGCCGCGCATTTCGGCGCCGAGTCCGGGATGCTCGGCGCCGCGGTTTTCGCGCGCGAACAGCTGGGCCGGCGGGTGCGCGCGTGAGCGGTCGCCTCGTCGTCTGCCCGACCCCGATCGGCAACCTCGAGGACGTCACGTTGCGCGTGCTCGCGGCGCTCCGCGAGGCCGACATCGTCGCCTGCGAGGACACGCGCCGCACGCGCACGCTGTTGCATCGCTACGGCGTGACCGGCACGCTCGTCAGCTACCACGAGCACAACGAGCGCGAGCGCGCCGCCGAGCTCGTGCCGCGGATGCGCGCCGGCGCCGTCGTCGCGCTGGTCTCCGACGCCGGCATGCCGCTGGTCTCAGACCCCGGCTTCATCCTCGTCCAGGCCTGCGTCGCGGCCGGCCTGTCGGTCGAGGTCCTGCCCGGCCCGAGCTCGGCACTCGCCGCGCTCGTCGCTTCCGGCCTGCCGGCCGAGCGCTGGCGCTTCGTCGGCTTCCTGCCGCGCAAGAAGGGCGAGCTCGAGCGGCTGCTGATCCCGACCAGCGAGACGCTCGTCGCCTTCGAGTCGCCAAAGCGCCTGCCGGCGACGCTCACGCTGCTCGCCGCCGCCGACCCCGAGCGGCCCGTTGCGGTGTGCCGCGAGCTGACCAAGCTGCACGAGGAGGTCCGGCGCGGCAGCGCACGGGAGCTCGCCGCCCACTACACCGCCCAGCCGCCGCGCGGCGAGGTCGTACTCGTCGTCGGCGCTGCGCCGGCCGGCCTTGCGCCCGATAGCGCCGAGCGCGCGATCGCGGCGCTGCGCGCACTCGTCGACGCCGGCGCCAAGCCCCGCGCCGCCGCAAAGGTGCTCGCCACGCTGACCGGCGTGCCGGCCAACCGGCTCTACGCCGCCCTGACCGGCGACTGAGAGCGACCGAGCGAAACGGCCGTGCCGAGCGGCGGATAGCCTCCGTGTGGCGATGAGCTTCTACGTCACGACACCGATCTACTACGTCAACGCGGCGCCGCACCTCGGGCACGCCTACACGTCGATCGCCTGCGACGTCCTCGCGCGCCACGCCCGCGCGGCCGGCGAGGACACGTTCTTCCTCACCGGCACCGACGAGCACGGCGAGCCGGTGGTGCTCGCGGCCGAACGCGACGGGATCTCGCCGCGGGAGCTCGTCGACACCAACTCCGAGCGCTTTCGCGCGCTGTCCGACCTGCTCGAGCTCTCCAACGACTTCTTCATCCGCACCACCGACGCCGGTCACATCACGCGCGTCCAGGCGATCCTCCAGCGCGTCCACGACTCGGGGCACGTCTACCGCGGCACCTACGAGGGCTGGTACTGCCCGCGCTGCGCCGACTTCAAGAGCGAGAGCGAGATCGGACCCGAGAACACCTGCCCGATCCACCACATCCCGCTGCGCTGGGAGAGCGAGGAGAACTGGTTCTTCCGCCTCTCCACCTTCCAGGAGCCGCTTGAGCGCCTGTTCGACGAGCGCCCCGACTTCGTCCTGCCGCGCCACGCCTACAACGAGGCGCGCAGCTTCCTCGCCCAGGGCCTCCAGGACGTCTCGCTCTCGCGCGCCAAGCTCTCCTGGGGCGTGCCGGTGCCATGGGAGCCCGATCACGTCTTCTACGTCTGGTTCGACGCGCTGCTCAACTACGTCACCGCGCTCGGCTACGCGCGCGAGGGTGAGGACCTGACTGCCCGCTTCTGGCCGGCCACCTTCCACGTGATCGGCAAGGACATCCTCAAGTTCCACACGATCTACTGGCCGGCTCTGCTGATGGCGGCCGAGCTCGCGGTGCCGCGGCACGTCTTCGTCCACGGCTTCCTCCTCAGCCCCCACGACGGCGAGCTCGAGAAGATGTCGAAGTCCCGCGGCAACGTGCTGGACCCCTTCGCGATCATCGAGGAGTTCGGCCCCGATGCGCTGCGCCACTACCTCTTTCGCGAGGTGACCTTCGGCGCCGACGGCCCAGTCTCGCTCGAGGGGTTCCGCTCGCGCTACGACACCGAGCTCGCCAACGAGTACGGCAACCTCGCCAGCCGCACCCTCAACATGCTCGAGCGCTACTGCGAGGGCCGCGTCGCCGCGGTCGCACTCGACAGCGAGCTCGCCGGCGACTTCGCCGGCCTCGGGGCCCGCGTCGATGAGCTGCTGGCGCGCGCCGAGCTGTCGGCGGCGCTCGAGGAGATCTGGCAGCGCGTGCGCCGTCTCAATCGCTACGTCGAGGAGCGCGCGCCCTGGCAGCTCGCCAAGCAGCCCGAGCGCGCGGCCGAGCTCGAGCGCGTGCTGGCCTCCCTCGCCGAAGGCCTGCGCCTCGTCACCGTCCTGCTGCACCCGTTCCTGCCGGGCAAGAGCGTCGAGCTGCTGGACGCCCTCGGACGCCCCGAGCTCGGCGCCCGCGAGTTCGCCGGGGAGGGTTGGGGCGGTCCCGTCAGCGCGATCGCGCCGCTCTTCCCGAAGTAGGGACGGTGATCGATTCGCACACACACCTCGCGTTATGCACCGAGCCGGATGCCGCGTTGGTCGAAGCCGCGCGCGCGGCCGGGGTGGAGCGAATCGTCACCGTTGGCACTGACGCGCAGAGCTGCGCGCAGGCGCTCGCGGCGGCCGAGGCCTTTGACGGCGTCTATGCGGCGATTGGTTGTCATCCGAACAACGCGGAGCTGCTCGACGAGGACCAGTTGCGGCGCGACGCTGCGCATCCGCGCTGCGTCGCGATCGGCGAAACCGGGCTCGACTACTACCGCGACCGCTCGCCCCGGGACGCGCAGCGCCGCGCCTTCGAGTTCCACATCGAGCTCGCGCGAGAAGTCGACAAGCCGCTAGTGATCCACACTCGCGACGCGGCCACCGACACGCTCACTCTGCTCCACTCGCAAGCCGCAGGCTTGCGAGTGGTTTTGCACTGCTTCTCGATGCCCGAGCACCTCGCGCAGTGCATCGACGCCGGCTGGTGGTTCTCCTTCGCCGGCAACGTCACCTACCCAAAAAACGTCGCTATCGCGGCTGCCGCCGCGCTAGCTCCGATCGAACGCTTGCTCGTGGAAACCGATGCGCCGTATCTCGCTCCCCAATCACGGCGCGGCCGACCAAACGAGCCGGCCGCGGTGGTCGAGACAGCGACCTTCGTTGCTGCCCAGCGCGGGCTGACCTACGAGGATCTCGAGACGGCGATACACGCTAGCGCGACCTCGGTATTTCGTTGGTGAGCAAGGCTCGCCAACGAAATTTGGGCCAGAACTTCCTCGTTGACAAGAACATCCTCGGCGTGATCGGCCGCGCCGCTGCGCTCGAGCCGGGCGACGTCGTGCTCGAGATCGGCGGTGGTCTCGGTGTGCTCTCGAGCTACCTCGCGGCGCGGGTCGCCTACCTGCATGTTGTCGAGATCGACCGTCAGCTGGAGCCCGCGCTGCTCGAGGCGCTCGAGCCCTTTGCGGAGACGAGCGCACTGCACCTCGCTGACGCGATGACGCTCGAGCTCGGCGCGCTGTCGCCGGCGCCGACCAAGGTCGTCGCGAACCTTCCCTACGGGATCGCCGCGGGCGTGATCCTGCGCACGATCGAGGAACTCGATGCGGTCGCGCTATGGATCGCGATGGTGCAGAAGGAGGTCGGCGAACGATTTGCGGCCAAGCCCGCAAATCGCGCCGCCTACGGAATACCGAGCGTGCTCTCACAACTCGCGTGTGACGTGAAGGTCTTGCGTCCGGTCGCGCGTTCCGTTTTCCAGCCCGTCCCGCGCGTCGACTCTGTGCTGGTCCGGCTGGTTCGTCACGGCCCGGCGCCGCCCGCAGAGCTGCGCGCGTTCGTGCGAGGAGCCTTCGCCCACCGCCGCAAGACGCTTGCCGGGTCGCTCGAGTTGAGCATCGGCGCCGACGGTGACGCGATTCGCGCGGCGCTGCTGGACATCGGCAAGCCCGCTCAGTCGCGAGCGGAGTCGCTCGTTCCGAGCGAGCTCCGCGCGCTCTGGGAGGCACTGCAATGAGAGAGCTCGCGCCGGCGAAGGTCAACCTCTGTCTCTACGTTGGGCCGTTGCGCGCCGACGCTCGCCACGAGCTGGTCAGCGTGATGCAGTCGATCGAGCTCGCCGATCGGCTCGAGCTGCGCGATCACGACGGTCCGGCCGACGAGGTTCGCTGCGAAGGTGTCGAGGGGCCGAACCTCGCCGCGCAGGCGCTTTCGGCCTTCCGCGAGCTGACCGGCTGGGATGGCCCGCCGCAGTTGCTCGAGGTCGAGAAGCGGATCCCGATCGCGGCCGGCATGGGCGGTGGCTCGGCTGACGCGGCCGCCGCGCTCCGACTCCTCGCGCGCCGCTCGGGCCTCGGTAGCGAGCAGCAGCTGTTCGAGATCGCGGCGGCGCTCGGCGCTGACGTCCCGAGCCAGCTGCGTCCGGGTCGCGTGCTGGCCGAAGGGGTCGGCGATCGGCTCACCCGCCTCGCCGACCCGCCGCCGTTTGGACTCCTGGTGCTGCCGGGCGCCGGCGGCCTCTCGACCGCCGCGGTCTACGCCGAGGCTGACCGACTCGGTCTCGGGCGCAGTACGAGCGAGCTCGCCGTCGCGCTCGCCGGGCTCGACACCTCCTCGCCCGAACCGGTCAATGACCTCGAGCGCGCCGCCTCCTCGCTTGACCCGACGATCGAGGACCGCCGCGGCCGAGCCCTGGAGGCCGGCGCCACCCACGCGATGGTCTGTGGCTCGGGCCCGACGGTCATCGGCCTCTTCGCGACGCCTGAGGATGCCATCGCCGGGGCCCGCGCGCTGTCGCGGGTCGGCGTGGATGCTCGTGCCTCAAAGCCGCTTGCTACGTCAGAATAGTGTTGCCATGAGCCGAACCCACGTTATCTACTACGTCGTCGGCGCCTGTGCCGTTGCTGGATTCGTCGCCTGGGTGGCCCTGATCCTGATCCCCGCATGGACGGCTTACTGGCGTCTGTGGCAGCGGTTCGTGGCGGCGATCCTCTCGCTCTACATCGCTGTGGCGATGACCGGGCTCGGCATCGTCCTTGGTCTCGGCGTCGTGCCGTGGGCCTGGGACCACCTCCATTCGTGAGCGCCGAGCGCGCGTCCGCCGAGCTGGACCTCGCCGCGCTCGAGGAGATCACCGGCGCCGTCGAGTCCGGCGCCGGCCTGCCGACGGTCGTCCGGGCCGCGGCAAAAGCCCTCGGGGGGAGTGTCGTCGTGCTCGACCGCAGCGGTCAGACGCTCGCGGTCGCCGCGCGCTCGCCGGCCGATGAGAAGTCGCTGCTCGCGGCCAGCGACGGCGTCGAGACGATCGACCTGCGCGTCGCCGACACGCAGGTCGGCCTGATGCGCTTGCGCGTTCGCAGCGGTCCGAGCCCCGCTCTCCTGCGGCTGCTGACGACGCTGATCGCCTCCGAGGTCGAGCGCGTGCGGGCGCCGGAGCGCGAGTCCGAGGAGGAGAGCGCGGCGTTTCTCAGCGGGCTGCTCACGCACGAGTTCTCGAGTCGCGAAGAGCTGCTCGAGCGGGCGCGCACAGTCGGGCTGCGCGACCTCGAGCGCGGCACGATCGTGCTCGTCCTGCACGCCCATGCCCAGGCCCCGGCGCAGGAGGGGTGGCGGATCCGGCTACGCCTGCTCGCCGCGCGCGGCGCGCGGGCGACGGTCTCGACCGCCGTGGCCGTGCTCTCCGAGCGCGGCATCAAGGGCGGAGCGGAAATCATCGTGCTCCTCCCCGGCGCCGACGAGGCGACCGGGCGCCGCGCCGCGGAAACCGTGTTGCGCGATGTCGAAGCCGGGCTCAGCGGCTTTGCCTTCGTCGTCGGGCGCAGCCGCCTGGCCGAGGATCCGCTGCTGATCGCGCGCGCCGCCGACGAGGCGCTGCTCGCCGCCAACGTCGCCGAGGGCGACGGTGAAGCGCGCGTACTCGGCTTCGAGGAAACCGGCGCCTACCGCCTGCTGCTGAGCACGATGAGCGAGAACCCGGCTGAGCTGCAGCGCTTCTTTGCCGAGACCGTCGAGCCGCTGCTCGCCTACGACGAGCAGTACGAAACGGAGCTTGTCACGACGGTCGCGGCGTTCCTCGAGGCGGACGGCAACGTCGCCGCCACCGCGCAGCGCCTCTTCACCCACCGCCACACGATCCGCTATCGCCTCGAGCGCGTGCGCGAGCTGTGCGGGCTCGACGTCGGCTCGAGCGACGGCCGCGAAAAGCTGAGCCTCGGACTCAAGGCGATGCGCGTCCTCGGCATCGTCTCCGCGCGCGGCCCGGCAAGCGAGCCGGGCGCGACCGGCGGCCGCGTGCCGGCGCACTGAATCGGCGTCCCGCGAGGGGGCCTTTCGCGCGCGACTAGGCCGCAGTGCGGGGTGGGGCGGCCGCGTCCTCCGGCGCGCCCGGGCGCATGGCGGCGGGCAGCTTGCGTTGCGCTTCGTGTTGATGGGCCGAAAGCGCCACGCTCAGACAGTCGACCAGCTCCTGCGCCTCGATGCCCTTGCGCAGGTAGGTGGTCGCGCCGGCTTCCAAGAGGTCGATGACGCCGCCGCCCGACTCATTGCCGGAGAGGATGACGATCGCCGTCTCGGGCGCGCCGGCGGAGATCTCGCTCGTCGCGTGCATCGCGCCGCCACCGGGCATTTCGACGTCGAGGATGACGATGTCGGGGCGCTCGGCCAGCGCCAGCGCGACCGCCCCGGGAGCGTCGGCGGCCGTGCCTACGCATTCGAACTCGCTCTCCAGCTGGGCCGCCAGCCACGCGAGGATCATCTCGTCATCGTCCGCGAGCACGAGTCGCGGCCGGCTCTTCGGCGCCATGCGAAGCCCCTTCTAGGCCGTTAGGTGCGTTGGCGACGTGCTCATTCACTGACCTTTCCCAGCGGGACCAGACAACGAGTCCGCGCCAGGTCAGCGACGACTCGATTGACGTCTTGCTCGCCGCCGATATCGACACAGACCGCGCTGAGCCTTAGCCCGTAGGCGTGGCGTGGACGTCGAGGCCATCGGCGCCGTCGTCGTGAAGAACGAGCTGGCGCGCCGTCGTGGCCGCCCAAATAAGGCGGCGCATCCTCGCCAAGCTGGGGGGCAGGGATTCGAACCCCGATAGCCGGCGCCAAAGGCCGGAGTCTTGCCGTTAGACGACCCCCCAGTGCGGGCCCGAGCGATTCTAGATTCGACTGCCCGCCGCTCGCGTTACGCTCAGCGAGATGAATGTTGTGATCCTCGCCGCCGGGCGCGGCACGCGGATGCGCTCAGCGACACCGAAGCTGCTCCACGACTTCTGCGGGCGGCCGCTGATCGATTGGCCGGTGGCCGCCGCGCTCAGCGCCGGAGCCGAGCGCGTGATCGTCGTCGTCGCCGAAGAGGGCCCGCTCGTGGATGCACTTCCCGAAGGCGTGCTTGTCGCGCGCCAGGCGCAGCCCGACGGGACCGGCGGCGCGGTGCTCGCGGCGGCCGAGCAGATCGATCGCGACGCCACTGTCATCGTCCTAGCCGGTGACGTGCCGCTCGTCGAGCCGTCGCTACTGCGCGAGTTGGCGGCGGCGCATCAGCGCAGCGACGCCGCGGCGACGATGGTGACGATGGTGCTGGCCAACCCGGAGGGCTACGGGCGCGTCGTGCGCGACGCGGATGGGGCGGTCGAGCGCGTCGTCGAGACCAAGGAGCCGAGCGGCGCGAGCGCCGCGGAGCTCGCGATCAACGAGGTCAACACCGGCGTCTTTGCGTTTTCTGCCGCACCGTTGCTCGAGGCCCTGGGCGGCGTGGCACCGGTCGGCGGCGAGCTCTACCTGCCCGGCGTGCTGCCGCTGCTCCGCGCCGGCGGTGGCGTGCTCGCGACGCTGCCGGCGGACGACCCGGCGCTGCTGGCCGGCGTCAACGATCGCGCCCAGCTCGCCGCGGCGCGCGTGGAAGCCCAGCGACGCATTCAGGAGCGCCACATGCTTGCCGGCGTGACGATCGTGGAGCCGCAGAGCACCAGCATCGACGTCGATGTCGAGATCGCGCCCGACACGGTGATCGAGCCGTGCACGCAACTGCGCGGCGCGACGCGGATCGGCTCCGGCGCGACCGTTGGACCGCACACCACGGTGATCGACTCGCTGATCGGCGACGGCGCCCAGGTGATCCACTCCCACCTCGTCAGCTGCGAGCTGCGCGCCGGCGTGACCGTGGGGCCCTTTGCCTATCTGCGACCGGGGACGCTGCTGCGCGAGCGCGCCAAGGCCGGCACGTTCGTCGAAGTGAAGAACTCGGACATCGGCGCCGGCACCAAGGTGCCGCACCTCTCCTACATCGGCGACGCCGACATCGGCGAGCAGACGAACATCGGCGCCGGGTCGATCACGGCCAACTACGACGGCTATGCCAAGCACCGCACGACGATCGGCGCGCGCGTGAAGGGCGGAGTTGACACCGCCTACGTCGCGCCGGTGAGCGTTGGCGATGACGCCTGGACGGCGGCCGGGTCGGTGGTCACCGGCGACGTGCCGCCGGGCGCGCTGGCGATCGCGCGGGCTCGACAGCACAATGTCGAGGGCTACAGCGAACGTCGCGCCTCCGATGTGAAGGACGCGTAGACTGGTGGCGCGATGAGTGTGCTGGAGCCGCAGGGGGCGTTCACCAGTCTGCCGATCGACTACGACAAGCGACTGATGCTCTTCAGCGGCCGGGCGACGCCGCAACTGGCCGTCAATATCGCCGTCAAGCTGGGTGTCGAGGTCGGTCCGACAACGCTCAAGACGTTCTCAAACGGCGAGGTCTACTGCCGCTACGAGGAGTCGATTCGCGGCGCTGACGTGTTCATCGTGCAGTCCACCTGCGGCAACCCGGAGACCGGGCTGACCGCCAACGACGCGCTGCTCGAGCTGCTGGTGATGATCGATGCCGCCGTCGGCGCTTCAGCCCACCGCGTGATCGCTGTGATGCCCTGGTACGGCTACTCGCGCCAGGACAAGAAGTCCGCACCGCGCGAGCCGATCAGCGCGCGCCTTGTCGCCCGCATGCTCGAGGCCGCCGGCGCCGACCGGGTTCTGACGATGGACCTCCACGCCGGACAGGTCCAGGGCTTCTTCAGCACGCCGGTCGATCACATGACCGCCCGCTTCATCCTCGCTCAGCACTTCCTCGACCTTCGCCTCGACAACCTCGTCGTCGTCGCGCCGGACGTCGGTCGCGCCAAGCTCGCTCAGCGCTTCGCCGAGAACGTCGGCGCCGACCTCGCCGTGCTGACCAAGGAGCGCCCCGCGCAGCAGGTCGCCGAGATCGGCTACGTGATCGGTCATGTCCGCGGCAAGAACGCGATCATCCTTGACGACATCATCGATACCGCCGGCACGCTGCGCGCGGCGACGAACACGCTGCTCGAGCAGGGCGCCCTGCGGGTCTTTGCCGCGGCCACGCACGGCGTGTTCTCCGGACCGGCGTTCGAGAACATCGAGAACACGCCACTGGAGCGGATCGTCGTTACCGATACCGTTCCGCTGCGACCGGATCCGCCGGAGAAGATCGTCCAACTCCCGTGCGCCGACCTGCTGACGGACTCGATCCGCCGGATCTTCACTGACGGCTCCGTCAGCGAAGTGTTCGGCGGCGAGAACCAGCTTTTTTGAGCAGCGCGCTCGAGGAGTTGGTCGGCCGGCTCGGGCTGAGCGACGACGAGGCGCTCGCGATCTTCCGCCTCGAGGCGCTCGAGGCGATCAGCGGCGAGCACCTCCATCGACCGGAGGTGGAGATCCTCGATGCGCTGACGCGCGAGGCCGACGAGCGCGTTGGCGCCCTCGCCCTCGGGCGCTGGCTCCGGGGCACCACGAGCACACCGACCCCGCTCGAGCTGCTTCAGCGCGCCGACTGGGGAGCCTTCGAGCACGCGCTCGCTGACTGGCTGCGCGACAGCGGCGTCGACGTCGCGGGCTGAGAACTGGCCGGTCCGATGGTCTAAGCTCCGTGCCCGCATGGCGACGAGCGTTCCCACCAGGCTGAATGTCAGCGCACGCGTGCCCGGCGGCTCGCGCTCCGTTCGCCGGCTGCGCCGCGACGGACTGGTCCCCGGCGTGCTCTACGGCGGTGGCGGCGAGGCCGTGAGCTTTGCCGTCGATGAACGCGTCCTGCGTCACGCGCTGGCCGCCCGGGGCGCCGTGCTCGAGGTCGCGATCGACGGTGCCCGAGCGACGCCGGCGGTATTGAAGGACCAGCAGCGCGACGTCGTCCGCGGCCAGACCGTTCATATCGATCTCGTCCGCGTGCGCCTCGACGAGGCGATCCACGCAAACGTCCTGGTCGAGCTCGTCGGCGCTGACACGGCACCAGGGGTCCGCGAAGGTGGCGTGCTCGAGCAGATCACGCACGAGCTTGCGGTCGAGGCGTTGCCGACGGCAATCCCCGAGTCGATCACCTTCGATGTCTCGGAGATGTCGATCGGCGACACGTTGCTGCTCGAATCGATCGCGCCGCCGCCCGGGGTGACACTGCTCGGCGACCCATCCGAGATCGTGATCGCCACGCTGACGCCGCCGCGCCTGCGAACGGAAGACGAAGTGGAGCTGGAACTCGAGACGGAGCTTGTCGGTGAGGGTGAAGAGGGTGCAGCTGCGCCGGCTGGCGAGGCTGACGACGCCGCCGAAGGCGGCGGCGGCGGGACGACCGAGTAGCTCGCTGCGATTCGCGCGAGGCGGCTCGGTCGTTGATTGGCTCGTGGTCGGGCTCGGCAACCCGGGCCGCGAGTACCAAGGCACGCGCCACAACGTCGGCTTCGCGGTGATCGAACGCCTCGCTGCGCGCTGGGGTTTGGAGCGCGAGCGCAAACGCTTCCACGGCCTTTTGCGCGAAGGACGCGCCGGCGATGGCGGTCCGCGGATCGCCCTGCTCGAGCCGCTCACCTATATGAACGACGCCGGTCGCTCGGTCGGCCCGGCGCGCGGCTCCTACCACCTGGCGCTCGAGCGCGTGCTGGTGGTACACGACGAAATCGACCTACCGTTCGGGGAGGTGCGCTCGCGGCTCGGCGGCGGGCTGGCCGGTCACAACGGGCTGAAGTCGTTGCGCGCAGAGCTCGGCGACGGCGGCTTCACGCGCGTGCGGGTCGGCGTCGGACGCCCCGAATCGACTGACCCGGAGGTCGTTGCGGCCTATGTCCTCGCCCGCTTTCGCGAGCCGGCGGCGGAGGTCGACGCGCTCGTCGAGCGCGCCAGCGACGCTGTCGCCGCCGTAGTGCTGGACCACTGAGCATGCTCGCGCCGCTGCTCGATCACCTCGCCGAGAGCGAGGATGCGCTTACGCTCGCGCGCGACGGCGGCGATGCGTTCTGCTCCTCGGTGCTGCGGCCCTACCTGGTTGCGGCGTTGCTGGCGCGCTCGCCCGCGCGCGCCGCGATCGTCGTCGCCCCGGATGACCGCACGGCGCACGAGCTCGCCGCCGACGTCGCGAGGTGGCTGGCGCCGCGACCGGTTCGCTTCTATCCCTCGCGCGGCGTCACCTACGAGTCCCATCTGACACCGCCGCCGCATCTTGTCGGCCTGCGGATCGCGGCACTCGACGCGATCCTCGGCCATGGCGCTACGCCCGCGGGGCAGCCGGACGCGCCGGTTCTCGTCGTATCGGCGCCGGCGCTAGCCGAGAAGGTGCCCGATCCGGCGCTCCGCCCGCACTCCTTCACGCTGCGGTTGGGCGAACTGCTCGACCTCGATGAGTGCGCCCAGATGCTTGTCGAGATGGGCTACGAGCACGTCGCGCAGGTCGAAGATCGAGGCCAGTTCGCGGTGCGCGGTGGGCTGCTTGACATCTTCGGTGCGACCGCTGAGCGCGCGACGCGGGTCGAGCTGTTCGACATCGAGATCGAATCGCTGCGGAGCTTCTCGACCTTCACCCAGCGCTCGCTCGAAAGCGTCGAAGCGGTCGAGATCGCGCCGGCTGCGGAGCTCGCGCTGGAGCACCGCCCGGTGCTGCTCGACGAATCGGCGCGCGCTGGCGATGGGCGTCCCGACATCGCCGAGCTACTGCCGGTCGAGCGCTTCCAGCCGTTGCTCGAGCTGGTCGGCCCGGAGGTCGAGCTGATCGTCTGCGCGACGGAGGAGATCGGCCCGGCGCTCCACGACCAGTGGGCCGACGTCTGCGCCGCCTTCCACGACGCCGACGCACACCACCTCTACGTCGCGCCCGAGCAGATCGAACGCGCGCTCGCCGAGCGTGCCTACGTGCGTCTATCTTCGCTCGCCGGCGGCGCCGCGCTTGAGCTGCACGCCCAGGCGACGATCCCGACTGCCCGCACGCTCGCCGACGCCGAGGCCGGGCTCGAGCGCCAACTTCGCTCCGGCTACCGCACGGTCGTGACCTGGACGCGGCGCGGCGACGGCGAACGTGCGGCGCACAACCTCACGCGGCTTCGCGCCGACTGGATCGAGCAGGATCCGCCGCGGGACCGGCTCACGTTCGCAGCGGCGACCCTGCGCGAGGGCTTTGTCGCGCCGTCGCTGCGGCTCGCTGTGATCCCTGATCATCGGCTCTATCACCGTCGCCGACCCGCCAGCAGCCCGGCCAGCGGACGGCGCGGCGCGCTGCGCTCCTTTGCCGATCTGCGCGGCGGCGAGTTCGTCGTCCATGAGGATCACGGCGTCGCGCGCTTTGCCGGATTTGAGACGCGCACAGTCGCCGGGGTCACGCGCGATTACCTGCTGCTCGAGTACCAGGGCGACGACCGCGTCTACGCCCCAACCGACCAGTTCGCGAAGATCTCACGCTACGTCGGCGCCGGTGGCGAGTCGCCGACACTGTCAAAGCTCGGAGGCACGCGCTGGGACACGCTCAAGGCGCGAGCGCGTCACGCCGCCCAGGAGCTGGCGGGCGAACTGCTCGCGCTCTACGTCGAGCGGCGCCGTCGCGAGGGTCATGCGTTCGCGCCGGACGGCGACTGGCAGCGCGAGTTCGAGCAGCGCTTTCCCTACCGCGAGACGCCCGACCAGAGCGAGGCGATCGATCTCGTCAAAGCCGACATGGAGGCGCCGCGTCCGATGGATCGCCTGATCTGCGGCGATGTCGGCTACGGCAAGACAGAGGTGGCGCTACGCGCCGCGTTCAAGGCCGTAGCCGACGGCAAGCAGGTGCTCATGTTGGTGCCCACAACAATCCTCGCCCAGCAGCATTTCGGCACCTTTCGCGAGCGGCTAGCCGACTACCCGATCACCGTCGAGCACGTGTCGCGATTTCGTAGTGCCGCCGAGCAGCGCGAGGCCCTGCAACGCTTCGCCGACGGCCGTGCGGACATCCTGATTGGCACCCACCGCGCGCTGTCGCGCGATGTCCGAGCCAAGGATCTTGGGTTGTTGATCCTCGACGAGGAGCAGCGCTTTGGCGTCAAGCAGAAGGAGTTGCTGCGCCAAATGCGCCTGCGCGTCGATGTGATCGCAATGTCAGCCACACCGATTCCGCGCACACTGCAGATGTCGCTCGCCGGGCTGCGCGACATCTCGGTGATCGAAACGCCGCCGGAGGGCCGGCGGCCGGTGCGCACCTACGTCGGCGAATACGACGAGCAGTTGGTCCGTCAGGCGCTCGAGCGCGAAGGCGAGCGTGGCGGCCAGGCCTTCTATCTGCACAATCGCATCGAGACGATCGACGAGGTGGCCGCCGGCTTGCGCGGTCTCTGTCCGACCCTGCGTTTCGAGGTCGCCCACGGAGCGCTCGACGAGCACGAGCTCGAAGCGCGAATGATCTCGTTCCTGCGCGGCGAGGCGGATGTGCTGGTGTGCACCTCGATCATCGAGTCGGGAATCGACATTCCGCAGGCCAACACGCTGATCGTCGAGCGATCCGACCATTTCGGTCTCTCGCAGCTCTACCAGATCCGCGGCCGTGTCGGGCGCAGCCGCGAGCGCGCCTATGCCTACCTGCTCTACGACTCGGCGGCGGCGCTCACGGCCCAGGCGGCGCAGCGGCTGGCTGCGCTGTCGGACTTCACCGAGCTCGGCGCCGGCTTTCAGATCGCGATGCGCGACCTCGAGCTGCGCGGTGCCGGCAACCTGCTCGGCGATGAGCAATCCGGACATGTTGCCGCGCTCGGATTCGAGCTCTACATGCAGATGCTCGACGAGGCGTTGCGCGAAGCTGAGGGCGAGGACGGCGCGGGCGGCGACTGGGAGCCGGTACGGCTCGATGTCGACGTCGACGCCTACGTCCCGGCCGAGTACGTTGGCTACGAGCAAGCGAAGATCGATCTGCACCGGCGCATTGCCGGGGCTCGCGATGTCGCCGATCTCGAGCAGTTGCGCGGCGAGATCGAGGACCGCTTCGGTCCGCCGCCGGAGCCGGTGGAGCACTTGCTCGACCTCCAGCGCGCGCGGGTCAAGCTCGGGCTCGCCGGCGCGCGCGCCGTGACCTTTCGCGGCGGGCGTCTGGCGATCACGCCGATCGAACTGGACTCGGCGGGCGTCCGCGATCTGCGCGATCGGCTCCCGGGCGCGATCTATGAGTCGGGCCGCTCGCAGGTCCTCGTGCGCGTGCCCGACGAGGCAGGCGAGCGCTTCCCCGCGGTGCTCGCCGCAGCTGACGCGGTGCTTGCAGCGAGCGGTGCGCGAGCGTGAGCGGCGTTCGCTCGCTTGCTGATCCGCTACGATCGGCGACCTCGTGACACGAAGGATCAGGACAGCCGTGGCGTGTTGCGCCGCGATCGTCACCGCTGTCGCCGTTGGCGCCTGCGGCAGCAGCGTGCCTTCGAACGCGGTAGCCACGGTCGGCAACGCGAAGGTGCTGCAGGCCGCGTTCGACCACTGGCTGACGATCGCGAACAACTCGAACTACGTTGGCACCGGTACGACGCCGCCGCCGATTCCGCTGCCGCCCGACTACACGGCCTGTGTCGCAGCCAGCCGCGCGAGCGCGATCGTGGCCAAAGGCAAGCCGACCACGGCCGCGCTCAAGACCGCCTGCGCCGCGAGCTTCAGCGAGCTGATGCCGACGGTCATCGAGTTTCTCGTCCAGGACTACTGGGTCCAGGGCGAGGCCATCGACCGCGGCGTGCATGTGAGCAATGCGAGCGTGCTCAAGACCTACAACACCGAGGTCAAGCAGGAGTTCCCGACGAAGGCCAAGTTCACCACCTTCCTCGCCGAGTCCGGCGAGACCGTGGCCGACCTCAAGTGGCGTGCGCTCGAATATCTGCTCGAAGCGCAGATCGTCGACAAGGTCAAAGCCGATGCCGCCAAGGTCACGACGGCGCAGATCGCGACCTTCTACAAGGATCACGCCTCTGAGTTCAGCGAGCCGGCACGGCGCAACATCGAGTTCGTGCTCGTTGCGAAGGCTGGCACCGCGGCAACGGTCAAGTCGCTGCTCGCTGGCGGCGCGAGCTACGCCACGGTCGCAAAGAAATACTCGATCGATCCAACGACGAAGAACACCGGTGGCGTGACCAACGGCGTGGTGGCGGGCGAAGAAACGCCACTCTTCAGCACGGCGATCTTCAAGGCGTCGACCGGTGTTCTCAGCGGTCCTGTGAAAACGGCGTTCGGCTACTACGTCTTCACCGTGACCAAGGCGATCCCCGCCAGCGTCGTGAGCCTCGCCGCCGCAAGCGCCGGTATCAAGAGCGAGCTGGTGTCGGCCCACCAGCAGACCGCGCTGAGCTCACTGGAAACGAACTTCACGAAAAAGTGGCGGGCCCGCACGCGCTGCGCGTCGGGCTATCTCGTCTCGTTGGTCTGCACGAACGCCCCTGCGGCGGCGTCGACCGGCTCCAGCGGCGCGACGTCGGCAACCTCGGGCGCGACGTAATGACCCCGGCAGAAGTGACACCGACCTCAGCTACGTCTGAAGGAGAGCTTGCGTGAGCGCAATCGAGTCCGTCCACGCGCGGCAGGTCTTCGACAGCCGCGGCAACCCGACCGTTGAGGTCGAGCTAACGTTGCGCGGCGGCGCGCGCGGTCGCGCCGCGGTGCCCTCCGGTGCGTCGACTGGAGAGTTCGAGGCAGTCGAGCTGCGTGATGGCGGCGAGGCCTATGGCGGCAAGGGCGTCTCGAAGGCTGTCGCGAACGTCAACGGCGAGATCGCTGCGCAGATCGTCGGTAGCGACGGTGGCGACCAGGAGGCGCTCGATCGCGTCTTGATCGAGCTCGATGGCACGCCGAACAAGTCGCGCCTCGGTGCGAACGCGCTGCTCGGGGTGTCGCTCGCCGCGGCCCACGCCAGCGCGCGCGAGCGCGATCTGCCGCTGTGGCGCCACCTTGGCGGCGAGGAGGCCGTGTTGCTGCCGGTGCCGTTGATGAACGTGCTCAACGGTGGTGCTCACGCCGACAACAAGGTCGACTTCCAGGAGTTCATGGTCGTGCCGTATGGCGCGGCGAGCTTCGCCGAGGCTCTGCGGATCGGCACCGAGGTCTACCACGCCCTCAAGGCGGCGTTGCACGCCCGCGGCCTGGCGACGGCGGTCGGCGACGAGGGCGGCTTCGCGCCCGACCTGCCGTCCAACGAGGCCGCGCTCGAGTTGCTGCTGGAGGCGATCGAGAAGGCTGGTTGGCGCGCCGGTGAGGATGTCGCGATCGCGCTCGACCCGGCGGCGAGCGAGTTCTACCGCGACGATGCCTACGTGCTCGCCAGCGAGGGCCGCACGCTTGGCGGCGCTGCGCTTGTCGACTACTGGGCGACGCTGGCGGGGCGCTACCCGATCATCTCGCTCGAGGACGGCATGGACGAGGAGGATTGGGACGGCTGGCGGACCTTGACGGAGCGCCTCGGTAGCGAGATTCAGCTGGTTGGCGATGACATATTCGTCACCAACACCGAGCGCTTGCAACGGGGCATCTCGAGCGGCGTGGCCAACTCGATCCTGATCAAGGTCAACCAGATCGGCACCCTCAGCGAGACGCTGGCCGCGATCGCCCTCGCGCGCGAGGCGGGCTATACCGCCGTGATGTCCCACCGCTCCGGTGAGACCGAGGACGTGACGATCGCCGATCTGGCGGTCGCGACCGGCGTTGGACAGATCAAGACCGGCGCACCATCGCGAAGCGAGCGCGTCGCCAAGTACAACCAGCTGCTGCGGATCGAGGAAGCGCTCGGCGAGCGCGCCAGCTACGCCGGTCGGGCAGCATTTCGAAGCTGAGCTAGCCTGTCGGCAGGCAGGAGCCTGGCAGTGGGGAGCGAATGCGTGATCGATGGCCGCAGCCGACTATGCGCGTGCGCGACGCGCAGCCCAGCGCCGTGAGGCGCTCCCCCGACGAACCGCTCGCCCCCGACGATCGACACGGATGCGTTGGGACCGCGTCAGCCGCGCGGCAATGCTGTTCGTCATCGGCGTCCTTTTGTACCTGTATATCAGCCCTGTTCGTGGCCTCATCGGCGACTTGCACGAGGAAGCCGCTCGCCATGCCCAGGTCGTCGCGCTCGAGCGCACGGGCGTTGCGCTGCGTCTGCAGGAGAGGGCGCTGTTGCGCCCGAGCACCGTCGAGGCGCGCGGCGTCGGCCTCGTACGTCCGGGCGAGCGCGAGTACGTCGTCAGCGGCCTGCCACACAACTGAGTACGGCCTCGGCGGGCGCTGAGGATGCTCGAGACCGCCCTGCATCAGTGGCAGGACGGCGAGCGCCGCCTCGCGCAGACGCCGGTCGCCCAACGCCGCGCCGTCGAGCGGGTGATCGAGCGGATCGTCGCTGAGTTGCGCTGGCGCCTTGGCAACTCCTTCGCCGTTGCCGATCTCGTCGAGCTCTACGACGGCTCGCCGGCTTGGTCGATGGGACTCGCGTTGCAGGCCGCGCCAGCGGAACCGCTGGCCTGGGAGCAGTGGGTCAGCGACGCCGCGTTTTACCGGCACCTGCGCCGGGCGCGCGACTGGCCACCGCGACGCTGAGCTCGGTGGCCGCTCAGCTACTCGCTGCGCCGAATGACGATCTGGTCCTCTTCGATCGTGACCGAGACCGGCCGGTGTCCGGCCCAATGCTCAGCGTAGATCGGGTTGTCGGTGATCGCCGGATCGAGCCACAGACCGTAACCCTCTTCGCCGTGCTCGAAGGTTCCCTCGAGCGGACCGCTCGCCGCCTTGGCGCGGCCACGTGCGGTGCCGCGGCTGCGACGTTTGGGTGTCGCCGGCGTCGCCGCGGCCTGAGCCGCTTCCTCGGCAGCATGTGCGATGCGCTCCGCTTCCTCGGCTTCCAACCGGGCCTGCTCGGCCGCTTCGAGCTCGGCCGCGATTAGCGCATCGTCCTCGGCACGCAGGTCGATCTCGTCGTCAAAAGCCGCGCTCGGCGCGCCCTCGTGGCCCTGCTCGTCCTCGAGCAGCCCGTTTTCGCGCTTGAAGCTCTGGATCTGTTGAACCGTCACCTCGAGTTGGTGTGCGACCCACGCATCGGTGCGGCCCTGTCGGGTCCAGGTGCGGATCTGGTTGAGGTGGGGGCGGAGAGACTTGCGCGCCATCGGCGGGGGGACACTAGCGCAAAGGGCCGAGCGTTCCCCGCCCGCTTGCAATCGGGTCCGAGAACGGAGTTAATGGGATCCTGCGATAGGAGAGCGAGGGGTCACATGCTGGTGCTTACGAGAAAGCCAGACCAGAGCATCATGATCGGCGACGAGATCGAAGTCTCGGTGCTGTCGGTCGCCGGCGAGAAGGTGCGCATCGGGATCCAGGCTCCACGTGCGGTACCGGTCTACCGTCGTGAGGTCTACGTCGAGATTCAGCGTGAGCAGGCGGCATCGCCGGGTAGTGCCGCGCCGATCGTCGAGTCGCCGTCGAGCTAGCGGTCGCTATTCGAGCAGCACGTACAACAGGCGGAACATCAGGATGCTGACGACGACCGCTGTTGTGGCGAGCGTGATCGAGAGCAGGATGAAGCGCGCCTGACCGTCGCGGGTGTGACGCTCAATCGCCCGCTTGCGGGCGCGACGTTCGGCCGCTCGCCTCAGCGCCTCGCGGCGATCGCGGTCGATCTCTGTCTCCGCTTCGAGCGCGCGCTCGAAGTGGCTGAGGCTTTGACGCATCTTCATCGGCTGGAGAGGCTAGCGATTGCGCCGCGGGTTTGTGCCGTAGGAGCGAACATCTTCGCGCGGCTGCCTAGAATCATCGAAGGATGTCGCCAGCCGATCTGTTTGTCGTCTGCAAGAACCCTGACTGCGGAGCGGAGGTCAGCCCCTACGTCACCGAATGCCCCTACTGTGGCACGCGACTGCGCAAGCGCGCACCAAAGCTCGACAAGGGGCTGCAGCGCGTCGCGCGTTCGCGACGGGTCCCGACGCCTTCGCTCGGGCGGCTGCGCGCCGGCGAGATTCCGGGGATTCGCGCCGATCGCGGTCCCTATGCAACAGGACTGATCATCCTCGGCACGTGCGGCGTCTGGATCGCGACCCGCGCGAACTACCTCTCGCCGACGAACCTCGTCGCGACGGCGGCCAAAGGGCAGCTCGGCCACGATTGGTGGCACGTGCTGACGACGCCGTTCACCTACTACGACTACTTCGCTCCCAGCTTCTCGAGCTTCGGCAGCGGCGTCTACCAGTTCACAACGCTCTTCGCTGTGGCGCTGTTCGGCTGGCTGATCGAACGTCGGCACGGTCCGCTTGTGGTGCTCTTGCTGTTCTTGCTTGGCGCCTCCGGAGGGGTTTACCTCGCGCTCGTGGCGCGCACCACGACACTCGCTGTCGGCGGCAACGGCGGCGCGCTCGCGCTGCTCTGCGCCTGGGCGGTTCCGGATCTGCTGGCGCGGCGGCGTCACGAAGGCTACGACGGCGATCTGCTTGGAGCCGGGGTGATCGCCCTCGCGCTGCTCGCGATGCCGATCGTCCGCCCCGGAGCCAGCGCGCTCGCCGGTGGCTTTGGCGTGCTCAGCGGCTACATCGGCGGTCTCGCGCTAGCCCGCCGCAGCTCGTCCTAGCCGCGGGCGCAGCCAGGCCGATCGCGCCGGCGGGTACTCGGCGCGCCGGCTCGCTGTACGTATGATGAGCGCAATGGCCGCTGCCGAACAGGCATCCTGAGCGCGAGCGTGTCCGCGCGCACCTACACCGCAAGCGAGGTCGACGCCGCCGTGGCCCGGCTCTCGGATCCGGAGCGCTTGGGCCACGCCTCGGACATCGTCACGCACGCCGCGCCGAGCCTTGCGGGTGTGCTCGACCGCGCGCTCGCCGAGGGCGGCTGGTACGGCGCGGCACACGAGGAGCTGCTGCACCGGGCGAGCGGCGAGAGCGACCCGGCCGAGCGCTTGGCGTCGGTCCGTGCGCTGGTTGACGAGCAGACCCGCGTGGGCATGCTCGTCGGCGTCGCGGTCGGCTTTGAGCTCGCCAATGAGCTCGCGCACGCTCAAGAAACCGCTAACGAGGAGGGTTGATCTCAATGGATATTCGCTACCTTGGCCACGCCGCGTTCGAGTTCACTCATGGCGCGACGTCGGTGTTGATCGATCCGTTTCTGAGCGGCAATCCGACGGCTGCGGCAACCGCCGCTGAGCTGCATCCGAATGTGATCCTGCTGACCCACGGTCACGGCGATCACTATGGCGACATCGTGCCGATCGCCAAGCGGACCGGTGCGACGGTTGTCGCGATCACGGAGATTGCTGGTGAGCTCGAGGGTGAGGGGATTGCCGATGTTCGCAACGCGAATCTCGGTGGCACGGTCGCTTTTGACTGGGGCTCGGTCAAGCTCGTGCCTGCGTGGCATACCTCGACGACGCCGAATGGGACGGTGAGCACCCCGGCGGGCATGATCATCGAGATTGGGGGCAAGACGGTCTACCACCTCGGCGACACGGCGCTCTTCGGTGACCTCGAGCTGATCGGTAGGCGCCACGCGATCGATGTCGCGTTGGTGTGTATCGGTGGCTACTTCACGATGGATCGCCACGATGCGGTCGAGGCTGTGCGCCTGATCGGGCCGCGTCAGGTGATCCCCTGTCACTACGACACGTTTCCGCCGATCCAAACCGACGTTGGTGCGTTCAAGGCCGATGTCGAGGGCTCGACCGCGTCCGAGGTCATCGTGCTGGCACCGGGTGAGCACCACAGCGCATGACACACGCCATCGTGCTGATCGAGGCTGAGCGCGGCGCAATGACCAAGCTCGGCGGCCTGATCGCCGACGTCGATGGCGTTGCCGAGTGCTATTCGGTGACCGGGGCGTGGGACTTGGTCGCGATCGTTCGCGTCCGCACTCACGAGCAGCTTGCCGATGTCATCACGAAAGCGATCTGCGGGCTCCCCGGGGTTGTACGGACGCAGACGATGGTCGCCTTCGAGGTCTTCTCACAACATGACCTCGACGCGATGTTCGCCATTGGTGAGTGAGCGTGCATCCACGAGCGGGCTCGCGCTGATGCTTGGGGCGCGCGTCAAGCCCGAGTACGGCCCGAGCCTGCCGGAGTTGCTCGAGTCGCGCGCCGTACGCCCGGGCCCACGCCTGCGCGGCCTTCTCGCGCTCGTAGCGATCGTTGTTGTCGTGATCGTCGGTGTCTCGCTCGCGAGGGGCGGAGCTTCGTTGATCAGCCGCAGCGTCCCCGGCATGTCCTTCAGCTTCTCCTACGCCTCGATGCAGCGCGAGGCGACGCCTCCCGGCCAGTACGCGTTGGTCGAAAAGCGCCGCGGATCAGAGCTCGTTGCGCGCCTCGCTGTCGCGCCACTGCCACTACCGACCTACGCGGGCGACATCAGCGGCCTCGCGCCCGTGGTGCTGGGCAACTACGTCCGCGCCCTGGCGGCGCGGACTCCCGGCTTCGTTCTGCAGAGCGAGGGCCCCACAAGCGTTAACGGGATCGCCGGCTATAACTTCACCTACACCCAAGGCATCGGCGGAACGACCTACTACGGCCGCGTGATCATGGTCACGCAGAGCCAGTCCGGGGAGCGCCGTGGGCTGCTGATCTCGCTGCTCGCACAGCCTGTCCTCGCCGGAATCATCGGTTCCGGCCGGAGCGCGCTCGCCGGGGCGCTCTACGAGCCGGGGCAGGGTGGCGTCGGCGTGCTCTTCCAGCCCGCCGGGCTACTCGCACTGCCGCTCGCGACGCTTCGGCTCGGTTCCTAGAAGTTCCCGGTCGCGCCGCTTGCACCGCTTGCGCCGGTGGTCGTGCCGCTCGTCCCCGTCGTCCCGCTCGTGGCGGTCGTGCCGCTCGCGCCGGTTGCGCCGGCGGTCGTGCCGCTCGCGCCGGTCGTGGCGGTGGATCCGCTGGTGCCCGTCACGCCGCCAACGGTCACACCACTGGGCCCGGTAGCCGTGGAGCCGGGGAAGACCGTTGTCGTTGTGACTTCCTCAGTCGTCGGGGTGGCCGGGGCCGTGGCGGGCACAGTGGCCGGCACAGTCGCGGCCACGAGCGGGGTCGCATTTGGCGCGACGGTTGGCATCGTCATCGTGGCGGGTGCGGCGATGCTCGCGACCGCGACCTTCGGCATGTGGGCCAGTCGGCGAGCGTGCAGCGATCCCGAACGCGAGACGGTCGCGTGTGCTGGCGCCGCTGCGGCTGCCTGCGGCCTCGCGAGGCTCACTGGATGCGAGTGGTCAGACGCGACGGCACCGACCGTCAAGAGAGCAGCGGCCGCGATCCCGGCGATCGCCTTTGTCGCGACGGCGGTCGCCGTGAATGCGCCTGCGGTTCCAGCGCCGGCGATGCTCGCGGTACCTCCGGCCGTCGCGGCTGCGACAGCGCCACCGCCGGCGGTGGCGCCGGCGCCACCAGCGCCAGCGCCCGCTCCGAGCTTGGTCACCAGGAGCTTCTTCAGCAATAGCAGCGGCCCAAACGGTGCGAGTGCCGCCAGCGCGCGATTGTTGGCGCGCAAGTGCGTGCGGAAATCGCGGCAACGCTCGCAATCCTTGAGGTGGTGACGTACAGGCTGGGTTAGCGAAGCGATGCCCTCGGCGACCGCGCCGAGCTCTACACGCACGTCGACGCAGCTCAGCTTTCGGGCCTCAGCGGCCTCTGCAAGGCCGATCCGGGCTCGCACGAGCAGCGACTTCACGCCGGGGACGGTCGTTTCCATCGCATGCGCAACCTGTTCGTATGACAGACCGTCCATCTCGCGCAGGAGGAGCGCGGTGCGCTGCGTTTCCGGTAGTCGCCCGATGTCCTCGACCAGCGTGCGGAACTCCTCGCGCTTGAAGACCTTCTCGCCAGTCGAGATGCCCATGTCGGCAAAATGGATGTCCATCGAGTCGACACCGATCGCGCTACGGCGACGCATGTGGTTCAAACACCGGTTGCGCGCGATGCGGTAGAGCCACGGCCGCACGTTGATCTCGCGCTCATCGGCCAGAAGCGCGTTGAACGCGGCGGCGAACACGTCCTGGAGGATGTCCTCGGCATCCTCGCGCGATCTGAGGATGTGACGGCAGAACGTCAACAGCCGTGCCTGGTAGCGGGCAACGAGTACCTCAAAGGCCGCCTGATCGCCGCGACGCGTGAGCGTGACAAGTCGCTCGTCGGTGGCGAGTCGCAGCAGGCGCGACGGCCCGCGTTTGGCGGCAAGCGGCCGCTGGGTGAGTGTGTAGCCCTCCACGTGTGATCCCGAGATCCAGTTCTCTAGACACAGTATCGGCGTCTGAGTTGCGCTTGCGCACCTTCTTCACCTCCGCTCAACACTCGCGATTCGCGGCTACGATGGCTCTCCAGCCCGGGTTGGCGAAGCGGTACAGCCGGCGGTCTTAAAAACTGCTGCCCATTGCGGGCGTGCGGGTTCGAATCCCGCCCCGGGCACTGCCGCAAAGCGGCGTTTCGCCGACGGGTCTGGAGTTTGGCTCGCGTCGCTGACGATCATCAGACTGATCCGATGTCCCGGCGCGATGTGCACGAGTAGTGCTGAGCGGATCGTCGAACCCTCATGAGCGTGTGAGGCACGGAGGGCAATCCCGGTACGATGGCCGCGAGTCAGAGGAGGACTGCATGGCGGTGGAACGAGGGCGCGGCCGTGTGACGGCTTCACTCGAATCGGCGATGGTGGCGCGCCGTTTCTACCTGGCGAACAAGCAGAAGAACGAGATCGCCGAAGAACTCGGCATCTCGCGATTCAAGGTTGCACGGCTACTCGACGAGGCACGCGAGAGCGGCATCGTTCGGATACAGATCGACGTACCCACTGAGATAGATCTGGACCTCGGCGAAAAGGTCGCACAGCGGTTTCACGTCCGGCGTGTTCTCGCTGCTCGTACCTTGGACGAAGACCCCGAGTCTTTGTCGGCTGTGGTCGGCGCGGCGGCAGCGCAGCACCTTTCGAACATCCTGGGGGCTACTGACATGCTGGGGATCTCGTGGGGGCGAGCTCTAACCAGCACTGTCGATGCCTTCTCGACGCGTTCTGCGACATCGGTCGTCCAACTGGCGGGCGGCATCAATGCGCGGGATTCGGACATTGGCGGCGTGGAGCTGGTTCGCCGAATGGCGGCGAAGACCGGCGGCAAGCCGTACCCGCTGCATGCTCCATTCCTCGTGGGTTCTGCTGAGATGGCCCGAGAGCTTCGAGGGGATCCGAGCCTCGCGGACACAGTCAGCGTGTTCGGATCGCTCACGGTGGCTGCGGTCGGTGTCGGTGCGTGGGATCCACCGTCCTCCGCGGTCTTCAACGAGCTCACGGCTTCCGAGCGGTCGGATCTCGCAAGTCTTCGAACTACCGCGGACATATGCGGCATCGTCTTCGATGACGAGGGTCAAGTCGTCACGTCGCCCCTCACGGAGCGAGTCGTCGGGATCACGCTCGACGAATTGAGGCGCGTCCCGGAGATCATCGCAATCGCGGGCGGACGGGACAAGGTGGCGGCCATTGCTGCAGGCCTGCGCAGCGGCCTTGTATCGACGCTGGTCACAGACACTGACACGGCGCGACACCTCCTACGCGTGTAGGAGATCGCTTCGGTATGCACGCCGTCGGGGTCGCAGATCATCGAATCATCCGTCTGCTAGTCTCACATACGAGCGCTAGGTGCTCATATGTGATTGGTGGAGAGGGGGTGGCGCGGAGTGGAGCCCATTTACATTGGCATCGACCTCGGCACCTCTAGCGTGAAAGCCGTCGGCCTCAGCCCAGCTGGCGTGGTCGTCGCGTCAGCGCAGGTGAGATACCCGTTGCTACGGCCCCGTCCTGGATGGGCGGAGCAGGACGCGTCCGCGTGGTGGCGAGCCACCCAAGAGGCTGTCGGCGAGGTGCTCGCAGCCGGCAGGTTCGACGTTCGGGCCGTCGCCCTGTCGGGTCAGATGCACGGGCTTGTTGCGGTGGGGAAAGACGCGCGCCCGGTTCGTCCTGCGATCATCTGGTCGGATATGCGCAGCGCGGAGCAGGTCGCCGCGTGGCGCGCGCTTCTGGATCCCTCCCGTGTTGAGTTCATCACGGGAATGCCGATCGCGGTTGGCATGCTTGGCGTCAGCCTATCGTGGGTCAAGGAGCATGAGCCAGACGTCTATGACGAGATCTCCGCCGTCATGCTGCCGAAGGACTACATCCGGCTGCTGCTTACGGGCGTCGTCGCGATCGAACCGACGGACGCCGGTGGCTCGTTGCTCTTCGACATACGGCACGGCGTCGCCTCCGCGGACATCATGGACGCGGTGGGACATCCAGTCCGGCTCCTGCCCGACGCTGGTCCCACCCTCGGTCTGGCGGGGCGGATCACCCGAGAGGCATCCCGACATACGGGAATCCCGGCAGACGTCCCGGTGGCGTATGGTGGCGGCGATCAGGCGATGGCCGCGTTGGCGCTCGGATTGACCGACCGCTCTCGCGCCGCCGTGGCGATCAGTTCGGGTGGCACGATCTTCAAGTGCACCTCAGCACCTTTGGGACCGGAGCATGGCCTGCACGTGATGCCGTACGTGCGGCCACGTGAGTGGATGGCGATGGGTGTCGTTCTCGCGGGAGGCTTCGCAATCGACTGGCTTGCCGACCGTCTCCTCGGCAAGGAGCCGACTTCGAAGCGGATCTCCGCGCTGATGTCCGAGGCGAACGCGGTCCCCAAGGGAGCTGAGGGCCTCGTCGCCTCGCCGCACCTCGGCGGAACCCGCACGCCGGTCGTAGACGAAGGTGCTCGCGCGCATCTTTCCGGGTTGGGGTTTCAGCACGGTCAGGCGCACATCGCCCGAGCGCTCGTCGAAGGCGTGTGTGTGGCGCTCAGCTCCTGTCTGACGAGCATGCAGTTCGCGGGAGACCCCGCGCAGGAGTTGGTCGTGTCCGGCGGGGGCGCGCGCTTCCCGCTCTGGCGTCAAACTCTCGCTGACGTCACCGGTCTGCCTGTGCACGTCTCGTCCGACCTCGAGCATCCGGCATTGGGTGCCGCTCTGGCCGGCGCTGCGGCGGTAAGCGAGCCGGTGGCGTTCACGCCGGCTACCCGCATCGCGATGACGATCGATCCGGATCCCGCCGCGGGTGGCCTCTACGCCGACATAGCCAAGCGGCTGACCCGCATCGAGGCCGCTGCGCGACAGGTGGACGGCTCATGACACCCCTCACCCGCGACGTGCCCGTCGGCTGGCACATCACGTCGGCCCATCACCCGATACACGAGTTGGGGTAGCAATGGCGTCAGAGGTACGGGTTCCGACCACCGGCAACGCTGGGGAACCGGTCGTTTTGCTGAAGTGGAATGTTCAGGTCGGTGCTTCGGTCGAGGCCGGAGAGGTGCTGGTGAGCGTGGAGACAGCCAAAGCAGTCGTCGAGATCGAGGCGCCTGCTGCGGGGACGGTGCTCGACATTCGCTTCGCTGAAGGGGACCAAGCAGCAGAACACGAGATCCTCGCGCTCATCGGAGATCCGGCAGAGTTCGTCCCTGCGGCGGGATCTCGACCGGACCCAGCGACCGGCTCGGAACCGGCTGCGCAGACATCGCCGGCACCGATGCCGAAGGCGACGCCCGCGGAGCCACCGCTCGGGAGCGGGCGGATGAGGGTCTCGCCGCGGGCACGCCGCCTTGCCACGGAACGGGGTCTGGACATTACTTCTCTGACGGGTAGCGGCCCGCTCGGTCGCGTCCTGATCGCTGACGTCGTCGCAGCCCCCGTGAGCGCAGCGTCGACGTCGAGCACGACGCCCGACACGGCGGCCGGTGCAGCAGCTCCGACTGCAACCACCGTCCCCGTCCGGGGTGCACGGAAGGTCACCGCGCAGCGCATGCACGCCTCGCTACAGGAGACGGCGCAGGTGACGCTGACCCGCTATGCCGACGCTGACGTGCTGCTGTCGTACGCGCGCCGGCTGCGCGCCACCGCCGACCTCGACGGCGATGTCCGGATCGGCATCAACGATCTGGTCCTGTTCGCCACGTCTCGCGCCGTCGCGAAACACCCGGAGGCGAATTCCTGGTTCTCTTGGGACGGCATCAAACGGTTCGACGACGTCAACCTGGGATTCGCCGTTGACACCGGGCAGGCGCTGCTCGTGCCCGTTATTCGCTCTGCCAACACCCTCGCGCTCGCGGCACTCGCCTCACAGGCCCGCGCATTGATCGAGCGAGCTCGTTCGGGCAAGATCACCGACGAGGAGATGAACGGAGGGACCTTCACCGTGTCCAACCTCGGCGGGCTGGGGATCCACTGGTTCACACCGGTCCTCAATCCGCCGCAGACGTGCATTCTTGGAGTGGGCGCCGCTCACCAGACCCACCCTGAAGTACCCGCGCAAGTCCCGCTGTCGCTCACCTTCGACCACCGCGCCCTAGACGGCGCGTCCGCCGCGACACTGCTGGGCAGCATCGCGACGGCGATCGAACGCGTCGACACCCTCAGTGCCTAGCGACCCGCGATCGGGAGAAACCCATGGCCAAGGAACTACTAATCGATCCTCTCGAGACCCGTCGCCCCGATCAGATCGAGATCAAACCGATCGCCGTCAACCAGTACAAACCCGACCTGAAGGCAGAACTCGCTGACCACGACGCAGATTCGCTTCGTCGCATCGGGCGGGACATGGTCCTCGTCCGGGAGTTCGAGCTGATGCTGAACGCGATCAAGAGGGAGGGCTCCTACCTCGGGGTTAGCTACGTGCACGCCGGCCCCGCGCATCTGTCCATTGGCCAAGAAGCCGCAGCGGTTGGGCAGGCGTTCACGCTGGGCGCGGTCGACAAGGTCTTCGGCAGCCATCGAAGCCACGGTGAGGTGATCGCGAAAGGCCTCTCCGCGATCGCGAAATCGGACGCGGGCACCCTCAACCCCGAACTGCAGGACTGGTCAGACGGCGCGATTTGGAATGTCGTGCAGGACCGGCTCGCCGACGTGGACTTCGAGCAGCAGGCCATCAACTATCTCGTGTACGGGATGACGGCCGAGACGTTCGGCCGCCGCACGGGCTTTAACCGCGGGCTCGGCGGCAGCATGCACGCGTTCTTCCCGCCGCTGGGCATCTACCCCAACAACGCGATCGTCGGAGGCTCGGCCCCACTCGCTACCGGTGCGGCGCTGTACAACCGTCTTCGCCGTGCGCCGGGGATCGTGGTCGCAAGCATTGGTGATGCCTCCACCGGAGCCGGCCCCGTGTGGGAATCGTTCAACTTCGCTGGCATGGCACAGCTGAGCGGCCTAATGGGCGAGATGCATCGCGGCGGGTTGCCGGTGGTGTTCTTCATCGTCAACAACTTCTACGGCATGGGGGGCCAGACGTACGGAGAGACGATGGCTTTCGAACGCCTGTCCCGCATCGGCGCCGGAGTGAACCGGCACAACATGCACTCCCAGACGATTGACGGAAACAACCCGTTCGCCGTGATCGACGCGATGAACAGCGCACGAGCCCACATCGAGGCGGGCGAGGGACCAGTGCTCATCGACTGCCAGACCTACCGGCTGTCAGGACATTCACCCAGCGATTCATCCTCTTATCGCACCAAGGAGGAACTGGACCTGTGGTCGGCGGTCGATCCGATCGACACCTACTTCAGACGGTTAAACGACGGCGGCGTGCTCGTCGACTCTGACCAGGCCGAGATCAAGGACTGGGCGCAGCGGACTGTGCGCGCAAGTCTCGAGGTCGCGATCGACCTGGATGCGTCGCCGCGGCTGCGGTTGCGTGACGACGTGGCGGTGATGGCGGGGATCACGTTTAACAACACTGTCGTGCGGCCAGGATCTGCGCCACGAGGCGAGACCACGGTTCCGCTTGACGATCTACCGCACCGGCAGGCGATCGCCAAGAAGTCCCGTTCCGGGATCGTCGACGGCAAGATCGTCGGCGGGGCCAAGGCGGTGACTTTCCGCGACGCCATCTTCGAGGCCATCACCTCCGCCGTCGCGGCGGACGACCGAATCACCCTGTGGGGGGAGGAGAACCGTGACTGGGGCGGATCCTTCGGTGTCTACCGCGGCCTGACCGAGTTCCTGCCTCGTCACCGGCTGTTCAACGCGCCCATCTCTGAGGCGGCAATCGTCGGCGCCGGTGTCGGCTATGCGCTCAGTGGAGGACGCCCGCTGGTCGAGCTGATGTACGCCGACTTCATCGGTCGGGCAGGGGACGAGATCTTCAATCAGATGGCGAAATGGCAACCCATGTCTGGCGGGCTCGTGCAGGTCGCGATGGTGATGCGAGTATCGGTAGGCGCGAAGTACGGTGCGCAGCACTCTCAGGATTGGAGCTCCATGGTCGCAGGCGTGCCCGGGCTGAAGGTGGTCTTCCCGGCGACCGCACACGACGCGAAGGGTCTGCTCGCCAGCGCACTGCGCGGCAACGACCCAGTTGTGTACTTCGAGAGCCAGCGTCTGTACGACCTGCCCGAGACGGTGTTCGAGGGCGGCGTGCCCGTCGAGGACTACCTCACCCCGATCGGCGTCCCCAACATCGTGCGCCCCGGCAGTGACCTGACGATCCTGACGGTGGGCGCGGCGCTGTACCGAGCATTGGATGCGGGGGCACGGCTCGAGGCCGAGCATGGGCTGAGTGTCGAGGTGATAGACGCGCGGTCGCTAGTGCCCTTCGAGTACGAGCTGCTGTTGGCCTCGGTCGCCAAGACCGGCCGGCTGATGTGCGTGTCGGACGCCAACCTTCGCGGCAGCTGGCTGAACACGATCGCGACGAAGATCACCGAGGAAGCGTTCGACGAGCTGGATGGGCCGGTGGTGGTACTGGGAGCGCGGAACTGGATCGCGCCACCCGCCGAGCTGGAATGGGAGTACTTCGTGACCCCGGAAGACATCATCGATGCGGTGCACACCCGGATCGTGCCGCTGGTCGGGCACACCGTCCAGCCGGGACCCGGGGCGGACGGCACCTTTGAAGAGTCGGCGGGCGGCATCTGATGGTCGCCTTCTCCATCGACGGCGCGGACGGTGCCGACGTGATCCGGCTGTTGGCCGCCGGATTGTTGGCGGGTGTACCACCAATCCCACAATTCTTAAGAAGGTCGGCCTCGGCAGCCGCCATATCCCCGCCGCGATGAAGTGAGCGGTCGACGCGGGCGCGGAACGCGCCTATATCGAGCCTATGATCAGTCTCTAGCCGAACAGCCCGGAGCGAGGCGAATGGACATCTGCGACACACTGCAAGTCGATGACTGAGGAAGACAGAAGATGCCAGATCTGACGGGCAGGACGATCCTGATCACCGGTGCAAGTAGCGGGATCGGGAAGGCAACGGCCGAATACCTCGTGGGCTGCGGCGCGAAGGTGATCGGCGGCGGTCGATCTGTTGCTGCGCTTGAAGAACTGGCAAGCAGTACCGGAGTGACACCGCTGCCGTTCGACCTGGAATCCGAGGACAGCATCCGCGACGCCGTGAGTAACCTCGACCTCTGGGGAGTGGTGAACTGCGGCGGATTCGGCGGCGAGATTGCGACGCCCATGGAGACAGACATCGACGTGTTCGACAAGGTCATCCGAGTGAACGCTCGAGGAAGTCTGCTGGTAATCAAACACACCGCACCGGGAATGATCGCGCGCGGCAAGGGCGGCTCCATCGTGAACGTCTCGAGCCAAGCGAGTCTCGTCGCACTGCGCGGACACGTGTCGTACGGATCATCGAAGGCGGCATTGGACAACATCACACGTGTATCAGCTCTGGAGCTTGGCCAATATGCGATCCGGGTGAATGGCGTCAACCCCACTGTCGTGCTCAATGAAATGTCGGCCTTCTACTGGGGTCGTCCGGAAATCGCGGGGCCTTTCCTTTCACAGATGCCGCTCGGACGATGGGCGACAACTGCAGACGTCTCTGGTCCGATCGGATTCCTGCTCAGCGACGAATCGGCGATGATCACGGGGGTTTCTCTCCCCATCGATGGAGGGTTCACGAGCGTCTAGTGCGACAACGTTAGGCGACATCCAACACGACTAATGCACATATGAGCATCGTGCGCACCTTGGAGCATCGTGCGGTAGAGTGGAACCGCCGTAGAGCACAGCTCGAAAGCGCGCGGAAGCCACATCTCGAGGAAGACAGGAGGGAAGCATTGGGATCGGCTCAGCGCCTGCTGCCTCACGTCTCACTTCTCGCAGCGGTCGCCGACGTTGCCGAGTTCTCGCGCGCGACTTCTCTGCGCGAAAACGCTGGTATCCGCCCTTTATGTGCTGCCGTCAACCTCGAGCCGCGTGTCAGAGATGATCCGGTGCGCAGATGGGAGAGCCCAAATTGACCGAGATCCCGCAGACAATGCGAGCGGCGGTGTTGACGCCTGATCGCAAGATCCATGTTGAGGAACGGGCTGTGCCGCACCCGGCATCGGACGAGGTACTGATCGCTGTGTCGGCGGTCGGTGTGTGCGGCTCTGACGTGCACTACTACCGCGAAGGCCACATCAGCGACTACGTCGTCTCAGCACCGCTCATCCTTGGACATGAGGTCGCTGGGACCATCGTCGCCGTTGGCAGTGACGTGAGCCCGGCCCGTGTCGGGCAGCGAGTTTCAGTGGAGCCCCAGCACCCCTGTCGGGTGTGTGATCAGTGCAAGGCCGGACGGTACAACCTGTGCTCGCAGATGACGTTTTACGCGACCCCGCCTATCGATGGGGCGTTCTGCGGGTATGTGACGATCCAGGATGACTTCGCGCATTCAGTGCCCGAATCGCTGACAGATGAAGCCACCGCCTTGCTCGAGCCGCTCTCGGTCGCGGTCACCGCGTGCAGAAAGGCGCAGATCACACGAGCATCGCGGATTCTGATTAGCGGGGCCGGGCCCATCGGCCTTCTCATCGTCCAGACCGCGCGCGCCTACGGCGCGACAGAGATCGTCGTTTCGGACCTTGTCCCGGAACGCCGCGAGAACGCACTCCGGCTGGGCGCGACCCGCGCGGTCGATCCCGTCGCCGAAGACATCGTTGACGAGGGGCCTCGCTTCGACGCGTACATCGACGCCTCCGGTGCCGCTAGCGCGGTGCAGGCCGGTATCAAGTGCGTGAGGGGGGCGGGCACGGTCGTGTTGGTGGGCATGGGGGCGGACAGCTTCGAGCTTCCCGTGTCGACGATCCAGTTCCGGGAACTGACGCTGACGGGCGTGTTCAGGTACACCGACACCTGGCCGGCCGCCATCGCCCTGGCATCCTCGGGCGCAGTCGACCTGGATGCTCTCGTCACCGGACATTACGACCTGGCCACGGTGGAAGAGGCCCTTCAGGCCGACACGCGCCCCGACAGCCTGAAGAGCATCGTCTACCCCACGCGCTGACCGCGCATCACGAAAAGCGCTCGCATGGAGTCAACACCGATCCCAGTGCCCGACGATGCCAACGGCAGGCAGCCTGAGACAGCCCGCAGGCCCTCATACTCGCGAGACGGGCTGACAGCGGGAATCGTCCACTTCGGGGTCGGGCACTTCCATCGTGCTCACCAAGCGATGTACGTTCACAGACTGTTGGAACAGGGGCTTGCGCGCGAATGGGCATACTTCGGCGTCGGCGTGATGCCCGCAAACACGCGGATGCGCGATGTGCTCAACACGCAGGACGGTCTTTACACGCTCGTGCTCCGAGGTGAGGACGGTAGCGAGACGGCTGATGTGATCGGCTCGATCACCGGTTTCGCGTATGCACCGGATGACCCGGAACGCGTGATCGAGAAGGTCGCGAGTCCCGACACCAAGATCATCACGCTGACGATCACGGAAGGCGGCTACAACACCGACCCGCTGACCGGACGGTTCGATCTCACCGACGAGCGTATCGCTGCCGACCTGAAGGGTGATCGTGCCCCGGCCACCGTGTTCGGCATCGTGACGGAGGCACTCGATCGGCGCCGATCTCGCGGGATCGGGCCGCTCACGATCGTGTCGTGCGACAACATCCCGGGGAATGGGCACGTCACGAAGTCTGCTTTCCTCGCATACGCCGCGGCGCGCGACGCTGAGCTGGCGGAATGGGTAAAAGACGTCGTCACCTTCCCCAACACGATGGTTGACCGGATCGTGCCAGCCACAACCGCGCACGACATCGCCTACGTGCGTGACCACTTCGCTACGGACGACGCGTGGCCGGTTGTCGCGGAGCCCTGGGTGCAGTGGATCATCGAGGATGACTTCGCAGCCGGTCGACCGCCGCTGGAACTGGTCGGAGTCCAATTCGTCGACGACGTGGAACCGTATGAGCTCGTCAAGCTGCGCCTGCTGAACGCCACCCACCAGGCGATCGCATACTTCGCTGCACTGGCTGACATCGAGTATGTCCATGAGGCGGTGCGGAACCCTCGCTTCCGGGCATTCCTCAGCCGTTTCATGACGGAGGAAGCAGCCCCCACGCTCACACCGGTGCCTGGGATCGACTTCGCCGAGTACCGCGACACCGGATTGAAGCGCTTCAGCAACGCGGCTATCGGGGATACCGTCGCGCGACTCGCCGCAGACACATCAGACCGCATCCCGAAGTTCATCTTCCCGTTCGTGCAGGAAAGGCTCGAACGCGACGAGCCGGTGCCGCTGTCGGCGGCCATCACCGCCGCGTGGGCACGCTATTCGCGTGGATTTTCTGACTCGGGGCGCTCCCTCGACGTCATCGACCCGCTCCGTGCGGAACTCTCGTCGGCGGCCGCTTCGAGTGACCCGCTGGACTTCCTCCGCGTCTCGTCCGTTTTCGACGACCTCGCCGAAGCAGAGGCGTTCACCGGCCCATACCTCAAGGCATACCAATCGATCAAGGAGATCGGCTCGATGCCCACCGTCGAGCTTCTCGCCGAAGGACGTCTCTAGGCGGCAGACACATCCATGCCGATCGGCGGCGGGCTTAAGACTGCTGGCCACTGCGGGCGTGCGGTGTTCGAGTCCCGCTCCGGGCACTGCCGCTCAGCGGCAATTTCGCCCGGCGGCCCTGGACTTCAACCCCGGCTCGCCCGCTGCGGAGGGAACAAGCCATGAGCAGCAGCGCAAACGACAGGGCGATCCGCCCCTACCGGCCGGATGATCTGGCCGCGGTCTACGAGGTGTGCGTACGCACCGCCGATGCGGGTGGTGACGCGCGGGGAATCTACCGTGACGATGAACTGATGCCCAATTTGTTCGCCGGTCCGTACCTGTTGCTCGATCCGGCCCTCGCCTTCGTTCTGGATGCCGAGGGGGCGGGCGTCGTGGGCTACGTGCTGGGTACGGCGGACACGCGCGCATTCGTTCGCGCTTACCGCGACCGCTGGATCCCGCGGTTGGCGGAGCGCTATCCGGAGCCATCAGGCGAGGCAACCGAGCCCGACGAGGTCATGATCGCTCTTCATTACCGCCCTGAACGGATGATCCTGCCGGAGCTCGCGAGCTACCCGGCTCACCTGCACATCGATCTGCTGCCTCCGTTTCAGGGCCGCGGACACGGGAGACGCCTCATCGGTGCGTTCTTGGACGCGGCGCGCCGGCGCGGCGCCCCAGCCGTCCATGTCGGCATGCTGACAGCGAACGTCGGGGCGCGGACCTTCTACGACCGGCTTGGCTTTCAGGAGATTGACGTCGCTGATCCCGGGCCACTCACATACCTTGGCCGCTCCACTGGCTGAAGCGGCACTGCGAACCGCGTCGGGCGATCACTATTGGTCATCGGGCCACGCCGATGGCGCGGCTGCCGTTGGCTTCGAATCCTGCCCGTGGACCGTCGCTTAGGCGACCCCGGCGCGCCGCAAGGCGGCGCCACGGAGGATGTCGTGCTCGGAGGCTTCGAAGCCGCTGAGACCGAAAGCCTCGAGCACTTCGATGAGGATCACGGTGCCGGCGAGGACCGTCGCTGCGCGGTCGGGGTGCAGGCCGCGCGTCGCTCGGCGCTCTTCGAGAGTCATCGCCCCAAGCCGCGCGAGCAGCAGGCGCGCGGTCGTCAACTCGATCCAGTAGCCGTGGACGCGCTCCGGGTCGTAGGGCTCGAGCGCCTGGTCAATCGCAGCGAGGGAGGTCGCTGTGCCCGCGACCGCGATGGCCCAACGGGGTTGGCGACGAACAGCCGGCGGTACGTCGCGCTCGATCAGGCTGCGAACGTCGCCACCGAGCTTGCGAAGCTCCGCTGTTGAAGGCGGGTCGCTATGGAGATGTCGCTCGCTTTGGCGCACGACGCCGGCTTGCAGCGAGACGTGGAAGCCGACCTCGCGTCCGTGGCCGACGATCAGCTCAGTCGATCCACCGCCGACGTCGATCACGAGTGTCGGCGTGAGATCGTCGGCGTCGCGATCGCTCATCGCGCCGAGGAATGTCAACTGGGCCTCTTGGTCTCCGGTCAGGACGCTGGCCTCAAGCCCGTAGCGGTTGCGCACCGTCTCGAGCAGTTCGTCTCCGTTGGTGGCGTCGCGCGCGGCGCTTGTCAGGACCGCGATGCGGGCATCCACTTCGAACGGCTTGAGTACTCGCGCGTACTCGTCGAGCGTTGCAAGTACCCGGCCGATGGCTGCGTCGCTCAGCGCGCCGGTTTCATCGACTCCCTCGCCGAGGCGTGTCACCTGTGTGCGCCGACTGAGCTCCACGACGATGCCGTCCTCTCGCACGTCGCCAACCAACAGGCGCGTTGAGTTGGTCCCGATGTCGATGACCGCGACAAGCATCAGCCAGCCGGATATGGCATCGGTTGGCCGTCGAGCGCCGCGAGTAGGTTGGCCACCGCGATCTCGGTCATCCGTGCGCGCGCTGTGCGGGTGGCCGAGCCGATGTGCGGGAGCACGAGGAGGTTGGGCGCGCCCAGCAGCGGGTCATCAGCCGCGAGCGGCTCAGGGTCGGTGACATCAAGCGCGGCGCCGGCGATGGTGCCCTCGCGCAGCGCCTGAGCGAGGGCCACTTGGTCGACGATGCCGCCGCGTGCGGTATTGACGAGGATCGCGGTTGGCCGCATGAGCGCCAGGGCGTCGCCGTCGATCAGGTGGTGGGTTTGTGGCGTCAGCGGGCAGTGCAGGCTGACAAAGTCACTGCGCTCGAGGAGCTCGTTCAGTGGTGTCTGGCGTGTCGCGAGGACGGTCATCTCGAACCCCGTGGCGCGTCGTGCGACGGCGCGACCGATTCGGCCAAAACCGACGATGCCGAGTGTCGCGCCGTGAACATCGGCACCCAGCCAGCCAGCTGGCTCCCACGTACGCCAGGCGCCGCTGCGGACTGCGCCGGCCGCCTCTGGCAGGCGGCGCGCCGCGGCGAGCAGCAGTGCGAAGGCAAGATCCGCAGTCGCCTCCGTGAGGACATCCGGCGTAATTCCCACTGCGACGCCGCGTTCGCGAGCGACGTCGAGGTCGATGTTGTCGCTACCTACGGCATAGTTGGCGATGGCGCGCAGGTTGGGCGCGGCCTCGAGCAGTGCTCTGTCGATTCGGTCCGTGACGAGACAGAGCAGCCCGTCGGCGTCAGCGACGCCGGCGCGCAAAGCCGCTGGATCCGGCGGCAACGCTCCGTCCCAGACCTCGACGTCGTGCGCGGCGCGCAGCTTCGCCAGAGCGTCGCCGGGAATCACGCGGGTCACAAAGACCTTGCTCACCGGGGGATTCTCGCCGTTATTGCGGGCGCAGTGCAGTTAATCTTGCAGCCGCTGACGCTCGTGCCGGATGAGGCTTGCTAACGTGTGTTTTTCGCCGCGGGGTGGAGCAGTCTGGTAGCTCGTCGGGCTCATAACCCGAAGGTCGCGGGTTCGAATCCCGCCCCCGCTATGCAGGAGCCCCCTCTCGCCAGGGGGCTTTTGCGCTTAAGTGAGAGCGGCGCGTGGCGGAAAAGGTCCCGAGCTCGGAATAGAGTTCCGGCAGTCCGGGGTGCACGTAGCCACGATGCCCGCTCGCGATCCTCGTCCACCCAACCAGAATGAGCGGCGGCCCGACCGAAGGGCCGGGCGCTGACGCTGGTGCCCGACTTCGAACGCCTCGCCGAGCTGGGCCACAGGTCACGGCCGATCACGCTCATCTCAGGACCATTGGCGACCTCGGATATCGAGCTCAGCCGAGTCGAGGGAGTACACGGCCCGCGAACGCTGGTCGTGATCGTCGTCGAAAGGAACCAATGACTGACCGCGTCGCATTCCGCCTTCGCATCAGCCCCGACAAGATGGCCGAGTACGTCACCGCGCACGCAGCCGTGTGGCCGGAGATGCTCGACGCGCTGCGCGCGGCGGGCTACCGCAACTACACGATCTTTCGCTCGGACAACGACGTCTTCGGCTACTACGAATGCGACGACGTCGTGGCCACCGCGGACTACATGGCTGCGCAGGAGGTGAACACGCGCTGGGGCAAGGAGATAAACCCGCTGCTCGCAGAACGCGTGGATGGCGCCACACCGCCGCCGCTTGAGACGGTCTTCCGCCTCGACTAGATGGCTCCGAGGGGTTGAGGGTGAGGAACCCGACGGCTGCCTTCGGACGACCTTGTCGCACAAACCCGCTGGTGAGAATCTGACGCCTCAGCAGGGAGCCGGACCGCCGGCCACGGCCGGCCTCAGCCGCCGCCGCGCCCTTTACCAGTAGCGAGCGGATGCCTCGACCGCGTGGTCGCCACTCGCCCGTGCAAACAGCACTCACACCCGCGCAGCCCGCACACTGCGCCCGGTTGCAAAACTATCGTCATGCCGACGATCCGGTTGACCGAGACGACGACCGTGACTCCGGAACGCTTCATCGCTGCGCTCACGGACTTCGGGCCGCGGCGCGGCGAGGTCTGGACGAACAGCACGCCCGAATACCTTCAGGTGCACAGTCTCAGCGAGACGTCTGCCGACGTCACCGAGGGCTCGAGCGCCGGCGGGGGGACGTGGGAACGGCTCAGCTATGACTGGTCAACCCCGAATCGTGTGACGATGGTCACGACCGACAGCAACATTTGGGGCCGCGCGAGTGGCCACGACTACACCCTCGTACCCAACCGGGACGGCGGCTCGACGATCAACATCGTGATCGTCCGGCAGGGAAGGAACGTCAGAGGCGTGCTCATCGGCGCCCTCGCCGCGCTCATTGGTAAGCCGTTCATCCGTCGCGAACTCCGCAAGAGCATCGCCGCGATCGAGGCGAGCGCAGCGAGCTAGGCGCAACACCACCGGCGCGGCGCGTGTGGCGATTGCGGATCATCTTCTGCAGGAGCCCCGTCTCGCGGAGTTGGGCCCGGATCGCGCCACGGCTGCGTTAGCGCCGTGCCAGCTACGTAGTCAACTGGGGCTCGAGCCGTGTTCCGGCTTGGAAACAAGCTGTTGACGAGGCGCTGCAAGCGTTTGCTGCAGTCGCGACTCCGCCCAGTCGGGGGCGACGCGACGTGCCTGGCCTTCGCCGTTCAGCTCGGCGCGAGCGACGCCGCAGCGGCGTCGCTGCTACGGGCGCCCTCGGAGTGGTCGCGGCTGTCGCGCGACGCGATCAGGAGCGCCGCCAGGATCGCCCCGAGCAGTGCGAAGCCCGCACCTACCAGGAACGCGCGATCGAATCCTTTGGTCAGGGCAATCGACGCGTGCGCAGCGCCGGTGTGCAACAGCGCTTGGGTTCGACTATTGGCGATCGTCGCGAGGATCGCGAGGCCGAGCGCGCCGCCGACCTGCTGCGCGGTGTTGATTAGGCCCGAGGCGAGGCCGGCCTCGTGGGGCTCGATCCCAGCGACCGCCGCAGTCGTCACCGCCACGAACGCGAGGCCGAGGCCGGCGGCAGCCAGGAGCGAAGGCCCGAGAATGTCCGTCACGTACCTTCCTCCGGTTCCCGGCACCTGCGCGAACCACACGAGCGCGCCTGTGATCAGCAGGAGCCCGAGGATCAGCGGCGTCTTGAAGCCGACGCGTGTCACCAGTTGCGCCGCGACTCCCGCGGTGATGATGATCCCGACCGCCAGCGGCAGATACGAAATGCCGGTCCTGATCGGTGAGTAATGCAAGACGTCCTGGAGATACAGGGAGATGAAGAAGAACATCGAGAACAGCGACATGCCGATAAGGAGCCCGACGATGTTCGCCCCGCGCAAGGTTCGAAGCCGGAAGATCGAGAACGGCATCAGCGGATGTTCCTCGCGAGTCTCGATGAAGAGGAACGCGCCCAGCAGAACGATGGCGCCGCCGAGTCGCAGCAGGGTGCCCGTCGATCCCCAGCCGTGGTTTACGGTCTCCACGATCGCGTAGACGAGCAGCGAGAGGCCCGCGGTAACGGCCACACCGCCCGGGATGTCAAAGGATCTTGACCCGTCGTGGGCACGACTTTCGAGGAGGACGCGCGGTGCGAGCGAGGCGGCCGCAATCCCGATCGGAACGTTCACGAAAAACACCCACCGCCAGCTCAGCCAACTCGTGAGAATCCCACCGAGTAGCACGCCGGCTGCACCGCCGGCGCCCGCAACGGCGCCCCAGATCCCGAGCGCACGGTTGCGCTCGGCGCCATCAGCGAACGTGGTAACCAGGATCGAAAGCGCCGCCGGCGACACGATCGCCGCACCCAACCCTTGGACTGCGCGCGCGGCGAGCAGCCATGCTTCCGACTGGGCGATCCCTCCGGCAAACGAGGCGAGGGAAAACAGCACCAGGCCGGAGATGAACATCCGCCGTCGCCCGAGCAGGTCGGCCATCCGGCCCCCGAGCATCAGGAACCCACCGAACGTGAGCGTGTAGGCGTTAACGACCCACGATAGGTCGGTCCGCGCAAAGTGAAGATGCGCGCCGATCGACGGCAGCGCGACGTTCACGATCGCGGCATCGATCACGACCACGAACTGCGTCATCGCAAGCAGGGCCAGCGCGAAGCTCTTCGCGCGGGGCGACATTTCCGCCGCCGTCGATCCGCTCACGATGCCCCAGCACCTGTCATTCCCGACACCTTAGCTGCCCCCTAATCTCTGGCAGCGCGTGCTGAAGCAGACGCGATACCTGAGGGCCAGGCTCGCCGTCGCGGAGAGGGTCGACGGCCGTTCGGTGAAGGTCACCACCAAAGATGCTCACGTCCCGCTGAGGCTCAGAGCCGCCGAGCATTGCGCGTGAGCGCACCAGCTCATGCAGACCAAGACGAGAGCGGCTGATTACGCTGTCTCATCGGCATGGTCGGAAGCGCGTCACGCTCAAGATCAGCCCCGATCCAGAACTACGTTGGGCTGTGGGCTCCTCGTGATCACCCGTACACCGTCTCCGACCCTGACCACAACGCCCGGCGCGAAAACGTGATTTAGGTTCTGCGCAAAAAACACGCCTTTGTTCGAGTCGTCATGAGCATTGACGCCCTTTCGCGCTCTGAGCGCCCTACGGACTGCTTTGCCGACGGCGGCGGTACGCTGGTCCGTGTCCGGAATGGAGCACCGGTCGGATGCCTTGACGATAAACGCCTCGAGCGCGCCGATCTGAACGTGGGTCCAGAAGTCCTCGTCGTAGGGTGCCAGTCCGGTCCCGCGAACAACGATGTTCGGCCGAAACCGGTCCATCGGAACGGGCTCGTCCAGCTGCGTATTCAGGTGTGCCAGGGACGGCTCGGCGGCGAGCAGCATCGCGCTCCCGTCCGCGAATCCCACTTGATTGGACGCGCCCGCCTTCTGGTAGCGCTCCATGATGCAGCCGGGAATGTCCTCGCGAACACGCAGCAAGCGAAACCGGCGGTTTCTCTTGTAAGGCGGCAAGAACGTCGTAAACCACTCGTTGAGATCCTCCCGCACGACCTGCCCGGCCATCGGCCGACGGTGAACGGTCGCCGTGACAACCTTCCCGACATCCGCTTCGAAATCGAGCGGCACCTGGGTGGCCTCTATGCCTGGCGCCGTCAAAGTGATCGAGTTCTCCCCAATCGTAGGAACGACAAGCGCGAGCTCCGGAACCGTACGTTGCGAGACGAAGTCGTTCTCGTCGTCAACAACCATGAAATCTCGGTCGAACTCAAGTCCTTGCCGGGTTACTCGCGCTTCTGTCAGATCCACAGCCGCGCACGACTTGATCGGGTACGTGTGCAAACCGCTAACCGTTATGACGCACATGTCGAATCCGTGTCACCGGCCGGTTCAGCCACGACAGCAGCGGTGGCAAGCTGTGCCTTGCCACCGCTGCTGTTGCTCGTCCTCGGGCGCGTCTCGACCACATGCTCCAAGTCGGTTTACTCGATTCGCTGCGACGACATCGTTGTCATGATCGGTGAGCCCGCGGCGGCCGGGGCGGGCGGCGCGAATTGCGCGCCGACAGCTTGGCCATGATGGTGTTGTGCTTCCTCGCTGATTGCCGTGGCGCGAGCCGAGGCGTCCAGTGCGCGCTCGAGGTCGCGCTGGATTTCTAGCAGCGAGCCGGGCTGCGTAAGGTACATCTGGTAGAGCCGTCCACCGCCAAGCAGCATGAAGGCGATCTCGCCCCCGCTATGCCGGAGCCTCCTCTCGCCAGGGGGGATTGCGCTTTAAGGGCGCACCGCGCGCATCGACGTGTGCTCGTCTGGCAGCCTCTACTACGAGCCGGATAGCAAGGTCAGATGGCGCGCCCAGAAACCGCTGGTCATGCGCTGATCCACGCAAGAATTTGATCGTTGACCGCTGCCGGCTGTTCGAGGTGTGGGAAGTGGCCAGCGCTGGCGATGACCTCCATCCGTGACCCGGGCGCGAGATGGCGCTCGGCATCCGCCACAAGCGCAAGATCGATGCAGCCGTCGCGATCCCCGTGTAGGTACAGGGTCGGCTGCGGTGGAGCGTTTGCCAGCGCCGCCTCCTCGGCTGCGTACATCCCATCGGTGCGGAAGTGGTTGAGCCCTGGCTCCTCAGTTCGGTAGTAACCGATTGCCGCTGCGCGGTTTGCCTCAGAGCCAAGGCACTGCTTGACGTTGCGGAGATCATCGCGCGCGTCGTACGCCGGGGACCAGTCCTGCCAGAGCCGGTCGAGGAATCCCATGTTCTCTGCAGCGAGCACTGATTCAGCGACCGGACTCTTCAGAAGAAACAGATAGAAGAAGCGCTTCAGCTGATCGTAGTCGGCAAAGATCTCCGCATCGAGTGCGAGCGGCGGAATGGCGAGCGTCACCACGCGACGCCAGCGATTCACAGCGAACGCGGCGGCGCCATATGCCGCCTCGGCGCCCCAGTCGTGACCGATCACGACGGCCCGATCATCGCCGTCAAGCGCCTCGTGTAGTCCGACCGCGTCGGCTACAAGCGCTCCGACCCCAAAGCAGCCGTCAGTCGGGATCTCGGTCGGCGCATATCCGCGCATGAACGGCGCAACGGCATGAAACCCGCCCTCAGCCAACGCGGGCAGCAAATAGCGCCACGTGCGAGCTGAGTCAGGGAAGCCGTGCAGACACAGTGCTAGCGGCCCACTACCCAGCTCTAGAACACCGAACCGCAACCTATTCGCTGTCACGGTACGGACGCTCAACCGACCCGTCATGCGACGCAGTATCCACGAGTGAGCGTGTAGGTGGCCGGCGGAGCAGATGGTCCAGCCTCGTTCGGCGGCCACGGGTTCGGGATCGGCTGCGGCGCTCGGACGTAGGTGGGAGCAGGAGCGGCCGATTGGCGTCACGGACGGTCGCAACTCGTCCATATAGCGGCGGCGTAATCAGCTAAGGCGCCCGCTGGGTGCTCGCTCAGCCCGAGCAGGCGCCCGGGACTTGCTTCCGCGAGATCGAGGACTTTCGCCCCGGCGGTTAGCGCGCGCTCGAGGCGGGGAGCGTAGTCGTGGGAGGGATGTTCGCGGCGGTGCGGGACGCTTGGGTCATCCGCGCGGTTGACCTACCGTAAGCCTAGAGGTTGACGGCTGGCGAGCGCAGGATACGCACCGAGGTTGACCCAAGATCGTGCCGCGGACCGACGACGAACAAGGCGGGAGCTGGGAACTTCCCGGTTGTCTTGTGTCAATCGATGACGGTCGTTTGGAGGCGTCATGGCAAATCGTTGGGATCGGCTGGCTCCGCTGCTCGGACTAGCTTTCGTGGCATTGCTGGTGGTCGACATCACGATCGGGGGCAGTGAGCCTGCCTCCGGCGCGTCGGCCGCGAAGGTTGTCGCGTGGTACACCGCGCGCGGGAACAGCGTGCGCGTGTCGGATTACCTGATGGCGGTCGTGCTGGTGGTCGGCTTCCTCTTCTACGGATACCTGCGTGACAGGCTCGCCGAGGGGTCGCGAGGGCTCGCGGCGACCGCTTTCGGCGGCGCGGTTCTGTTCGCCGTCAGCGGCGCGGTCAGCTCGGGCGTTCAGCTCGCGCTGGCGGACACGCCCGGGAAGCTGGGGTTGCAGACCGCGCACGCGCTTAACCTGCTTACCAATTTCACGGCGGCGATCGCGGTCTCAGCCGGGGCATCGGCGCTCCTGATCGCGGGGAGTATTGCGATCCTGCGCGGCGCGCAGCTCCCTTCCTGGACCGGGTGGCTCGGTCTAGTGCTCGGCGTCGTGGCGCTCGTTCCGGTCGCGAATCTCGGGCTGATCCCGGCCGGAGTCTGGACGTTGGTGGTCAGTATCGTGCTGTTCGTCCGTGGGTCCGAGGTTCCCGTAACAGGCCAGCCCGGAGGGGCCCAGACGGTGGCCAGCGGGGCGCGCTGAACGGCGGCGACCCCGGCTGAACCGCGGTAGCTTTGCGGACACCGTGACTGGGATCTCGAAGCTGGTCGGACGTGTGCGTGATCTCGATCGTGCGCGGATCGACGCGTTCCTGGCGGCCCTGCTGGCTGCAGGCACCGAGCTTCAGGTGTGGCTCAGCCACTCGATCCACGATCGCCCGGCGACGGCGGTCGCCGGGCTGGTGCTGTGCGGCGCCGTCGCCGTTCGCAGACGGTGGCCGCTCGGCGCTGTGCTCGCCGGGTCCGGTGCGGTCTCGGTCGACGCGGCGCTCGGCGGCGCCCTGGTCGTCTCGGGACTGGCGGCGCTGCCGGCCGGCTTTTTGTGCTTTTACGGTGCCGGGGCGTTCCTGCCCGGACGGCGGTCGCGCATCGCCCTCGGCGCCGGGCTGGTCGTGCTGATGCCGCAGATCCTGCTGACGCCGCACGTCGTCTCGAACCTGTTTTTCGAGCCGACGATCCTCGTGTTCGCGCCGTGGCTGATCGGGCGCTGGCTGCGCGAGCACGCCGCACGAGCCCGCCGGTTCCGCGCACTGTCCGAGCAACTCGACGCCGAGCGCGAGCAGCACGTCAGTGGCGCGGTCGATCGCGAGCGGATCCGAATCGCGCAGGAGCTGCACGACGTGATCGGGCATTGCCTGTCAGTGATCGTGCTCCGGGCGGGGGGCGCGCGCGTGGTCGTCGAGGGGGAGCCTGAGCGCGCCCGCGAGGCGATGCGGGTGGTCGAACGGGCGGGTCGCGAGGCACTCGGAGAGATGCGTCATCTGCTCGGAGTTTTCGGCTCCGAGCGCATCGGCGAGGACCGCCACAGCCAGCCAGGGCTGGCGAGTATCGAGGATCTGGTCGCGCGGACCCGCGCGTCGGGGCTCGAGACCGAGCTTACGGTCAACGGCCGGCCGCGTGAGGTTCCCCCAGCCCTGGCGCTGTGCATCTACCGGATCGTCCAAGAGGGGCTGACCAACACGATCAAGCACGCCGGCCGGCACGGGCGACGGTACGGATGTCGTGGGACGAGAACCGCCTCGAGCTCGAGATCGCCGACGACGGGTGCGGTCCCGGCGGCCAGCGCAACGGGCGCGTCGGGCATGGACTCGTCGGGATGCGCGAGCGTGCCGCGCTTCACCAGGGATGGGTTCGGGCTGGCGCCGAGCGCGGCGGCGGCTACCGGGTCCAGGCGTCGTTGCCGTTGATCGCGCGGGATCTCGGATGACGACACTCTGGGTACGTGCGCAGCGGCCGCCGTGGCTCACGCCGGCGCGAATCGACCTGCTGATCGCGCTCGTCCTCCTGGTCGAGCTCGACCTTGAGTCTTGGCTAGACACGGTCGTGCCGGGACCGCACCGCCTGGGTGCGGCGCTCGCCTCCGCGCTGCTGGTCGCCCCCGTCGCCGTCCGCCGTCGCTGGCCGGGCGGGGCGCTGGTGACGTGCGCGGCGGTCGCAGGCGTGCTCCAGGGCCCGCCGTTCGCCAACGTGTTGAACCACACCACCGGGGAGATTCTTCCGTTGCTGCTACTCGCCTTCACCGCCGGCACGCGACTTGACCTCCGTCATGGGCTCGGCGCCGCAGCCGCCGCCGCCGCACTGATCGCCGGCGGAGCCGTGTGGTCGACGGCGGGGCCGCCGACGGGCTACAGCCTCGGCTCAGAGCTGGTCTCCGCGGTCGGACTTCCGCTGCTGTTCTGGGCGTTCGGCTGGATGTGGCACGAACGGAGTCGGCGGGCGACCGCCTTCGGAGCGCTCGCCGCCCGCCTCGAACATGAGCGCCGGCAGCAGGAGCGGACCGCCGTGTCCGAGGAGCGGATCAGGATCGGGCGCGAGCTGCACGACATCATCGCCCAGAACGTCAGCGCGATCATCATCCAGGCAGGCGGCGCCAGGCAGCTGATCAGCGCCGACCCAGCACGCGCGTCGGACGCGATCCTGGCGGTCGAGCGAACCGGCCGTGAAGCGCTCGCCGACCTGCGACGAGCGCTCGGGCTGTTGCGGGACGACGATGACCCGCGGGAGCTGGCCCCGCAGCCGGGACTCGCTCAGCTAGGGAACCTGCTGGAGGTGGCGCGCGGGCGCGGAGTCGATATCAACCTGCGCACGGCCGGTGAGCCAGGCGGGCTGACGACGGGGGTCGATTTGCTCGGCTACCGCGTGATCGAGGCGGCGCTGCTCGAAGCCACTGGGAACCGCGGGCTGACCGATTTGACGCTCGACTACGGCCGCTCACGGCTGACGATCGAGATCTGCGGTCAGGGCCCGGTCGACGGCCTCGACCAGCGACTGCTCGGAATCTCCGAGCGGATTGCGCTGTACGACGGGACACTCACGATCCGCCGCGCGAACGCCGAAGCCTTCGCGATCAGCGCACAACTACCACGCGAGGTGTCGGGAGAATGAGCATCGCGGTCGCGATCGCCGACGACCAGCCACTCGTCAGGGCCGGTCTGCGGATGATCATCGATGCCGCCCAGGACATGCGGGTCGTCGCCGAGGCGAGCGACGGACGCGAAGCGATCGACGCCGCCCGCCGCGCGCATCCGGACGTGATCCTGATGGACATCCGGATGCCGGTGCTCGACGGGATCGAGGCAACGAGGCAGATCACCGCGGGCTCGATTGCGACGCCGCGGATCGTGATCCTGACGACGTTCGATCTCGACGAGTACGTCTACGGAGCGCTCTGCGCGGGGGCGAGCGGTTTCCTGCTCAAGGACGTCGGCCCCGAGCAGCTCGTCGAGGGCATCCGCGCTGTCGCGGGCGGCGACTCACTGCTCGCGCCATCGGTCACGACCAGGTTGATCCAGACGGTCGTCGCGGCCAAGGACCACGCCCCGATCCCGGCGGCGCTCGACGAGCTCACGCGACGCGAGCTCGAGATCTTCAAACTCGTCGCCCGCGGGCTCTCGAACGCCGAGATCGCCAACGAGCTCGTCCTGTCGGGCGCGACGGTGAAGACGCATGTCACGCGCGTGCTGGGCAAGCTTGGGCTGCGCGATCGTGTCCAAGCCGTCGTGCTCGCGTACGAGACCGGCATCATCCAACCCGGCGCACCGCGCTAAGACCTCGCACGCTCGCGGACACACAGGCATCACTACCTGGGCTGTCGCACGTCACCCTCGGGCTATGACGCGAGCTTTGACCCGCAGGAGGCTGCTACATACACTTGCCAGCGTGCGGTCCGCTGTTCTCGATCTCGGGGCGCTGGCCGATTTGGCGGCGATCCTCCGCCCCGACCAGCTGATCCTAGAGCTCGAGCAGCTGCGCACCTACGAGTGCGACGGGCTGATGCGCCACCGCGTGATCCCCGCCGCCGTCGCGATCCCCGAATCCGCCGCCGAGGTCCAGGCTGTGGTGCGGGTCTGCAACGCCCACAAAATCCCGTTCGTCGCGCGCGGCGCGGGCACCGGCCTCTCGGGCGGCGCGATGCCGGTCGCCGAGGGGATCGTGATCTCACTCGCGCGCTTCACGAAGATCCTCGCGATCGACGCCGATCGCGGCGAGGTCACGGTTGAGCCGGGAGTCGCCAACCTCGACGTCACGAAAGCGGTCGCCTCGCACGGCTTCTACTACGCGCCCGACCCGTCCTCGCAGCAGGTCTGCACGATCGGCGGCAACACCGCCGAGAACTCGGGCGGCGCGCACTGCCTCAAGTACGGCTTCACCGTCAACCACATTCTCGCCGCGGAGATCGTCCTGCCGAGCGGCGAGCTGGTCGAGCTTTCCGTCTGGGACGAGGGCCCCGACCTGCTCGGTGCGTTCATCGGCTCGGAGGGTACTTTGGGGATCGCTACCCGACTCACACTCCGGATCCTCCGCGCGCCGGAAGCTGTCGTCACCTTGCTCGCCGGCTTCGCCGGGATGGAGGAGGCGGGCGCGGCGGTGTCCGACGTGATCGGCTGCGGGATCATCCCGGCGGCGATCGAGATGATGGACTCGATCACGATCGAGGCTGCGGAGGCCGCCGTCCAAGCGGGCTATCCGACGGGATGCGGCGCGGTGCTGATCGTCGAGTTCGACGGACCGCGCGCGCAAGTCGAGGACGACCTCGAGCGCGTGCTCGAGATCTGTGCCTTGCGCAAGGCGCGCGAGACACGCACCGCCGAGAGCGCCGCGGACCGCGCGCGGATTTGGCGCGGTCGCAAGGCCGCATTCGCGGCGATGGGGCGCGTCAGCCCCAACTACTATGTCCAGGATGGCGTCGTGCCGCGGACGCGGCTGCCCGAGGTGCTGCACGCGATCAACGAGTTGTCGGCCCGCGCCGGCCTGCGCGTCGGCAACGTCTTTCACGCCGGCGACGGCAACCTCCATCCGCTCGTCCTCTACGACGCGCGGATCGCCGGCCAGGCCGAGCGCGCCGAGGCGCTCGCGAACGAGATCCTCGTCGCCTGCGTCGACGCCGGGGGGTCGATCACCGGCGAGCACGGCGTTGGTGCCGACAAGGCCTGCGCGATGCCGCTGATGTTCAGCGAGCAGGACCTCGAGGCGATGGCGCGCCTGCGCTCGGCGTTCGACCCCGACGGTCTCGCGAACCCCGGCAAGATCTTTCCGACGCCGCGACTATGCGGCGAGGTACCGGGTCCTTACCGCGTTCACGCGATCGAGCAGGCTGGTCTCGGTGAGCGGCTCTAGCACCGCGGCGCCCCCGCGCCTGCTCGAGCACGAGCCGGGCGATCTGACCGCGATCGCTGAGGGCGGATTTCGGCTGTCAGCCCTGCAAGCCGCGCTGGCCGTGCACGGTCAGCGCCTGTCACTCGACCCGCCGGGCGATCCGACGCTCGGCGAGTGTCTACTCGAGAACCTGTCAGGTCCGCTACGCCACCGCTACGGGCGGATGCGCGACCTCGTGATCGGCGTCAGCGTGGTGTTGCCCGACGGCACGCGCGCGAGCTCCGGCGGCAAGGTCGTCAAGAATGTCGCCGGTTATGACCTCGGCAAGCTCTTCTGCGGCTCGCGCGGCCGCTTCGGCTCGGTCGAGCGGATCGCTGTCCGGCTGCACCCACTGCCGGCTGCTGCTCGAACAGTTGTCCTGGACGCTGCGCGTTGGCCCGAGCTGCATCGCTCCCAGGTAGTGCCGAGCGCGGTCGATCTGGTTGATGGCCACCTACACGTGCTGGTCGAGGGTTCGGAGCGTTCGGTTGCTGCCCAGATAGAGACAGTCGGCGGCGAGGAAGCGCGACCCGAACAGTGGGATGAGATCCGTGCGCTTCAAGCGACACTCCCGAGCTGCGCTCGCTGGGATGGTGAGGGCGCTCCGCTCGTGCGCCCCGGTCCGCGACTCGCGTATACGAACGAGCCGCGTGAGGAGACGTGGAGTCCGCTCGCCGAGCGCGTTGTGGAGGCGCTGTGCAAGAAGAGCTGATCGCCGACTGCGTCCACTGCGGCTTCTGCCTGCCGACCTGCCCGACGTACGACCTCTGGCGTGAGGAGATGGATTCGCCGCGCGGTCGGATCCTTCTGATGGCTGGTCTCAATGACGGGTCGATCGAGCTGAACGACACGGTCGTCGAGCACTTCGACCGCTGCCTCGGCTGCATGGCCTGCGTCAGTTCCTGCCCGTCGGGCGTGCGCTACGACAAGCTGATCGAGAGCACGCGGGCCTACGTTGAGGAGAACCACCAGCGAGGCGCGCTCGCCCGTCTGTTGCGCTCGGCCGTCTTCGCTGTCGTCCCCCACCGGCGCCGGCTGCGCGTGGCACTAGCGCTGCGGCGCCTTCCGGCTCCAGGCGCGCTCGGGCGACTGCGCACCCTCGCGCCACCCTGGTCATCGCCGGAATGGCCGCCGGAGCATCTCCCGGGCGAGGGCAAGCGCGTTGCGCTGCTCGCCGGCTGCGTCCAGAGTGTCGTGTTCGGCGACGTAAACGCTGCGACGGCACGCGTCCTGGCGGCCGACGGCTACGACGTTCACGTCCCCCGCCGCCAGGGATGCTGTGGTGCACTGCACGCCCATGCCGGGCGCCTCGAGGAGGGCATCGCACGCGCCCGCGAGCTGGAGCGTGAGCTCAGCGGCTATGACCACATCGTGACCAACGCCTCCGGCTGCGGCTCACATCTGAAGGATCACGGGATCGCTAACGCAGTTGACGTCTCGGAGCTCCTCGGCGAGCCGCAGGCCGAGCGCAAGCCGCTCGAACTTTCGGTCGCTTTTCAGGACTCGTGTCACATCCGCCACGCGCAACGCCTGATCGCGCCGCCGCGCGCGATGCTCGACGCCATCCCGGAGCTCGATCGGCGCGAGCCAGCCGCGCAGGAGATCTGCTGCGGCAGCGCCGGTATCTACAACCTCGTCCAGTCCGAGGCTGCGCAAGAGCTCGGTGACCGCAAGGCCCAGGCGATCCTCGACACCGGTGCCGAGGCGTTCGCGAGCGCCAATCCCGGCTGCCTCGTCCAGGTCAGCGCCGCGCTGCGCCGCGCTGGACGCCCGCTGCCCGCGTTTCACCCGATCGAGCTACTCGACGCCTCGATCCGGGGAGTTCCCAAAGAACATCTGCTCGAGGAGGCAAGGAGATGACGAATAGGGATGTATTGAGCGAACAGGGGGTCGAGCGGGGCGTGAGTGGCGACGGCGCATCGCTTCGTTGAGTTACAGCCGGCGGCGAGCGCCGCTACGTGTTGAGGCGGTCGGCGAGCGCGTCGAGTTGGGCGCGGAGCGTCGCAGGTAGCTGTTCGCCGAAGCGGGCGAAGTGCTCGCGTAGTGACGGCAGCTCGGAGCGCCACTCGGCGTAGTTGACTTGGAACAGCTCGGCGAGGTCCTCCGCTGGGATGTTGAGGCCGTTGGTGTTGAGTGCGCCGAAGGCCGGCACGTTGCCGATCGGGGTTGGGACGGCGTCGGCGGTACCTTCGCAGCGGCGGAAGATCCATTCGAGGACGCGGCTGTTCTCCCCGAAGCCTGGCCACAACGAATGGCCGTCGGCACTCTTGCGAAACCAGTTGACGTAGAAGAAGCGCGGTAGCTTGGCGGCGTCTTGCTCGTGTCCCAGCTTCAACCAATGGGCGAAGTAGTCGCCCATGTTGTAGCCGCAGAATGGCAGCATCGCGAATGGGTCGCGGCGCAGCGTGCCGACCACGCCGGTTGCGGCGGCCGTTGTCTCTGATGCCATCGTCGCGCCGAGGAACACGCCGTGCTCCCAGTCGAAAGCCTCCTGGATCAGCGGCACGACGGTCGATCGCCGCCCGCCGAGCAGGAATGCGTCGATCGGCACGCCCGCGGGGTCTTCCCACTCGGGAGCGATCGCCGGATCCTGGCTGGCGGCGACGGTGAAGCGCGCGTTGGGATGGGCCGCCGGCCGACGGGCGGCCGGTGTCCAATCGTTGCCGCGCCAGTCGACGGCGTGCGCGGGCGGTATCGGGGTCATGCCTTCCCACCAGATGTCACCGTCGTCGGTTGCGGCGCAGTTGGTGAACACGGTGTCGGTGTTGATCATCGCCATCGCGTTGCGATTCGTCGCGGCGCCGGTACCTGGGGCGATGCCGAAGAAGCCGGCTTCCGGGTTGATTGCGTAGAGGCGTCCGTCCGACCCGAAGCGCATCCAGGCGATGTCGTCGCCGATCGTCTCGACTGTCCAGCCGGGGATCGTCGGGATGACCATGGCGAGATTCGTCTTTCCGCACCCCGACGGGAACGCGCCCGCGAAGTACTTGACTGTGCCCTGCGGTGAGGTGACCTTGAGTAGCAGCATGTGCTCGGCGAGCCACCCCTCGTCGCGCGCCATCACTGACGCGATCCGCAAGGCGAAGCACTTCTTGCCGAGCAGCGCATTGCCGCCGTAGCCCGACCCGTAGGACCAGATCTCACGACTCTCGGGGAAGTGAACGATGTACTTGCTGTCTGTGTTGCACGGCCACGGCACGTCCTCCGCGCCGTCCTCGAGCGGCGCCCCTACCGAATGCAGGCACGGCACGAACGGGCCGTCGTCGCCGAGCACCTGGAGCGCTTCAAGCCCGACCCTCGTCATCACCATCATGCTCAGCGCGACGTAGGCTGAATCGGTGATCTCGACGCCGATCCGCGCCAGCGGCGATCCGAGCGGACCCATCGAAAAAGGTACGACGTACATCGTGCGCCCCCGCATCGATCCCGCGAACAGACCACTGAGCATCTCGCGCATCTCCACCGGATCGCGCCAATTGTTCGTCGGACCAGCATCCGCCTCGCGCTCGGAGCAGATGAACGTGCGGTCCTCGACACGCGCGACGTCGTCGGGATCCGAACGCGCGAGAAACGAACCGGGACGCTGCGGCACGGCCTCGAAGGTACCCGCGTCGACCAGCGTGTCAGACAGCCGGCGGCGATCCTCAGGCGAGTCGTTACACCACTGGACGCGCGCTGGCTGCGTCAACACCTCCACGGCCTCAACCCAGGACAGCAAGCGCCGGTTCGTCGTCGGTGCCGTCGTCTCGATCATCGTGGCGCCCGGAGCCGGTTCCGGTACTCGTGCGCCGGGCCAACGACGGCGAGAGGACACCATGAGCGGCGCCGTCGCGCTCCCCTTACCCGACGAGGTGCCATGTTTTACGCCAGTAGTTCGTAGGCGGGAACCGTCAGGAAGTCCACGAACTCCTCGCCGCCGGCGACTCGGTCGAAAATCTCCCGCGCCGTTTGGTAGCCGTCGCCGAGCTTGGCGACCTCTTCGTCGGTGATGCGGCTGACATCCTCGCGGGTGAAGTGGCCGTGGTGAAGCCACTGCCAGACTTGTGCACGCGAAATTTCGGACGTCGCCACGTCTTCCATGAGGTTGAAGATTGCGACGGCTCCGGCGCCGTCGAGCCAGGCGGCGATGTACTGGATCGCGACCGAGATGTTGTTGCGCAGACCATCGAGCGTGATCTCGCCGCCGGTTGCTGCCACGTTGAGTAGCGCTGCCGCGTCGGGCACGACATCCTCGCGCATGACGTCGAGTTGGTTCGGACGTTCGCCGAGCACGCGATCGAACACCTCGCGCGCGACGGGCACGAGATCGGGATGGGCGACCCAGGTGCCGTCGTAGCCTTGCGATGCCTCGCGCTCCTTGTCCTCGCGAACCCGCTCGAGCGCGACGGCGTTGACGGCAGCATCGCGACGCGAGGGGATGAACGCCGCCATGCCACCGATTGCGTGGGCCCCGCGACGGTGGCAGGTTGCGACCAGCAGCTCGGCGTAGGCGCGCATGAAGGGGACGCCCATCCCGACCGCCGCGCGGTCCGGCAGCACGAACTCGGGACGGTGGCCAAGCTTCTTGATCACGCTGAATAGGTAGTCCCAGCGGCCCGCGTTCAGCGCCGTCGCGTGCGGCCCCAGTTCGTAGAGGATCTCGTCCATCTCGAACGCCGCGAGGATCGTCTCGATGAGGACGGTCGCGCGGATCGTGCCGCGCGCGATCCCGAGCACGTCCTGGGCGCGCTCGAAGACATCGTTCCACAGGCGCGCTTCGAGATGTGACTCGAGTTTGGGCAGATAGAGGTAGGGGCCGCTGCCGATCGCCGCGAGCTGTTCGTGGTTGCGCAGCAGGTAGAGACCGAAATCGAACAGCGCTCCCGAGATCGGCTGCCCGTCGACCTCGAAGTGGCGCTCGAGCAGATGCCAGCCGCGTGGACGCACGAGCAGCGTCGCGACGCGGTCGTTCAGTGCGTAGACCTTCTCGGGAGTCTCGAGGCGGATCGTGCGCGAGATCGCCTCGGTGAGGTTGCGCTGACCCTCGATCATGTTCGCCCAGGTCGGCGAGTTGGAGTCCTCGAAGTCGGACATGAAACAGCTCGCCCCCGAGTTCAGCGCGTTGATCACCATCTTGCGGTCAGTCGGACCCGTGATCTCAACACGACGGTCGGCGAGATCCGGCGGCGCCGGCCGCACGCGCCAACCGCCCTGTTGCACCTGATGGGTTTGATACAGAAAGCCCGGGAGCAGGTCCTCGTCGCGTAGCCGGCCTGCTCGTCTCTGCCTGGCAGCGAGGACCTCCTTGCGCGCACCGTAGAACTCGCGCCCGAGGAGATGAAGGAACTCGACGGCTTCAGGCGTCAGCACATCGCCGCTTTTCACCGCCGTAGCTTGGGCTGTCGCTGCGGGCGTCACAGGCTCGGCGCGGTTTGCACCTGGAACTGCTGCTCCTCGGTCGATCCGCGGAGCGCGAGCGTGGAGGAGTCCCCTCCCGTGATTGTCTCGAGGACCTGGTCGAAGTAGCCGGAGCCGACCTCGCGCTGGTGGCGCGTTGCGGTGTAACCGTCTGCCTCGAGCGCGAACTCGCGCTCCTGGAGGTCGACGTAGGCTGTCATCGACCGGGTCGCGTAGTCGTGCGCGAGCTCGAACATCGACGCGTTCAGCGCGTGGAAGCCGGCGAGCGTGACGAACTGAAAGCGATACCCGAGCGTCGCGAGGTCGCGCTGGAAGCTCGCGATCTTGGCCTCCGAGAGGTGCTGGCGCCAGTTGAACGAGGGCGAGCAGTTGTAGGCGAGCAGCTTCCCCGGGAATGCGCTATGGATCGCGTGCGCGAACTGCTCGGCTTCCGCGGCATCGGGGGTTGCCGTCTCAAACCACAGCAGGTCGGCGTAGGGCGCGTAGTTGAGTCCGCGCGCGATCGCGGCATCAATCCCGTTCCTGACGCGGAAGAATCCTTCCGGCGTACGCTCGCCGCTGACAAAGGCGCGGTCGCCCTCGTCGATGTCGCTGGTCAGCAGCGTCGCCGAAAGCGCATCGGTCCGGGCGATCAGCAGCGTCGGCACGTCGAGCACATCGGCGGCGAGACGTGCCGCGACGAGTGTGCGCACGAACTGCGAGCTCGGCACGAGGACCTTGCCACCAAGATGGCCGCACTTCTTCTCGGAGGAGAGCTGGTCCTCGAAATGGACCGCTGCGGCGCCCGCGGCGATGAACGACTTCGTCAGCTCAAACGCGTTCAGCGGACCGCCGAACCCGGCCTCGGCGTCAGCAACGATCGGCACCAGCCACTCGATCGAGTCGTCCCCTTCGGCGTGGGCGATCTCGTCGGCACGCAGCAGCGCGTTGTTGATCCGCTTGACGAGCGCCGGCGCGCTGCTCGCCGGATAGAGACTCTGGTCCGGGTAGGTCTCACCGGCGAGATTCGCATCAGCCGCCACCTGCCAGCCGGACAGGTAGATCGCCTGTAGGCCGGCCTTGACCATCTGCACCGCCTGACCACCACTTAGTGCGCCAAGCGCGGCGACCCACTCGGACTCGGCGAGCAGTGCGCGTAGTTGTTCGGCTCCACGACGCGCGAGCGTGTGCTCGACCAGCACCGAACCGCGCAGACGCTCGACATCACTGTCGGAATACGGCCGTTCGATGGTCAGGTCCGGCGTCATCGCTCATCCTCCATTCGGATCCAAGAATTCCTATTTGGGATCCTAACGGCAGGCAACGCCCGTTGTCAATCCCCATGCTTTGGGGTTTTCTCTAACCCTGTCGCGCACGCTACCCCGATTATCGGATCCTATACCGGGGCTTCGGCGTGGTATCTTGTGATTGTGCCGACCCTCACTACAAAGGCCGATGAGGTCGCGAGGACGCTGGAGGACGAGATCGTGTCGGGCGCCGTAGCGCCCGGGCAGGTGCTGCGCCAAGAGGGCGTCTGCGCGCGCTTCGGCGTCAGCCGTACACCGGTTCGCGAGGCGCTGCAACGCCTCGAAGCGCTCGGCCTCGTCACAGCGCTCCCCAACCGCGGCGCGCGAGTCCGCTCGATCTCCTCAGCCGAGCTGCGCGAGGCTTTCATGATCCGCGCCGAGCTCGAGTCCCTGGCGACGGCGCAGGCCGCGCAGCGCATCACGGCTGAGCAGCTGGCGCGCCTCGACGCGGCGGAAGAGCGCTTCGCCGCGCTGACGCTCGAGGTACGCGCCCAGATGCGAAGCGGCGAGCCCAACACCTCCGAGCTAGTCGTCGGTTGGATGGCGGCCAACCACGCGTTCCACGACGTGATCTACGAAGCGGCCGCGCTGCCGCGGGTCGAGATGCTGGCCAAGAGCGCGCGCCGCACCTTCATCGGCGAGCACATCTGGAGCGCACGCGGCGAACTCGACGAGCTGTTCGCGCGCAACGACATGCAACACCGTGCAATCCGAGAAGCCTTAGCCGCACAAAGCCCCGACGGCGCGCGCACCCTCGCCCGCGAACACGTGCTCTCCTCAGGCAGGCTAATGGAGGCCGCCCTCGACCTTGCGGCCGCCAAAGCCCGGCCTCCAGACTGGCTGGCGACCCATCCACAGGACCACGTCTGGCAGACGGTCGGTGACTCGCAGGGCGCGGAACGCTAGGCCGGACACCTGCCTGAAGCGACGGACTATGGGTAGTCCTTCGCGACCTTGCTCGCGGCCGCCCCGTGGGGCGTGTGCAGGAACGGTCGTGCCATCGCGATCGCGAGCGTGCGCTCGTCGCGCTGGCGTTTGTGGCGCCATGTGACTGCGACCGTGATCAGGCGGTAGCCGTCCGTCGTCATCAGCTGCGGGTACTGCGGGAACCAGTCGGCCTCGAGCCCGAGGTTCATGATCGCCGACGGAGGGGCGTGATCGAGCTTCGGGAAGCCCTGTGCGTCCTCGTTCTCGGTTCGCAAGAGCCGAAAGTACGGGGACGGGCCGTTATCGACGTTCACGAGTGCCTCGACCGTCGTGCCGGAGGCCAGGTGCGCACGGAACATGCACTGGGGCATTCCGTTGTTCCCGACCGAGGCGGATTCGCGGATCGCCGTCGCCGACACGTGCAGGCGGGTCGCCATCGCGGTTCGCGCCGGAAGGGTGCAGGCGATCTCTGCCGGCATGAGCTTGGCGAGCGCATCCGCGTGCTTATGGGAGGAGCCGCCGCACGCGCTCAGCGAAACTGCGGCAATTATCGCCGCGATGGAAGAGATCGATCGCATCGCCGGTCAAAACATATGCGGTGGTGACGAACTCGCGCAGGGTCAATCTCCGCTGTTGACCTCGCGACCGGATTGGAATGCTCGTTTCGTGGCGCCTGGCGCCGACGCCCAAAGTCGCGTCCAGGCTTCTCGAACTCGGTCGCAGATGCTTCCCCGTGCGTTCGTCTGGTGGGACCGTGGTTCCCGGCGCCGCGGGGAGACGCCCGCGGCGCCGGGAACGCTTCGACGCTACGAGGTGGAGCCCGTGCGCCGTTCGTGGCTGTGGCGGCGCTCGAGCCAGTGCCCGCCGGCGTGATCGACGGCCACGGACCAGTGATATGGCCCGGATGCAGTACCACGCTTGGTACCCCGCCGGCGCGTCTCGCGATGCAGCAGCGTCTCGATCGCCGCCTTGCCGACTCCGTACTCGCCAAAGCCGGGTCGCGGCTCATCTTCGGTGACCGGCACGGGCGCGGCCGCGCCATGAACCCAGATGGTCCCGCAGTGCAACAGCAACGGACGCTGCGGCCTCAGCGCCTCAACTAACTGCTGCGCGGACTCGGGCTTGAAGCAAAGCATGTCGATGACAGCATCCGGCGCCAGCGCCGCGATCCGCTCGCCGAACACCCCGGCCTCGTCCTCGGGCTCCCGATCGACCGCCAGCCGATCGACCTCCCGCCACTCCGCGGCCGCGACGTAGGGGTCGCGCTCCCCCCGGCTGAGCGCCACGACCTCGTGTCCCGCCCGGACCAGGCGCGGAACCAGCTAGCTACCGACGTGGCCGGTGGCACCGATCACGACAATGCGGCTCATCGCGCGAGCTAGGTATGGCCAGGCCTGCCACGGCGCGCCAGGCACCCCGGCGCTACACGCCGTCTAAGATGGGCGGTCCGAGGGAACGTTGGAAGCGCATCTCAACAACCATCATCGAGACACGGTCGCAAAGATCTTCAGTCATCCGGCGAACCGGAACGTCGAATGGCGCCAAGTGCTGTCGCTGCTCGAGGCGATCGGGACCGTGACCGGCAAGCATGACGGCAAGCTCGAGGTCACCGTCGGTCCCGAGCGCGAGGTGTTCACTGCGCCCAAAGGCAAGGATGTCGATGTGCAAATGCTCGTTGACCTACGGCGGATGCTTGGTCAGGCCGGCTACGCCCCGGACGGTGCCCCAGCGATCCCCGATCTCCGCGTGCGCGACCATGGCGATGGCCAGTGGGGAGAGCCCACGTAGCGCCGTCCTCCGGAGGAAGCTGACACTCAGCTCCGATGCTGGCCACTTTTTCTCGAACGGTTATCTGAGTTCCGATCTGGACCATCGGGCGCGTCGCGAATCGCCGCCGGCAAAGCACCGACTCATGGGTCAGTCCTGCTTCTCGAATGTGCCAGATAGGCCTGGGTTTCCTCCTCGCTGCGGATGACACGCCGAATCGCCGCCCCGAGGCGGGCTTGCGAGTCTCAGGCGGCGAAGCGTTGCGCCGCGCGAGCTCGGGCCTTAGCCGCCTCGACCTCCCGGTCCTTCGGCGGTGCCACCGTCACCAGTGAGTCGAGCAGGCGCGCCGACGCCGCCGTGACCTCGTCCACGGCGCGCTCGAACGCGTCATGGTTGGCATGCGACGGGCGTTGGGAGCCGCTGATCTTGCGGACGTACTGGCGTGCCGCGGCGCGGACCTCATCGTCACTGGCCGGCGGCTCAAAGTTGTGGAGCGTTCGGATGTTTCGGCACATACGCCGATCGTAGCGGGATCACGGTCCAGGTCAAGGCGACGTACGATCCCGAGATCTTGTTCCGGCTAAGCCAGCACATCGAGCCGGCTGCGGCAGCTGCACGGTGAGGGCCGCCACACCCGCCGACACCACGACCAAGAAGGGCCTCGCGCCCCAGGCGCCTTGACAACTGAGGCCCCCTTCGTAGAGACAAGTACGCTGCGGCGGATGCGACTGTCGGCGTTGCACACATTCGCTTCCGATCCGCTGCTGGCGACGCCAGCGATCGCTGATGATCAGCGATCGCACCCTGTCGTTGCGGCGATCCTGGGCCGGCGCGACGAGCGTTCGCTACCGGGCGAGCGGCGCGACGGACGACGGATCGCGCTGGTGATCGAGGGTGGCGGTATGCGCGGGGTCGTGTCCGCCGGAATGGCTGCGGCGATCGAGCAGCTTGGGCTGCGCGACGCCTTCGATGAGGTCCACGGCGCCTCCGCTGGAGCATTCAACGCGACCTTTCTGCTTGCCCGGCAGGCGTCGTATCTGACCGCGCTGTACCAGCACGGCTTCGGCGATCCCGCGTTCGTCAGCGTGCGCAGCGCGATCCGCGGCGGTCCGCTTTTCGACCTCGACTACGTGATTGGCGAGGTGTGGCGGACGCAGCGCCCCCTATGCGTCGAGCGAATCACGAGCAGCGGAATCCACTTGCATTGCACCGCGACCGACGTCGAGCACGCCGCGATCGCCGACCTCACGGATCTCCGCGACGACGCAGAGATCCGCTGCGCGCTTCGTGCCTCGGCGCGCTTACCGTGGCTTGCCGGTCCACCCGTCAGCTTTCGCGGGCGTCGCTGGCTCGATGCGACGATCGCCGAGGCGATCCCGGTTCACGTCGCGCTGACCACCGCCACCGACCTGCTTGTTCTGCAGACGCGCCCGCACGGTGTCGGCCACACGCCACTGCCTGGTCTCGTGGGGCGGCTCACCGAGCGCTACGTTAAGCGGATCAATCCGGCACTCGTCGAACTTGTCCACACGCGCTCTGAGCGCTACGACGAGCTCAGCGATCGCGTTGCCGCGCTCGCGTCCGACACGTCGCAGACCCCCGCCGTCTGCGTGATCCGTCCGCCTGCCGGGTCACTGCTGATTGGCCAGATGGAGAACCGTCGCAACATGCTCGCGATCGCCGGCAGCGTCGGCTTGCGTACAGCCTGGAACGCTCTGACCGGCGAGGATCCCGAGCTGCTTGGCGTGCCGATCGCCCAGCCGCGAGCGAAGGACGCTGCGCTCGCGCAGCAGAACGCGTACGGGTAGCAAGTCACGAAGGGCGGCTAGCTGCGCGTAGCAATCTCTCGCGCAAGTACCGCGAAACTATGTAACTCTTGTCACGCGAGGGGTACAACTGCCGGTGCCGTCCGAGGGCCAACAAGGATCACTCAAGGACCGGGTCGCGGATGTGGCCCGCAACGCCCCCCAACGGGGACGGGGGCTACGCGATGCCGCTTCGCAGCTAGACATTGCGTGGGCCCGATCACGGCCGGCGCGATTCGCCCGCGAACGCTTCATGCAGCTGGTGCTCAACCCGGTGATGGACTTCTACGCTGCGCGGAGCGTGTCGGGCCGCGAGACCGTCGCGGCGCTCGAGCAGCAGCCGGTGATCCTCGTGTCCAACCACGCGAGCCACATGGACACGCCGGTGATTCTCTCTGCGCTACCGCGCAGGTTGCGAAAGCGCACCGCCGTGGTGGCGGCCGCCGACTACTTCTACCGCAACCGTTTCGTAGCGGCGGTTGTGTCGCTCGTCTTCAACACCGTGCCAATCGATCGCCTCAAACACGACGGCGAGCTGGCCAAGAACACCGAGCATCTCGATGCGTTGCTCGAGCAGGGCTGGAACCTCCTGCTCTATCCGGAGGGGACACGTTCGCGCAAGGGCGTACCCGGGAACATCAGGCGCGGCGCTGCGGTGCTCGCGGCGGCCCATAACCTCCCGATCATCCCGATCCGCCTGACCGGCACCGCTGAGGCGATGCCGCCCGGTCAGCGTTGGCCGCGACGGCTGCGCGGCCGGCTGCGCAGCCGTCGCCATCGGATCGAGGTCACGTTCGGCGAGGCAATTCCACCCAACCAGGACATTGCCCTCGTCGTCGATCAGGTGCAGAGCTTCTTTGCCAACGGCGACGGAGGCTCTTCGCTAACGGCGAAGTACCGCCGCCTGACGAGCAACCCGAAGGTCGCCAGCGCGTCGGAGGACTCCGGCGCGGCCGCCTAGACGAACTCTTCGTCGTCGTCGAGCGCGCGCCGCGGCGCTCGCGGCGATCGAAACCGACGATGCGACATCCGCTCGGGCGCTCGCGCTCGAGCTGATGTCGCATCGGCAGCTGAGCAGCCCCGCGGCGGCGGCGGTGGCCCCGGCGGTGAGTAGTCTCCAACCCATGGAGACGGGTACGCTCACCGCGTTGCGATCGTCCCGTGCTCTCGCGGTTGGTACAGGGGTGCGGATCGTCGTCTCGCCCGTGTTGATGGCGCTGCTGCTGAGCCGGGCCTACACGGCGGCCGCGATCGTCTTCGTGGTGGCGGCGGCGACCGACTGGTTCGACGGGCGTCTCGCCAGGCGCTGGGGCGTGAGCACGCGCTTCGGGGCGTTTCTCGACACGACCGCCGACAAGCTCCTCGTGGCGACCGCGCTGCTTGGCCTTGTCGCGGTGCACCGCGCATCTCCCTGGGTCGCGCTCGTCATCATCGTCCGCGAGCTGACGATCCTCGGTTTGCGGGTCGCTGTCGAGTCCACAGGTGTGCGCTTCGAGACCTCGATGCTGGGCCAGTGGAAGGCGATGCTCCAGTACATCGCGATCGCGCTCGCGGTGTTGCGGCCGGCCGTAATCATCGCTGGGGCCTACCTCGACCAGTGGGCGATGGGCGTAGCCGCGGTCGTCACCGCCGTCTCGGGAATCGAGTACCTCGTCCGGTCAAAGACGGCGCTCAAGACCTAGTGGCACGAATCTTCGTGACTGGGGCGACCGGCGTGATCGGGCGCGCGCTCGTCACCCGCTTGACCGAGCGCGGTGACGAGCTCGTGGCGCTGGCACGCTCCGACGAAGCCGCACGGGAGCTCACCGGGCGCGGCATCGAAGTCTGCCGCGGCGAGGTCGATGACGAGCAGGTGCTCGCCGCGGGAATGCGGGGCTGTGCCCTCGCGTTCAACGTTGCCGGCGTCAACACGCTGTGCGTCGAGGATCCAGGACCGATGTGGCGGGCAAACGTCGACGGCGCCGTCGCCGCCGTGCGGGCTGCGGCATCCGCAGGTGTGCCGCGGCTCGTGCACACCTCCTCGGCGGCGACGATCGGCGAGCCCCCCGGCGTCGTTGGCGACGAGTCGACGGTCCACCGCGGTTGGTACCTCTCGACCTACGAGCAGACCAAGACCGAGGGCGAGCGGTCGGCACTCCGCGTCGCCGCCGAGGTCGGCCAGGACCTCGTGCTCGTCAACCCCTCCTCGGTGCAGGGCCCCGGACGCGCAGGCGGCACCGGACGCTTTCTTCTCGCCTTCCTCGATGGGCGTCTGCGCGTGTTCGTCAAGACATGGGTGAGCATGGTGGACATCCGCGACGCGGTCGAGGGGCACCTGCTCGCGGCGGAGCGCGGTCAGGCTGGCGAGCGCTACCTGCTCAGCGGCATCCGCCTCTCGATCACCGACGCGCTCGTGCTTGCCGCCGACGTCGCCGGCGTGAAGCGCAGCCCGCACCTGCTGCCGCGCCCGCTCGCGGTTGCTGCCGGCACGACTGTCGAGCAGGCGTTCCGGCTCGCACATCGCAAGCCGCCCGTCTGTCGCGAGATGGTCCGAACGCTGCTGCACGGCCACCGCTACGACGGCTCGCGCGCCGAGCGTGAGCTCGGCCTGCACTACACTCCGGCGCGCGAAACCGTCCGGCGAACGGTTGAATGGGCGCGAGCCGAAGGCCTGCTGCGCAACATCTGAACACGCGGTGAGGTCCTCGCGAGCCCCTCACTGGCGCTTCTGCCGTTTATTCGCGCTGAGTAGATTTAAGAACGTGTGGCCGACCCATAGGGCCCGCCACACCTTTATCCTGAGATAGAAAAAAGA
>Ga0302325_10000578_pt1 | contig 101048 bp, 87 predicted proteins | sample Palsa_T0_2_FD_201948 | JGI IMG/M metagenome (GOLD analysis project Ga0302325, IMG submission 201948) | Peat permafrost microbial communities from Stordalen Mire near Abisko, Sweden - Palsa_T0_2 | ecosystem: Environmental > Terrestrial > Soil > Palsa > Peat permafrost | place: Sweden: Abisko...
CGCCAGTGGTCGGCGGGATTCCTGCCGAGCCGCTTCCAGGGCGTGCAGTTCCAGAGCAAGGGCGTGCCGGTCCACTACGTCGGCAACCCGGACGGCGTGTGCCAGAGCACCCAGCGCCAGGTGATCGACGAGATCGCACGGCTCAATGGCTTCCACGAGGAGCAAACCCTCGACCCCGAGGTGCAGACCCGCATCGCGCAGTACGAGCTCGCGTTCAAGATGCAGACCAGCGTGCCCGACCTCACGGACCTGAGAAACGAGCCCCAGTCGATCCGGGACATGTACGGCGTGAAGGAGATCGGGGACGGGTCGTTCGCCTCGAACTGCCTCGTCGCGCGGCGGCTGGCCGAGCGCGGCGTGCGCTTCATCCAGCTCTATCACCGGGGCTGGGACCAGCACAGCAACCTGGACAACGACATCCAGGACGTCTGCAAGCGCGTCGACCAGCCGACGGCCGCCCTCGTGAAGGACCTGAAGCAGCGCGGCATGCTCGACGACACGCTCATCCTATGGGGCGGGGAGTTCGGCCGCACCCCCATGGGACAGGGCTCTGGGCGCGACCACCACATCAACGCCTTCTCCGTCTGGATGGCCGGCGGCGGGATCCGCGGCGGGCTGACGTGGGGCTCGACGGACGAACTCGGCTACCGCTACGTGGAGGACGGCCAGGAGATGCACGTCCACGACCTGCACGCCAACATGCTCGCGGCCTTCGGGATTGACCACGAGAAGCTCATCTACCGGTTCCAGGGCCGCGATTTCCGGCTGACGGACGTGCACGGCAAGGTCTCGAAGGGGATCTTCGCGTAGGTCGGGCGCCAAACCGTGAAAGAGCTAGGAGCATTCCTCGGCCATTTTCACCCGGTCCTGGTGCACCTTCCGATCGGGATCCTCCTGCTGCTGGGGGTCCTCGAGGCGGCCGGCCTGCTCTCGCGACTGCCGCGCCTCTCGTGGCTTCCGGCGCTCACGGAGCGCCAGCGGACGCTCATCCTTGCGCTCGGCGCCGCGGCGGCCGCCCTGGCCGCCTACCTCGGCTGGCTGCTCGCCCACGGCGGCGACTATGATCTGGCCCTCGTCGGGAGGCACCAGACGCTCGGGATCGCCGCGGCCGCGGCCGCGGTCCTCCTCCTCGTCGTGCACCGCCGGCGGTGGCTCTACGGCCCGCTCCTGTGCGCGTCCCTCGTACTCCTGGCCGTGGCGGCGCACGCCGGGGCGAAGATCACGCACGGGAGCGACTACCTGACGGCCCACATGCCCGGGTCCGTCGCCCGGATGCTCGGGATAGACATCGCGCCCCCGCCCAAGCCGCGGACCGTCACCCTTGAGAGCGCCATCGCCTACGCGAACGTGGTGCAGCCGATACTTCAGGAGCGGTGCGTGAGCTGCCACGGGCCCGCGAAGAGCAACGGCGGCCTTCGCGTCGACACCTGGGACCTCCTGGCGAAGGGCGGGAAGCACGGCCTGGTGCTCAAGCCGGGCACGTCGTCCCAAAGCGCCCTTGTCAGGCGGATCGACCTCCCCGTCGAGGAGAAGGAGCACATGCCCCCTCGGGGAAAGCCGCAGCTTTCGGATGACGACCTTACGCTCCTGGAATGGTGGGTGGCGGCCGGGGCGCCCCGCGACAGGCTCGTCGCGACCCTGGACCTGCCCTCCTCCGTGCAGGTGATCCTGGACGGGCGGCTCGCAGGGGCCGCTGCCGAGGCGCCCCCCGGCCGCGCCGCGACGCTCGCCGCCGCGGTGCTGATCGCCGGGAGGCTCGGCATCCTCGTCAGGCCGCTCTCCCCGGACGGCCCGTGGATCGACGTCAACGCGCGGGCGGCCGGCAGGGGCTTCGGGGACAGGGAGCTGGCGCAGCTGGCCCCGATCGCCCCCGCCGTGGAGTGGCTGGACCTAGGGGAGACGTCGGTCACCGACTCCGGCCTCGCCGCGCTCGGGTCCATGCGCAGGCTCCAGCGCCTACACCTCGACGAGCTGAAGATCACCGACGGCGGCCTCGCCCGGCTGACGCAGCTGAGGCAGCTCGAGTACCTCAACCTCCGGGGGACCTTGGTCACCGACGGGGGTATCCCCCAGCTGCGCGCGCTCCCGCGCCTGCGCTCGCTCTACGTCTGGCAGACCGCCGTCACCCCCGCCGCCGTCAAGGCGCTCGGCGATGCCCTGATTGACAAGAGGAGGATCGCACGTTGGAAGGAGGACGAGCTCGAGCTCGAGCGCAGGGTCCAGGAGGAGCGCTTCGAGGGCAACACCGGCGAGGCGCTCCTGCACGTGGAACTCAATCCCCTCACCCATTCCGCCGAAACCAAGCCGACAGACCCACCCAAGCTACCCCCATGAAAACGCTCACCCGAAGGTCCTTCCTCGCGCGCTGCGCCGCGCTCGCCGCTGCGTCAACCCTGCCCTCCTTCAACATCCGCGCCTCCGACAAGTCCGGCTCGGGAAGCCTCGTCGTCGGCTCGGGCGAGCACACCTACGAGTGCGTCCACGACTGGCTCCTCCCCCCCGAGGGCCTCGTCTGGGGCGACACCCATGGCCTCTGCCAGGACGCCGCGGGCAACATCTACGTCGCGCACACCGTCAACAAGTCGAGCATGCGGGGCGAGGCCATCGTCGTCTACGACGCCGGAGGGAAGTTCGTCCGCGCCTTCGGCGAGGAGTTTCGCGGCGGCGCGCACGGGCTCGTTCTTAGGCGCGAGGGGAGCGCCGAGAACCTCTGGCACTGCGACATCAACCGCTGCAAGGTCGTGAAGACGACGCTCGCCGGCGAGGTCCTGTGGCAGCACGGCTACCCCCGGGAGGATCCGTCCTACTCCGCGGCCCCGATCAACTTCGTGCCCACGAACATTGCCTTCGCCCCGAACGGGGATTTCTACGTCGGCGACGGCTACGGATCGAGCCACATGCTCAAGTTCGACGCGTCCGGCACCTTCCTGGGCGAGATCGGCCGCCCCGGCCACGGCGACGGCGAATTCGACACGCCCCACGGCCAGTGGGTCGACACCCGCGGACCCGACCCCGTGCTCGTGGTCGCCGACCGCGGCAACCGCCGGATCCAGGTCTTCACCCTGGACGGCACCCACATCCGCACGGTGAAGGACGAGGCGCACATGAGGATGCCGTGCTACTTCCACGTGCGCGGCGACCTCATGGTCTGCCCCGACCTCGACAGCCAGGTGTGCCTCCTCGACCGCACCTACGGTGTGGTCGCGCAGCTCGGCGACGGGCAGGCGATCAACGGCAAGGTGGGCTCCCGGCGCGACCAGTCCCGCGCCGACTTCACGCCGGGCAAGTTCATCACGCCGCACGCGGCCATCTTCCTGGCGAGCGGGGACATCCTGGTCGCGGAGTGGCTGCCCATCGGCCGCCTGACGCTTCTGCGGAAGGTATAGCCCCGGCCGGGACGTTCCCGGCTCTGCCAGCCGCGCCTATTCCGCGGCAAGGCTGGCTCCGGCCGCAGCCAGGGCGGCGATGCCGCGGCCGGGCGCGGGCCTCAGGTCAGGCCGACTTTGACCCGGTCATGAAGCCGGCCAGGCCGACAATGGAGGCGGCGATGCCGCCGACCAGGAGCCAGCCGGTCTTGTCGGTCGGATTGCCGGTGAACATGCGCGAGAAGCTTGAGGCGACCGAGTTCGAGGCGTTGATGCCGTAGACAATGAGGACGATCCCCCCGATGAGGAGGACGAGTGAGATGGCTTTGTTCATGGGTGTTCTTTTCCTTAGGGGCCCGCGCCCCGCTGCATTCGGGCGTTGCCCGGGTGTTTACAATGAGTGCGGCCGGCATAGGCCGGCCGCACCGCTAGATGGGATCCGGGCCGGCTTCGGCCCGATGTTTCCTGGTCTTGCTCAGCCCTTGACCGTCATGTCATTGACGACCGACTTCACGCCGCGCGTGTCTTGCGCGAGCTTGGTGACGAGCGACTTCTCCGCATCGGAGTCCGCAACGCCCGAGATGTTGACGACCGCGTTCTCGGTGACGACCTTGGTCGAGAGGGCGCTTGTCGAGCGGTGGCTCAGCAGCGCGTACTTGACCTGGCTGGTGATCGAGGCGTCATCCATGTCCTCGCCGATCGTTGTGGAGCCGGGCTCCGGGGTCACGACGACGAGCTCGTTCCTGACCGCCTTAACGTTGTCGATGTCCTTCGCGTAGGCCTCGGTGAGGTCCTTCTGGGCGCGGTTCTGGACCGTGCCGGTAAGTGTGACGACGCCGTCCCTGACCGCGACCTTGGTGGAGGTGGCGCTCACGTTGGCCTTGACCAGCAGCTCGCCGCGGATCTTGAGGGCGATCCACTCGTCTGAGTGCTCCGGGTAGTCGGCCTTGACGACGACCTGGTTGTCGACGCTGACGACGCCGGGGAGGTTCTCCACCGTGTCCTCGGCGAGCGCCCTGTCGTCCTTGTCCTGGACCGTGCCGGTCAGGGTCACGACGCCGTCGTTGGATTTGACCGTCACCTGGTCGGCGAGGACCGTGCGGTAGTTGTAGGAGGCCTTGGCGGCATCCTCGATCTTGCGATCGGTGGATGACGAGGCGAATAGCGCGACCGGCATGGTCGCGGCGAGGAGGAACGCAATTCGTAGGCGTGTGTTCATTTTATTTGTTATTTGGGGGTGAAGTGACCCCGGCCGGTAACGCCGTACGGGAGCCCAGGTCCAAAATTGATGTGTCAGAATGCGAATCCCGCTGCCCTGCGGCCGCCGGCGGCGGTTCTCTCGCACTCGCTCCAGGCTAATGTATCTGCGTGGGGTTTCGCCTGCGACATGGGGAGAACATACAGGAGGCCGGCCCCCCCCGCCATGGGGTGTTCAGAGGTGGCATTTCACCCCATTTCGGGGCGCCGGCTTCCGGAGTAGTCTCCACACCGCAATGGTCGCTTCCAACTCCCAGCTAGGCTCACCTTCCAAGATCGCGCGCAGGGGGCAGAGTCCCACCGCCCGCTCCGCACTCTCCCGGCAGGAGGCGGAATATGACACCAAGCTGGTGTCCCGCTTCAACGCTGGCGACGAGGACGCCTTCGTCGAGATCGTCACGCGCTACCGCACCAAGATGTTCTCGATAGCCCTCTGCCACCTGCGCAACCACGCCGACGCGGAGGAGATCACCCAAGATACCTTCATCCGCGCCCACAGGGGCTTGGCCCGGTTCCGGGGCGATTCCTCCCTCGCCACGTGGTTGCACCGCATCGCCTTCAACCTGTCGCGCAACCGCTGCAAGTACTACTACTGCCGGCGCCGCCACGCGATGCTGTCCCTCGACTGCGCCTTCAGCGACGACAACCAGGCGACCTTCTCAGACCTCATCGCCAGCGACGCGCCCAGCCCCTTCCGCGAGGCCGCGGCCGGCGAGTTCTCCGAGCTCGTCTCACGGTGCATGGAGAGGCTCGGCGCCCGCCAGCGCGAGATCCTCATGCTGAGGAATGGCATGAACCAGTCCTACGGCGAGATCGCCGGCGCGCTCAGGATCAGCATCGGCACGGTCAAGAGCCGCATCGGGCGCGCCCGTGAGAAGCTCCGCGAGCTCCTTTCCGAGGCGTACCCCGAGCTGCCGGCTGACGCCTCGCCCTTCGACTGGTTTGAGCCGATCCGCTCGGCCGGACGCGTCGAGGTCGCCTGCGCCTGAGGGCGCCTCCCCCCGGGACCCGGGTTCCGGGTTCCGGATGGGCGGCGGGCGGGGCCCGCTCAGACGATCGTGACCTGGACGCTGCTCTCGATTATCCCCTGCGCTATCGCATAGCGCGTCAGGCCGGCGGTGTCGTGGATGTTCAGCTTGTCCATCAGGTGCTGGCGGTGCTTTTCCACAGTCTTGATGCTGATGCCGAGCCCGGCCGCGACCTGCTTGTTGGCGTGGCCCTCGGCAACGAGCTGGATGACCTCGAGCTCGCGCGACGTCATTCCCGTGGCCTTCTTTATCATCAGGCCGCCGGCCTTGTCCGGCTTCTGGTAGTGCTCGCGCACCCGCTTTGAGACCTGCGGGCTGTAGAACGCGTGCCCGGCCATCACCTCGTGGATGGCCGTGGCCAGGATCTGGGCCGAGGTCTGCTTGATGAGGAAGCCGGCGGCGCCGACCGCGATGACCCTGTCGATGTAGGCGTCGTCGCTGTGCGCGGACAGGATCAGCACCTTCATGCCCGGGTGCTTGGCCAGGATCTGGCGCGTGGCCTCGAGGCCGTTCAGGAGCGGCATGGCGATGTCCATGACCACGACGTCGGGACGCAGCGAGGTCGCCATTTCCACGGCCTCGCGGCCGTCGTGCGCCTCGCCGACAACCTGGATTGCGGTGTCGGAGGAAAGAAGGGCGCGAAGGCCCTCGCGGACGATCGTGTGGTCGTCGGCCAGGAGGGTCTTGATGGGTTTCGTAGTGGGGTGATTCATTTGTTTTTGAAAGGTAGCATTGCGGAGACCGTTGTGCCGACGCCCGGAAGCGAAACCACGCGGAACGTGCCGCCGACCATCTCGACCCGCTCGCGCATGCCGATGAGCCCGAGGCGCTTGTTCCTGCGCGAGTCGAGCACGTGGGCCACGTTGAACGACACCCCGTTGTCCTTTATCTCCATGAGCACAGCCTCGGGAAGTTCCTCGATCGTCACGCTCACGCTGCTCGCCTTCGCGTGCTCGGCGATGTTGACGAGCGCCGCCTGGGCCACCCGGTAGAGCACGGTCCGCTTGTCGTTGCTCAGCCTCTCGATCCCGGCGAAGGTCGAGAATCCGACCTGCAGCCCGGTCCGCGCGGTGAACGACTTCATGTAGGCGTGGAGTGCGGGGATGAGGCCGAGGTCGTCCAGGAGGGTCGGGCGGAGGTCTCGGGCGAAACGGTGGACGATGTCCACCGACTTCTCTACAAGCCTCTGCGTGTAGCTGATGTGCCTCGTAAAGCTCTTCTTGCTCACGCCGGACTCGATCTTGAGCGACGCGAGCTGGACGTTTATCCCCGTGAGCGTCTGGACAATCTCGTCGTGGAGCTCGCGGCTGATCTCCTTGCGTTCGGCCTCCTGCGCCGACAGCACCTGGTGCGAAAGGTGGCGCAGGCGAATCTGCATCTGCCGGGCCTCCCTGAGGAGGACGCCGTGGTTCTTCTCGCTCAAACGAAGCGACTCCTCCGCCTTCTTGCGCTGGACCATCTCCGCCTTCAGGCTCTTGTTGGAGGCCAGGAGCTCGGCCGTGCGCTCGCGAAGCGACTCATTTGAGTCCTTCAGCTCCGTGAATTTCTCCTGAATTGCGCTGTGCGTCCGTTCGATCGGGCGCGCAACCTCGAGGAAGAATTCGCCCGCGCGCTTCGCGGCCCTGACTCGGGAGGCCTCGTTGCCGTTGGGAGACATGAGATCGAGGAGCGCATACCCGTGGATGTTGGCGATGTCGAGCGTCTCCAGTCCCTCCTTGACGGCATGCTTTCCCAGAACTTCGGCCCGGCGCGTGGACGCACGCGACGGCCCGCGCAGCCGTTTTCGCAATTCCGCGCTGTACCGGCGCGAGATGTTGACGATTTCCTTCTTCAAGAATGGTTTGAGATCTATGTGTGGGATGCGCGCCGTTTTTCAACGCCATGCTCGGCGACCCTTTGTTTGCACACAGGGGCACAAAACCTGTGCAATTACACTCTCACGAATGCCTTTTTTAGTCGATGGGGTATTGACCCACCTTTGGGTGTCCGCAGCATGGGCGTAAATGCATGTGAACACCTCATTTCGAGTTGCCGCGCCGCCTGCTAGGGTTGGCGCGCACGGCGGCGAGATGCCGTCCGGCGAACCCACCCAAACACATTGAACCTGATCCCGACACTGTCCGGCTCCCGCCTGAGAACCTACAACGCGATCTTCCAGCACCCGGTCTCGCACAACCTCGAATGGCGCCATGTCCGGGAGCTCTTCAACCAGATCGCCGAGGTCGTCGAGCAGCCGAATGGCAACCTTAAGGTGACGCGCAACGGGCAATCCATCGTCCTGCAGACACCCAAGACCAAGGATGTCGCGGACGTCGAGGAGCTCATGGCCCTCCGGCATTTCATCCAGCGGTCGGAGAAGCCGCTGGCTGAGGCCCCGGCTGGCGAGTCCCACTGGCTCGTCGTCATAAACCACCACGAGGCACGGATCTACAGCTCCGAGATGCTCGGCACCGTCCCCGAGAGGATCATGCCGCACCAGCCGACCGACTTCTTCCGCCACGCGCACAACTCGAAGGACTTCGCCAGGGGCAAGGAAAAGCCTGATCCCAACAGCTTCTTCGGTCCCGTGGCGGCGGCCCTCAAGGGCCCCGGCAAGATCTTGGTCTTCGGCACGGGCAAGGGCACGAGCAGCGAGATGGAGCAGTTCGTCGCCTGGCTCGGCGAGCACCATCAGGATATCGCCGCGCGCGTGGTCGGATCGCTCGTGGTCGACGAGCACCACCTGAGCGAGGCGCAGCTCCTGTCAAAGGCCCGCGAGTTCTACTCGGCGGCGCACGTCGCCTAGACGCCCCTTCCCTCGCTGAACCCGTACTCCCTGTAGTGGCGTTCCCCCGAGGGGAACAGCTTCGCCTCGACGGCCTCGCGCACGTCGGGATGGCGCCTCAGGTAGGTCTCCTCGGGAAACGGGCACTTCGGCCCGAACGATGCAGGGTCGGCGACGACGGGCTGCGGAAGCCGCCGCATCCAGTAGCCCCCGTGCATGGGGACGATGTCCATGCCCCTCGCGACGCAGTCGGTCTCGCCAAAGTAGTGGCAGACAAGGGAGCTCCTTGTCCGGTGGTGATCCGCGATCGGCCTGCCCCCGTGCACGAGGTCGGAATGCCAGATGAACACGTCCCCCTTCCTGGCGATGAAGGCCCTCTCCTTCAGGCCGCGGAGCCGGATCTGGACGTCGATGTAGTCGTACCAGTCCGCGCTCTCCTCGCGGGTCGCGTGGTGCGTGCCGTCGTTGAACGTGTAGAGGGGGATCCTGTGGCTGCCCGGGTAGTAGACGAGGGGGCCGGCGTCCGGGTGGACGTCCTCGAGCGCGATCCAGGTGGCGATCAGCGAATGGGGCGTCCGTGGCGTCATGTACAGGGAGTCTATGTGCTTCGGCTGCGAGCTGCCCTTCTCAAAATTGAGGCTGTTGCACAGGACGGCGGGCTCGCCGAGCAGGTCCGCCAGGACCGAGGTGAGCTCGGGGTCCATGGCGAGTCCGCGGACCTCGGCGCTCATGAGGTAGAGGTCGTTGAACTTGAAATTCCTCGTCTGGGGGTTGGCGGCCTGCGCCCAGAACGTGCGCAGTCCGGTATGGAGGCTGTCGACGACGATCTCGTTCGGCCTCTCGGCGAGCAGCCTTCGGACCGCCTGGGCGGCCCGGTCGACCTGCTGGGGCGTGAAGTGGCCCTCGAGCGCCGCAAACCCGTCCCGCTCGAACTGGACCCGGCTGACGCCGGCCCCCGTGTCGCTGATCTGGTGAGTTGCTAGGTTCACGCCCTGCATGACAACCGACGCCGCCGGAGCCGCTATTCGCGGGCTCAGAATCCGGCGGACCCGGGCTACTTGACCACCGGAAGGTTGATGTCCCCGTGGGAGATTATGCCGAAGCCGTAGAGGAGCCAGAGGACCACCGCGATCACCACGACGGCATTGAGGATCGACTTGATGGTCGACTGCATGGGAATCAGGTTGATCAGCCAGAGGAGCACGCCGATGACGATCAGGGTGAGCACTACGTTTACGATGGGCATGGGGGTTCTTCTATTTCGGGTTTGATGGGTTGTCTCGGCGGCGAATATAACCTCGCTCCGGCGGCCGGGGTATGGGGTCTTTCCCGACGGGCAGCGCGTGCGACTTCGGGGCGCCGCCGGTGTCCATTGGGGGATCGGCGCCGTCGCCGAAAATACCATGAATCAAGACCTTGAACGCATCCAGAAACACCATGGCGGTCCCGGCGCGGAGGCCGGAACGCCGCCGGGCCCAAGATGGAAGCGCATGCACCACAGCCCGTTCTTCTGGGTCGCCGCCTTCTTCATCCTCCTGGCCATGGCCATCTTCGTCATGACCGACGGCTTCCTGATCAGGCCGCGCGGCTAGGCCCAGGCGCCCGCGGGCACCCACCCCTAGGCGGTTCTCCTGGCGACGGCTAGATCTGCGAATACGCCGCCGGCACGAGGAAGCGGCTCGTGATCTTCTGCACCGTGTCCGCGTACTGCGGGTCGGCCTTCAGCGCCACCCACACGGGATGCGCCAGGAACCGGTTCCAGTTCTTCTTGTGGGTCTCCATGTCCGGGCTGCAGAGCATGTAGGTGAGATGGGGAAGGTCGCGCCCCAAGAGCGCCTCCCCGTAGAACACGGGCGAGAGGTCTACCTCCTGCATGACACCAATCTCGCCGGCGTTGAACATGTCCACCTTCTTGAGGGCCTTCAGCTCGCTGAAGCTCTCGTAGGTGCGCATCTCGAAGATCCGCGGCTTCCCCCCGCGGGCCAGCGTAGGAACGGCCAGCTTCGGGAGGCCGGAGAACGGAAGGAGGAGCCAGCTGTCGATGCGGTCGAACGCGGGCTGCTCCTTTGTCGGCGACGAAAGGTAGTCCGCGCCCGCCGCCTGGACGGCGGGATCGACGTTGATCGTGGCGTCGATGCTCCCTACGGACGCAAGCGAGGGATGGGGTATCAGCACCCAGACGGCCGGCCCGTCCTTGGCATCGGGCTCGGTGAAGACGCCGACGGCCTCGACGCCCCGCGCGTTGAGGGCAGGGATGAAGGCCTTCTCAAGGTACGAGTCGAGGAGCGCGTGCGAGGCGCCCGCCCTGAGGCGGTAGGCGCGGAGCTCGAAGTACTGGCCGCTGGCTCCCGGGGCGCCGGCGGCCCTGGCGGAGGAGGGCATGGCGGCCAGTGCTGCCGTGGCGGAGGCTGCGAGGGATGTTTTCAAGAAGTCGCGTCGGTTCAGGTCATTCATGGGGTTTGGGAGAGGCTCAATGATCAGGAAAAAGCGCCCGCAGTCCAGCCTCCGAAGCCTCGGCGACGCCGCGCTCGGTGACGAGGCCGGTGACCAGCCGGGAGGGCGTCACGTCGAAGGCGGGGTTCGCGGCCGCGCTGCCCTCGGGCGTGAGCGCCACCGTCGCGACGCTCCCGTCGGGAAGCCTGCCCGAGAGGTGGGTCACCTCGCGGGCCGACCGGCTCTCGATGGGGATCTCGCGGACGCCGTCGCGCACGCGCCAGTCGATGGAAGGCGACGGGACGGCGGCGTAGAACGGCACGCCGTTGTCGCGCGCCGCAAGGGCCTTCAGGTAGGTCCCGATCTTGTTGCACACGTCGCCCGTGGCCGTCGTCCGGTCCGTGCCGACGATGACCATGTCCACCTGGCCGTGCTGCATGAGGTGGCCGCCCGCGTTGTCCGAGATCACCGTGTGCGGGACGCCGTGGTTCAGCAGCTCCCACGCGGTCAGGCTCGCCCCCTGGTTGCGCGGGCGCGTCTCGTCGACCCACACGTGGACGGAAATGCCGGCGTCGTGGGCCGCGTAGATCGGGGCCGTTGCCGTGCCCACGTCGACCGTCGCGAGCCAGCCCGCGTTGCAATGGGTGAGGATGTTCACGGGGGCCGCAGCCGCCCTGCGCGCGGCGAGCGCGCGGACGATGGGGAGCCCCGCGGCTCCTATTGCTCGGTTTATGGCGACATCCTCCTCGCAGATCTCGGCGGCGCGCCGCAGGGCCGCGGCGGCGCGCTCCGCCGGCGGGAGTGGCGCGAGCCATGCCGTCATCCGGTCTATCGCCCACCGAAGGTTGACCGCCGTGGGACGCGTGGCCAGGAGGGTCCTGCCGGCGCCTGCAAGCGATGCGCCCGAGGAGTCGGCCCTGAGGGCGAGCCAAAGGCCGTAGGCGGCGGTCGCCCCGATGAGGGGCGCGCCGCGGACCAGCATCGAGCGGATGGCGTGCGCCGCGTCGTCGAGCGTCCCCAGCCGGGCCACGGCAAAGTCGTGGGGCAGGCGCGTCTGGTCGATGATCTCGACCGAGGCGCCGTCGGCGCCAGGCCAGATCGTGCGGCGGGGGACGCCGTTCACCTTCATATCACCCTCTCGTTTCCGCCGTCGACCGGGACCTGCGCGCCCGTCGTCTTCGCGAACAACGGTCCGCAGAGCTCCGCGGCGACCTCAGCAACGTCCCGGCTCGCGACCTCGACCCCGAGCACGTTCCTCGTCCTGTAGGCCTCGACGCTGATGCCGTAGGCGCGCGCGCGCGATTCAAGGACCTGCGGCGTCCAGAGCGCGGTGTCGAAGACCATGTTCGGGTGAACGGAGTTGACCCGGATGCCGTCGGCGCCCCACTCGAGCGCCGCGACGCGGGCCAGCTGGTTCACCGCGGCCTTGGAGGCCGAGTAGGCGGCGGCTCCCGGCCCCGGCGCCGGGACGTTCTTGGAGCCGATGACCACGACGCGCCCTCCCCTGGGCGCGACCTTGAGGAGGGGGTGGCACTCGCGCATCATGACGAAGCTCGCGTCCAGGTTGACCGACATGACCCTGCGCCACGTCCCGGTGCCCAGTTCCCCGATCCCCCTGCCCTCCGGGAAAATCCCGGCGTTCAGGACGAGCATGTCGAGCCCGCCGAAGGCGTCGACGGCCCCGTCGAGTGCCGCGGCCACTTCGGATTCGCTCGTGAGGTCGCACGCTATCCCCCGGAAGTCCGGCCGCTCATGCATCCGGGAAACCTCGGGGTTGACGTCCAGGCCGGCCACGGCCGCTCCCCGGCGCAGGAGGGCCTCGACGCAGGCCTTGCCGATGCCCGAGGCGGCCCCTGTCACGAGCGCGACCTCGCCCGCGAAGGCCGGGGCCGGGCCGCCCCCGCGCAGCTTCGCCTGCTCCAGGTCCCAGTACTCGACCTCAAAGATGTCCTGCGCAGGCAGCGCCCTCCACCCGCCGAGCGCGGCCGACCGGGCGATGATGTCCATCGTGTGCCGGTAGATCTCGCCGGCGATCGCCGCGTCCCGGGCCGTGCGCCCGGCGGCGACCATTCCCCATTCGGGGTCCAGGATCACGCGCGGCGCCGGATCAAGCATCGCCGGCCTCGGGGTCACCCGGCCCGCGCACGCGTTGAAATAGGACTCGTAGGCCGAGCGGAACGCCGCCAGGTCGCGCCCGAGCATGGGCAGGCGCTTCGTACGGATGACGTGGTCGGGGGTCGCCGGGCCCTGCTGGGAAACGTCCGCCAGGTCCGGCCTCCGCGCGAAGCCCAGGCTCCGCTCGTCGCGGCTCGAGGCCAGGATGGCCGGGGCCCCGATCGCAGACGAGAGGTCGCGCCGGAAGGCCGCGAGCGCGGCGCGCGCCGGCCTGGTCGGGGCCTCGGCCCGCGGCCAACCGATCGTCCACGCCCCGCGCCTCTCGAGGTATTCCTCGGCCAGCGTGACGAGCTCGACCATCCTCCCGTAGGACTCCTCCGCCGTCTCCCCGAAGCTCACCAGGCCGTGGCTCATCAGCACGACCCCGATCGCCCCCGGGGACATCGCCGCCGGCAGCTGCACCGCGCAGGCCCGGGCCAGCCTGAAGCCCGGCATCACGTAGGGGACGACGGCCGCGCGCCCGCCGTAGATCTCACGGACGCGGCCCTCGCCGCCAGGCGTGTTCGAGACCGCGATGAGCGCGTCGGCGTGGGTGTGGTCCACGAACCTTGCCGGAATTATCGCGTGGAGGATCGCCTCCACGGAGGGCGCGGGAGCCGACGGCTCGGTCATGCAGCCCTTGAGCTCGGCTGCCATGCGCAGGTCCGTGAGGGCGTCGAGCCCGGCGAGGCGCAGCAGGTGGCCCATGCGGCACGGCGAAAAGCCGGCCGCCTCGATCGCTGCCAGGTCCCAGCCGCTCCCCTTGATGTGAAGGATCGCCTCCTCCTCGCCGAAGATGTTCCTTTCCAATGTCTTGACGGAGGTGTTGCCGCCGCCGTGGAGGACGAGGCAGGGGTCCCTTCCGAGGAGCCTTGAGCTGTAGACCCTCTGGCCCATGTCGCCGGGGAACCGCGCCGCTTCCGATTTCTGCCAGAGGTTCTTCAAGAATGGATTTTCCGGTTCGAGTCCGCTCGCGGCGTCACCCGCAAAGAGGTGCCTTCGCGGCATGGAGGAGTCAAGAGCCCCAACCTTGCAGATCGGCGCAGTCCCCGCCATCCTTGGATCGGGTAGTCCCCGCGCGCTTATGACCATGCAATACCGCCAGCTCGGCAAATCAGGACTCAAAGTGGGCGCCCTGTCCTTCGGGGCTTGGGTCACCTTCGGCAAGCAGATCGGCGACCCGGTCGCCAGGAAGCTCCTTCACGCGGCCTACGACGCCGGGGTCAACTTCTTCGACAACGCGGAGTCCTACGCGGACGGGCAGGCCGAGGTGGTGATGGGGGCCATCCTGAAGAAGGCCGGATGGCGCCGGAGCAGCTACATGGTCTCGAGCAAGGTCTTCTTCGGGGCGGTGGGCGACCGGCCGAACGAGGAGGGCCTGTCCCGCAAGCACGTGGTAGAGGCCTGCCACGACGCGCTCGGGCGCCTGCAGGTCGACTACCTCGACCTCTACTACTGCCACCGGCCGGACCCGTCGGTCCCGGTCGAGGAGACCTGCCGGGCCATGCACGACCTGATCACGCAGGGGAAGGTCCTCTACTGGGGCACGAGCGAATGGAGCGCCGCCCAGATCGAGGCGGCCCACGCGGTATGCGACCGGCTGAACCTGCACCACCCCGTGGTGGAGCAGCCCCAGTACAACCTCTTCCACCGGGCGCGCGTCGAGAAGGAATACGCGCCTCTCTACCGGAGCCCCGGCCTCGGGACGACGATCTGGTCGCCCCTCTCGTCCGGCCTCCTGACGGGAAAGTACAACAAGGGCGTGCCCAAGGGCGCCCGGCTCGACGTGGCCGGGCTGGAGTGGCTGCGCACCGAGGTGCTGAAGCGGCCGGGGATCGAGAAGATCCTGGCCGCGATCCCGAAGCTGGCCGCGATCGCCAAGGGCCTCGGCACCAGCCTGCCCTGCCTCAGCATCGCCTGGTGCCTGAAGAACCCGAACGTCAGCACCGTGATCCTCGGGGCATCCAAGGTCGAGCAGCTGAGCGAGAACCTGGGCGCACTGGACGTCGTCGCGGGATTGACGCCGCAGGTCATGAAGGACCTGGACTCGATCACGGCGCCCCTGGCCGACTAGCGTCGGGCCCCCGCCTTCCCCGATGAAGAGGGCCACGGCATTCCTCGCCTGCAGCCTCCTGCTTTCCGGCTGCGTGAACCCGAAGGTCAGGAGGATGGAGATCGACAGGGCCGAGGTGCAGGCGCGCCTGCACCGCTACGAGGGGCTCATGCTCGCGATGGACGTCGCGGGGATCGCGGCCATGTTCGCGCCCGACGGCGAGATGGTGAACCCGAAGCGGCCCCCGGTGCACGGACGGGAGGCCATCGTGAAGTTCCTCGGCGAGTACTCGGACTTCAAGGTGCTCGCGAACGCCGACACGGCGACGAGCACGCTGATCGACGGCGACACCGCGGAACAGCTCGGGACCTACAGCCAGAAGGTCCGCTCGCCGGAGGGAAAGCTGTTCGAGACCTCGGGCAGGCTCGAGATCGAGTGGGTGCGGGGAGCAGAGGGCGAGTGGCTCATCCTCCAGCTGGCCACCTTTCCGGCGGACTAGGGATCCCGCGGGCGGACGCCCGACCAAGGCCCCCGGTTACCTCCCTGGGCGACATTTCCGCGCAATTATTCGCGGGCCGCGCGCAACCCCGCGGTGGGCCGGGGGCGTCTCATGCTCCAGTCACACAGACCGGAACCCAGAATATCACACCATGAAAAATGAACCTCTCTTCAAGTTTGTCGCGATCGCCGGTTTGGCCGGAGTCGTCCTCTCCTTTGCCGGCGCAGCCCCCGCCGGCGCTGCCGGCCCCACCGGCAGGGAGGTCACGCGCACCGGGACCTACACCACGAGCCGGGGCGGCTCGGGCACCGCATCCTCCGTGACCACGCGCTCCCGGGGCGTTGTGAACAGGCAGGGCAGCTGGACCAACGCCGCGGGTGGCACAGGGAAATGGCAGTCGCAGGCCACCTGGGACAAGTCCACGGCGACCGCGTCCATGACCGGATCCGCGACGAGGCCGGACGGGGCCAAGACCTCGTGGCAGGCCACGGCGACGCGCACCGCCCCAGGCGTGTTGACCGAGAAGGGCACGATCACGACCCCCGGCGGCAGGCAGGAAACCTTCACCGCGACCAGGACAAGGCTCGCCCCGGGAAGCTGGGAGAAGCAGGAGGTGATCACGACCGCGGACGGAAAGACCATCAAGCGCACCGTCGACACCCTGGTCGCCAACGGCAAGGTCACGCGCAGCGTCACGATCACCCTTCCCGGCGGCGCCACCGTCACGAGAAACGCATCGTTCACGCAAGGCGTCTCTCCACTGCCGTCGCCCTCCCCGACCTCCTGAGCGGGCCGGGATTTCGATCCGGGCCGCGTCCGCCCCCCGGGCGGCGCGGCCTTTCCATGGCGCCGCGGACGCGGGGGGAATTGTGTCGGATATGTTACATTTGTGACGGCCGGCGCCTATAGGCTCGAAACTTTGGCCGCCACGACCCTCACTTGCCGGCGTCAGGCAGGCTTCAACCCCCATCCCCAATATGCCGTCCTTCTTAGACAGGGAGCGGACCGTCGCGGCGCCAGGATTCAGCCGCTGGCTCGTGCCCCCGGCGGCCATCGCCGTCCAGATGTGCGTCGGTGAGATCTACGGCTTCAGCGTCTTCAACATCCCGCTCACGCGGGCCGTCGGAATCACCAAGTCGGTCCCCGGCCAGGACTGGAGCGTCCCGCACGTGGTCCTTGCCACGTATTCCCTGGGCCTCGTCATCCTGGGGCTCTCCGCCGCCATTTTCGGCAAGTGGGTGGAGCGCGTGGGCCCGCGCAGGACGATGTTCACGAGCTCCTGCTGCTTCTGCGGCGGGCTATTCGTGGCCAGCCTCGGCGTCCACATCCACAACCTGGCGGTCGTGGCGCTGGGATACGGCGTCATCGGCGGTATCGGCCTCGGGCTGGGCTACATCGCGCCCGTCTCGACCCTCGTAAAGTGGTTTCCCGACAGGCCCGGCATGGCGACCGGGCTCGCGATCATGGGGTTCGGCAGCGGCGCCCTCGTGGGCGCGCCCTTCGGCGTCGAGCTGATGAACCACTTCAAGACCGCCGCGTCGGTGGGCGTGGAGGAGACCTTCCTCGTGATGGCCGCCTGCTATTTCGTGATGATAAACTTCGGGGCCTGGATCGTCCGCGTGCCCGCCCCCGGCTGGAAGCCCGAAGGCTTCGTGGCGCCGACGCGGGCCGGCAGGCTCATCACGACGGCGCAGGTGGCCGCCGACGAGGCGATCAAGACCCCCCAGTTCTACCTGCTCTGGGGCGTCCTCTGCTGCAACGTGACGGCCGGGATCGGCATCCTCGCGCAGGCGTCGCCCATGTGCCAGGACATGTTCGGCGTGACGCCGGTCGTGGCGGGCGGCTTCGTCGGCCTGCTGAGCATCTGCAACACGCTCGGGCGCTTCCTTTGGTCGTCGGCGTCGGACTTCACGGGGCGCAAGGCGATCTATGTCGTCTACTTCCTCCTCGGGTGCGCGCTCTACTGCATGATCCCCTTCAGCCAGAGGGTCGGCAGCGTGGCGCTCTTTGTCGCGGTCACCTGCGTCATCATCTCGATGTACGGGGCCGGATTCGCGACCATCCCCGCCTACCTTCGCGACCTCTTCGGGACCGTGCAGGTCGGCGCCATCCACGGCCGCATCATCACGGCCTGGTCCATGGCCGCGATCCTCGGGCCGCAGCTGGTGACCTATCTCTCGAGCTACCAGAAGGCCCACGGGGTGCCCAAGGGCGAGGCCTACAACACGACCGTCTACATCATGGCCGGCATCCTCCTCGTGGGGCTGGCGTGCAACCTCCTGGTGCGGCCGGTGGATCCCAGGCACCACCTTAGGGAGGCCTGAAGCCATGAAGAAAACACCCCCGATCCTGGTTCTCCTCGCCTTCCTGGTCGTCGCCCTCCCGCTCGGATGGGGACTCTACCGGAGCGTCAAGAATTCGATGCCGCTCTTCACGGCGGGCGCGGCCCCCGCCGCCGCGCCGGCCGCGCCGGCCAAGTAGCCACGCGGATCCCTACAGGATCCTGAACTCCAGGCCCTCGAGCTCGCTCATGTCGAACGGGGCGCTTTCCAGGACCTCCTGGAGCTTCGCGAGCGCGGCCCGCATGTCCGCCGCCTGGAAAACCGCGGCGCCGTCGTCGCTGTCGTGGACCTGGACCGCCCACGGGCCCGGCGTGGCCTCGGTGCCTGCCTGGAGCACCGAGCCAAACAGGTAGTTGCCCGGGATCCCCGGGTGCGGGCCTGCGCCGGGCACGAGGAAGAGCGAGTGCGTGAGCTCATGGGCCGCGTGCGCCTTCTCGGCCCCCGCATGCTTCCTGTGCAGGACCGGGCGGCCCGCCACCTTCGCCCTGAAACCCTCCGCCCTTCCCCGCAGCGCTGCGGGCAGCGAGCGGACGTACCGGTCGAAGATGCTGAAATTGTCCTCGAGGGCCGCAGCGCCGATCGCGCCGGCGACCAGGTCCGGCAGGTTTGCCGCGTGGAAGCTCGGGAGCCCCGCGAGCTTGCGCGCGGTGACGTGCCCGTCCCTGTGGTCCGCGTCGGCGTAGACCTTGTGCGCGGCGTAGAGGCGCTTCACGGCGTCCTGGTAGGACGGCGTGCTCGGCACGGCCCCCACGGGGCTGTGCTCGATCATCTCGAGAACGGTGCTGTCAAAGTGGGCGTTGGGGTCCTGGCTCACGGGGCGACCCCGATGCCTAGACGACCCGGGCCGCCAACACGAACCAATCTTGTTGCGCGGGCCCCTTTTTCGCGCAATTTCTGGAAGCCACTTGAATCTCGCCATGGCAAGGATCAGGCAAACCTTCTCGGCGGTCGCTTTCGTGATCTGCGCCAGCTGCTCCCTGGCGGCGACGCCCTCGAAGCAGGACGCGCTGCAGGCGATCTCCGTCCTGGAGAAGGGCCTCCTTGGCCCCAAGGCGACCGAGGCGGCGAAGACGGTCGTAGTCTACGCGCAGCTGAGCGACGACGTGCTGGTCGACATCGGGCCCGAGCAGATCCCGTGGGCGAGCGAGGACTGGGGCCTGGACAGGGAGCGCGAGGTCGCGCTCCACTCGCTCCTTGTCGCGGCCTTTGTCGCCGGCGACGTCAAGCCGCAGATCAAGAACGAGAAGGCCGAGGACGACACCTACTCGGGCTGGATCTTCGCGATCGAGGCGTACCGCCGGCTGAAGGCGAGGGACGACTTCCGGAGCCCGTCCCTCGAGGCGCTTTCTAGGATGAAGTCCGAGGGCAAGCTCCTGCAGCACGCAAAGGATGTGCAGAGCGACGGCCAGCAGGGCCAGCAGGACGACCAGCAGAAGCCGCTGGCTTAGGCGGCCGGCCGGAAGCTCCGCCACTTCTCCAGGGGCAGGTTCGCCAGGGCGATCAGGGCCAGCTGGAGCGCGATGAACGCGCTCAGCCACCAGAACGCCGCCTCGGTGAACCCGTAGCTGTGGAGCCCGATGCCGAGCATGTTCGTGCCGAACCAGCTCCAGCTGGTCACGATGTTGCCGAAGATCGCGAGGCAGATCAGGCCGCGCTGCCTCACGAGCCCGCCCCAGCGGGCGTGAAGGATGAGCGCGTTCCAGATGACGATGATGAGGGCGCCGTTCTCCTTCGGGTCCCACCCCCAGAAGCGGCCCCACGACTGGTCCGCCCAGATGCCCCCGAGGGCCGTGCCGACGAAGCTGAAGAGGGTCGCGAAGCAGACGATGCCGTAGACCATGCGCGCGAGGGAGTCCGCCGTCGCCTTGTCGAGCGTCCGCGTGAACACCCCGCGCAGGACGTAGATCACGGCCAGCATGCCCGCGAGGAACGTGGAGGCGTAGCCCGTGGTCACGACCACGACGTGCGTGGCCAGCCAGAAATTCGAGTCGAGGACGGCGCGCATCATCTCCATCGTGTCGCCGGCGAGGGCCAGGTGGTGGGCGATGAGTAGAGTCGCGAACCCGATCATGCCGGCCGCCGCGCTCCCGATGGCGTTCTTGTACACGGCCTCGAGGACGAGGCAGAGCGCCACCGAGCCCCAGCCGATGAAGAGGGCCGACGAGTACAGGTTGGTCACCGGGGGCCGGCCCTCGAGCCACATGCGGGTGGCGATGCCGAGCGTCGCCACCGACCACGCGAGGGCGACGAGCCCCCACGCCGAGATCCTCGCCGGCTCCGGCCACCTGAGCCACGAGAGCGCGGCGAAAAGGAAGGCCGCCAGGTAGATCATCATGCACGCGTAGAACGGCTCCACGGCGTTGAAGAGCGTCTCGATCCGGGTCTTCTCCACCTGCTTCGGGAAGCGCTTGTCGAGGCTTGAGCCGTAGAGCTCGACGATGTGCGAGAAGCTCTCGGCCTGGTCCTTGCGCCACGCGTAGGCCATCCCGGCGTACGCCAGGACCGCCGGGTTGACCTCGCCCTTGCCGAAGGTCTCCAGGAGCGCGTGCCCCGCGTTGTGCCACGCGTTGGGATCCGTCTCGTCCCCGTCGGGCGGTATCGCCAGGAGGTCGGTGCTCTCCGCCATGCCCACGAACTTCTGGCCCTCGTCGATGATGGCCGCGGCCTTGGCCTCGTCGTGGGGCTTTCCGGCCTCCTTCGCGCGCACGGCCTCGATGCCGTCGACAAGGTTCCCCTGGAGGCTAAGGAGCTCCCCGAGGAAGTCGGTGCTGCCGTCCGGCTGGACCGAGCGCCTTATCCTGAGGTAATGGGACAGGTTGCCGTAGAGCTGGACGACGGCCGACTGGAAGCGGGTCCTCGCCTGGGCCAGGACGGGCTCGGCGAGCTTCTCCTGGGCCTCGATCTGCGCCAGGTAGGGCGCGATCTCGTTGAACGACATCCTGCGCCGGCTGCTCGGGACGATCCCAATGAGCGCCCCTATCTGCTTCGCGGTGCTGTCGTAGTGGATCTTGAGGTTCTCGTCGTTCTTGCCGATCAGGGAGAGCAGGTCGGTGTTGTCGACGACGAAGACCCGGTAGTCGTCCGCCTTCTCGGGGACGAACATGACGTCGAGGAGCCACTCGTCGGGCGTCAGCTCGCTCCCGTCCGGCAGCTCCACGCGCTGGCGGCCCTGGATCACGAGGAGCGTGCTCCGCGCCACGGAATCGAGCGGCTTGATCCTGCCGTCCGAGAGCACGGGCAGGCGCCCGAAGGCCGTGACCGCCGCCGGCTGGGCGTTCGGCTGGGGAAACAGCCCCTGGAAGACGCAGACGGCCGCGATCAGCACCACGAAGACGGGCATCCTGCGCGTCATGCGCGCCTCCTCTTGGCAAAGGCCGCCAGGTGTATCAGGAATTGTATGACAAGGCCGAGCGCGATCGCGGCGCAGGAGATGTAGGGGATGAGCCAGCTCGGGTTGCGGACGACCTCGAGGACCGTGGTCTTGTCGGTCTCGGGGTCGAAGCTGGCCTGGTAGTAGGTGAGGCCCGCGTACCGCAGCGGGTTGTTCATGTAGATCAGGACCTCGCGGCCCGGCCCGCCCTCGGGCGGGTTGATCCGGATCTTGCTCGAGAAATTCCGGTCGATGCTGGTCCCGGGAAAGATGTCGTGGCTGAACTTCTCGAGCGTGATCGAGAAGGGCTGGTAGTGCCTGACCGGCCGCAGGAATATCTTGAAGCTGCGCCCCGCGTAGTCGAAGCCCTGGGGATTGCCGAGGAGCGGCGAGACGACCCAAGTCCCGAGGGAGCCGTCGGGGCCCACGATCTCGACGTACGCGGAAGGGAAGTTGTGTCCCTCCTCCGTGTAGTCCACCTCCATGGGCGTGACGGCGACCATGGGGCCCATGCCAGAGGTAGCAGGCGAGGCCGGGGCCCCCGGGGCCTGCGAGCGCATCTGGACCTGGGCGTTCGGGAAATAGCCCTTCGGCACGACGCGGAACGGGAGCTTCGGGCTCTGGACCACGGTCCCCTTGGCGAGCATCGACTCGGGGATGGCCACGACGTCGTCAAAGTTCGGGTCGGTCGCGTCGATGATCGCCAGCTCGCTCAGCCGGTTGCTCTCCGAGTAGTTCTTGGTCTGGCCCTCGTCCAGGCGCATCGAGAAGTCCTGCTGCACGATGCCCGAGATGAGCTCGCCGACGAGGAGGAGGATGAGGCCCGCGTGCGCGATCCATATCCCGGTCTTGCGCCAGCCCAGCTTGAACCGGTAGATGTGGGCGGACAGGAGGTTTACGAGGAGGAGCCCGCCGATCAGGTAGCCGCCCGGGTAGATCGGCAGCCGCAGGTCGCCGACCTTCGCGGTGACGAAGAGGGAGTGGAAGAACTTCTGCTGGACGGCCCAGACGCCGAGGTGCACCTGGTCGAGCGTCGCCCAGAACACGAGGACGATCGACAGCGCGAGTAGGACGACCGTCAGCCTGAGGGAGACGAAGACGCCGCGGAGCTGCCTGAAGTATTCGCTCATCGCTCAGGGCGCGCGCACCGTGCGCAGGAACTCGATGAACGCCGGCTTCGCGGCCTTCACCGACGGGTCGGGCCCCGCCAGCTTGAAGAACCAGGTCGACCCTCCCACGGGGACGATGGCGCCGATGATCCCCTTGCCGCCGGGATCGCCCCTGGGCGCGATCTCGACGATCGTGAACTTGAGGCCGTTGGCCTCGACCCGGGTCACGGCGCCATCGAGCTCGTTGGGTCCCAGGGGCGGCTGCGCCAGCTGGCTCCGCCAGCGGTTCACGTTCGCCAGCTCGCCGCCGGCCTCCCCTGGGAAGGCCGTGATCGAGAGGTCCGACTCGCCGGCGTCGCCCGGCACGGAAAAGGTGGCCTTCCTGAACTGGGCGGCGGGCTTCGAGACCCATTGCGCCGGCGCCTGCCAGACAAGGGTCGTGTCCGCCGTCGGGACAGCGGTGTCCGCCATGGCTGCGCCTGGCGCCGTGGGCGCTCCCACTTCGGCCTGCGCGCCCGGCTCGGGCGCGGCGGCTGCCGGCGGCGCGGGTTCCGCCTCCTTGGGGACCCGGTAGGTGGCCACCTTCTCCTCGCCGCAGCCCGACGCGAGCAGGGCAGCCGCTGCTACGGCGAGTAGGGACGTGCGCGGTGGCATGGAACCGGCACTTTCCCCCCTCCCCCTTTAAAACTCAATACCCTTCCGCAAAAGGGCGTGAAGCCGGGCGAATCACACCCATTAGCTCTTGAGCGGCAGGCGCATGCCGCCCCGGGGCTACTCCGAGCGCAGCGGGAGCTTCCCGTCGGCGAATTCCGCCTCGAGGCGCTGGCCCGGTCCGACCCCGGCCCGCCGCGTGACGGGCTTCCCCTTGTCATTGCGGATGATCGCGAACCCCCTGTTGAGGACGGAAACGGGGCTCGCCCCCTGGAGCCTCTTGAAGAGCGAGAGGAGCCTGTGCGACTCGATCTGCACGCGGGTCTCCGGCGAGGCCCTCTCGAGCCGAGCGGCGGCCCCCGCGAGGGCGTGCCGGCGGAGCTGGACCGACGCGCGCAGGGCCGAGCCCAGGCGGTTCGACATGTCGTCCAGCCTCAGGTGGCCCCGCTCGACGAGGGACGAGGGCGAGAGCAGCCTAAGGCGCGAGCGCGCGTGGGCCACGCGCTCGGTTGCCCGGCTCATGGCCTCCGCGAGTGCCGAGGATGCCGCGCGCCCCGCGGCCTCGGTCCTCTCGGCGAAGCGGACGAACTCGCTCGAGATGAGCTCGGCGGCCGCGCTCGGCGTCTCGGCGCGCAGATCGGCCGCAAAGTCGCACAGCGTGAAGTCGATCTCGTGGCCCACGGCGGAGATCGTCGGCACCGCGCAGCCCGCCACCGCGCGCACGAGCGGCTCCTCGTTGAACGCCCAGAGATCCTCTATGCTCCCGCCCCCGCGCCCGATGACGATAAGGTCGAAGATCCCGAGCTCCCCGGCGACGCGCAGCATCTCGATCATCTCGGCGGCCGCGCCCTCGCCCTGGACCTTCGAGGGCAGCACGACGACCCTCCCCCTCCAGCCGCGCCTGATCAGGATGCGCATGAAGTCCTGGACGGCGGCGCCCGTCGGCGACGTGACGAAGCCCACGGTCCCCGGCATTTGCGGGATCGGCTTCTTGCGCGCCGCGTCGAAGAGCCCCTCCTCCGACAACCGGCGCTTGAGGGCCTCGTACTCCCTCTGGAGCGCCCCCACCCCGTCGTCGACGAGGGTCTTGACGACGAGCTGGTACTGCCCCCGGGGCTCGTAGACGCCGACCTCGCCGAAGGCCACGACTTGCAGCCCGTCCCTGGGCTTAACGGACTGGCGCGCGGCCTGCGCGCGGAACATGACGGCGGAGAGCTGCGCCCCGGCGTCCTTGAGCGAGAAATAGACGTGCCCGCTCGGCTGGACGCGCAGGTTGGAGATCTCCCCCCTCACCCAGCAGGGCGCGATTCCCCCCTCGAGAAGCGCCTTCACCCGCCGCGTGAATTCAGTGACGGTCAGCGGCCGGGCATCGGGGCCGGCGCCCCCGAGTTCAATCGACGCGGGCTGCATAGCGCTTGCGGATCGCCTTGACCACGACCGTGGCGACCACGATCACGCCCATCCCGTACACGGCCATCTTGAAGTTGCCGTTGAATATCCCCTTCCCGAGCACGATGGCCCCGACAGCCCAGGGAAGGATGCAGATCCACGAGACGACCATGTAGATCCGGAACGGCACCTCGGCCAGGCCGAGGAGGTACCCCTGCATGAAGAACGGCGGGCCCGGCGTAAGGCGGATGGCGATGGCCACCGAGAGGGCGTTCTCCTTCGTGACCCTTGGGATCTTGTAGTCGTAGCGCCCCGCGATCCTGGAGAGGAGCGGCCGCAGGGCGTAGCGGGCGAGCCAGTAGGTGAGCGCCAGGTTGACGGCGATCGCGAACATGGTCGCGGCGATCACGCCGCCAAGCGTCATCATGGGGGCGAAGACCTCGCCAGCGGTTATGGTGAAGACGGTCAGCGGCGCCCCGAACGCAGGCAGGATGGCGCAGCCGGCGAAGAACGCCCACGGGCCGACGCTTCGGATGATCCCGATCCCCTGCTCCTCCGCGGCCCTGAAATTCACGCCCCGCAGGAGGAAGTAGGCGGCCACGGCCCCCGCGGCGGCCGCGATCGCTAGCGGCACGATCGGCAACTTCCTCTTCGCGCGGGGTTCGTCGGACGCCATGGGGCCAGCCTGCCCGTCCCCTCGTCGGACCGTCAAGAACTCGCAGATGGGCCGGACCTTGTATCGGCTCGCATGGCGGCTCGCGGTGCGTTGTCATTGCCCGAGGTGTCAAGCGCCCCCAACAAGGAAGTGTCTCCCGCACCCGTTCCGACCCGGCGGGCGATCCTTGTCGGGCTCCCGGCCCTGGTCGCGCTGGCCTACGCGCTCGGGCACCTGAACTGGTACCTTGGGACGCCGCTCGGCCGCGTGCCCGTGCTCGACGAGCGCGAGAACATGGACCTGGCCGAGGCGATCTTCGGGGGGACCCTCCCGGCGGAGCCCTTCTACAGGGCCCCGGGATACGCCCTCCTCCTCGCCGGGTTCAGGCTGGCGGGGGTGTCCGCGGGCGGCCTGTTCCCGGCGGCCCTGCTTTTCGGCGCGGTGCTCCACGGAATCGGGGCGGCCCTTGCCGCCTCCCTGGCGTGGCGCTGGTTCGGGGGGAGCTCCGCGCTGGCCGCCGGGCTGCTCTTCGCGCTCGACCCGGTACTCGTCCATTTCGCGACCCAGGCCCTCGACTCCACCCTGTCGCTCACGCTCTTCCTTGCGGGCCTGGACCGCCTCGCCGCCGCCGTGGCCGCCCCGGAGCGGCCCAGCCCGTGGGCCGCGGCCGGCGTCCTCTGGGCGGCCGCCGCCCTCGTGCGGCCGAACTTCCTCCTTGTGTGGCCCGTCGTCCCGGCGTTCGCGCTCCTTCTTCCCGGCGCTCGGCGCGTGCGCGGGCGGATCCTCGCGGCCGCGCTCGCCGGGGTCCTCCTCTTCGTCGCCGCGGCGGCCTGGCAGCGGAGCGTGAGCGGCGTGGCGGGCTTCCTTCCCTGGCAGGGGCCCTACAACCTCTGGGCCGCGAACCGGCCCGGCGCGAACGGCAGGTACTACACGCAGCACGTCAGCCTCCCGCCGGAGCTGGCGCGGGCCAACCCGGCCCGGGCGGAGTCGATACTGCTCTACGCGCAGGAGACTGGCGAGCCGCACGCCTACATTCCCGCAATGAACGCCCACTGGCGCCGCCGGTTCCTGGACGAGGTCGCGTCCCACCCGCTCCGGTGGCTGGCGCTCGAGGCCCGCAAGGCCTACGCGCTTCTGGACAACTGGGAGCAGTACAACAACAAGACGTTCGCCTTCCACAAGGCGCTCTCGCCCTGGCTTAGGTGGAACCCGATCTGCTGGGGGATGCTGCTCGTTCTCGCCGTCGGCGGGGCCGCACGCCTGGCCGCCGAGTCCCCGCGCGCGGCGGCAGTTGCCGCCGCCGCGTCCGCGGCCTGCGCCGCCTCGGTCCTCCTCTTCTTCGTCAGCGCCCGCTTCAGGCTCCCCTTGGCTGCGGTCTGCGCGGTGCTGGCGGGCGGCGCGCTCGGCTCGCCGGGATTCTGGAGGGGATGGTCCGCGGGCCGCCGCGCGGCGCTTGCGGCCGGACTCGTGCTCACGGCGCTGGTCACGTTTTCAAGTTTCGGCGGCGTCGCCGACCGGTCGACCTACGTCCAGGACCACGTGCTCCTCGCCCGGGCGGCGTTCACGGTCGGCGACGACGCGACGGCTCTCTCCGAGTCCAGGGAGGCCCTGAAACTGCAGCCGTGGCACCCCGACGCCAAGGCCATTGAGGCCGCCGCGAGCGCCGAGATCGCGGGGAAGGCGGCGGCCCCGTGAACCCGCACCGGGACGCCCTGCCCGGCCGGATCGCCCTCTGGCTCGCTCTCGCGCTCTGCGCTGCGGCCTCGTTCTGGATCGCCGACGGCGTGGCGCCGTGGAGCTCCAGCCGGCCGAACGTGTGGCACCATTACGAGTACCTGGCTGAGGGCTTCCTGGCCGGGCACACCTACCTGTCCGTCGAACCTGCCCCGGAGCTCGCCACGCTGCGCGATCCCTACGATCCGGCCGAAAACGCCCCGTACCGCCTGTGGGACGCGAGTCTCTACAAGGGGAGATACTATCTCTACTACGGACCCGCGCCCGCGCTCGCGCTCATGGCGCCCTGGCGGGTGCTGACCGGCCGAATGCTCCCGCAGCGCCTGGCGGTCGCCCTCTTCGCGGCAGGGGGGCTCGCGGGGCTCGCGCTTCTCCTGCGGGAGGTCCGGGCCAAGTGCTTCCCCGGGCTTTCCGGCGGCGCGCTGGGCGCCATCCTCCTCACCGCGTTCCACGCCGCGTGGCTGCCGGTCATCCTCCGGCGCCCCGGGGTATGGGAGCTTCCGATCGTCTCGGCCGCTGCGTGCCTGTGGTGGTCGCTCTATTTCCTGTGGAGATTCCGCGAATCGGGGGGCCGCGCGCACTGGGCCGCCGCCGTCGGGTTGGCGCTGGCCCTCATGATCGGCTGCAGGGCGACAAACGTGCCCGAGGCCGGGCTCGTCCTCCTGCTCCTCCTGGCGCCCTTCAGCGACGGGGCGCAGGGGAAGGCGCCCAGGTGGGCGCCGGCCTGCGCCGGATGCGCCCTCGTCCTTGCGGCGGGCGTCGCCCTCCTCTTCTACAACCACTCCCGCTTCGGCGGCTGGCTCGACTTCGGCCAGGCCTACATGCTCACGGGGCGGGACGCCCGCCACTCGACGCTGGCAAGCCCCGCGTTCGTGCCCTTCAACGTGTGGACCTACCTCGTCTCGATGCCCGAGCTCGGCCCCTACTTTCCCTTCATCCACGCCACGTGGCCCGATAAATTCCCGGCGGGCTACCTGGGATACGAGGCGATGTACGGCGCGCTATTCGTCATGCCCGTCCAGCTGGCGGGCCTGGTCGGGCTCGACTGGGCCCGGCGCAACCGCCGCAGCCCGGGTTCGCGGGGCGCAGCCCTCGTCGTCGCCGCGGCCGCATGCTCGACGGCCTTCGCCGGCGCGATCCTCTTCTGCTACGTCGGGGCGTCGACGCGCTACATCGCCGAGCTCTTCGCGGGCTGGACCGTCGTGACCTCGGTGGGGCTCATGGCCGTCTTCGGGGGCGACGGGGCGCGGAGGCCGGGGCGGTTGACGCGGGGCCTCGCGGCGGCCGCGGCGTGCTGGACGATCGCGTGCGTGTGGCTCGCCTCCGCGGAATTCCGGGGGTTCATGAGGCAGACGAACCCGGGGACCTACCGCGCCGCGGCGCACGCGCTGGATTATCCCAGCGAGTGGTGGATCCGGGGGCGGGGAATCCGGTTTGGGCCCCTGGACCTCGGTGTCCGCGTCCCGCCGACCTCCCCGCCGGGGGAGACGGTCCTCGCGGCCAGCGGGTTCCCGGAGAAGGTGAACCAGCTCGTGCTCGACCGCGTGGACGCGGGCCACCTGCGCCTCATCCTGAACGGGAACGAGGACTCCGTCCTCGAGACGCCCCAGTTCGCCGTCCGGGACTCCAGTCTGCGGGTCCGGCTCTCGGCGCCGTGGCTTTACCCGCCCCCGGAGCACCCGTACTGGGACCATGTCGGCGACGCGGCCCACAGGGCCGATCTCCAGGCGCTGTTTTCCGTCGACTGGGGTTCCGGCTCCCAGTCGGCGCATTCCGCGCATTCCTTCGACGCGGCGGGCTACGCCCCGGCGGTCCTCGGCCCGCAGGCGGCGTATCCGGACACCCCCTACGTCGAGTCCGCGGTTCCCGCCCCGTAACGGGGCCGGCGCCCCCGCGTCACGGGCCCGGTGCGGGATTTGCCGCCGACTCGAATGCCTTCAGGTTGGCGCGGGCCTCCGCGAGGGACGGGTCGACGCGCACGGCTGCCCGCTCGTGCTCGATAGCCTCGCCGACCCTGCCCTGCCTGAAGAGGGCCACACCGAGGCCGGACTCGGCCTCCCCGTCGGACGGGTCGAGCGCCGCGGCGACGCCGAAGGATCCCGCGGCCTCGGCGACGCGCCCTTGCGCCAGGTACGCGCGGCCCAGGTTGATGTGGGTGGCCTCGAGGCCCGGCTCGTCGCGCCCGGCGGATTCCAGGAAACCGATCCCCTCGCCCAGCCTTCCCTGGCCAAGGAGGGCCGTGCCGATCAGCAGCTCCGCCTTCCCCCTGAAGTCCGGGTCGATCCGGCATACGCGGTTGTAGACAGCGACGCCCTCCGCGACTCGGCCCGAGTTGAGGGCGGCCAATCCCCGCTCCGCCCCGCGGTAGAAGCCGCAGAGGGCCGCGGCCAGGAGCCAGGCGACGGCGACAGAATACGCGAGCGCACCGCAGGCCGCCAGGCGCAGGGCCGGCGCGAGCGGGGAGCCCGACATGGCAGACTGCAGGGGCGAGAGCCCCGGCTGCCCGGGATCCGGGGCCCCGCCAAGCATCCGCTCGAGGCCCATGAGGCCGAGGAGGGAGAGGAGCGCGAGCGCCGGGATGAAATCGAGCAGGTACCGGCTCGTCGCCCCGGCGTAGCAGCAGATCGGGACGGCTCCCGTGAGAAAAAGGACGAGGAGCGCGGCCGAGATCCATGGAAGCGCGTGGGCCGCGCCGGAGCGGCCCCGGGCTCCCGCCCATGCCAGCGGCACGAGGGCCGCTGCGAGGAGGACCGGAAGGTTGGCCAGCGCGCCGAAGAAGAACTCAATGGGCAGATGGCCCGGCGGGAGCGGCGGGGCCACGGGCTCCCACACGAAGGGGAATCCCGCGTGCCAGCGGACGGGCTCCAGGAAATAGAGCCGGAAGTTGCCCCAGAAGAACCCCGGGCCGAAGGACTTTGTCCCGAAGACGTTGTTGCCCGAGAGCTGGTAGTCGTGGCCGAACTGGAGCGGGTCGCCGAAACGCCAGAAATTGTAGGCGGCAAGGCCCGCGCCCACCGCCGAGATCGGCAGCAGCGCCGCCAGGAGATACCGGCGCCAGGGCTCCGGCCTCCCCTTTCGGACGACCGACCAGAGCGCGGCGCCCGCCGGCAGGAACAGGACGCACGCCCCGAAGAGGAGCGAGGGCCTCGCGCCGACCGCGAGGCCGTAGGCGAGGCTCGCCGCGGCGAGCCACGCGCATTTTTTCCCCGGGCTGTGCCACGAGAACCAGAGGGCGCCAAGGGAAAGCATGGTGAGCGCGAAGCCGCAGCTGATCGAGACCTCGTAGAGCCCGGGGCGCACGAGGAAGACCGGCAGCGTGGTGACGGATCCAAGCAGAAGCGCGATCGCCGCCCCGGCCCAGGCGCCCACCTGGGGGAAGTAGCGGCGCCAGGCCGCGACCGCCAGGCCAACGGCGGCGGCGTAGCCGAGCACGCAGAAGGCGAAGACCGCGACGGCCTGGTGGAGCGGATGCCCCGTCAACGCGCGGTAGGGCCAGAAGAGGATGACGGCGGGCGTGACGCCAAAGTAGGCGTAGAGGTGCCCGCGGTAGTAGCTGAGGTCGACGAGGCTCCAGGGCGGCCTGAGGTACGGGCGGTAGACCGCGAACTCATAGGGATTCGCCGCGGACGCGAGCCCCGGGGGCGCGTCCTTCGCCATCCAGACATGGCCGGAACGGAAGCCCTCGACGACCAGGTTGTACGGCTCGTCCGCCGCGCTTCCCGACCATACGTAGGACCGGCTGGCCGCCAGGAGCGCCGCGAATCCGGCGAGCACCAGGACGGCCGCGGCGGCGCCCGGGAGGAGGATCTGCGAACGGGAAGCCGCGGGGGCGCTCACTCGGGAAGAAGTTGACCCTATCGCGCCCCGCCTCAACACGGGATTTCATCGCGGCCGATAAAAGCTTCCGTTGGCCGCGCGCGCATTCCATCCTCAAAACCTCCCAGGAATGAAGCTGTCGATCGTCATCCCCTGCTACAACGAGGCCAAGACCATACGGACCTTGGTCGAGCGGGTCCGCAGCTCGCCCTATCCCGACAAGGAGATCATCATCGTGGACGACTGCTCCCGGGACGGCACCCGCGACGTGCTGCGCACGCAGATCGAGCCGATGGTCGACAAGATCCTCTACCACGAGGTGAACCAGGGCAAGGGGGCCGCTCTGCGGACGGGGTTCGCCGCGGCGACCGGGGACGCGGTCATCGTCCAGGACGCCGACCTGGAGTACGACCCGAACGAATACCCCAAGCTCATGCGGCCCATCCTCGAGGGCAAGGCCGACGTGGTCTTCGGCTCGCGCTTCATGGGCGGGGAGGCCCACCGCGTCCACTTCTTCTGGCACATGGTCGGAAACAAGTTCCTGACCCTCCTTTCCAACATGTTCACGAACCTGAACCTCACGGACATGGAGACCTGCTACAAGGTGTTCCGGATGGACGTCCTGAAGAGGATAAAGATCGAGGAGAACCGCTTCGGGTTCGAGCCGGAGATCACGGCCAAGGTCTCGAAGCTCAACGTAGTCATCTTCGAGATGGGCATAAGCTACTACGGGCGCTCCTACGCCGAGGGGAAGAAGATCGGCTGGCGCGACGGCTTCCGGGCCCTCTGGGCGATCCTGAAGTACAATATCCGCTAGGGGGGCGCCGCCCCCAGGCGGACGAGCCCCGCGCGAGCCTCGTCAAGGCCGGGATCCAGGCGGATCGCCTCGCGGTACTGCCCGATCGCCTCGGCCGAGCGACCGGACCGCTCGAGCGCCATGCCGATGTCGCAGTGGAGCGGCGCCGAGTCGGGGGTCGGCGGCGCGATCAGCCGGTACTCGGCCAGCGCCTCGTCCACGCGGCCCATGCGAAAGAGCTCGAGGCCCAGGCTCCCGCGCGCCTCGAAGTCCCCCGGGTCCAGCCGGACGGCCTCCGCGAACTGCGCTGCGGCCTCGGCGTGCCTCGCCTCCCGCGAGAGCGCCTCGCCCAGGGCCAGGCGCGCGCGCGGGTTGCCTGGCCGCCGCAGCACCGTGTCGGCCCAGATGGAGGTCTCGCTCCCGTAGTCCCTGTTGCGCGCGTAGGCGCCGAGTCCGAGCGCGAGCGCGGCGGCGGAGACGAGGGCGAGGCTGCGGGCCCCGAGCCACGCCCACGCCGCGGCGACCCCGGCCGTGACGACCGCCGCAAGGGGCAGGTACATCCGGTGCTCGGCCATCGGCTGGAAGGCGACCGGCACGACGCTCGAGGCCGGCGCAAGGATCAGGAAGAACCACGCGCCGCAGAACCCGAGCGCGCTCTTCCTTGCGAAGGCCAGCGCCGTGAGGCCGAGGAGGACCGCAAGCAGGCACGCCCACGGGAGCGCATCGCGAAGGCCGCCGACGATGCCCGTGCCGTAGTCGAGGACGAGCGGGTACGGCCAGAGTGCGAGGATAAGGTAGTGCCCGACGGCCCAGCACTCCGCGAGCGCGTAGCCCCACCAGGTGTACCCGAGGCCGTAGCCCACGCCGCGCCCGCGCAGGCCGGCGGACAGGAGGGCCAGGACGAGCCACGTCGAGGCGAGGCCCGCGTAGAATCCCCGCCGCTGGCGCAGCGCCCCGCGCAGGCTTCCCGCCACGAACGTCCGGTCGTAGGCGAGCACGATGAGGGGGGCCGTCGCCATCACCTCCTTTGTCGCCATGCCGAGCGCGCAGGCGGCCACCGACAGGAGGAGCCATGCGCCCCGCTCCGGCGCCTGGGCGCCCCTTATGAAGGCGTAGAGCGTGAGGAGGTAGAGGAGCCCCATGAGCGACTCCGAGCGCTGGCTGGCATAGGTCACCGACTCGGTCTGCAGCGGGTGCACAGCCCAGAGGAGCGCGACCGCGAAAGCGAAGAGGATCCTGTCGCGGGCGGCCGGGAAGCGCTCCGGGAGAAAGGCCAGCGTCCGCGCCACGATCCCGAAGAGCGCCAGGGCCGCCAGGACGTGGATCGCCAGGTTCGCGAGGTGGTAGCCCCAGGGGGCCTCGCCGCTGAGCGCGTGGCTGAGGGCCAGCGACAGGCTGAGGACCGGCCGCCCCCGGACCGCGGCCTCCCCGGGCCAGAGCACCGCCGCGACGGACCCGAGGCGGCGGATCGAGGGGTTTCCCGTGATCCAGACGCGGTCGTCGTAGATCAGGGGCGCGGCAAGAGTCCCTGCGTAGACGGTGGCGGTGGCGAGGACGATCCCGGCCGCGGCCGCACGCCGGGCCAGCGGGTCTCCGGCGCGCGGATCCCGGCTCACGGTCGGCTTCATGCTGGGGCCATCGCGCCCGCGAGGCTACCGCCCGCCGCGAACGCGCCGCGAGGAGATTATTGCCATTCCGGCCCCCCTGGAATGCCCTGTCGGGAGACCCTGCCATGATCGTCGACACGCTGGCCTGCCTTCTCCTGATCCTCGGCGTCGCGCTGGGCCTGTCCAGGCCCGTCGTCGACAGGCTGGGCCTCGACCCGGCGGAGAGCCTGGTCGCCGGCGCCGCGTTCTCGCTGATCGGGGCCTGGGGGATCGCCTGGGCGGTCTTCACGGGCGGCGCGCCGCTGGGCGCCTACTGGCTCGTCCCCGCCGCCGCCGCCGCCGGGGCGCTCGCCGGACGCAGGGGGCTTGCGAGGCTCGCGGCCGATCCCGCGGCCCGCGACCTCGCCGCCGGCCAGCTGATCGTGACCGGATGGTGCGTGGCCTGGCTCTCGTTCATCAGGAACCATTCCGGGGGCGCGTGGCTCGGCGACTGGCTCGAGCACTGGCAGAGGGCCCACTTCTTCCTGAGGGAGTGGCCGGCGGGCAAGCCGTTCTTCGACATCTACCAATTGCCCGCCCGTCCGCCCCTCGCGAACGTCCTGACGGCGGCGTTCATGCGGATGACGCGGGCGGACTACGCGCACTACCAGGTGATCATGGCGGCGCTCTGCAGCCTGGCCTACATGCCCGTGGGCCTCCTCGCCCTGCGGTTCGGGGGCCGGGGCGCCGCGCGGATGGCCGCGGTCGTCCTGATGGTGAGCCCCCTCTTCGTCGAGAACTCAACCTACCCCTGGACCAAGCTCCAGGCGGCCTTCTTCATCCTGGCCGGACTCTACTTTTTCCTGAGGATGCGCGACGACGACGACCATCGCTCCGCTGCCGGGGCCGCCTGCGCCGTCTGCCTCGGCGGCGCCGTCGTGACCCACTACTCCGCCGGGCCCTACGTGGTCGTGATCGCGGCAGCGTGGATCGCCACCGGCTTCCGCAGGGGCTGGGACGCCGGCTTCCGGCGCACGACGGGCGTCTCGGCCGTGGCGGGCGCCTGCGTCCTCGCGCCCTGGTTCGCCTGGTCGGTCGCCGAGTACGGGTGGGCCGGCACCTTCCTTTCCAACTCGACCGTCAGCATGGCCGCGAAGTACGCGGGCAACCCCCTGGCCGCGATGGCCCTCAACCTGCGCGACAGCCTCATCCCGCCCCAGGTCCGGGGCTACAGGGGCAGGCTCCTCGCGCAGTCGAGCGCCTGGGGCGATCTCCGTGACCAGTGCTTCATCGTCTACCAGCTCAACCCCCTCCTCGCCCTCGGGTGCGTCGGCTGGCTGGTGGTCGCGAAGGAGGCGTTCGTGGCCGCGAGGGCGGCCGCCCGGCACGACCGCGTGTTCTGGGTCCTCGCCGTCGCGGGCATCGTCCTCGCCAGCTTCGCGGCGTACGGCGACCGCGACCACTACGGCGTGGGCCACATCTGCCTCCAGTCCCTCGTCCTCCTCGGCCTCGCGTTCCTCGCCTCGAGGTGGGCGGGCCTCGGCCGTGGCTGGCGCCTGGCGCTCATCGCGGGCTGGGCGGCGGATTTCTGCCTCGGGATCGCGCTCCAGTTCGCGGTCGAGGACTTCGCGATCGACCGGTGGCTGCATCCCGCCTCCGGCCTCCTGGAGGTGTCGGGGACCTACAACCCGGTCTCCCAGGAGAACCTGTCGGAGAAAATCATCGCCCACCTCGCATATTTTGCCGACATTCTGCCGACTCCCCGCGCGCTGGTGCTCCTGCTCTTGGGCGCACTCCTCGGCATGGCCATCCTGCGCGCCAAGGGGACGCCGATCCCCCAGGGCAGCCCATGACCGAAACCAGACCGACAGTCGCCATCGTGATCCCCGTTTTCAACGAGGAGCAGGTGCTGCCCGAGCTCTTCGGGCGCCTCGAGGCGCTTTTCCGCGACCACCCCGACTGCGCGTGGCGCGCGGTCTTCGTGAACGACGGCAGCCGCGACAGCTCGGCGGAACTGGCCCGCGCCCAGGGGGCCCGCGACCCCCGCTTCGAGCTGGTCGAGCTGTCCCGGAACTTCGGGTTCCAGGGCGCGCTCGCGGCCGGCCTCGCGCATTCCAGGGGCGCGGACGCCGCCGTGACCATGGACGCCGACCTCCAGGACCCGCCGGAGGTGATACCGGAACTGGTCGCGGCCTGGCGCTCCGGGGCCGAGGTGGTGCGCGCCGTCCGGCGCTCCCGCCAGGAGAAGGGCGTCCGCCGCGTCGGCTTCGACGTGTTCCACGCCGTCTTCGGGAAGCTTACGGACATACCGATCGAGCCGAACACCGGGACCTTCGGCCTCCTCGGAAGCACGGCGCTTGAGGCCTTCGCCCAGCTGCCCGAGCGCCACCGGTTCTTCCCCGGGCTGCGCGCCTGGATCGGGTTCGCCACGGCCGACGTCGCCTACGACCGCCAGGAGCGCGCCGCCGGCAAGCCCAAGCAGACCTTCCGGCGGCTCGTCCGGTACGCGGTCGACGGCTTCTTCAGCTTCTCCTACATGCCCCTGCGGTTCCTCACGTACTCGGGCGTCATGGTGAGCCTGCTCGGGTTCGCGCTCGGGCTCTACTTCATCGTCAAGCGCCTCCTCGGGATCGAGACGGCGACGACCGGCTTCACCACGCTCGTGTCCCTGGTCACCTTCCTCGGGGGGATCCAGCTGATCGGGATCGGGGTCCTCGGCGAATACCTCGGCCGGGTCTACGACGAGGTCAAGCAGCGGCCGATCTACCTGGTCAAGCCCCCGAGGCGCTGACGACCCATGGGCCAATCCCGGCTTCTCGCATGGACGGGGCTTGCGGTGATCACGGCCGCGGCCCTCGCCCACAACCTGCCGCGGCTGGCCCCGGGGATGTTCGACTGGGCGGAGCCGGGCAACGTCGCGGCCGCGCTCGCGGAGGACCGGGGCTTCAGCGACCCGTTTGACGGGAAGACGGGCGCGACCGCGTGGGTCTCGCCGCTCCCGGCCCTCGTGGAGGCCTCGGTCTTCGCGGCCCTGGGCGTCAAGACGGCGGCCGCCGCGCGGGCGATGCTGGTCCTCTCCGTGCTCGGCCTGGCCGCGGCCAACGCCCTCCTTGTCCGCGCCCTCGCGCCCTTTGGCGCGTGGATGCGGGGCGCGGCCTCGGCGGCCTTCCTCGCCTACTGCGCGCTCCTGCCCGGCGGGCCGCTCGAGGTCCTGAGCGAGGCCTGGCTCGACATCCTGCTCTCGGTTGCGCTCCTCTGGGCCGCGCTGGAGGCGCGGCGATCGCCGGGGGGATGGAGCGCGGCCGCGCTGATCGCCGCCTCGTTCCTCGCCCCCCTCGAGAACGCGGGCCTAGCGGTCTCGGCGGCGCTCGTCGTCCTGGCCCTCGCGTGGCCGCTGCGGAGGGACTCCCGCGCCCTGGCGGTCCCTGTCGCCGCGGCGGCGGCCGCGGTCATCGCCGTCATGGCGTGGAGCGCCCGCAACCACGCCGCCCTCGGTCGCGCGATACCGCTCAAGTCCAACTTCTGGTTCGAGCTCTCCCTCGCGAATGTCGACTCGGCCGACGGGCTCCCCAGGATGGAGACCGTGCTGCGCAGGCTTCCCTACTTCGACGTCCAGGAGTTCAACCGGTACGAGAGGCTCGGCGAGGTGCGCTATGTCGACGGCTTCCGGGAGCCGGCGCTGGCCGCGCTCCGCGCGGACCCCCTCCACTTCGCCGGCAACGTCATGAGGAGGCTCGGGGCCGCGGTCGTCTTCTGCCAGCGCGAAGGCGGCGGCCAGCAGACCGGCTTCCGCTTCGGCGCGGGCGACTGGGCCCGGCTCGTGACCGCCGGCGAGCTGATCACGGTCGGCCCGACCGGGGGCATCTGGACCCGGATAGACGCGCCGCCCCTCGCCGAGCGCGAGAAGCTGCATGGGCTCGGCCTCAGGGACGAGGCCGGCATCCTTCGCGACTGGTCCGAGAGGCGCCTGGACTACGACGCCCAGTTCCGCGGCCCGAAGGGGATCGCGGTCGGCTTCGCGACGGCGGGGCTGCCGGTGGCGGCGCTCCTCATCTCGGCCCTCCTCCTCGGCGGCAGGCTCGCCCCGCCGGCAGCGTGGGCCGCGCTGGTCGCGTTCGGGATGCTGCTGCCGTACGTGCTCGTGAACCACAACGACCGCCACCAGCTCCCGCTCGTGGCGATGCAGGCGGTCGCGATCGGGGCCTGCGCGCAGGCGCTCGCCGGCCGCCTCGGCGGCCGGGGCGAGGGGCGATGAAGCGGGCCTGCGTCATCCTGGCGGGCGCGCTCCTCTGCCTCTACTGGTGGATGGCGACAAGCGTCTCGGACACCATGTGCACGACGGGCGACGAGATCGCCCACCTGACCGCGGGCTACTCCTACTGGACGACGGACGACTACCGCCTGCAGCCCGAGAACGGCAATCTCCCCCAGCGCTGGGCCGCGCTGCCCCTGCTCCGCCAGAACCTCAGGTTCCCGACCCTGGAGCAGAACGCGTGGAGGATTTCCGACGTGTGGGACCTCGGGTTCCAGTGGTTCTACGAAAGCGGCAACGACCTGGCGTCGATGCTGAGGGACGGGCGCCGGATGATCGCCCTTTTCGGCGTCGCGCTCGGCGCCCTCGTCTTCCTGTGGGCGCGGCGGCTCCACGGCGACAAGGGGGGGCTCCTCGCGGCCGGGCTCTTCGCGTTCTGCCCGACCATGCTGGCAAACGGCGCGCTGGTCACGAGCGACATGACCGCGGCGTTCATGTTCCTGGCGGCCGTGACGGCGTTCTGGGCCATGGCCCACCGCCTGACGCCCCTGCGGGTCCTCCTGTTCGGCCTCGCGCTGGGGCTCCTCTGCGTCGCCAAGTTCTCCGCCCCCCTGATCGCCCCCATGTGCGCCATCCTGTTCGCGGTCAGGGTCGCGGGAAGCCCGACGCTCGCCTCGGGCTGGCTGCTGCCGCACGCGGTGGCGGGCCGCATGAGGGTCGCCCTCGCGCTCGTCGCGGCCACGCTCGCCGCGTGCGCGATCGCCGTCGGGGTCATCTGGGCGTCGTACGGGTTCAAGTACCCGATGTTCCGCCACTTTGAGCCCAACCGGATCCGCTCGCTGGTGGGATGGGACGTGCTCGAGGACCAGGGCGGGCCCACGGTGCCGATTCTGCGATTCGCCCGCGACCACCGCCTCCTGCCCGAATCGTACCTCTACGGGTTCGCGCACACCTACCGGTTCTCGCGTTACCGCAAGTCCTTCCTGAACGGTGAGTACCGCAGCTCGGGATGGGTCTCGTTCTTCCCTTACACGACAGCCGTCAAGACCCCCCTCGCCCTGTTCGGGCTGATCGCGCTCGGCGGTGCCTACGCGCTCAACCGGCGCCGGGGCGCCGCCGAGTGGCGCAGCCGCCTCTACGAGTGGTCCCCCCTCCTCTCGCTCTTCGCCGTCTACTGGGCGTTCTCCCTGACGAGCGGCCTGAACATTGGGCACCGCCACATCATACCCGTGTACCCGGTGCTCTTCGTGATGGCCGCCGGGGCCGCCGGCTGGGTTGCGCGGCCCACGCGGTGGGCCGGCGGGCTCGTCGCCGCCCTGGCCGTCTGGTTCGCGGCCGAGTCGGCCTGGATCCGCCCGCACTACCTCGCCTACTTCAACGAGCTCGTGGGGCCGCGCGACGCGTGGAGGCACGTCGTCGACAGCTCGCTCGACTGGGGCCAGGACCTGCCCTCCGTGAGGACGTGGCTGGACGCGCACCCCCCCGAGGGCCCGGTCATGATCTCCTACTTCGGCTCGGGCGACATCGGCTACTACGGCATCAAGGGCACGCGCGTCGGCGACGCCAACTTCGACCTCAGGCCGAGGAGGGTGCCGGCCATCATGACCGGGGGTCTCTGGATCATCAGCGTGACCCAGTTCCAGCAGGTCTACACCGAGGCCCGCGGGCCGTGGGACATCGACAAGGAGGCGACCTACAGGAAGCTCCTCGCGCACGTGGTCGACGTCGAGAAATCCGGGAAGAGGCTCACCTACCAGGAGGGCGTCACGTTCGAGGAGTACCAGTTCGCCCGCGTCTGCTATTTCCTCAAGTGGAAGGTGCCGCTCGCCGAGCCGGGCTACACGTTCCTGATCTTCAGGCTGACGGACGCCGAGGTCATGAGGGCGCTCTACGGGGGGCTCCCGATACGATGAGCCCCGCAAAGCTGAGGGCGCCGGCCGCGGCGGCGGCCCTGCTCCTACTCGCGCTTCACTTCGCGATGGCCCTCGCGAGCAAGCTCGGCGAGAGCACGACCTCCGACGAGATCGCCCACCTGACGGGCGGCTACACCTACTGGAGGCTGAACGACTACCGGCTGCAGCCTGAGAACGGCAACCTGGCCCAGCGCTGGGTCGCGCTCCCCGCGGCAATCGCCGGGGCGCGCTTCCCGGACCTGGACCAGCCCTACTGGGCGAAGAGCGACGTGTGGGTCATGGGCCATGAATTCTTCTACGAGACCGGGGAGGACCACTTCCCGAGGCTGATGGGCGCGCGCGCGATGACGGCGCTCATGAGCGTCGCCGTGGGCGCCCTTGTCTTCCTTTGGTCGCGAAGGCTCTTCGGGACGCCGGGGGCGTTCGTGTCGCTCGTCTTCTTCGCGTTCTGCCCGACGTTCCTCGCACACGGGGGATACGCGACCTCCGACGTCTGCATGGCGTTCTTCATGCTCGCCTCGGTCGGGGCCTACTGGCGCCACCTGGGGAGGCCAGGCGCCGGCCCCTTCCTCCTGAGCGCGACGGTCTTCGGCCTCGCGTGCGTGGCCAAGTTCTCCGCGGTCTTCCTCCCGGTCATGATGGCGCTCTGCGCGGCGGTCCACCTCGCCACGACGAGGGGCGAGCTTGGGCGGGTCGCCCGCTCGGCCGCGGGCCACGCCGCCATCGCCTTCCTGGTCATCTGGGCCTTCTACGGCTTCAGGTACAGCGCGTTCAACCCCGCGCTCCCGGCCGCCGACCAGTTCATCGTCGCCTGGCCCGAGATCTACGCGCGCACGGGCAGGATCGGCCAGGTGGTGCACCTCCTTGCCAACCTCCATGCGCTCCCCGAGGCGTTCCTCTACGGGACCGCCTACGTCGTCTACACGTCCCTGTCGCGCGGGGCCTACCTGAACGGGGAGTACAGCATCTACGGCTGGCGGACCTTCTTCATCTGGACCTTCGCCCTCAAGTCCACGCTTCCCTTCCTGATCGCCGCCGCGCTGTCCGCCTGGGTCGCGATCCGCGCCCGCCTGCGGCCCGCCGGCCAGCCGGCGGGGCGCCTGGCGGGTTTCCTCCCGCTGACCCCGCTCCTCGCCCTCTTCTGCGTCTACTGGGCGGTCTCGATCCAAAGCCACCTCAACATCGGCCACCGCCACCTGGTCCCCGTGTATCCCGTGCTGTTCATCCTGACCGGGGCCCTCGGCGCGTGGCTCGCCCGGCCCCTGGGCTGGAGGGCCCTCGTGGTCGCCGCCCTCCTGGCATGGCACGTCGGGGAGTCGGCGTGGATCGCGCCCCACTACCTTGCCTACTTCAACGAGCTGGCGGGCGGCCCGGCCAACGGCCGCTACCACCTTGTCGACAGCTCGCTCGACTGGGGCCAGGACCTGCCCGGGCTGAAGGCGTGGCTGGAGGCGAACAGGCGGCCCGGGGAGGACGCCTACCTGGCTTACTTCGGCTCCGGCGAGCCCCGCTACTACAAGTTGCCCGTGAAGCGCCTGGCCTACATGAACCTCTTCCTCGAGGACGAGCCCTACTTCCCGCTCGGAGCCGGGCTCTACTGCGTCAGCGCGACCATGCTGGAGGAGGTGTACAGCTCGGTCCAGGGGGACTGGACGCGCGAGCTCGAGCAGGAATACGAGACCTTGCGCGGCTTCGAGCCGGTGTTCGCCCTCTACGAGAGGGATCCCGTGGCGAGGGCGAGGCTCCAGGGCGAGCTCCTGCCGGGCAAGATGAAGGCGAGCCGCGACCGCTTCCTGCACCTGCGCTTCGCCCGGCTCTGCTATTACCTTCGCGTGCGCAGGCCCGACGCGGACATCGGGTACTCGATCCTCATCTACCGCCTGAGCGCGGAGGAGGTCAGGGCCGCGACGGGGGGATCGCTCAGCGACTGGAGCTCGCTTATCGAGCGCAGCGGCGTCGGGTCAGGCTCCCGCTGATCAGGCTTCTTCGCCTTCTCGGGCTCCGGGTCGATCGAGACGATCCTGCTCACCCGGTCCAGACGGCCGCCGAAGCGCTTCTCGGCGATCACCTGGAGGTGGAAGTTGGGCGGCAGCAGGTCCTCGGGATCGACGCCCATGGCGCCCTCCGCGGACGAGGGCCGGATCGCCTGGGTCACGATCACGTCGGTGAACGTGCCCTGCGACATGTGGTAGCTGATGTCGGCTCCCTTGGTCGCCGCGACCGGGTTGAGGATCGCCTCGATGCGCCAGAGTATGAAGGGGATCGTCGACTTGTTGGAGACGACGAGGACGGGGCCGGGCCGCGACTCGATGATCCCGCGCTCCCAGTCGAGCTCCTGCATCCCGAGGTTCGTGTCCGTGTAGGCGCCCAGGTTGATCGCGGGAAGCCCGCCCGTCAGCAGCCAGACCCCCAGCCCGGCCCAGGCGATCCTCAGCGCGGGGATCCCCTTGGCCGCAAGGCCCCTGACGAGCGCGGCGGCGAGCACCGCGAACGCGAGGCACATCGGCAGGGCGAAGCGCGAGGCCATGAGGTCGTTGAACTTGGCCCACCAGTAGAAGAGGAGGACGACGAAGTGCGCCGCGACGCCCGCCCCGAACGCGATCCCGACCACGGCCGGCGCCTGGAGCTCGGGCCGCGGGCGCCGGCGCAGCCACCCCCACGCCCCGTATGCGAGCCACGCGAGGCCCGCGACGCCGATGGCCGAAAGGTACCACGAGTTGGCCAGCGCGGGGCCCGTGTTGAACAGGAAGGCGACGTCGCCATCGAAGTTGCCCGCGATGTTGGACCAGCCGAAGGCGGAGGTCTGCCCCTCCTGGAGCTGGAAGAAGACGGGCGTCGCCGCGAAGACGCGCAGGTGCCAGGCGAGCGGGACGAGGAGCATCGGCGCCGCGATTGCCGGCCAGGGCAGGATCGCCCTGCCCGCGCGCAGCCAGCCCAGGAGGACCACGACCGCCACCGGCCCGACGTAGATGACGGACTCGTACCGGCTCATGGTGAGCAGCACCGCGCCCAGGACGAAGAGGGACAGCCTGTCGCCGGAGGGGACCCGCAGGTAGAGGACGCCCAGGCAGGCCACGAGCGCGATCATCGACAGGTTGTGGAGGTCCATCCCGGCCCCGGTCGCGTTCTGGCCGAAGAGCGGCATGAGGGCCATGAGCGCCACGGCGAGGATCGCCGGGTCCCTGCCGGCCAGCTGCCTCGCGAACCAGTAGAGGAAGCCGAGGAAGGACACGGCGCACGCCACGTTGAGCGCGAACATGTTCTCGACCCGGTATCCCGCGAGGTCGTGCACCAGCGAGAGGAGGAACGGGAAGAAATACGGGCGCTTGTCCAGGAACGGGTCGATCGGGAGCCAGGTGCCCGAGACCTTGTAGGCGCGCACGATCGTGCTCACGAGCTTGGTCAGGTGCATCTCGTAGGCCGTCCCCTGGATCACGAACTCGTCGTAGAGGATCTTGTGCTGGAAGGTGTCGGACCAGACGGCGAACAGCGCGCCCCCGGCGATCGCGAGGCCCGCCGCGCCGGGCCGGCGCAGCCACTGCCTCCACACGGCGGCCCTCGAGACGAGGAGCCTGCGCGCGTAGAAGAGGAACGCCGAGAATACCCCGAGGATGTAGTAGTAGCCCCAGGAGATGATGAGGTGGCCCGCCGGGATGGGGGGGATCGCGACGTAGCCCACGTAAATGGCCACGGCGCCGCTGAGCGCGAGGAGGAGCCCCCGGGTCGAGGCGTCCGCGCCCCTGAAGAGCTCCGCCAGGCGCCTCACGGGAGCCGCTTGAAGAAGTTCTCGAGATAGGCCGTCCGCGCCTTCTCGATCTCATCCCTGCTCTTCGGCAGGACATGGTCGGGCTCGGCCGCCGAGAGCACCTTCGTCCCGTCCCGGATCTCCACGAGCCGGCTGATGCGCGTCTGGGTGAGGATCAGCAGGCGCTCGGCCCGCACGGGCTCGAGCACAAAGTCCGGTCCGAGGTCGTCCCCCTCGCGGATCGTCATCTTGCCCGTGTCCGCGTCGATCAGGTAGCGCTGGAACACGTAGATGCCCGAGAAGGTGTGCGTGCGCATGAAGAACGCCAGGTCCTCCCGCCGCTTCTTGGCCGACTCGACGGTCGTCGCCGTGACCTCGTGGACAAGCCAGAGGATGGAGTCGTTGTCGATGACCAGGTAGTCCTTCCTCGGCTGGTCGGCGATAAACTGGCGCCGCCACTCCGTCTCGAGGCCCGCGAGGTATTCCTGGTTGTAGGCGTGCGCGGCCATCGACGGCACGCCCTGGGCCAGGATCCCAAGCATCACGACGCAAAGGAGCGACCTGACGACCGCGGGCCTCGGGAACTGGGGCAGGACCGCGAGCAGCGCGAGCACCATCCAGAGGTGGGTCGGCAGGCTCAGGCGCCTGATGATCGAGTCGTCGAACTGGCCCCAGAAGTAGCACATCATGAGGCCGAGCTGCGCGGCGAAGCCGAACGAGAACAGCAGGGTCGCCACCGAGATCGGGGACTCCCGGGAAAGGGCCCGGAGCTTCTTCGCGGCGAGCAGGATGAAGAAGATGAGCGCGACGCATCCCAGGGCCGAGAACACGTAGGAATTGGGCTGGTCCGTGGGCTTGCCGAAGAAGAACCCGATCGCGTGCTCCAGGTTGCGGGGCCCGCCGAAGACGTACGAGAACGAGAACGGCGACGTGAACCCGGGCTTGCTCTGGAGCTGCCACGCCGAGGTGTTGAGGTCGAATACCCGGGTGAGGAGTGCGCAGGGGATCATGAGGAGCGGCAGCACCTCGACCGGCCACGTCATGACCGCGCGGCCCTCCCGCCACCACACCAAGAGTATGGTGGCGGCGACCGGCACCAGGAATATCGCCGACTCGTAGCGGACCTGCGTCAGCAGCATTGCCGAGTAGCACAGGGCCGTGAACGAGTCGCCGTCGCGCCGCTCGATGAACCGCGCCGCGAGGAGCAGGGTCGCCAGGATCATCACCAGGTTCAGGAGCTCGAAGCCGCCCCCGGTCGCGTTCTGCGCCAGGAGCGGGAGCCCCGCGAAGAGCGCGACCCCGAGCCAGCCCGCCTCCCGGCCGGCAAGTCTCCTGCCGGCGGCGTTCACGAGGCCCAGGAACACGAAGATCAGGATGCCGTTGAGGACGAAGGCGTTCTCGGGCCGGTAGCCCGTGACATCGTGCAGGATCGAGACCAGGAACGGAAAGAAGAGCTGCCGCTTGTCGATGTTGCCCTGGATGATCACGAAGGCGCCCTGCAAGTCGCTCCCGCGCATGGGCACGAGGACGCTCCTGTTCAGGTGCATGCTCATGGACGTCCCGGCAAGCATCACCTCGTCCATCACCACCTTGAAGCCGAACGACTCGTGGACGATCAGCACGGTGCCCCCAAGGGCGACGACCGCGAGCGTCGCCCAGTCGAGCCCCCGCGCGCCCGAGGCCCTCAGCCCGGCAAGCTCGCCGCGGAACGTGCGCCAGAGCGCGCATGCAAACAGGATGAATGCCGCGAGGACGCACCAGTAGCCCGTGCCAGTGATGGCCTCACTGACGATCCTGTTGGGCACCAGGACAAATCCGGCGGCGCCCGCGACCACCGCGATGAGCGCGAACAGCCAGACCCTTCTGTCCTTAAGTGCGGGCGCCAGGGATTGACCGTTCATGTCAGAGGTAATTATCCAGAAAAAAAGGCCGCCCACACCAGGTGGGCGGCCTTGAACTTGGGGAAAACTACCCGGATGTCGATTACGGGGCGTAGGTGATAGTACGCACGCCGGCGACACTCGCGATCGTGATCGTCGTGCCCTGCGAGAAGCCCGTGGGATACGTTTCGTTCGCGACCGAGTTCAGCACCTTGACGTAGGACGTCGGCCCGAGCAGGTCGCTTATGATGACCGTCGAAACGCCGTTCTCGAGGTAGTACTGGTCAGCGCCGGCCGAGAGCTGGCGGGCGTTGTTCAGGACCGCCTTGTCCTGCGAGTTGGTGCGGACCTTCTGGAACGCGGGAATCGCCATGGCGGCCAGGAGGCCGATGATGACGACAACGATCATGATTTCGACAAGGGTGAAGCCCTTGGTGCTGTTGCTATTGATTTTCATATTCTGCCTATTTGTTTATTTGGTTTATCATTAACGGATCAGGTCGCAGTTGCCTGTGACTTGAGCCAGACGACAAAAAAGGTCGGCAGTTTCATCCTCAAGTTAAAATTATTGTGAATACGTAATTGTGCCCAAGGCAGGCCACAGGACGCGCAAATTCATAATATTTTGTTTATAATAGTCTTACGTAAAACACATAGGGCCGCACCCTAGAGAAAGTGTAAGGTTGAGCCGCCGCGGCAAGCCACCCCTGGGAGGCCAAGAATCGCTACCCGACGGGGTTTCCAGGCGAGACATCGCCGGGGTTCACAGCGCAGGCGCACAGGGCCAACAAACAAGGGGCAGGCGGATCCCAGGCGAGGATTTCGGGCGCCGGAGTCCGTCGCCTCCCGCCTTCCGAACCCGGACAAAAAAAGCCGCCCGCATGGAGCGGGCGGCTTTGAACTTGGAGAAACTAACCAGGCGTCGATTACGGGGCGTACGTGATCGTGCGCACACCGGCGACGCTCGCGATCGTGATCGTGGTGCCCTGCGAGAAGCCCGTGGGATACGTCTCCTTCGCGACCGAGTTCAGGACCTTGACGTAGGACGTCGGCCCGAGCAGGTCGGAGAGGATGACGGTCGAGACACCGTTCTCGAGGTAGTACTGGTCAGCGCCGGCCGAGAGCTGGCGGGCGTTGTTCAGGACCGCCTTGTCCTGCGAGTTGGTGCGGACCTTCTGGAACGCGGGAATCGCCATGGCGGCCAGGAGGCCGATGATGACGACGACGATCATGATTTCGACAAGGGTGAAGCCCTTGGTGTTGTTGCTATTGATTTTCATTTAATGCCTATTTTGTTATTTGGTTTATGATTAACTATCCACAGCCGTCTGTGATCTGAGCCTGTCGATGCAATAGAAAGGCCTTAATTCCATCAAGCTAAAATACTAGTAAATAAGTAGATACTGCACATTGCCCTACCGGCGGGCGAATATCTAACTTACCGTCGAGCATGAGTTTAGCCTGATTGATGAAAGACCCTCTAGGGTGAGTATGTGATGGTGCGCGCCCCGGCGACGCTGGAGATCGTAATCGTCGTGCCCTGTGAGAAGCCCGTGGGATACGTTTCGTTGGCGACCGAGTTGAGCGTCTTGATGTAGGAGGTGGGCCCCAACAGGTCACTTATGATGACCGTCGAGACACCGTTTTCCAGGTAGTACTGGTCGCTGGCGGCCGAAAGCTGCCGAGCGTTGTTCAGGACAGCCTTGTCCTGCGAGTTGGTTCGGACCTTCTGGAACGCCGGAATGGCCATCGATGCCAGTAGGCCGATGATCACGACGACGATCATTATTTCAACTAGGGTAAAACCCTTGTTTTTATTCTTCATGTTGCACCTTAACTTTATGTTTCTTATTGTTTTATTATATACGCGCCCAAAATTTGGGCGTTAGGAGACTACCGTGGCGCGCCGATGCATTCAAGCTGCGAATGCTCAAACAAGTACGTAGTATTTGGTATTCCGCGCAGCACGGGCGTGCCCGCGGCCGGGGGCGCGTAGTCCCTGCCCTGCGGCTATCTTGCGCTCTTTCTCCGCTTCGCCGGCGGCTTCTTCTTCGCCGCCGGTTTCTTCCTTCTCGAGGGGGCCTTTTTCTCGGCCAGAAGTCCCTTGATCGGGACGTCGCGGCCGTCGCGCCAGAGCTGCTCCAGCTTGTAGCGGGCGCGCTTCTCCGGGGTGAAGATGTGGACCATGACGTCAAACGCGTCCATGACGGCCCAGCCGCTCTCGCTTGCGGTCTCGATGCCTATGATGCGCGTCTTCGAGGCGTCGAGCGCCTTCTCAAGCTCCACCCGCAGAGCGCGCACGTGCGGCTCCGAGGTCGCGGTCGCGACGACCAGGTAGTTGGTGATCGAGGAGAGGGCGGAGACATCGATCACCCGCAGGTCGCCCGCCTTCTTCTCCTCCAGTGCGCGGCAGCACAGTCTCGCCAGCTCAAGGGACTCGGCTTGGTTCAGTTTCAACGATGGTCCCGATACAGGCCCTTTTGCCTGATGTAAACAATCGCCTTGTGGGGGATGAAGTAATCGAGCGACAGGTTGCGCCTCGTGCGCTCCCGGAGCTCCGTGGAGCTGATCGCCAGAAGGTGCCCGTCGCACCGGTGCAGCTTCAGCCCGGGAACGCTCGGGGCCGCCTTGACCGGGTAGCCCGGCCTTTCCAGGAATATGAACTCAACGATCCCGGCCAGCTCCCCTATGTCCTTCCACAGGTGGAGCTGCGGCAGCTGGTCGCCGCCAATGACCCAGAAGAGGTCGTCGTTCGGGTGGATCGACCTGAAGTGCCGTGCCGAGTCGATCGTGTAGCTGACGCCGCCCTTCTTCAGCTCGAAGTCGGAGACCTCGAACCGGGTGTCCCATTCCGTGGCCGCCCGCACCATCGCAAGGCGCTCCTCGGCCGACGACTGGTTGACGGTGGGCTTGAGGGGCGCCTGGGCGGCCGGCACGATGATGAGGCGGTCGAGCCGGTGCTGCTCGAAGGCGTCCTGCGCGGCAAGGAGATGGCCAAAATGGACCGGGTCGAAGCTGCCGCCGAGGAATCCGATTTTCACGTGGAGGGCGGCAACCCTGCTTGCCCGCGTCCCCACCCGCAAGGCCAAACGCCCCCGCTAGCGCCGGTCCGAGGTATCCCAGAAGACGAACATCATGATGGCCCCCAGTATGATGACGGGCGCCATCATGTCAGGGGCCTGCCGTTCGCGCCCCTTGGGCGCGTGCCGCGGGCCTGGTTCGGCTGTGGACGTGATGTTTGCAAGATGAGGCTTGTCTATAGCAGGCCCCGTGGCGATGATGCAAGCAAGTACTTGCATTGCATGAAGACCCCACCCCAGGTCTCGCGCCGGCGCCCCCCGGCTAGGCAGCTTCTCCTGAGCGCGGCCGCGCGCGTGTTCGCGCGCGACGGCCTCGACGGCGCCACGACCCGCGCGATCTCGCGCGAGGCGGGCGTGAACGAGGTCACGCTCTTCAGGCAGTTCGGGACGAAGGAGCACCTGATCGAGGCCGTCGTGGGGAGCGCGTTCGGCAAGGGCGGCAGGCCCGCCGGCACCCCGGCCGGCGCCGCCCGCAGCCTTCGCGCGGACCTCGAGTCCTTCGCCGGGGGCTACGAGGCCCTCCTCGTCGCCAACCTTCCCCTCATCCGCACGATGATCGGCGAGATCCACCGGCACGCCGTGTGCGAGCGCCAGGCCCTGAGGGGGATCTTCTGGCCGATGCGCGCGGCCCTCGTGAAGAGGATCGCCCTCGCCTGCAGGCGGGGGGAGGCGCGGCCCGGCCTGGACCCCGCCGTGGCCGCTGACCTCTTTGCGGGCTCGATCTTCTCCTCGGTCCTTCGCAGGACCACGGCCACGAGGCGCGGCGAGTACACCTCGGCCGCCTACCGCGAGGCCTGCGTGAGCGTCTTCCTGGGCGGGATCGCGGGCTGACGGGGCGCCCCGGCGCCGAAACCAAATCCGGGCCCGTGCGTCCTTTCAGCGGACCGGTCAAGACCGGGGCAATTCCATGTGGAAAACGCGGAAAGAGGACAGGCACATGACCAGGGTGGTCTTCCGCTGGATCCTCGCGGCTTTCTTCATCGCCGCCGGCATGAACCATTTCCGGGCGCCCGGGGCCTACATCGCCATGATCCCGCCCTGGCTGCCGTGGCCGGAGGGCCTGAACCTGATCGCCGGGGTCTGCGAGCTCATGGGCGGGATCGGCGTCCTGCTGCCGCCGATGAGGTTCGCGGCCGGCTGGGGGCTGATCGCCCTCCTCGTCGCGGTCTTCCCGGCCAACCTGCATGTCGCCCTGATCGGGCGCATGCCGGGATTCAGCTTCTCGCAGGCGATCCTCTGGCTGCGCCTTCCGTTTCAGGCCGTCCTGATCGCATGGGTCGCGTGGGTCGCGATCGCCGAGGAGCGCGGTCAGGGTCGCTGAGGAGGCGCCGCGCCCACGCCGGGCGGCACTTGGGCGTTGATTCGCGAAGTGGCGAGGCGTTGTGTGCTTCCACAGGCCGTGGAACCGCCGCACCCATCCAAACCTTCGTCCTGCGGGGAATGCGAATGAGCGGATTCTTCGCGAACAGGCTCGCGGCGCCACCGCTCCGGGAGGCCGGGGGGCGCGACCTCGCCCTCGAGGGCTTACGCGGCGTCTGCGCCTGCCTCGTGCTCTATGCGCACATGACCATTCCCTCGCCGAGGCTCGACCCGGCCTACGCGCCCTCGGCGCGGTTCTGGTGGTTCAACCTGGGTGCGGTCGCGGTGCTTTTCTTCTTCGTGCTCAGCGGCTACGTCATTGGACTCACGGTGCGGGAGCCGTTCTCGGGAACGGCGGCGAGGGCCTACATGGGGCGCAGGCTGATCAGGCTTGTTCCCGTCAGCACGGCGGCCGTCCTCCTGAGCTGGGCCATGTTCCCGCAGGCCGCGCTTGGCACCGTCCTCGGAAACCTGCTCTTCCTCCAGAATTTCAAGGCCTACCCGTTCGGCTGGCGCGTCGATGTCCTGACCGACAACCTGAATCTCTGGTCTCTCAACTTTGAGGCGCTGTATTACGTCGGGTTCCTCGCCGTCTGGTGGCTGTCCCCGCGGGTCGTCTGGGTCGCGTGCCTGCTCGGCGTCGTCGCCGGCGGGATTGCGCTCCCCGGCGACCACGTCCTCTCGTCAAGCTACGCCTTCGGCGCTCTCTATTGGGTCGCGGGGCTCTCGGTCGCGTGGATCGTTCCCCGCCACGCGGGCGGGGGCAACTGGCCGAGCGCGATGCTCGCGACCCTTTGCGCCTGGCCGCTGGCTCCGCTTCAAAGGCTGCTGCTGATGGCCCACATCCAGGACCCGGTGGCCCCACTTCCCCTTCCCTCGCTCCACCGGATCGACCTGCTCCCGTACCTAGTGTGGCTTCTCCTCGCCGTGACCGGCCGGGGCGCCGCCTGGCAGAGAAGGCTCTCCTGGTTCTGCCTCACGTGGTCTACCGCGGCGCTCGCGCTCGGCTTCTTTCGCGGGGACATCGGCGAGCCCGGCGAGGTGGCGTTTTTCGCCGCGGTGTTGGCCGTGGCTTGGGCCCTCATGCGCTGGGAGCCCGCCCCCTCCGCGCTGGGTCGCCTCGCTCCCGTCGGGGCGATCTCCTACGGGATCTACGCGGTTGCATTCCCCATAGAATACGGGGTGCTCCGCGCGAGCTGGCTGCCGGCAGGCGACGCGTGGACCTACACGCTGCGGGCGGTGGTCCTCGTGGGGACGACCTTCGGGCTGGCGTGGGTGCTGGAGCACATGCTCCAGCCCGCCGTCAGACGGGCCGTCACTCGGGCCCAGCGGTGAACCGCGGTCACACGGGGATGCGGATGGTGCCCGGGGCCGGACTCGAACCGACACTTCCTTGCGGAAATCGGATTTTAAGTCCGAAGCGTCTACCATTCCGCCACCCGGGCTGGGTGCTCACTGAATTTCTGGGAAGCCGGAATGAAAACGCGAGCGTTTCGTGGAGGGCTGCCCGATGATCCCTCGGCTCGGCGGCGACAAATCAGGGTTCGGGAAATGCCCCGGACCACTGCCTGGGGAATGAAGGGCCAACCCTTGCCCAAGACTTCGCCGCGGATATCACAAGTATTTGATGAATATTGTCATCCATAGAGCCGACACTATCCGGTCCACAGATCTCTAGTCCGAAATTCCCGCCATTCCGCCACCCGGGAAAGGTGTCGCGAGCTCGGGCCTTCGCCGCCGTGGATCCAAACGATGAAGGGCGCCGCGCGCCGGCGTCGTCGTGGAAAACCCGGGAGTGACCTCGCCTTTGAAAAGGGCTTGGCTCCGCGCATGGAGGAATCCCCGAGAGAGCCGGCCCACCGGGGCAAGACCTGGATCGCCTGCGCCGGCCTGGCGGCCATGACCGTCGCGGCGTACGCGAACAGCTTCTCCGGCGAGTTCATCCTCGACGACCAGTCCTCGATCGAGACGAATGCGAGCCTCGGGCGGATCTGGCCCCCCTGGGCCCCCCTCCTGGCGCCGTCCACCGGGGGCACGCGCGGCCGCCCCCTCGCCAACCTCACGTTCGCCCTGAACCACTGGCTCGGGGGACTGGACGTCGCGGGTTACCACGCCTTCAATCTCGCGCTTCACGTCCTCGCCGGGCTCACGCTCTTCGGCATCATCCGCAGGACGCTGGGCCGGCCCGCGCTGTCCGCTCGTTTTGGCGCGGCCTCCTTCCCCCTCGCCTTCGCCGTTGCCGCGTTGTGGCTCCTGCATCCGCTCCTGACCGAGGACGTGGATTATCTGTCGCAGCGCACGGAGGTGCAGATGGGCCTCTGCTACCTGGCGACCCTCTACCTTGTGATCCGCGGCGCGGAGTCTCCCCGGTCGGGCGCGCCGTGGTACGGGCTCGCCGTATTCACCGGATTCCTCGGGATGGCCAGCAAGGAGATCATGATCACCGAGCCCGTCGTGATCCTCCTCTATGACCGCACCTTCCTCGCCGGATCCTTCCGCGAGGCTTGGAGCCGGCGCTGGCGGCTTTACCTGGGCCTCGCCGGCGGATGGTTGCTCCTCGCGCGCCTGATGGTCGGGATCCGGGAGCGGGGGGCCGGAACCGGGCTCGGCGTCAGCCCCCTGGGCTACGCCGTCGGCGAATGCCATGCGATCGTCCACTACCTGCGCCTCTCCCTCTGGCCGCGCCCGCTCGTTTTTGACTACGGCGTGGACATGGGGCCCGCCGGCGTCGGGGCCCTCCCCTACGTCCTCGCCGTCGCCGCGCTCGTCGCCGTGACCGCGGCCATGCTGCGGCGCCCGTCCGCAGTGGGGTTCGCGATGTTCTGGTTCCTCGCGATACTGGCGCCGACCTCGAGTATTGTGCCGGTGGTCCTCCAGCCGGTCGGCGAGCACCGGATGTACCTCCCGCTCATCGCCGTCGTGTCCCTCATCGCGCTGACGGGCTTCCGGGTGATCAGGCGACGGGGCGCGTGGGTGGCCGCCGCCGCGGCCGCCGGCCTCGGCTGCGCCACCTGGGCCCGCAACGGGGACTACCGCACCTCGGTCCTCATCTGGCAGGACACGGTCGCGAAGAGGCCGATGAACGCCCGCGCACACTGCAACCTGGGAAACGCGCTCCTGGCCGCCGGGCGGACCGACGCGGGCATCGCCGAGCTCAACCGGGCGCTGCAGATCTCGCCCGACGACGCCGACACGAACCTCGACCTTGGCGTCGCGATCGGCAATGCGGGGCGCTTTGCCGACGCGATCCCCAGCATCCAGAGGGCGCTCGCGGCCAACCCGGGGCTGGCGGAGGGGCACTTTGACCTTGGCTGGCTCTACGCGAGCACGCAGAGGGTACCGGAGGCCCTCGACGAATACGCGCGCGCCATCGCCCTGCGGCCCGACTACCGCGACGCGCACTGCAACATCGCGGACCTTCTCCTCAAGGAGGGGCGGTTCTCCGAGGCCATCCCGCACTTCGAGGCGGCCCTCGACGCCGGGCCTCCCGATCCCGACCTCTACTACAACCTGGCCTACGCGCGGATCAGGACGGGCTCCCTCGCCGGCGCCGTGGCGGCCTACCGGGAGGCCCTGCGCCTGAGGCCCGATTTTGCGGCGGCCCGGCACAACCTGGATCTCCTCCAGGGAGCGGGTGCGCCGGCGCGGGGAGGAAAATAGGCTTCCCAAAGACCGGGGGAACGGGCGAACTTCCGCTGATCGTGACACACCCATTTCGGAAAACATGCTCCGCGCTCACGATCGCCCTCGCCTGCGCTGCCCCCGCCCTGGCGTGGAACGCCGAGGGCCACGCGGCCGTCGGGCTTGTCGCCCAGCAGAACCTGACCCCGGACGCGCGCAAGCAGGTGATCAAGGTACTCGGAAGCGACGACCTTGCCTCGATCGCCAGCTGGATGGACCAGCTCAGGTCCGCCTACTTTCACACGGGGCCCCTCGGAGACGACCCCGAGGCCCTCAAGTTCAACGCCGAGTTCCCGAAGAACAACACCTGGCATTATGTCGACCTGCCCCTGGGGCTGGAGGCCTACAGGATCGACGGCCCCTCCTCGAGGCCCGACGACGTGGTCCACATGATAGAGACGGCCGTGAGCGTGCTCGAGGGCGGCGGCGACAAGAGGATAACGAAGCTCGAGGCCCTGCGCATGCTCGTGCATTTCGTCGGGGACCTGCACCAGCCGCTGCACGTCGGGAACGGGTTCTTTGACGTCGGGGCGGACGGGTCGGTCAAGCTCGTCACGGATCCCGCGGCAGCGATGAGCCTTCCGAACGACAAGGGCGGCAACGCGGATTTCTACGGGCCGGGCAAGTACGATGAACTCCATGCGTACTGGGACGACCTCCCGGGAAAGGTGGCCGACTCAAAGGACGCCGCCGCGCTCGCACCCGTGCTCGAGAAGGTGGTGGCGGACTCCGGGCCGTCCTGGAAGAGCGCCGGCGACTACCACCATTGGGCCGAGGGATGGGCCACCGAGAGCCTGGCCGCCGCCAGAACCGCCTACGCCGGAATAACATTCGGAGCCGAGACGCCCGACGGCAAGGGGGGCATCAAGAGCATAAAAATCACGCTCCCCGCGAATTATGACGAGGCCTGCGTCCCCCTGGCCAGGGAGAGGCTCGCCAAGGCGGGATATCATTTGGCGGAGATCCTTAACGCGATTCAGTGGTCTGACTGATCCGTGCTGAAATTTACAAAAGTCTCGCCGAAGTCCGACCGCCTTTGCAGGCTCCGGACATAACCCCCTACCCTTCAACATGAAGTTACCCAAAGCTTGGCTATGGGGCGCGGCCGCTGCATTTGCCGTGTCCTTAATTCCGTCCGTTCGCGCCAGCGAATCGGACATCAAGATCCCGGACCTGAACGCCGTGTCGTTCATGGGCGGATCCCTCGCCGGCTCGGCCGTGCTCCTGATCGGGCTCGTCGTCTGCGTCGGCGGGATGGTCTTCGGCTGGATGCAGTACATCCAGACGCGCAACCTTCCGGTGCACTCCTCGATGTCGGCGGTCTCGAACATCATCTGGGAGACGTGCAAGACCTACCTGGCGCAGCAGGGGAAATTCCTCGCCGTCCTCTGGCTGCTGATCGCGGCCTGCATGACGTACTATTTCGGGAGCCTCTCCGGCCAGTCCGCGGGCAACGTCGTCGTCATCCTCCTCTCCTCCATCCTCGGCATCCTGGGCAGCTACGGCGTCGCCTGGTTCGGCATCAGGATAAACACGGTCGCCAATTCCCGCACGGCGTTCTCCGCGCTTCGGGGCAACACGCTCGCGACGCTCCTCATCCCGCTCAAGTCGGGGATGAGCGTCGGGCTCCTCCTTGTCGCGATCGAGCTCTTCTTCATGATCTGCATCCTCAAGTTCCTTCCGTCGGAGCTTGCCGGCCCCTGCTTCATCGGCTTCGCGATCGGCGAGTCCCTCGGCGCCTCGGCGCTGCGGATCTGCGGAGGAATCTTCACGAAGATCGCCGACATCGGCGCCGACCTGATGAAGATCGTGTTCAACCTGCCCGAGGATGACCCGCGCAACCCGGGCGTCATCGCGGACTGCACCGGCGACAACGCCGGCGACTCGGTGGGGCCCACGGCGGACGGGTTTGAGACGTACGGGGTCACCGGCGTGGCGCTGATCGCCTTCCTCGCCCTCGCCCTGGCCACGAACCCGGGCCTCTGCGGCACGCTCATCGTCTGGCTCTTCGCGATGCGCATCCTGATGCTCATCACCTCCCTCGCCAGCTACTTCGTCAACTCCGCCGTCAGCGGCGCCCTGTTCGGGGACAAGAGGGACTTCAACCTGGAGCAGCCGCTCACGAACCTCGTCTGGATCACCTCGATCGTCTCGATCGCCGTGACCTACGCCGCGTCCTACGTCCTCCTTGCGAGGCATCCCGACTGCCCGGCGGGCCTCTGGTGGGTGCTCTCGACCATCATCTCGTTCGGCACGATCGCCGGCGCGCTCATCCCCGAGTTCACGAAGGTGTTCACGTCGACGGAGAGCCGGCACGTGAAGGAGGTCGTCACCTCCTCAAAGCAGGGCGGCGCCTCGCTCAACATCCTCTCCGGGCTCGTGGCCGGCAATTTCTCGGCGTTCTGGACGGGCCTCGTCATCCTCGCCCTGATGTTCGGCGCGTACCTGATCTCGGGCAACCCGGCGCTCCAGGCGATCATGCCCGCGGAGTTCCAGTTCGCCACGCCGATCTTCGCCTTCGGGCTTGTCGCCTTCGGCTTCCTGGGGATGGGCCCGGTGACAATCGCGGTCGACAGCTTCGGCCCGGTCACCGACAACGCCCAGTCCGTCTACGAGCTCTCGCAGATCGAGTCGAGGAAGGAGACGGCCGCGGAGATCGAGAGGGACTTCGGCTTCAAGCCGGACTTCGCGCACGCCAAGCACCAGCTTGAGAAGGGCGACGGGGCCGGCAACACGTTCAAGGCGACGGCGAAGCCGGTCCTCATCGGCACGGCGGTCGTCGGCGCGACGACGATGGTCTTCGGGATCATAATGCTCCTCAAGCGGCTGGACCCCAATACGATCGAGCGGCTCTCGCTCGTCCATCCGGAATCGATGATGGGGCTCCTCATGGGCGGCGCGGTCGTCTACTGGTTCACGGGCGCCAGCATGCAGGCGGTCGTGACGGGCGCCTACCGCGCGGTCGTCTACATCAAGGAAAACATGAAGCTGGACGCGACGACAGCCTCCGTTGCCGCATCGAAGGAGGTCGTCCGCATCTGCACGCAGTACGCCCAGAAGGGGATGATCAACATCTTCATCGTCGTCTTCTGCTTCGCCCTGTCGCTCGCGTTCTTCGACCCGTACTTCTTCATCGGCTACCTGATCGGCATCGCGTTCTTCGGGCTCTTCCAGGCCATCTTCATGGCGAACGCGGGCGGCGCGTGGGACAACGCGAAGAAGATCGTCGAGGTCGACCTGAAGCAGAAGGGAACGCCGCTTCACGCGGCGACGGTGGTCGGCGACACGGTGGGCGACCCCTTCAAGGACACGTGCTCCGTGTCGCTGAACCCGGTCATCAAGTTCACGACGCTCTTCGGCCTCCTGGCGGTCGAGATCGCCGTCAAGATGGAGCCCGCGGTGAAGCACGGCCTCGGCGCGGTCATATTCGTCGTGGCGCTCGTCTTCGTGTACCGCAGCTTCTACGCGATGCGGATCCCGGCGAAATGAGGCTCCTCCGGCGTCGGCCGGGCGGGCGGAGCCTGGGTCAGCTCTTTTCTGAGCTGTCCCAGGCCGTCACGACGACGATGCCGGCGAGGATCAGTGTGGCTGCGATCATTTGTGTGTCCCTTTGTTGAAAGTTGAAGCCGGCCGTCCGGTCATTCGTGGTAGCGGGTGAGCGGCATCGAGAGCCGGTCCAGAAGCCCGGTGTCCCAGAGCGAGTTGGTCTCCGGCTGGTGCCCGAACCCTAGTACGGGCCAGACGGCCCGTGAGATGCCGGGACGATAATCGGAGGGGTGCGAATGCGCGTCGCGATGCGAAAGCGAGGCGTAGGTGGCCCTGAAGGTACCGGAGGATGATTCGGAATCGGATGAGTGTATCATCGGGAAGTGTAGTTGACTGTTTATCTATGAATCTGGTTCAAAAAATGCGCACGTTTCGCGTGCGCGGGAATTCGGGTTTTTTGTTAGGCGAGGACTGGCGCTTCCTGGGCGGGCGACCCGCCCTTTGATTTCACTCGCAGCATGCTGAGCGCCATTTCCGGAAGCTTACGGAGTACCTCGGGGTCGTTCATGATCCGCGCCTGCGAGATCAGGCCCTCGAGGAGCGCGAAGAGCGCGAGCGATTCCTGGACCGGGTCGCATGGCTCGATGACCCCCTGGGCCGCCGCGTCGCGGATGGCCGACTGGTAATAGCGCTGCTTGCGGGCGAGGATGTCCCGGATCGTCGCGTTCACGTCGACCTCCTGCGTGCTGACCTCGGATCCCACCGTGAAGACGGGGCAGCCCAGGGTCTTCCCGTACTTTGCCTTCAGCTCGACCTGGCTCGCGTGGATCGTGTCGAAGTAGTTCGTGAGGCGGACGAGGGGTTCGACCGAGGACGAGAAGCAAGCGTCGAGTTTCGGCTTCCATTCCCTGGCCCACAGATTTTCGAGGGCGGCCACCGCGAGCTCGGCCTTGGACTTGAAGAAATAGTAGAAACTCCCCTTCTTCACATCCGCCCGCTGGCAGATCTGGTCAATCGTTACGGATCCATAGCTGCCCTCCCACATGAGGGCCATTGCGGCATCCATCAGGCGTTGGTCGGCATCAGAGGTTCTTCCCATGGGCGTATAGATAGTTGACTGTTTAGTTAGTGCAAGCGTTTTTTCGCATTTTTCGAAAAAAAATTTGGCTTCAGGGACGCCTTCCCATGGCCGCCACAGGCTACAGGGTGCCCTTCTATGCCGTAACCACCGAGGCGACTGCAGGTTCGGCCAGCGTGCACTGCACCTGGACCGGCTCCGCGACGACCTTCCCGAAGATGGTCGTAAGCCCTGCGGACGCCGCATCGCGCCCCCTTGTGGCCGCGACGATGAGCCCCGGGGCTATGGAATCCGTGGGATCGAAGAGCCTCCAGCCCCCACCGAGGTAGGCCTCGAAGCAGGCGTGGAAGTTCATGGGCTCGAGTCCGACCGCGTAGCCCCCGACGTAGCGCGCCGGGATGGAGAGAGCGCGGCAGAGCGCGATGGACAGGTGGGTGTAGTCGCGGCAGACGCCCTTGCGGGACTGCCACACGTCCCACGCCGACGTCCTGCCGTCGGTCGAGCCCGGCAGGTAGGCGACGTTCTCGTCGACCCAGCGGCAGATGAGCCGCACCTGCTCGGCCCGGTCCTCGGTCTTCCCGAAGAGCTCCCACGCCGTCAGCCCGAAGCGGTCGCTCTCGCAGTAGCGGCTCGGCAGCGTGTAGGTGAGGATGTTGAGCGGCAGCCGGCCCGGCCGGTCCGCCGGCACGGTGGGCGGCATCTCGGGGCGCTCCACGTCCACCACCGCCGAATAGCCGATCTCGAACGGGCCGTTCTGGGCCTCGAGGCGCAGGACCCTCTCCCCCTTCGAGGTCGTCGCGATCTCCACCGGGCAATCGGGCGAGCACCGGATGACCTCCGACACCAGCTGCTGCTGGGAATCGGTGTTCACAAGGACGTTGAAGGTGAACGAGGCGCTCTGCGCCACCACCTTGTAGCGCAGAGTGCAGCCGACGGCTATCTTCATCGCCGCGCAATGTGGATACAGGGGGGGCGCACCGCAATCCCCGGATTTTGCCCGCCCCGCCCGGCAGGTAGGCCTTGCGTGGACACCCATCCTTGGCGGGAATAGGCAGCCGATGACGCCCCCCCAGAACGAGAGACCGATGCGCTGGGAGATGTTCGCCCTGTCCTTCACCGCCCTCTTCCTCGAGATGATGGTCATCCGGTGGGTGCCGTCGGTCGTCCACCTGGTCGCGTACTACGCCAATCTCATGCTGCTGAGCTCCTTCCTCGGCCTTGGGGCCGGGGCGATGGCGGCGGGCAGGCGCTGGAGGCTGTTTGGATGGTTCCCGGTGTTCCTTGCCGTCGACATAGGGATGCTGCTGATGGACAGGAACACCGTGCTCGGGACGTCCGCCGGCGAGGCCCACTTCTTCGCCTTGCCGCCCTCGATGTTCCACGCGTTCGCGCTGATACGGATCTTCGCGGTGAACGCCCTCCTGTTCATGCCGCTGGGCCAGAGGATGGGGCTCCTTTTCAACGCGATGCCGCGTCTGACGGCCTACGCATGGGACCTCGCGGGAAGCCTCTTCGGGACCCTGTGCTTCGGCCTATTCTCCCTCAGGCACTTCTCCCCGGTGCTCGGAATGGCGGGCGTCATGCTGATCTACCTCTGGCTGGCGGGGGGGCGCCGGTGGTGGATCGACACGGCGGTGTTCGCGGCGGCGCTCGCCGCGGTCGTCTGGTTCAGCAATCCCGCCGCGATCTGGTCCCCGTACTACTACATCACGGTCAACCAGTATGACACGCCTGAGGTCACGGCAACCTCCGCGCCGGCGGACCTGCGCACCATGCGCGATCCCCCCGTCTACATGGTCAAGGTGAACCAGTTCGGGTATCACCTTGACGCCGCGCTCGACCCGCGGCGCTACACGCCCGGGACGGTGACGGCCGAAAAAATCCGCTGGATGGAGATGCAGTACGCCCTGCCCTATGAGGTCGCGAGCGGGAGGGACCGCATCCTCGTCGTCGGCGCGGGGGGCGGCTGCGACGTCGAGTCGGCCCTGGCGGCAGGGGCCAGGCACGTCGACGCGGTCGAGATCGACTCCACGATCATAGGCCTCTCCCGAAAGTTCAACGCGCAGGCGCCCTACGCGGACCCGAGGGTGTCGATCCGGATCGACGACGCGCGTTCCTTCCTGGCGAAGGCCGGCCCGGGCTACGACATCGTCGTATTCGGCTTCCTCGACTCGCAGGCGCTCTTCAGCTCCATGAACAACGTCAGGCTGGACGGATACGTCTACACCGTGGAGAGCATGCGTTCCGCCTTCAGGCTCCTGAACGACCACGGGATGCTGACCCTTTCGTTCTACCTCGGGAAGCCGTGGCTGGGGCTGAAGATCTACCAGCTGGTGAAGGAGGCCACGGGCCGGGAGCCCACGCTGTACTTCGGGGACAGACAGGAGGACGCCATGATACTCTGCCTCCCGAAGGACGCCGGCGTCGTCATGCCCGACAAGCTTCCCGAATTCCACAGGGGCGGCTACGGGAACCTGGCCCAAATCGACCTGCCGACCGATGATTGGCCCTTCCTCTACCTTGTCCGGAAGACCATCCCCTCCGACTACCTGATAGCCATAGCGAGCCTCCTTGTGTTCTCCATAACGGCGGTCGGCTGGCTCAGGCGCGGCTCCTTTGGCCGCAGCGACGTTCATTTCGGGCTCCTCGGCATGGGCTTCCTCCTCCTCGAGACGAAGAACATCAGCGACTGCACCCTTTTCTTCGGCGCCACGTGGTTCGTCACGCTGCTCGTCGTCACCGGCGTGCTGCTGATGGTGATCGCGGCAAACCTCGTGTCGGAGCGCCTCAGGGGGTTCTCGCTCTGGATGTACGCGCCGCTCCTCGCCACGCTCGCGCTGCTGCTCTTCGTGCCGCGCGAGAGCGTCCTCGACTTCGCCTATTCCGGGCGGATGCTCTGGACGCTGCTTGTCGTGCCGCTGCCCATCTTCTTCGCTGGGATCATATTCTCGACGACGTTCCGCGACGCCGTGACGCCGTCCGCAGTGTTCGGCGCAAACCTGATAGGGGCGATGCTCGGCGGCTTCTGCGAGTACCTCGGCATGGCGGTGGGCAACCACCGGCTCTCGATACTCGTGATCGTCGCGTACCTGGGGAGCATGCTCATAATGGCATCCTCGAGGCGCATGGGGCGGGCGATATAGCCGACAGGGGTGCGCGGCCGCAGGCGGGATTGCGTTGCCTGCGGGCGCGCGCGCCCGCAATTTTCCCGTGATGACGCCCCCTGAGAACCCAGGCCGCATGAGATGGGAGATGTTCGCCCTGTCCTTCACGGCGCTCTTCCTGGAGATGATGGTGATCCGCTGGGTGCCGTCGGTCGTCCACCTGGTCGCGTACTACGCCAACCTGATGCTGCTGAGCTCATTCCTCGGGCTCGGCGCCGGGGCGATGGCCGCGAGCAGGAAGTGGAACCTCTTCGGGTGGTTCCCGGTGCTCCTGGCGTGCCAGATCGGGACGCTCCTCCTGTGCCGCAACGCGGTCCTCGGCAGCACCGCGGGCGAGGCGCGCTTCTACCAGCTGGCTCCGGCGACGCTGAACGGCATCGTCCTCGTGTGGATCTTCGCGACGAACGCCGCGATGTTCGCGCCGCTCGGCCAGAGGATGGGCGTGCTGTTCGACGCCCTGCCCCGCCTGTCGGCCTACGCGTGGGACCTCGCGGGAAGCCTCTCGGGCACCCTCTGCTTCGGTCTTTTCTCCCTGACGCTGTTCTCGCCGATACTCGGGATGGCGATCGTCATGGCCATCTACCTTGCGATCTGCGGCTCCCGGCGGTGGCTCCTCGCCGTGCCGATATTCGCGGCCGTCCTCGCGGCGATCATGTGGGAGCGCGATCCCCGTGCGATCTGGTCGCCCTACTACTACATAACGATCACCGACTACGCCAAGCCGAGGGTGTCGGTCTCCGAGCCGCCGCCGGACCTCCTGACGATGCGCGACCCGCCGATCTACAGCGTCAACGTGAACCAGTTCGGCTACCACATGGACACCTCGATCGACGTGTCGCGCTTCACGCCGGGGACGCTGTCGGCCGACACCGTCGAAGGGTTCTGGCTGCAGTACCACCTGCCCTATGCGCTTTCCACGGGGCGCGACCGCATCCTCGTCGTGGGCGCCGGGGGGGGCTGCGACGTGCAGGCCGCACTCATGTCGGGGGCCCGCCACGTCGACGCCGTCGAGATCGACCGGACCATAATCGGCATATCCAAGAGGTTCAGCGCCGGGGCGCCCTACCACGACCCGAGGGTGGAGGTGCACATCGACGACGCCCGCTCCTTCCTGGCGAAGGCGTCACCGGGCTACGACCTCGTCGTGTTCGGCTTCCTCGATTCGCAGGCGCTGTTCAGCAGCATGAACAACGTCCGGCTGGACGGGTATGTCTACACCGTGGAGAGCATCAGGTCTGCCTACCGGCTGCTAGGCGACCACGGGATGCTGAGCATGTCGTTCTACCTCGGGCGCCAGTGGCTGGGGCCCAAGCTGTTCTGGCTCGTGGCGGAGGCCACGGGCCGGACGCCGGCGATGTTCGTGGACGCCTCCGGCCAGAGGCTCATCCTCTGCGTTCCAAAGGACGGACATCCGCTCGCCCGGGACGCCGGGCAGATGCACCAGTCGAACTACGGGGCGCTGCCGCACATCGACCTGCCGACGGACGACTGGCCGTTCCTCTACCTCTCGAGGATGGCCATCCCGAACGACTACCTTGTCGGCATCATCAGCCTGCTCATCCTCTCCGTCGCCGTCGTGGCATGCCTGAGGCGCGGCTCGTTCGGGAGCGGCGACATCCACTTCGGCCTCCTCGGCATGGGCTTCCTGCTCCTCGAGACGAAGAACATCACCGACTGCACGCTGTTCTTCGGCGCCACATGGTTCGTCACGCTGGTCGTCGTGGCCGGAGTGCTCATCATGGTGATCGCCGCCAACCTGGCCGCCGGGCGGATCCGCCAGTTCTCGCCCTGGATGTATGCGCCCCTGTTCGCGACCCTGGCGCTCCTGCTCTTCGTCCCGCGGGAGAGCATCCTCGGCCTCGAATTCGCAGGGAGGATGGCCTGGACGATCCTCGTCATCCCGCTGCCGATCTTCTTTGCCGGGATAATCTTCTCGACGACATTCCGCGAGTCCGCGGCGCCCGCGGCGGTGTTTGGCGCCAACCTCATCGGCGCCATGCTCGGCGGCTTCTGCGAATACCTGGCCATGGCGGTCGGCAACCACCGGCTCTCGATCCTCGTGATCGTCGCCTACCTGGGAAGCATGCTCGTCGTCACCTCTTCCAGGCGCGCCGGGCGGCCCGTCTAGCCCGGGCGGCTCCTAGGCGCGGATGTCGCGGTCCTTGGTCTCTGGCAGGACGATCATGCCGATCACGAAGGCCGCGCCGGCCACGAGGATCGGAAACCAGAGGCCGGCGTAGATGTCGCCGGTGAAGACGACTATCGACGCGGCGATCAGCGGCAGGAAGCCGCCGAACCAGCCGTTGCCGATGTGGTAGGGAAGCGACATGGAGGTGTAGCGGATCCTCGTCGGGAAGAGCTCGACCAGGTAGGCCGCGATCGGCCCGTATACCATCGCGACGTAAAGGAGCAGGAGCGTGAGGAGCCAAAGGACCGCGGGCGTGTTGATCGCGGCCGGGTCGGCGGACTTCGGGTAGCCCGCGGGCGCGAGCGCCGCCTCATAGGCCTTCTCGTTGAATCCCGCAACCCGCGCGCCGCCGACCGACATCGAGACACCGACGTCCGCGGTGTCGAGCGGCGCCAGCGTGAAGGGGATGCCGCGGGCGTTCAGGTAATTGCGGGCCTTGTCCGTGTCCGTCCTGGCCTTGGTCGGCAGGATGATCTTCTTGGCCGCGTCCCCGAGCGCGTCGAGCGTCAGCGCGAGCCTGCCGCGGTACTCGACCGTTGAGATGACGACGGGCGAGTGCTGCATGGCGTCGGCGAGCGCCGGGTTCGCGGCGCGCGTGATGCCCCGGAAGATCGGCTGGTAGGTGAGCGTGGCCAGGATGAGGCCGGTCATGATGATCTTCTTCCTGCCGATCCTGTCGGAGAGCCTCCCGAGAAAAACACCCATCGCCGCCCCGATCACGAGCGAGATGGCGATCAGCTTGTAGGTCGTCACGTAGTCGACCTTGAGCGTCGTCCCGAGGAAATAGAGCGCATAGAACTGGCCCGCGTACCAGACGACCCCCTGACCCATGGTGGCGCCGAAGAGGGCCTTGAGCACGATCTTCCCGTTTTCCCACCGGGCAAAGCTCTCCGTGAGCGGCGCCTTGGACCCCTTGCCCTGGGCCTTCATCTCCGCGAAGATGGGCGACTCCTCAAGCTTGAGGCGGATGTACACGGAGACCGCGAGGAGGAGGAAGGAAAGGAGGAATGGGACGCGCCAGCCCCAGGCCTGGAACGTCTCCGGGCTCATCGATCCGCGCAGGGTGCCGATCACGACCAGGGCAAGGAACAGCCCGAGGGTCGCCGTCGTCTGGATCCAGCTCGTGTAGAGGCCGCGCTTGCCCTGGGGGGCGTGCTCGGCGACGTAAATCACCGCGCCGCCGTACTCGCCGCCGAGCGCCAGGCCCTGGGCCAGGCGCAGGAGGACCAGGATCGCAGGCGCCCAGAAGCCGATGCTGGCGTAGGTTGGCAGTAGGCCGACGAGCGCCGTCGAGAGGCCCATGATGACGATTGTGATGAGGAATGTGTACTTGCGCCCGGCGATGTCGCCCAGCCGGCCGAAGACGAGCGCCCCGAAGGGCCGCACCGAGAACCCGACGCCGAATAGGGCGAGGCTCGAGAGGTAGGCGGCGGTCTCGTTGCCGGCAGGGAAGAAGAGCTTGCCGAAGAAGGCGGCGAGCGTCCCGTAGATGTAGAAGTCGTACCACTCGAACACGGTGCCGAGCGCCGATGCGACGATGACGAGCGTGTGCTTGCGGTCTAGAGCAGCTGGAGTAGCGGCCATGGGGCGGGAAACGGGGTTGCCGAGCGGGAAAGCACCCCGAGGCAACAAGGCGCAGCCCCCCAAAGCAAGCCCGGGCAGCCGGACCCCCGCCTCAGACCGGCACGAAAGGCGCGACCGTCTCCCGCTTGAGCCCCCGCATCATCAGGGCCGAGATGGCTTCCGCGGGCCTGCGGCCCTTGAAGAGGATCGCGTGGGTCTCCGCGAGGATCGGGGCGTCGATCCCCCTCTCGGCGCACAGCCCGGCGAACGACCGCGTCGTCTCGTAGCCCTCGACGACCGTCCGCCGGCCCTCGAGCAGCTCGGCGATGCTCCTGCCCTCCCCGATCCTCTGGCCGAACTCCCGGTTGCGGCTCCAGAGCCCGTGGCAGGTGGCGATGAGGTCGCCGAAACCGCTCAGGCCGTAGAAGGTCTCCTGCCGGGCCCCTAGGGAGCAGCCGACCCTGACCATCTCGGCGACGGCGCGGGTCATGAGCGCCGCCTTCGCGTTGTCGCCCAGCCCGAGGCCCTCGCAGCAGCCCGCGGCGATCGCGTAGACGTTCTTCAGGCTGCCGCTGAACTCCACGCCGGGCAGGTCGTCGGTCGTGTAGACGCGCAGCGTCGGGCCGCTGATGGCGGCCTGCACGTCCTGGATCACCGAATCGTCGCCCCGGGCCGCGAGCACCATCGCCGCGGGCAGCCCGCGCGCGACCTCGCCCGCGTTCGTCGGCCCCGACAGGGCGCCGACCATGAGCCCCGGCAGCGTCTCGGCGATCGCCTGCGAGGGGCGCATGTGGCTGCCGACCTCAAGGCCCTTCGCCAGGCTGATGACGAGGCGCGGCTCCGCGCCGGCGCCAAGGGCGGCGCGGACGTTGGCGGCGGTGTGGCGCAGGGTCTGGGCGGGGCACGCGAGGAGGATCACATCGGCCCCCGCCAAGCCGTCCCCGAGGTTCGCCGCGACCGAGACTCCGGACGGCAGCGGGATCCCGGGAAGGTACTCCCGGTTCTCGCGGGCCCGGGCGATCGCCGCGGCCTGCTCGGGCCGGCGCGGCACAAGCGTCACGGGCCGCGCACCCCTGGCGAGGTGCAGCGCGAAGGCCGTGCCCCAGGCCCCGGCTCCGACGACGCAGAACTTCATGGGCCTACTTCTAACCCGCGCCCCGACCGCCTTGCTACCTCAAAAACGGGGGGACCCTCTCGTTGGAGATCATCTGCTCGAAGGTCTCGCGGGCGCAGACCTGCTCGAACGCGCTTCCCCTGACGAGCACCTCGGCCGGCAGCGGCCTCGCGTTGTAGCGGCTCGCCATCACGTGGCCGTAGGCCCCGGCGCTCATGATCGCGAGGTATTCCCCCTCGCCGAGCTCCTGCATCTGCCTGTCCTTGGCGAAGCAGTCGGTCGTCTCGCAGATGGGCCCCACGACGTCGGCCACCAGGGCGCGCCGCGTCGTGTCGCGGCAGAGCGGCACGATCTCGTGGAAGGAGTCGTACATGGCCGGCCGCACCAGGTCGTTCATCCCCGCGTCGACGATCAGGAAATTCTTGCCCTGGCCGCGCTTCAGGTACTCCACGCGCGACAGGAGGACGCCGGCGTTGGCGACCATGGAGCGGCCCGGCTCGAGGAGCACCTTGAGCCCGAGCTGCCTGAGGCCCGGGGTGAGCGCCGCGCCGTAGGCCTCCGCCGTCAGCGGCCTTTTTCCCTCCGGCTGGGCCTCCCACCAGGCCGGATTCCCGCTCGCAAGGGCGTCCTTGTAGACGACCCCGATCCCGCCGCCGATCGAGATGTAGGAGATGCCGTGCCTCTCCTTCAGCTCGGCGGCGAGAGGCGCGAGCTTCTCAAGGGTCTCGACGAACGGCCCGACGTCGGTGATCTGCGAGCCTATGTGGGACTGGACTCCCCTGATCGCGATGTTCGGGTACTTCGAGGCCGCCTCGTACGCGGCCAGCGCCTGCCTGATCGGGATGCCGAACTTGTTGGCGCTCGTCCCCGTGGTGATCTTGGCGTGGGTGTGCGCGTCGACGTCAGGATTTATACGTATCGCGATCGAGGCTTTGAGGCCCAGCTTGCCGGCGACGTGGTTGATCCTCGCGAGCTCCGGCTCGCTCTCGACATGGAAGGAGAAGATCCCCGCCTCGAGGGCGAGACGGATCTCGGCCTCGGTCTTGCCGACGCCCGCGAAGACGCTCTCCTTGACGCTCGCGCCGGCCGCGATGACGCGCCTCATCTCGCCCGCGCTCGCGAAGTCGAATGCGGATCCAAGGTTGCCCAAGTGCCTCAGCACCGCTAGGTTGGCATTGGCCTTGACCGCGAAGCAGATTCGGGCGTCGACCCCGGCCATGCTCCCGGCGAGCCGGGAGTAGTTGTCGGAGATCGTCGCCGCGCTGTAGACGTAGGTCGGGGTCCCGTAGAGCCGCGCGACCTCCGCGAGGTCGACGGACTCGCAATGGAGGTTCGGGCCGGCATATCGAAAGTGGTGCATGGGGGCGGCTGGTAAAAATCCGTGAAAGGCCGACAATAGCGAGTTTCACCTTGAAAAAACGACCCAAAAATACCGATAGTCGGCCCCTAGACCCCGATGCTTTCCCTCCTGAAGAGCCTCTTTCACCGCCCGGCGATCCGATTCGGATTGGCGAGGCAGGGTCACGGCAGGTTCCGGGACCCGAGGTTCGTGAGCTTCATCTCCCAGACCAACCGGAAGGCGCTCAACACCGATTTCAAGGACGCCGTGCTGCGGGGCCGCAAGATGTTCAGGTTCGCGCTTGTGGCTGGCCTGGTCTGCGGCGGCGCCTGGATCCTCGTCGAAAGCGCCCGCGCGCTTTCGATTTTCTAGGCCTCAGGCCGCCTCTTTGAGCCCGACCGGGCTGCGGCCGGAGGCTTCAAATGCAATGACGTTTGAGCGGGCGCTCAGGGGCGCCATCTCGCGGCCGTAGTCCGCGGCAAGGATTGCGACGACGCCGGTCAGCGTGAGTGCGATGCTCGAGGCGGCTGCGCCCACGGGCAGGAGGATGATCGCCGAGAGGACGGCGAGGAAGGCCAGGATCGGAAGGGAGCTGTTTCTTGTGTTCATGCACAAAGAACACGGCTCCCCGCGAAAAGTTGCGCCCAATCTCGCCGCCGCGGGCGCAGGCGCGCGGCGGATCCCGGGCGGCTCAGCCCGTCGTTCCGAGGTACACGTCGTCGCCGAATGCGAGCACCGGGAAGAATATCCATGGAAGCAGGACAAGCCCCAGGCCGAAGGCATTTCCCCTCCCGAAATTCCGCGCCAGGGCGAACCCGCAAAGGACCGAGACGACCATGTTCACAAAGGGGATGAAGCAGAGCGCGATCCACCACACCGGCTTGCCGCTGATCTGCAGCCAGACGACCAGGTTGTAGACCGGCACAATGGACGCCCACCCCGGCTTTCCGGCCTTGGCGAAAACGCGCCAGCAGGACACGACCGTGATTAGGATGACTGCCAGCATCACGATGAGCGGCGCCGTTCCGAGCCTGAGTGGCCGCCGGTCGAGGGGGGGGCGCTGCAGCGCCGGGGCCAGGGGGCCCGCTGCGCGCGCCGTGGCCGAGGGTACCGGCGCCGCGCTCGCCGGCTTCGCGGCCGCCGCGGTCGGAGGTGCAGGCTTGGCGGCGGGCGCCGGGGCGGGCGACGGCGTGGTCTGCGCCTCGTACCGCCCCCCCGGGTCCAGGATGGAGATGTCCGTGTCCCGCGCCGGGACCCGGCCCTTGAGCAGGCGGATGCGCACCAGGACGAATTCCCCGCTGACGCCGTCCACGTCGAGCGCGGTTCCCACCGGCAGCGACAGCTTCCCGGAGACCTGCCCGCCGCGGATGATGTCCATGTGTGTCGGCGCGGTCACCGTGATGTGCGGCGGCAGCGCCCGAGCCTCGGCAGCCAGTCCGAGCGAGGCCGCGAGCACAACGGCGCCGAGGATCATGCGGGCGTGTCGCATGGGGCGAGGAACACCGCATTCGCCGCGGGAGTAAACACCAAACCGGGCCGGACGCCGGCTGATCAGAAGTGCCAGCCCACGCTCAGCATGGGGCCGATCGCGTTCAGCCCCGGGTTGATCGGGTTCATGTACCGGTTCGAGATATGCTGGTAATACACGCCGGCCGAGGCGCTCATCCCCTTCCTGAAGACATAGCGCACTCCCGGGTAGGCCATCCAGGTGAGGTTGAAGTCCTCGCCCTGCGCCCCCTTGATCTGGTGGCCCTTGCTGTCGAGCCAGCCGACGCCGCCGCCGGCAGCGAAGAAGACGGAGCGCGTCCGGCTCCTGTCCCACCATTCCAGGTCGCCCGAGGCCGTGACGCCGGTGAAATGGTGCTCGGGCCCGCTCGAGATGGGCTCGAGCAGAAGGCTGAACCGGTTGCGGATCACGAGCTCGCCGCCCGCGAAGGACAACGCGTTTCCGGCGAGCGGGCTCTGCACGGAGAGGATCTGCGGCTCCAGCGTGTAGGTCAGGGGCGTCGCGTCGTTCGAGAACCTCCAGAGGACGCCGCTCTCGTAGTCGACCTCCCAGTGCTGCGCCGGGTCGTACGGGGCCGCCATCGACGGGCCGCCGTCCGCGCGCGCGAGCGTCGCGCAGCACAGGGCGATGAATAGGGCCGGTAGCGGTCGCGGTCTCATGGGGGAGTCCGACCGAGGGAATCCGAGCCGCCTCGCGCGGTCGAGGTAATCAGGCTGCCCGAAAAAGAAAAGCGCCCGTTGCCGGGCGCTCTTTGGGCTGAAACGCGCGCCAGGGCGCGTCCTCCGGGCCCCTGCTCAGGCGGCCCTGTCCAGCTCGGGCGCGCCGCGGCCGGCGAGCTCGAAGGGGACCACGCTGGCCCGGGCCGCCAGGGGCTGCGGGTCCCGGCCGTAGTCGGATGCGAGCATGGCGATTAGCCCGGTGGAGGTGAAGGCGATGCTCGCGGCGACGGGGCCGACGGGCAGGAGGGCGATGGCCGCGAGGGCGGCGAGGAAGGCTTTGATCGGAAGTGTGCTTGTTTTCATACCCAGAGAACACGGGTCGGCGCGAAAAGTTACACCCGGGTTCGTCCGTGGGACCCCGCGGGGGGTCAAAAACATTCCCGGCCGGTCACGTCGGGCGCTGGATCGAGCGGGGGTCCTCCCCGGCCCGGAGCGATATCTCGGCGCCCTCCCTTCCCAATTCCAGGCATTCGAAGAGGTTGCGGACGCACTGGCCGAGCCGGTCGTGGCCGATCCCGCCGCGCTCGATGCCGTCGACGATCCTGCGCCCGAGCGCGGCCGCGCGGTCCCTGAGCTTGGCGCCCAGTTCGCCGGGGGGGTTCTCGTCGAGCTCCGTGCAAGGGTCGAGGAGCAGAAGCAGCTCGGACGCCGCCCTGCGGGCGTCGGCCGAGTCGGCGCCGGCCGCGGGACCCGGGGCCAGCAGGAGCTTCACGATCCGCCGCGCGATCCGCCCGGCGTGCGGCAGGTTCAGGGCCACCTTGAAGTATGGCCTCTCATCGGAACCTGGGACCCTTTCCTCGCCGATCATTCCGCCCGATATGGCCTGCGGGAAACCTCCGCGCAACCCAAGGTTTTGCCGCCAGCCGCCCGGGGCCTCAGGCCCCCTCGGAGCCCGCCGCCTCGGCCCTGAACGCGGAGCGGAACACGGCCTTCGCGTAGTCCCGGTTCAGCCTGGCGATGAAGTCGTGGGAGATCAGCTTCGGGCAAGCCGCGCTGCACTCGTACTGGTTCGTGCAGCTGCCGAATCCGAGGCCGTCCATCGTGCTGACCATCGCCAGGACCCGGGTGTCGCGCTCCGGCTGGCCCTGGGGAAGCAGGCCGAGGTGTGAGACCTTTGCCGCGACGAAGAGCATCGCGCTCGAATTCTTGCAGGCCGCGACGCACGCGCCGCACCCGATGCACTGCGCCGCATCCATGGCGAGGTCGGCGGCGTCCTTCGGCACCGGGACCGAGTTGGCCTCGGGCGCCGAGCCGGTGCGCGCCGTGATGAAGCCGCCCGCCTGCTGGATCGCGTCAAAGGCGCTCCGGTCGGTGACCAGGTCCCTGACGACGGGGAACGGCCTCGCCCGGAAGGGCTCGACCACGATCATGTCGCCCTCCCTGTAGCTGCGCATGTAGGTCTGGCACGAGGCCACGCCGTGGAGCGGCCCGTGCGGCTTTCCGTCTATCGTGAGCGAGCACGTCCCGCAGATCCCCTCGCGGCAGTCGTGCGCGAACGCGATCGGCTCCTCCCCCTTTGCGGTGAGCTCGTCGTTCAGGACGTCGAGCATCTCGAGGAAAGACATGTCGGGGTTGACGTCGCGCACGGCGTACTCGGCAAACCGCCCCGGCTGCCCGGGGCCGCTCTGGCGCCAGACGCGCAGGGTGACGTTGAATGTCTTCGCGCTCATCACTTGTAGTTGCGCACGCTCATCTTGACGGTCTCGTAGGTGAGCGGCTCGACGTTGCGCACGGGCGCCCTGGCCTCGCCCGCGTATTCCCACGCGGCCACGTGCGCGAAGTTGACGTCGTCGCGCTTGCACTCGCCGTCGGGATACTGGTGCTCCTCCCGGAAATGGCAGCCGCAGCTCTCCTCGCGGGTCAGGGCGTCGCGGCACATGAGCTCGCCGAGCTCGAGGAAGTCGGCGACGCGGGCCGCCTTCTCGAGCGACTGGTTGAACGAGGCGGCGGAGCCGGGCACGCGCACGTTGGCCCAGAACTCCGCGCGCAGCGCGGGGATCTCCTGGAGCGCCCTCTCGAGACCGGCCTTGTTGCGGGCCATCCCGCAGTGCTGCCACATGATGTGGCCCAGGCGCTTGTGGAAATGGCTGACGGGCTCGCTACCCTTCACCGAGAGCAGGCGGTTCGTCGACGCCGTGACGTCGTCCTCGGCCTGGGCGAACTCGGCGGCGTCCACCCTCGGCCGCGAGCCCGGCTTCTGGGTCGCGAGGTATCCGCCCAGCGTGTACGGGAGCACGAAGTAGCCGTCCCCCAGCCCCTGCATGAGCGCCGACGCGCCGAGGCGGTTCGCGCCGTGGTCGGAGAAGTTCGCCTCGCCCAGGACGAAGAGCCCCGGGACGTTGGACATGAGGTTGTAGTCCACCCAGAGCCCGCCCATCGTGTAGTGGACGGCCGGGAAGATCCTCATGGGCACCTTGTAGGCGTTCTCGTTGGTGATCTCGTGGTAGATGTCAAACAGGTTGCCGTAGCGCTCGCGCACGCCGGCCTCGCCCAGGCGGCCGATGGCGTCCGCGAAGTCCAGGTAGACCCCGAGCCCGCCCTCGCCCACCCCGCGACCCTCGTCGCAGACCCGCTTCGCCGCGCGGGAGGCCACGTCGCGGGGGCAGAGGTTGCCGAAGCTCGGGTAGATGCGCTCGAGGTAGTAGTCGCGGTCGCCCTCGGCGATGGACGCCGGGGCCTTCAGCCTGTCCTCCTTCCTTTTGGGCACCCATATCCTGCCGTCGTTGCGCAGCGACTCCGACATGAGCGTCAGCTTTGACTGGTAATCGCCCGTCACCGGGATGCAGGTCGGGTGGATCTGCGTGAAGCAGGGATTGGCGAAGCACGCGCCGCGCTTGTAGGCGCGCCATATCGCCGTCGCGTTCGAGCCGCGCGCGTAGGTCGAGAGGTTGAAGACGTTGCCGTAGCCGCCCGTCGCGAGGACGACGGCGTCGGCCGCGTGCCGCGTGACGGCGCCGGTGACCAGGTCGCGCACGATGATGCCCTTGGCGTGCCCGCCGACGACAACGAGGTCCAGCATCTCGGCCTGCGTGTGGAGCCTGATACCGCCCCCGGCGACGCCCTTCGACAGGGCCGAGTAGGCTCCGAGGAGCAGCTGCTGGCCGGTCTGGCCGCGGGCGTAGAAGGTCCTGGAGACCTGGGCGCCCCCGAAGGACCTGTTCGCAAGGAGGCCGCCGTATTCGCGCGCGAACGGGACGCCCTGCGCCACGCACTGGTCGATGATGCTGGCCGACACCTCGGCGAGGCGGTGCACGTTCGCCTCGCGGGAGCGGTAGTCGCCGCCCTTGACCGTGTCGTAGAAGAGCCGGTGGACGCTGTCCCCGTCGTTCTGGTAGTTCTTGGCGGCGTTGATGCCGCCCTGCGCGGCGATCGAGTGCGCGCGCCTCGGGCTGTCGTGGAACACGAAGCACTCCACCTTGTACCCGAGTTCGGCGAGCGAGGCCGCGGCCGACGCGCCGGCGAGCCCGGCGCCGACGACGATCACCTCGTACTTTCGCTTGTTCGACGGGTTGACAAGCGGGATGGCCGCCTTGTGCCTGCGCCACTTCTCGGGGAGCTCGCCCTGCGGGACCTTGGAGTCGAGTTGGACCATGGCGCAGGGTGCCTACCTGAGGATCCCGACAAGGACGCCGCCCGGGATCGCCAGGTTGCCGAGGAAGTACGCCGCGCAGAGCACAGTGACAGCGACGCGCAGGCCCCGCTCCCAGCGGTGGTTCCTCCAGCCGAGCGTCTGGAACAGGCTCTCGCCGCCGTGGAGCAGGTGCAGCGACAGCAGCCCGACGGCGACGATGTAGAAGAGGGCGACGACCGGGTTCGAAAATCCCCTGATCACCATGGAGCGGACGTCGAGGACCTCCGTTCCCGCGGGAACGGCGGTGAAGCCCAGGATGTGATAGTCCCCCCTCATCACGTAGTGGGGGATGTTCGCCTTGAACGACGCGGGCTGCGCGACGCCGACCGTGAACTGCGCGAGGTGGTAGAGGATGAACGCGAGGACGATGTAGCCCGTCCAGCGCATGTAGCGGGACGCGACCGTGGCCTGTATCCATTTCTTAACTGCATAGGGCTCGTCGCCGCGGGCGCGCCGACTCTCGAGCGCGAGGACGGTCGCCGCCCAGACGTGGAGCGAGACGCAGACGATCAGGAATATCCTCACGGCCCAGAGCGCGGGCCCGAGCGACTGCAGGAAATGCGAATACCCGTTTATCCTGTCCGGGTCCTCGAAGACCTGGAGGTTCCCCACGAGGTGCCCGACCACGAACAAAATGAGGACCACGCCGGTCACGGCCATGACCAGCTTCCTGCCGATCGAGCTACCGAAGATGCTGCGGGTAAGGTCCATCGCGAGGGGTCGCTGGAGACAATACCTACCGGGCGCCGCCCGGGGAGTAAAGGCCCGGCAGCCCCAGCGGGCGTCAAATTAGAGGCACTAACCCGCCGGAGAAGGCTTTAAGCCCTGGCGAGAGGCTTCAGGAGGGCGAATTTTCCGCTCGCCGCCGGGGCTATCGACTTGCGGCGGAACGCGACCACGCGGACCCCGGGCCCGAGGAGGGAGGAGAGGGCCGCCTCGACGGCGCGGCTGTCGGCGGTCCTGTCCGCCACATAGTGGAAGTCCCAGCGGCTCTCGCCCGTCTGCGCGAGCGAGTAGTGCCAGCAGGCGAAGTCGCCCGGCAGGGCTGCGTCGACGTCGGCGGCCGACACGAGCGAGCCGTCAGGCCTGAAATGGAGGTCGCGCTCGCGGCCGAGGATCCGGAACCCATCCCGCGTCGCCTGGACGATGTCCCCGGTGTGGTAGCGCAGGAGCGGCATCGCCTCGCGCCCCCGGGTCGTGACGTGGATCTGGTGGACGCCGTCGACGCCCGGCCGCCAGGGCACGAGCTCTATGAACGCGTTGTCGTCGATGACCCTCGAGTCGTCCTTGAAGGCCTCGCCGACGAAGAGGTAGCCTGCCTCCGTCGAGCCGTAGAGGTCGACCTGCGGCGCGGGGAAGGCCTCCGCGATGCGCCGGCCGTGCTGCAGGCTCGCCTTGCCGTAGGTGAGGATGACGGCGCGTATGCTGGGGACCCTGACGCCGCGCTTTAGTGCCGCGCGGGCGAGGAGGGACAGGTACACCGGTTCGCCCTCGAGCAGCTCCGGCTGCGTCGCCTGGAGCTCAAGGACTATCCGGTCCCACTCGGCCTCCGAGAAGGCGAAGGGGTCGCTCGAGAGGTTGAGGTAGACGGTCCCGTCGAAATAGCGGTGCGGGAACGGGTGGTCCTCGTAGGGGCAGAGGTTGCTTGAGCAGCCGACCGGGGCGAGCACGCACTTGCGGTGCGACCGCTCCGCGAACTCCCTCAGGATCGGCGAGGCGCGGTAGGCCCGCAGCGTCTGCGCCGACCACCAGCCGTCCTCCATGATGACCGTCATCGGGGCGGACGTGGTGCCGGACGTGTTCTCGTACTCGAAGCGCCGGTCGGCGAGCCCGCGCTCGATCTCGGCGTAATCCTCAAAGAAGGACTGGTGCCCCCTCTCGACGATCTCGCGCTTGGAAAGAGCCGGGATCTCCCTGTAGCAGGACCACTGGAGCGCCTCGTCGTGGAGCGGGAACCTCCGCCCGTAGACGGGGCTCCTGGAGTAGATCCTCCGGATCTCCTGCTCCAGGGGCTTCGGGAGCGTCCCCGACTCCCCGGGCGCGCCGAGCGCCGCAGGGCTGTTGGCGAATTGGGAGGGGATCATGCCGATGTTGGGAGGAGGGCCACGGGTAAGGGTGACGCCCACACTACCCGGCGGTTACGCTTAGTCAAACGCCGCGGTTTCCCTCGAATACCATGAGTGCCGCGACCGAGAGGCTGTGCGTGATCTCCCCGGAGCGCGCCCAGCCGAGCACCTGCGCCGCGGGCGCCATCGAGACCTCTATATCCTCGTCCTCGTCCCAGTCCATGGGGCCCGTCGGAACGGCGCCGTCGACGAGGACGAAGTGGCACCAGTTGTCCTGGATCGCGGGGTTGGGCCGGACGCTGCCGATGAGGCTCACCTTCCCGCCGCCGTATCCGGTTTCCTCCTCCAGCTCCCGGACGCCCGCGGCGACCGGGTCCTCGCCCTCCTCGATCATCCCGCCGGGGATCTCGAGCGAGAGCGCGTCGGATCCGAAGCGGAACTGGCGCACGAGGACGATGTTCCCTCCGGGCGTGAGCGCGACCACGTTCACCCAGTCGGGCGCGTGTATCACCACGAATTCCTTCGATGGGCCGCCGTCAGGCTGCCGGAACCGGACGCTCCTGAGGTCGAGCACCTTCGTCGAGACGAGGGTGCGCTCCGTCTCCCGAACCCACCGGGCGGGTTCCCCGGCGGTCACTTCTTCTCTGGCAGCTTCAGCTTCTCGCCGACCTTGAGGTGGGTCCAGCTGACGCCGGCGTTGACCGACTCGAGGTCGCCCAGGGTGCAGCCGTTCGCACGCGCGATCTTTGCGCCCGTGTCGCCCGACTTCACGATGTACTCGCCCGGTCCCGCGACTGCGGGCTCGCCGCCCCTCGCGCCCTTTGCGGTCGCCCTTGCGACGTGGGCCTCCTCCATGTGCTTCACCTTCTCGTCGAGAGTAGCGAGCTCGGTCCCGAGCTGGTTCACGGCGGCCTGCGTCGAATTCTGCAACGTCGTGATGTCGCGCGCCGCCTTGTCGCTCGCGGCCGCGGCCGAGGCGACCTGTGACGCGATGTCGTCGATCTTCGCGACCTTGTCAGCCTGCGCGGCAAGGGTGCGGTTCACGGTGGAAAGCTTGATCGCCGCGTAGCCTCCGATAATGAGCGCGACGGCACCGATAATGACGCCGCCCATCGGCAGCAGGCTGTTATTTTCGCGAGAAATAGTGTCCATGGATAGTATGTTAAGAGGTGTGAGGAGAGAGGTAAGAGCCATGGTACGCAAGCAGATTGCGTACCTAGGGACATCCTTCTTGACTCCCCCAGCAAAGGGGCGTCCGTTGACCCCTCACCCCGGGGTGTAGCTTAGCCTGGTAGAGCGCCTGGTTTGGGACCAGGAGGTCGCAGGTTCGAATCCTGTCGCCCCGACCATCTCGCCTTTGCGGCCGGGCAAGGGCCCTTCCGGGCCGGGATTTACGGCGCGGCGCGGGACCCCGAGGGGCCTCTCGAGCCCCGGGCCGGGATCCGGCCCAGGGAATCAGGCGATCCGGCTATTTCGTAGCCGCGGTCGGTGCCGCGGTCGGAGCCGAAAGCGGCGAGGGCGGCTTCGGCGGGGGAACCGGAGCCATCGGGGGCTTCGGCCTGTGAGCCTTGATCTTGTCGGAGATCGCCTTGATGTCGGGATGGGCCTCGAGCTCCTTCTGCTGCACGGCCTGGGCCTTCTTCTGCAGCTCGAGCATCTCGTTCATCTTGCCGCGAATCTGCTGGTTGAGCGCCACGATCTCGGGGTTCTCGCGAAGGCCCTGCTGGAACTTAACGAGGGAGGTGAACTCCTCCAGGGTCACGACGCCCTCGAGCGCCTTCGGCAGCTGGAGGGGCATGACCTTCGGCCCGGGCGCGGGAGCTCCGGCCGGTGCCGTCGCGGGCGCCGCGGCGGGCATGGCGGGCGCGACTGGCGGCGGCGGCGAGTCGGCGGCGCATAGGCTGGCGACAAGGGTCAGGCAGGCGGCAAGGGCTGGAATCTGGGCGCGGCGGAGTGGGCTTTTCATACGTTCGTTTTTGGGGATGGAGCAGGGACTTAAACTGGGACGGCGCCCGCCCGTCAAGTTTCCGCTCAGCAAAAATTTCGGCCCCGGGTCCCGCGGGAAAAGGCACCGGCCGCGCCGGCCCGATTGGGCTTTCGAATCCCGGCAGGGGGCCTAGCCTTGGGGGAGCGACCATGATGAGCCCCACCTGCCCGGTCCCCGCGCTCGGCGAAGACGGCCGTCCCCCGGGACCGCGTCCCGGAGGCGCCTGAAACTTGAGCGCGCCGCCCCCAGACCCGCCAGCGACCCCGGCCCCGGGCGGCGATCCCGCGCGCTGGCCCCGGGCCCGCCCCCTCTGCCTCCTCTGCGTGACCGCGGGGTTCTTCCTGGCTTACTCCCGGTCGCTCTCATGGGGATGGCTGGGGCTCGATGACTGGCGCTGGCTGGTCTCGAACCCGCACCTCGGGCACGGGTGGGCCTCGGTCCGGTGGTCGCTGACAGACGTCGAGTTCGGACGGCGCTGGAATCCCGTCCTGTGGCTGGTGGCGTGCGCTTGCGGCGCGCCCACGGCGCTCAAGTTCCACGTCCTCGTGTTCGTCCTAGGCCTCGTCCTCTCGCTCCTGGTGACGGAGGCCTACGGCAGGGCCCTGCGCCCGGGATGGGCGCTCCCCGCGGCCCTGCTCTTCGCCCTGTCGCCGCTCAGGCTCGAGGTCTTCACCTGGGGGATGGGCTTCGGCTACGAGACGGTCGGCATCTTCCTCTGCGCGGCGTGGCTCCTCAGGCGGAGGCCCTGGTGGTCGGCCCTGTTCGTCGTTCTCGCGCTCCTCACCTACCCCCAGGCTGCGGGCGCCGCGGTCCTGTTCTGCCTGGTGAACCGCAGGCGCCTGGCGGGCTGGGCGGTCGGGGCCTTCCTTCTCGCCCTCGTGGTCGCGCAATACGAGATCCGCATGAGGTACGGGGTCGTCGCCTGGCACCACCGCTACGACTACCTGCCGCTCATCCTGCCGCATTATGCGCTCAACCTGTTCTTCCCCTTCGCCACCGTCCCGGTCTTCCCGTCGCTCTATTACCCCCTCATGTACGCCGGGGGCCTCATCATCGTCCTCTTCGCCGCGTTCCGCCCCCTCCCCGTGGCGTGCTGGGTCCTGCTCTTCGCGCCGACGCTCCTCGCCTCCGTGACCGAGGCCTTCTGGTTCGGGGCGCGCTACAGCCTTGTGCCGTCGATGGCCGCCTACGGGTGGCTGGTCTACGAGCTCTCCAGGCTGAACAGGCCGTTCCTGCTGCGGCTCCTGTGGCTGTTCGTCCTGGCGTTCCTCACCCTGAACCTGCTCGACCGGGGGATGTCGGGCGGCGTCGGCCTCTGCGCCCAGGTGGCGAAGCAGGAGGCCGCGCTCGTTGGGATAGACTTCGACCTCCTCAGGACGATCCGCGACCAGCCCCCCGCCGAGGGCGGCCAGCCACCCCCCGCGGGCGCCGGGGAGCCCGCGCCCCCGGCCCGGAGGTAGGGCCCGGGGCGGCCCGGGCGGAAGCTCTTTCTTGCATCCGCCGGAAAACGTAACCTTCATGGCCTTCCTTTTCCCAGGATCACCGCCTTTAACTGCCCCTCCAACGTCCCCCCGAACCATGATCGAATTCAGCAGGAAGATACTGTTCGTCGGCTACGGAGCCGTCGCCGAGTGCACGCTCCCGATCCTATTCAAGCACATCAAGGTGAACCCGAAGAACGTCACCGTGATCGATTTCGAGAGCAAGGAGGAGAAGCTGAGGCAATGGACCTCGCTCGGCGTCCGCTACATCAGGGATCGCGTGACCGAGGAGAACATGGCGACGCTCCTCGCGAGTCACCTCTCGGCGGGCGACCTCCTGATCGACCTGGCCTGGAACATCGACGCCTGCGAGATACTCCAGTGGTGCCACGACAGCGGCGTCCTGTACGTCAACACGTCGGTCGAGGTCTGGGACCCGTACGCGGGTGGCAGGAAGCACCCGACGCAGCGCACCCTATACTGGCGCCACATGAACGTCCGCAGGATGACGGCCAAATGGAAGGAGAAGGGAGCCACCGCGGTCGTCGAGCACGGCGCGAACCCCGGCCTCATCTCCCACTTCACGAAGCAGGGCCTGATCGACATCGCGAACACGATGATCGGCGAGAAGAAGGCGAAGGGCAGGAAGGCCGAGCTGCTCGAGGGCCACATCGCCGCGGGCAGCTTCAACCGGCTCGCCATGGAGCTCGGCGTGAAGGTGATCCACTGCAGCGAGCGCGACACCCAGATCACGGACGTGCCGAAGCAGATCGACGAGTTCGTGAACACGTGGAGCATCGAGGGCTTCCGCGAGGAGGGCACCACGACGGCCGAGCTCGGGTGGGGAACGCACGAGAAGAGCCTCCCCGCCTACGCCTACCGGCACAAGGACGGCCCGAAGAACCAGATCTGCATCGCGCGAATGGGCATCAACACGTGGGTGCGCTCGTGGGTGCCCAACTACAGCATCGTCGGAATGGTGGTGCGCCACGGCGAGGCCTTCACGATCTCGGACAAGCTCACGGTGTGGGAGGGCAAGAGGGCCGTCTACCGGCCCACGGTGCACTACGCCTACTGCCCCTGCGACGAGGCGGTCGTCTCCCTGAACGAGCTGCGGGGCTACAACTACGAGCTCCAGCCCAAGCTGCGCATCATGAACGACGAGATCACCAAGGGCGCCGACATCCTCGGGGCGCTCATCATGGGCCACCCCTACAAGTCGTGGTGGGTCGGCTCCGACCTCACGATCGAGGAGTCCCGCCGCCTGGTCCCGCACCAGAACGCGACGACCATGCAGGTGGCCATCTCCGTCGTCGCGGCGGCGATGTGGATGATCGAGAACCCGTCCGAGGGCGTGAGGGTGCCCGACGAGCTCCCCCACGAGTACGTCCTCGGAGTCTCGAGGCCCTACCTCGGCACCTTCATCTCCACGCGCTCGGACTGGACCCCGCTCCGGGACTACAGGAACGCCTTCAGCGGCTTCAACAGGCCGGACTTCGATGCCAAGGACCCGTGGCAGTTCAAGAACTTCCTCGTCAAGGACGGCGACTGAGCGCGGCGCCGCGCCGCGGCCGCAAGGGGGCGCCCCCGGCCTGACGCCCGCCGCGCCTTTTCCCCGCGCGGCCCGTCTTCCCACCCTACCCGACCCGAACCCATGATTTCGAAGGCGCATCTCAAGAGGCTCGGCCGCGAGCACGGCACGCCGCTCTTTGTCGTCGACCACGAGGCCCTGCGCGGCAACTACCGCGAGTTCCGCCGGTACCTTCCCCGCGTCCAGGCCTACTTCGCCGTCAAGGCGAACCCGCTCCCCGAGATCGTGCGCACCTTCTACAGGGAGGGCGCGAGCTTCGACGTGGCGTCGATGCCCGAGTTCAACATCGTCTACGACAACATCAGGGGCATGGCGCCGAAGGAGCGCCAGGACTGGATCTGGGACAAGATCATCTACGCCAACCCGAACAAGCCCGTCGAGACGCTCGAGGAGCTGAACCAGTACAAGCCGCTCGTCACCTTCGACAACGCCGAGGAGCTCATGAAGATCAGGAAGCACGCCCCCCAGGCCGGCGTGGCGCTCCGTATCAAGGTCTCGAATACCGGGGCCATGGTGGAGCTCTCCTCCAAGTTCGGCGCGAACCCCGGCGAGGCGGTCGACCTGATCCTCCTGGCCGAGAAGCTGGGACTCGTGTGCGAGGGCCTGAGCTTCCACGTGGGCAGCCAGACGACGAACTTCGACAACTACGTCCAGGCCCTCGCGATGTGCGCGGGCATCTTCAGGGAGGCGCGCGACCGCGGCTACTCCAGGATGAACCTCGTCGACATCGGCGGCGGGTTCCCCGCGCGCTACGACGACTCGGTGAAGCCCTTCCGCGAGCTCGCGAAGGTCATCAACCAGGAGCTCGAGCGCTACTTCCCGAGGGACATCCAGGTCCTGGCGGAGCCGGGGCGCTTCCTCGTCGCTAACGCCGGCTACACGGTCTCGAAGGTGATCGGCAAGGCCGTGCGCGACGGCAAGCCGAGCTACTACATCGACGACGGCGTCTACCACACCTACTCCGGCGTGATCTTCGACCACTGCAAGTACCCGGTCAGGGCGTTCAAGAAGGGGCCGACGAGGATCAGCGCCGTCTACGGCCCGACGTGCGACGCGCTCGACGTCGTCTCGATGGCCGAGAACCTGCCCGAGCTCGAGCGCGACGACCTCGTCTACAGCGAGAAGATCGGGGCCTACAGCCACGCCTCCTCGACACACTTCAACGGGTTCCCCCCGGCGAAGGTCGTCCACGTGAACGTGGACCCGGAGTGAGCGCCGCGGCGGCGAACCCCGGGACGGGGGTTTTCCGGGGCACGCTGCGCGCCCTCGCGGCCCTCGCGGTCCTCTCCTCGGTGGCGCCCCTGGCGTCGGCCCAGGACGGGCGCAGGAAGCAGGAGATCCTTTTCCCCGAGCTGCCCGCGCGCGGCGTCGACGACGCCCCGTTCGACCTCGCCGCAAGGGCGACGTCCGGCCTGCCCGTCGCGTTCGAGCTCGTCTCCGGGCCGGCCTCTCTCGACGGCAAGAGGATCAAGCTGACGGGCGCTACCGGGCTCGTGGTCGTCCGTGCGTCCCAGGCGGGAAACGCGGCGTTCCTGCCCGCGGTGGCGGCGGAGCGCGCCTTCACCGTGGGCGCCAAGCCATCGGCGCCCGCGATCGTCTCCCAGCCCGCGGGGATGCGCGCCTCGATCGGCGAGATCGTCGCCCTCTCCGTCCAGGCCTCCGGCGAGCCCGCACCCTCCCTCCAGTGGCGCAAGGACGGCGCGCCGGTGACGGGAGCCACAGACAGCCGGTTCACCATCGCGTCGGCCACGCCCGCCGACGCGGGCGCCTACGACGTCGTCGCGTCAAACCGGCTCGGCTCGGCGACGAGCGAGCGGGCCCTCGTGACGGTCGGCAAGCGCGCCCAGTCGATAAGCTTCCAGGGGCCGCAGAACGCCACCTCGGGCCAGCCGGTCCTCCTCAGCGCAAGCGCCTCGTCCGGGCTGCCAGTGCGCCTCGACGTGATCTCCGGCTCGGCCATCCTTAACGGCTCCATGATGACGTCGCAGGGCGGGACGGTGGTGGTCCAGGCAAGCCAGCAGGGCGACGCCGCCTACGAGGCGGCGGCGCCCGTCACGCGGACGGTCGTCATCGGCCCGGGACCGAACGGCCAGCGCACTCCCTAGTGCGCCGGCAGCGCCACGGACGGGACCGTGACGGTCCCGGAGGGCGCAGCCTGCGAGCCCGGGGGCCGCATCATGAACGTGCGCTCGGCGAACCCGTTGGCGGGGTCGATCTTGATCAGCTCCTGCGCAAGCGCCTGGACCTCGGCCCCGCGGCCCGCGGCGGCCTCGAGCTCCGCCAGGTGGTAGCCCGCCTCGCAGCGGAGCGCCTTCATCTGGCCGGCATCGTCCACGATCTGGCGCAGGTCTGCCTCGGCCTCGCCCGTGCGGCCAGTGAGCTGCAGGGACATCGCCTGGCCGAGCTTCGCGCGGGCGCGCACCGGGCCGTCGGGCAGGTCCGTGACCGCCGACGAATAGGCCTTCAGGGCGTCCATGTACCGGGCCCCGACGAAGGCGTTGTCGGCCACGGTCTCCTCGGCCACGCCAGCGAGGGGATGGCCGGGGTGCTTGGCTGCGAAGGCCAGGTACGAGTCCGGTGTGACGCATTCCTGGTACTCCTTCTGTATCCCAAGCTCCTTCTGTTCATTGAGATACCTCCACCCGCCCTTGGCCAGGATGCCCAGGGCGAGGACGCCGAAGAAAAAGTAGACCATGCCGCCGTAGCGCTCCCATGCCTGCCTCATGCGCACCTCGGGCGGGGGCGCGATCTCTGCTTCCTTGGTCTTCGTCGGTGCGGCTGGCGTGGGCATGGGGCGGGTTCTTCCTTTGGGAAATGGTGACTCAAGCAAAACGCCGGGCCCCTGTAAACCCGTAAACGGCCTCAAACGGCCGTGACGTTGCCCTTGTAGTCCTGGATCGGCCGGACGCCGACGGGCTTGGTCTTGAGGGCGCGGATCCCGTCCACCGCGGCCCGGGCCGCCATGATGGTGGTGAAGATGCAGACGTTGTGCGCGTAGACGGCCCCGCGAATAAGGTTCTCGTCCCGCCTCGGGATCAGCCCGCCCGGCGTGTTGATCACGAGCTGGATCTGGCCGTTCTTGATCATGTCGACGGCGTTGGGCCTGCCCTCGCTCAGCTTGGCGATGCGCTTCACGGCGACGCCGCTCTCGGCGAGGGTCCTCGCGGTCCCGCTTGTCGAGTAGATCGTGAAGCCCATGCCCTCAAGGGCGCGGCCGATCTCGACGGCGCGCGGCTTGTCCGCGTCCTTCACGCTGAGGAAGACGTTGCCCTCGGTCGGGAGCCCGGGCTTGGCGGCGGCCTGGGCCTTCGCGAACGCGATGCCGAGGTCCGCGTCCAGGCCCATCACCTCGCCCGTCGAGCGCATCTCGGGCCCGAGCGCGATCGTCGCCCCGGGGAAGCGCACGAACGGGAACACGGCCTCCTTCACGCACCAGTGCTTCGGGACAACCTCCCGGGTGAAGCCGAGCTCGGCGAGCGTCTTGCCCGCCATCACCTTGGCGGCGAGCTTCGCGAGCGGCACGCCGATCGCCTTGGCGACGAAAGGCACGGTGCGCGAGGCGCGGGGGTTGACCTCGAGCACGAAGAGCTGGCCGTCCTTGACCGCGAACTGGACGTTCATGAGGCCGACGACCCCGAGCTCCCTCGCGAGCGCGTGGGTCGCCGTGCGCACGGAGGCGAGCATCTCCCTGCCGAGCGTGTGCGGCGGCATGACCATCGCCGCGTCGCCGGAGTGCACGCCCGCGAACTCGATGTGCTCGAGCATGCCGCCGATGACGCTCGTCTTCCCGTCGGAGAGGCAGTCCACGTCGAGCTCGATGGCGTCCTCGAGGAACTTGTCGATCAGCACGGGCTTGCCAGGCATGACCTCGAAGACCTGCCTCACGACGGCGCGCAGGTCCGCCTCGTCGTAGACGACGAACATCCCGCGGCCTCCCAGGACGAACGAGGGCCGGAGCAGCACGGGGTAGCCCACCTCGAGCGCGAAGGCCTCGGCCTCGCCCTCGCTGAGCGCCGTGCGGTTGGCCGGCTGGCGCAGCGCCAGCCTGTCCAGCACCGCGGCGAAGAGCCTCCGGTCCTCGGCCGCCTCGATCGACTCGGGCGACGTGCCGATGATGTTGACCCCGTTCGCCTTGAGCGCCGAGGCGAGGTTGAGCGGGGTCTGGCCCCCGAACTGGACGATCGCCCCCTCGCAGCCCTCCTGCTGGTAGACCTCGAGCACGTCCTCGAGCGTGAGCGGCTCGAAGTAGAGCCGGTCGCTCGTGTCGTAGTCGGTTGAGACCGTCTCCGGGTTCGAGTTGACCATGACCGTCTCGAACCCGGCCTCGCGCAGGGCGAAGCTCGCGTGGACGCAGCAGTAGTCGAACTCGATCCCCTGGCCTATCCTGTTCGGCCCGCCGCCGAGGATCATGATCTTGCGCCTCGAGGACGGCATCACCTCGTTCTCCTCGCCGTAGCTCGAGTAGTAGTAGGGCGTGAACGCCTCGAATTCCGCGGCGCAGGTGTCCACCAGGCGGAAGGTCGTCTTGATGCCGCGCTTCTTGCGGTCGGCCCGGACCGAGGCGAGGTCGCTGCCCGTCAGGTGGGCGATCTGGGAGTCCGAGAACCCGAACTGCTTCGCCCGCCTGAAGAGGTCCGTGTCCAGGGTGTGCGGCAGGAGCCCCGCGATCTCGTCCTCCATCTCGTGGATCTCGCGCAGGTGGTGCAGGAACCAGGGGTCTATTCTCGTCAGGTCGTGGATCTGCTCGACCGTGTACCCCGCCTTGAACGCGTACCGGATGTAGAAGATCCGCTCCGCGTTCGGCGTGCCGAGCTTCGTCTTGATCGTCGCGTCGTCGGGCCGCTCGTCCCCCCCTAGCCTCCCGCCCCCGCCGAAGCCCCTCGCCCCGACCTCCAGCGAGCGCAGCGCCTTCTGGATGGACTCCTTGAACGTGCGCCCGATCGCCATGGCCTCCCCCACGGACTTCATCGACGAGGTCAGCGTCGGGTCGGCGTCCGGGAACTTCTCGAATGTGAAGCGCGGTATCTTGGTGACGACGTAGTCGATCGTCGGCTCGAAGCTCGCGGGCGTGAGCCTCGTGATGTCGTTGCGCAGCTCGTCGAGCGAGTAGCCGACGGCGAGCTTCGCGGCTATCTTCGCGATGGGGAAGCCGGTCGCCTTCGAGGCGAGCGCTGACGAGCGCGACACGCGCGGGTTCATCTCGATCACGATCATCCGGCCCGTCCCGGGGTCCACCGCGAACTGGATGTTCGAGCCGCCGGTCTCGACGCCGATCTCGCGGATGACGGCGAAGGACGCGTCGCGCATCGCCTGGTACTCCTTGTCCGTGAGCGTCATCGCGGGCGCGACCGTGATCGAGTCGCCGGTGTGGACCCCCATGGGGTCGAAGTTCTCGATCGAGCAGATCACCACGCACTGGTCCTTGTGGTCGCGCATGACCTCCATCTCGAACTCCTTCCAACCGAGGAGGAACTCCTCGACGAGCACCTCGTGCACGGGCGAGATGTCGAGGCCGTTGGCGACGGTCCTGTCGTACTCCTCGCGGTTGTAGGCGATGCCGCCTCCCTGGCCCCCAAGGGTGAAGCTCGGGCGGATGATGAGGGGAAAGGCCCCGAGCTCGTCGGCGGCCGCCCGGGCCTCCTCGGGGGTCCTGACCGTCTTCGACCGGGCGACGTCCAGGCCGATCTTCACCATGGCCTGCTTGAAGAGCTCCCGGTCCTCGCCCTTCGAGATCGCGGCCGGCTTGGCGCCGATCATCTCGACGCCGTACCTGGCCAGGATGCCCCGGTTGTGGAGCTCCATCGAGAGGTTGAGCGCGGTCTGGCCGCCGAGGGTCGGAAGCAGGGCCGACGGCCGCTCCTTTGCGATGATCTTCTCCAGGATGTCGACCGTCAGCGGCTCGATGTAGGTGACGTCGGCGTACTCCGGGTCCGTCATGATCGTCGCCGGGTTGGAGTTGACCAGGATAACGCGGAAACCCTCCTCCCTCAAGGCCTTGCACGCCTGAGTTCCCGAATAGTCGAACTCGCAGGCCTGCCCTATCACGATGGGCCCCGCCCCGATGATCAGTACGGACTCTAGGTCGGTGCGTTTGGGCATTGGCGTGGGCGTGCGTGGACTCCTCCGACAGTTGCGGCCGCCCAAACCCGCCGCAAGGGAAATTGGGCTAGACGAGCCTCGAGACGTCGACCCCGAGCACCTTGGCCGCCGCCGCCTTGTCCCCCCGGCATGCGTGGAGCACGCGGTCCATGTACTGCTTCTCCTGGCCCGCCGTGAACTCGGCCAGGGTCGGCCAGCTCTCGACTTGGCGCAGGCGAAGGGGCAGCTGCTCGGAGGTCATGACGCGCGTCTCGGTCGTCGAGGCTATCTTGGAGACCAGCTGGAACATCTCCGTCAGGTTGCCGGGCCAGTGGTAGGCGGTTAGGACCGCCATCGCGTCGTCCGTGAACTCGATCACGTTCGTGTCCACGAGGGGGTTGGTCGCGCGCAGGCAGAAATGCTTAACGAGGAGCGGGATGTCCTCCTTGCGGTCGCGAAGAGGGGGCATGGCGAGCGGCAGCGAGGCCACGCGGTAGAAGAGCTCGTCGTTGAAGTTTCCGGCGTCGACCATCTTCTCCAGGTCCTCCGTCGTCGAGCAGACGAGCCTGAAGCCGTGCGCCGTGTTGCGAAGGACGCTGACCAGCTCCTTCTGCACGGGGAGCGCGAGGCACTGCAGGTGCTGAAGGAAGAGGGTCCCGCCCTTGGCGTCGCGCACCCACGGGCCGCCCTCGCCGTTGAGGCCCAGGAGCCCGTCGCGGAAGCTCTGCTCGGAGCTGAGCGAGCAGTCGATCCGCACGAAGTGCGAGATGTCGGCGCCCGTGGCCCCGTGGAGTATCTCCGCGACCGAGGTCTTGCCGGTCCCGTTCTCCCCGACGAGGAGGACGGGCGTGCGCACCGCGGCGAGCTTCTTCACCTGCTGGATGAGCTTCTTGATCTGCGGGCTCTTGCCGACCAGGCGGCCCTCGATGTCGGCCGCCTTGACGCCGGTGCCCGCGGGGGAAGAGGCGCGCTGCGCCTGGATCTCGCGGAACTCGATCCCGCGCCGCAAGGTCGCGATCAGCTCGTCGACGCGGAACGGCTTCTGGAGGTAGTCGAACGCGCCGAACTTGAGCGCCTGCACCGCGCTCTCGGTGCTGGCGTACGCCGTCATGATGATCGTGACGTTGTTGGGGTCGTACTGCTTGAGCTGCTTGAGGAGCGTGATCCCGTCCATCGGCTTCATGTCGATGTCGGCGAGGACCAGGTCGAATTTCTCGGCCTTGTAGCGCGTGAGGGCCTTCTCCCCGTCGGTCGCAAACGCCGTCGAGAACCCGGTCGGCTGGATCACGGCGTCCAGCATCTCGTGGATCGAAATCAGGTCGTCGACAATGAGGACGGAGGGCATGACTGCGTCGTGGAAGGGGGAGCCTCCGCGCAGGCGCAAGCCAAGTCAACAACACCCGCTACCGGGAGTTCGGCCGCGCCCCGCCGGGTCAGCCCATGCCGCCCGCGACGGCGCCCAGCTGGAAGATCGGCAGGAACATCGCCATGACGATGCCGCCGACGATGATGCCGAGGATGACGATGAGGAGCGGCTCGATCAGCGAGGTGAGGGCGCTTACGGTGGCGTCGCACTCGACGTCGTAGAAGTCGGCGATCTTGTTCATCATGCCGTCCACGTTTCCGGTGGCCTCACCCGCCTTGACCATGTGCTTCATCATCGGCGGGAAGAATTCGTTCGAGGCCAGGATCTCCGAGACCTGGCCGCCCTGGCTGACGTGCTTCGCGATCTCGCCGCAGGCGTCCTCGATCTGCACCTTGTTGCTCGCGGAGGCCACGATCTCGAGCGTCCTGAGGATCGGCACGCCGGAGCGGATGAGGGTCGCGTAGGTGCGGCAGAACCTGGAGAGCGCGATCTTGTGGACCAGGTTCCCGAAGATCGGGGCCCGCACGAGCGCGATGTCCTTGAGCCGCCTGCCCTTCGGCGTGGAGATGAACTTGTTCACCGTCCAGTAGAAGGCGTAGCAGGCGATCGCGATCGCCCACCAGCGGTGGCCCATGAAATGGCTGACGTCGATCAGGATCTGCGTCGGCATCGGCAGCTTGGCGCCGAAGTCCGCGAACATGGCCGCGAAGACCGGGATGACGAAGATGAGGAGCACGTTGACGAGCACGATCGCCAGCGAGATGACGCCGACCGGGTACGCCATGGCTGACTTGACCTTCTTGGTCAGCTTGACCGTCGCCTCGAAGTAGCCCGCGACCTTTCCCAGGATCTCGGCCAGGCCGCCGCTCGCCTCGCCGGCCTCCACCATCGAGATGAAGAGCGTCGGGAACGCCCTCGGGAACTTCTTGACGGACGACGAGAACGAATTGCCCTGCGAGATGTCGAGGCGGACGTCCCGGATGATGATCCGGAACCGCGGGTCCTCGGTCTGGTCCTGGAGGGCCTCGAGGCACTGCACCAGGGGAAGGCCGGCGATGAGGAGCGACGCCAGCTGCTGCGTGAACATGGTCAGCTCGCCCAGGGGCAGCTTGTATTTCTTGGCGCTTTTCTCGAGCGACTTCTGCTTGGCAAGGGCCTGCGCCTGCCGCACGTCCGAACCGGGCTTCTTCGTCCCATCGAGTCTTGGGGCGTTGCCGGTCGCGGCTGAGGCTGAGGAGAAAATTGCCATGACATGCTTAAAACAGGGCGCAAGCCCCCCCGCAACCCCTTTTGCGCCATATCCTCCTGTGAAAAACAGGTAAAGGAGGCCCCGAATTTGCAGGGCCTAAGTCCCGGCGGGGACTGGGACTTGGCCCACGCGGGACCGCCCTCCCCGCTCCCGCGAAGCCGGGAGGCCCTCCGGACCAACTCAAGGATTGTCGTGCGGCGCCGCGTGGGGGCGGTATTCAAGGGAGCTGTTGCCCGTAACCGCGGTCCATCCATTAGATAGCCGCCACCAGCATCATGATCCGCCGCCGCCACCTCCTTTTTTTCCTGGCCGTACTCCTCGCCGGCTCCGACAGGAGCCTCGGCGCAGCCGACGCGGGCGCCGCCGTCGCGACGGTTAAGGGCCTCTGCGACGCGCTGATCGCGGCCATGAAGCAGGGCTCCACCGCCTCGTTCCCCGACAGGGTGAGGACGCTCGGGCCCGAGATCCGGCAGGACTTCGACCTGGGACTCATGAGCCGCATCATCGTCGGGCCGCCGTGGAGGCAGCTCGGCGCCCAGGACCGCCAGGACATGGTGGACGCCTTCAGCGACTACAGCGTCGCCAACTACGCCCAGCGCTTCAAGAGCTACTCCGGGGAGCGGTTCGAGGTGGATCCCGCCCCGGCCGCCCTGGCCAACGGCGACTGTATCGTGAGCACGAAGCTCTTCACGGGCGATCCGCAGCCGGTGCAGCTCAACTACCTCATGCGCCTGGGCGACGGGAAGTGGCGGATCATCGACGTCTTCCTGAGCGGCACGATAAGCGAGATGGCGGCCCGCCGCTCGGAGTACGCCCTCGTCCTTCGCACCGGCGGCGTCCCGGCGCTGGTCGACCTGCTCCGCAAGAAGACGGCCGACCTCGCAAAGTAGGTCAGCGCCCGGGGTCCTCGTAGATGTCCGGCGTCGGCAGCTTGGCCGGGTTGGCCGCGCCGCCCAGCTCGGCCGCGCGGTGCTGCCTGACGAGGCTGCGGAACGAGGCGTAGTAGTCGATCGCCTCCCGGTGGATCTCGTCGAGCGAATCGATGTTTCGGGAGCGCTTGTCCACGCCGTCGACGACGATCCGGCCGACGGTCACCGGCGATCCGTAGTCCTGCGCCCGGGCGACGTACCGGAAAGGATCGATGTACATGTCGACGCCCGTGCCGATGCCGTCGCGGGGGTTCGAGGGCCCAAGGAGCGGCAGGATGAGATACGGGCCCTCGGGCAGGCCCCATGCCCAGAGCGTCTGGCCGAAGTCGCCGACCTGCCTGGGCAGGCCGTTCTTGCTGGCGACGTCGCCCAGGCCGCCGACTCCCAGCGTGCAGTTGACGACGAAGCGGCATCCCGAGGTCTCGGCGCTGGAGAAGCGGCCCTGAAGGATCGTGTTCATGAACACGAGGGGCTCGCCCAGGTTGTCGAGAAAATGGCGGACCGCCTCCCGGGCGTCCTGCGGCAGAACCGCCCGGTAGGCCTTGGCCAGCGGCTTGATCAGGATCCGGTCGACAGACTCGTTGAGGGCGAACGTCTTCCTGTTGAGCGGCTCGAGGGGGTCGTGGTCGGCCTCGAACTGCGCGCGGGCGGCCGGTTCCCGGGGCACGCTCGCGCACCCCGCGACGAACGCCATGGCGGCAAGCAGGAGGGCCGGGAGGACGGCGCGCTTCATTTCGCTGGCCCGCCCTTGCGCCGGGGATCCATCCCCACAAGCGCCGGCAGGATGAAGAGCGTGCAGGCCGAGATGAAGAAGAGGGCCAGGCCGAGAAACTTCCCCATCTCCGCCATCCCCGGGGACCGGGAGAGCGCCAGGCTGCCGAAGGCCGTGCCGGTCGTCAGGGCGCTGAAGACCACGCCGCGGGCCGTGGGCGAGCCGAGGAAGCCGGGCAGGCCCTCCCGGTGGCGCAGGACGAAGTAGATGTCAAAGGCCACGCCGATCCCGAGCATCATCGGCAGCGTGATGATGTTGGCGAAATTGATCGAGAATCCCAGGAGGGTGGCCGCGCCCAGGGTGAATATGCCGGCGACCATCAGGGGGACCAGGACCAGCGCGACGTCCCATGCGCTGCGAAGGACGGCCATGAGGAGGAGCGAAATCGTCACCAGGGCCAGCACGCCCGCGGTGGCGAAGGCCCGCGGGGCCAGGCTCGTCCACTCGTCGACCGCGATCGCCGAGCCGACGGACTGGGGAACGACCTTCTCCACCGCGCGGGCGAAGCGCCGCAGAACCTCGTTGTCGCGGGCGTCGCCGCTCGGGAAGACCTGCGTCCGCCAGCGCCCGTCCGGCGCCACCCAGTCCCGGCGGAAATCCGGAGGGAGCGTGTCAAGCGTCACCGGCCCGGCTTTGAGCACCTCGCGCAGGTCGTCAAGGCGCCGGCAGATGCCCGCGCTGAGGTTGGCGGCCAGCGCCGGCACAGCCGCCGGGCCGCCGAGGACGATCCCGTGAAGCGCCGACGCAAGGCGGGCGGCGGCCTTGTCGCCCTTGTCGCCGAGCTTGGCCATGTCGTTCGCGCAGCGACCCGCGGCCTCGAGGATCTCGGCGGGGGACGGCGCGGGCATGACCGCCGCGGGCGAAAGGGTCGGTCCGAGGAGCGACGCGGCGTCCGCGAGTATGTCCAGCTTGGGCTGCTGGTCCGCGGGAATGAAACTTGAAAGCCCGAGCACGCGGGCGACCTCGGGCATGGACCCCAGCTTGGCGGCGGCGGCGCGGGCGGCGTCCGGCGCGGCAAGAAAATCCACCGTGTACGGGGAGGTGGTCGGGTCAGCCATCAGGTCCTGGAGGGTCCTGACCGACTCAGAGCGGGGATTCTCAAGGTCGACCGGGTTGAAGTCCAACTTCAGGCGCGGCAGGGCCGTCGCCGAAAGCGCGGCGAGCAGCAGCGCGGCCGCCATCACCGCTCGGCGCCGGCGCTGCAGGAAGGCGTCCGCCGCGGTGCCCCAGGCAAAGCCCGCCGCGTGGCGCTCGGCTCCCGTCCGAAAAAGCGTCAGGAGGGCGGGCAGCAGCGTTAGGTTGAGGGCGAGCGCGATGATCATGCCCGCCCCGGCGATGATGCCGAGGTCCCTCACCCCGAGGTAGGCGGTGGGCACGAACGAGAGGAAGCCCACGGCGGTCGCGACGGCCGCGACCGCGAGGGGCAGGCCCACCCCGGTCGCGGTCCGGCGCATGGCCTCGGGCGGTTCCGTGCCGATCCTCTCCGCCGAGTAGCGCACGCTGAACTGGATCCCGAAGTCGATCGCGATCCCGATGAAGAGCGGGCCGAAGGCAATCGACACCGGGTTGAAGGGGCCGATGAACCGGACGGCAAAGGCCGCGCAGCCCGCCAGGCCGACGACGAGCGTGACCAGGATCGCGGCCACCGTCCGGACCGAGCGCATGCCTATGACGAGCCAGAAGCAGAGCAGGCCCAGGCACAGAACGGTCGAGAGGACCGCGCTATCCGAAAGGGCGGCCAGCTGGTCGTTGTTCAGGGCGACCGGGCCGGTCACCCTCACCGTGACCCCGCCCCGCGGCGTGAGGCCGGCCTCCCGGGCCGCGACCCTGACCGCCTCGAGGCACTTGGAGGCGGCGTCCACCTGGCCGTAGCTGAGGACGGCCCGCGCAAGCACGAAATGGCGAAGCCCGCCCGCCTGCGCCTTGCGGCCGGTGAAAAGGGCCTGCCAGGAGAGCGGCCTGCTTTTCCCGGCCAGGGCGGCCTCGGCGGCATCCGCCACCTCCCCCAGGGGTTGGTCGATCTTCGCCGGCTCGACCGCCCCGGCAAGGGCCCCCTTTGCGAGGAGGTCGATCGCGCCAAGGACGCCGCGGACGCTCGGGTCCGCCGCCAGGGTGCCGAGGAATGGCTGGGCCGAGATCAGGTGGTCGGCAAAGTCCTGGACATCGGCCGTGGGAAGGAAGAGCAGCCCGTACCGGCGAAAATAGGGGTTCGCGTCCGGCTGGCGCACGTAGTGGAACAGGTCCGGCCTCTGGCCCATCCTGCGCGCGAGCTCCGCCGCAGCGTCGGCCGACAGGTCGGGCGTCGCGGCGTCGACCACGACGACGAGAAGGTCCTTGTTCTGCGGGAACTGCTCGTCCAGGTCGGCCGCTGCCTTCTGCCAGGGGAGGTTGGGGTCGACCAGCTTGCCTGTGTCGCTGTCGATGGCGATTCCGCGGGCGACGTAGACCGAGGCTCCCAGCGCGGCCGCCAGGACCGCCGCCGCCAGCACGCCCGCGTGCCTGCGGCTGAACTCAACCGTCCGGCCGATGAGCGAGTCCATCATTGAACCAATCACTTCGGTATCGGACGCATTTTTTGCAAGCCTTCACGCGGCGGCGGGGTTCTCTTGATAAAGCTCCCCGCCCGCGTGTAGATGGAACAAGGCTTTCCGGGCCCGCACGGGGAAGGAAGCACACAACCGAACCCCCTTGAACCGACCGCTGCTTGCACTTTTTCTCGGGCTTGGCGCCGCGGGTGCCCTCATGGCCGACGAGGCCGACGACGTGGCCGGCGCCCGGGCGCTCTTCGCGGCCGGCAGGTTCCCGGAGGCGCGGAAGGCCTTTGAGGGGATCCTTGCGGCCGACCCCTCGAGCCCCGAGGTCCATTATTACCTCGGCCGGCTGGCCATTGAGCGCAGGGACACAGCCGACGCGGTCCGCGAGCTGGAAAAGGCCGCGGAGCTGGCACCGGCGAGCGCCCCCATCCACGAGGCCCTCGGCGACGCCTACGGCCGGTCGGCGGAGAAGGCAGGGATCCTCGGCAGCTTTAGCCTCGCCCGCAAGTGCGCCGCCGAGTACAGGCGCGCCGTTTCCCTCGACCCGCGGGACTTGGAGGCCCGCGAGCGCCTCCTCGAGTTCTATTACCGGGCCCCAGCAATCGTCGGCGGCGGCGCCGCCAAGGCGGCGGGCGAGGCCGCGGCCATAGAGGCGGTCGAACCCGGCCGGGGCTCCCGGGCGTTCGCCAACCTTTACATCGCCGACGGAAAGTACGACCTCGCGCAGGCCGAGCTGGACAAGGCCCTGAGGACCGCACCCGGCGACTACGCCACGCTCTATGACATCGGCCGCCTGGCTGCTACCAGCGGGCAGCATCTCGACCGCGGCCTGGAGTCCCTGCGCCTCTGCCTCAGCCTCGAGCCGCCGAAGGGGGCGCCCCCCCACTCGGCGGCGCAGTGGCGCCTCGGCAACATACTTGAGAAAAGAGGGGACGTCGCCGGGGCGCGCGCCGCCTACAAGGCGGCGCTTGAGCTCGACCCGAAGGACACCCAGGCCTCCGACGCCCTCCGGGCGCTCGACCGCGCGCAGGGCGGGGGCTGACGGCCTGCCGAGGCCCCCTCCCCACCCGCGGGCCGAAGGTCGGCTTGCATATCGGGGGAAATCCGGCAACCGTGGCCGACCATGATGAAGGTGCTCCCGTGAAGACGCTTTTCCTGCAGGCCCCGTCATATGACGGCTTCGACGGCGGCGCCGGCGCGCGCTACCAGGCGAAGCGCGAGATACGCTCGTTCTGGTACCCGACCTGGCTCGCGCAGCCCGCGGCGCTCATTCCCGGCAGCCGCCTGCTCGACGCGCCGGCGGACGGCCTGTCGGTCCCGGCGACGCTCAACATCGCGCAGGAGTACGACCTTGTCATCATCCACACGAGCACGCCCTCGTTCCCGACGGACGCGCTGTTCGCCGAGGACCTGAAGAAGCGCAAGCCGACGCTGCTCGTCGGCATGGTCGGCGCGAAGGTCGCCGTCGAGCCCCAGGCCTCGTTGGCCGCCACGGCGGCCATCGACTTCGTGTGCCGCGAGGAGTTCGACTTCACCTGCAAGGAGGTTGCCGAGGGCGCGCCGCTGGCGCAGGTCCTGGGGCTCAGCTACCGCGCGCCGGACGGCTCGATCAAACACAACGACCCGCGGCCGATCCTCGAGAACATGGACGAGCTGAAGTTCGTGGCGCCCATTTACAAGCGCGACCTCAAGGTCGAGAACTACTTCATCGGCTACCTGAAGCACCCGTACGTCTCGATCTACACGGGGCGCGGCTGCAAGTCGCGCTGCACGTTCTGCCTCTGGCCCCAGACGGTCGGGGGCCACCGCTACAGGACCCGCTCGGTCGCCCACGTGCTCGAGGAGGTGAAATGGATCCGCGACAACATGCCCGAGGTGAAGGAGGTCATGTTCGACGACGACACGTTCACCGACCTCGGCCCGCGCGTCGAGGAGATCGCCCGCGGCCTCGGCAAGCTCGGCGTGACGTGGTCGTGCAACGCGAAGGCGAACGTGCCGTACGACACGCTGAAGATCATGAAGGAAAACGGCCTGCGCCTGCTGCTGGTCGGCTACGAGTCCGGCGACGACCAGATCCTCATCAACATCAAGAAGGGCCTCCTGACGAAGACCGCCCGCCGGTTCAGCGAGGACTGCCGCAAGCTCGGCATCAGGGTGCACGGGACGTTCATCCTCGGCCTGCCCGGCGAGACCCAAGAGACGATCGAGAAGACGATCCAGTACGCGAAGGAGGTCAACCCGCTCACGATCCAGGTGTCCCTCGCCGCGCCCTACCCGGGCACGGAGCTCTACAAGCAGGCCGTCGAGAAGGGCTGGCTCGAGGAGAACAAGGCGGCGAACCTCGTGAGCGCGGGGGGCGTCCAGCTCGCGGCCATCGGCTACGAGCACCTGTCGCGCAAGGAGATCTACCATCACCTGGAGACCTTCTACAAGCGCTTCTACTTCCGCCCGGCGAAGATCTGGGAGATCGTGCGCGAGATGCTGGTCAGCTGGGAAATGATGAAGCGCCGCTTGCGTGAAGGCGTCGAATTCTTCCGCTTCCTGCGCGCGCACGAGGCGTGACGGACGCGCGCCATTGCCGGCGGGCATGAGGAGCACCGCCGACCGACCGATCCGCCGCTCGTGACCGGACTGATCGCGCCCGGAGGGCCCCTGGATGCCGCCCGGATTCTCCTCACCGCCCTGGCCCTCGCCTGCGGCTCTGGCGCCGCCCTCGGTATCATCTACACGGTCCTTGCCGCCGCGCTCGTCGGCCGGTTCTTCGCGCGGGCGCCGTCGGAGCCGGCGAGCTTCCCGGCGGTCACGCTCGTAAGGCCGCTTCACGGCGGGGAGCTGGCGCTGCTGCGCAACCTGTCGAGCTTTTGCCAGCAGGACTACCCGGGGCCCGTGCAGCACCTGTTTGGCGTTCGCGACCCGGGCGATCCCGCGCTTCTGGCCGTCGAGGAGCTGCGGCGCCTGCATCCGGGGGCGGACATCACGGTCGTGGCCGACCCGCGCGAGCACGGGCCCAACAGGAAGGTGAGCAACCTCATCAACATGCTGCCGCGGGCGCGGCACGACGTTCTGGTCTTCGCGGACAGCGACGTCGGCGTCGCACCGGACTATCTGCGCCGCGTGGTCGGCGAGCTGCAGGGGCCCGGCGTCGGCCTCGTGACCTGCCTCTACCGGGGCGAGCCCGATCCGGGGTTCTGGCCGCGCCTGTCGGCGATGGCGACCAACTACCAGTTCCTTCCGGGTGTGGTGACGGGCGTCGGGCTCGGCCTGGCGCGGCCCTGCTTCGGCCAGACGATAGCGATGCGCCGCGCGACCCTCGAGGGGATCGGCGGCCTCGCGCCCTTCGCGCACCTCCTGGCCGAGGACCACGCCATCGGCGAGGCGGTGCGCGCGGCGGGAGGAAAGGTTTCGATCCCGCCCTTCGCCGTCTCGCACGCCTGCGTCGAGGACAGCCTGGCGAGGCTGGTCTCGCACGAGCTGCGCTGGGGCCGCACCATACGGGCCGTCGACGCGCGGGGCCACCTGGGCTCGGCGCTCGCCCACCCGCTCGCGCTCGCGCTCCTCGCCGTCCTGCTGTCGGGCGGGGCGGCCTGGTCGTGGCTACTGGCCGCCGCGGCGCTTGGGGCCCGGCTCGCCCTGAAGCTGCGGGTGGACCGCTCGCTGCGCTTGCCAAGCCGCGACCTCTGGCTCCTTCCGGCCTGGGACCTCCTCGCGCTGGGCATATTCGCGGCGACCTTCCTCTCGGGGCGGGTGAGGTGGCGCGGCTTCGAATACAGGGTGGACGGCAAGGGACAACTGTCGCAGGTCACCAATGAATGACCGGGTAATGAAGAACCTGGGCCGCGCGGCGGCGCTCGCCGGCCTGCTGGCGGCGGCGTGGCTGTTCTGGCGCGACAACCCGAGGGCGGTCTTCGCGCTGATGCGGGGCGCGGGGGCCGGGCTCCTGCTGGCCGGGCTGCTGCACGTGCTTCCGATGCTGGCCAACGCGAAGGACTGGCAGACGCTGTTCTTCGGCCAGCGCCGGCCCGGATTGGCGCGCATGCTTCACATCGTCTGGATCCGCGAGTCGATCAACAGCATGCTCCCCGTGGCGAGGATCGGGGGCGAGATCGAGTCTTTCAGGCTCCTTCGGCGGGGCGGCGTGGAGGCGCCCGAGGCGGTCGCAAGCCTGGTCGTCGACATGCAGCTCACCCTCATCAGCCAGCTCCTGTTCACCCTGGTCGGCATCGGCTTCCTGCTCTCGCACTCGGCGTCGGGCGCGCTGCGCCTGGCCGGCGAGCTCGCCTGGGGCGTCGTGGTGCTCTCGCCGGTCCTTGCGCTCTTCGCGCTCGTCCAGCACGCGAGCCCGTTCGAGAGGATCACGCGGTTCCTCAACCGCGCGACGAGCGGAAAACTTACGGCGCTCGTCGGCGGGTCGGCCCAGATCGACGAATCCATAAAGTTGATATGGCGGCGCCGCGGCGTGGTGATCCGGTACCTCTTCCTCTGGCAGACCCTCCAGAACCTCGCGACGTCGTTTGAGATCTGGGCGGCGCTCTACTTCCTCGGCTCGCGGGTGGGCCTCGTCGAGGCGTTCGTGATCGAGTCGCTGATCCAGGCGGCCAGCAGCGCGGCGTTCTTCGTCCCCGGAGGCCTGGGCGTGCAGGAGGGGGCCTTTGTCGTGATCGGCGGCGCGCTCGGCATCAACGCCCAGACCAGCCTCGCGCTCGCCGGGGCGCGTCGGATCCGCGACCTCTTGATCTTCGTGCCGGGCCTGATCGCCTGGCAGGTCGCCGAGTCGTCCGCAAGGGCGCCAGCGGACGCGGCGTAGGGAAGGCCCGAGGGCGGGGCCCAGGAGCGCTTCACCTCGCCCAGCGCACCCGCTCGAGGATCATCTCGAACCACGGCGTGATCACGCCCGAAAGCCTCAGGGTCGCCAGCTGCGACCGGTCCACCCACCGGGCGGCCGATATCTCCGACCTCATCGGCCTGATGGGCGCGCCCTCGGCAAGCCTCGCGTAGAACACGTGGTCCAGCTCGTGCTCGAGGGCCCCGGAAACGGGGCAGCGCACGGGCCCGTAGAACAGCCGGAATGCCGGCGCCACCGCGCCGTGGATCCGGAGCTCCTCAAACAGCCGCCGCCTGGCGGCCGCGGCATAGGGCTCCCTCGGCAGCGGGTGGCTGCAGACCGCGTTGCTCCAGAATCCCGGCCACGTCGCCTTTTCCGAGGCGCGGCGGGTGATGAGCATCTTCGTGCGGGAGCTGTTCCACACCACGATGCTGACCGCGCGGTGCGGCGCCCCGACCCGGTGCGCCTCCAGGATGGCGATGGGCGGCCTGATGCCGCCGTCGCGGTCGACTGTTTCCACCATCCTCATCTTAGAGACAAGAAACGGCGGGTTTCGGCGCCTGTCGATAGCTGATCGCGCCGGCTCCGAAAATATCGGTTGCCGTCCCTTTTTTTTCAGCTAAACGCCAACGGGTGAACACTATCGCAGGGCGCCATGGCGGCGCACCAGGCCTGCACGGGGACGACCCGGCGCGTCCAAGACAGACAGGATCCGCGGGCAACCCGAAGGCGGCGCGATCCGCGGAGACCGGATTCGGCCGGGGCGGCGCGGACCCGGGGCCCCTGGAGTCGGCAATCGCCCGCGCGCGCGACTACCTTTTCTCACGGCAGCACGCCGACGGCTACTGGTGCGGCGAACTCGAGGCCGACTCGATGCTCGAGGCCGACTACATCTACATGCACACGCTGCTCGGGAGCGGCGAACCGGGGCGCATGAGGGGCGCGCTCGCCGAGATCCTGCGCTGCCAGAACCCCGACGGCACGTGGAGCCTCTACCCCGGCGGCCCCGGCAACATCTCGCTCGCGGTCAAGTGCTATTTCGCGTGCAAGCTGATGGGCATCGGGGCGGACGACCCGCGCCTCGCAAGGTGCCGCGCGTGGATCCTGGACAACGGCGGCGTCGTGGCGTGCAACACCTTCACCAAGATCTATCTCTGCTCGCTCGGCCAGTACGACTACGACGCGGTGCCCGCGATCCCGCCCGAGATCGTGCTCTGCCCCTCCTGGTTTTACTTCAACATCTATGAGATTTCGTCCTGGTCGCGCACGATCCTCGTGCCGCTGGCGATCATCTATGCAAAGAAGCCCTTCAGGAGCATCCCGGCCGAGCGTGGGATCGACGAGCTCTTCGTCGGAGGCCGCGCCGGCGCCAGCCTGCGCCTCGCCCTCGACAGGAAGGCCATAGTCTCCTGGCGCAACTTCTTCCTCATCGTGGACAGGCTCGTTCACCTTGCCGAGGCGACGCGCATCCGCCCGCTGCGGGCGCTCGCCCTGCGCCGGGCGGAGAAGTGGATGCTCGAGCGCCTGGAGATGTCCGACGGGCTGGGCGCGATCTATCCGGCCATGCTGAACGCCGTCGTCGCGCTGGACTGCCTCGGGTACCCGATCGACCACCCGCAGGTGGTGCGCGCCCGCGACGAATTCGAGGGGCTGGGTATCGAGGAGCCGGGCGGCGTCTTCCGCATGCAGCCGGCCGTCTCCCCCGTCTGGGACACAGGGCAGGCCGTCTATGCGCTGGTAGAGGCCGGCGTGCCGCGAAACGATCCGCGCCTGGTCAGGGCCGCGGACTGGCTGCTCTCAAAGGAGGTCCGCCACCGCGGCGACTGGGCCGAGAACACGGTCGAGGTGGAGCCCAGCGGATGGTACTTCGAGTTCAACAACGAGTTCTATCCCGACACGGACGACACAGCGCAGGTGTTGCTGGGGCTCAACAGCGTCGACAACCCGAGGGGCGCCCTCCAGCAGGAGGCGGCGCGGCGCGCCATCAAGTGGGAGTTCGCCATGCAGTGCCGCAACGGCGGCTGGGGCAGCTTCGACAAGGACTGCACGAAGATGATCTTCGAGAACATCCCCTTCGCCGACCACAACGCGATGCTGGACCCGCCGACTGTGGACATCACCGGCCGCATCCTCGAGATGCTCGCCGCCCACGGCTACACGCGCGCCGACCGGCGCGTGGAGAGGGCCGTCGAGTTCATCCTCTCCGAGCAGGAGCCGGACGGCAGCTGGTTCGGCCGATGGGGCGTGAACTATGTCTACGGCACCTTCCTCGTGCTGCGCGGCCTCGACGCGGTCGGCTTCGGGCGCGCCGACCCGCGGGTTGCGAGGGCCGCCGGCTGGATCCGGTCGGTGCAGAACGCGGACGGCGGCTGGGGCGAGACCTGTGGGACCTATGACGACCCCGGCACGCGCGGGCTGGGACCGAGCACGCCGTCGCAGACGGCGTGGGGCGTCCTGGCCCTGCTGGCCGCGGGCGACGGTGGCTCCGACTCCGCCGAGAGGGGCGTCCAATGGCTCCTGGCGAGGCAGGCCGCGGACGGCGGCTGGGACGAATCCACGGGGGCCGGGCCCTCGAGGCAGGCCCAGTACACGGCTGCGGGCTTCCCGAAGGTCTTTTATCTGGCGTACCACCTCTATCGCCAATACTTCCCGTTGCTGGCACTCGCCAACTATCGGCAGGCCATGGTTTGCATATCTGACACTTCGCCCTAATATCCGCTAAAACATGGCCGTTCCGATCTCCCAGATGTGGACAATCGCCACCTACGTGGCGAAGAAGAAGCTGTCCGGCAACAAGCGCTACCCGCTGGTGCTCATGCTCGAGCCGCTCTTCCGCTGCAACCTGGCCTGCGCGGGCTGCGGAAAGATCCAGTACCCGGCGCACATCCTGAAGAAGCAGCTGACGCCCGAGCAGTGTTTCGCCGCGGTGGAGGAGTGCGGGGCCCCGATGGTGTCGATCCCCGGGGGCGAGCCGCTCCTGCACCCGCACATCGTCGAGATCGTCAACGGGCTCGTCGCGCGCAAGAAGTACATCTACCTGTGCACGAACGCGCTCGAGCTCAAGCGGCGCCTGCCGGAGTTCACGCCGTCGAAGTACCTCACCTTCTCCGTGCACCTGGACGGCCAGCGAGAGCACCACGACATGTCCGTGTGCCGCGAGGGCGGCTACGAGATCGCCGTCGAGGGGATCAAGGCGGCGGTCAAGGCCGGCTTCCGCGTGACCACCAACGCCACATTCTTCGACGGCGCCGACCCGACCTCCGTCCGCGGGTTCTTCGACGAGGTGATGGACATGGGCGTCGAGGGAATCGTGCTTTCGCCCGGGTACAGCTACGAAAAAGCCCCCGACCAGAACCACTTCATGGGGCGCGCCCGCTCGCGCAGGCTCTTCCGCTCCATCCTCTCCAACCGGAAGAAAACGTGGAAGTTCAACATGTCGCCGCTCTTCCTCGAGTTCCTAATGGGAAGCGCAC